>Ga0316628_100004365_pt1 | contig 11086 bp, 7 predicted proteins | sample OWC_Aug_M2_C1_D5_FD_207648 | JGI IMG/M metagenome (GOLD analysis project Ga0316628, IMG submission 207648) | Wetland soil microbial communities from Old Woman Creek delta, Ohio, United States - OWC_Aug_M2_C1_D5_C | ecosystem: Environmental > Terrestrial > Soil > Wetlands | place: USA: Ohio... | reverse complement strand
CCAAGCGCGAGCTCGTCACGCCGCAGAACGAGCTCTCCACCGTGCCGCAGCTCATGAGCCGCACGGCCGACACGATGTGGGGCGACCACGTCGAGGACGCCGAGGGCGCGGGCGGCCTGGGGCTCTCCGGCTACGGGGAGGGAGGCGGCGGAAGTGGCTACGGCATCGGCCTGGGCCGCATCGGCACCGTCGGTCACGGTGCCGGTACCGGCGGCGGCGGCGTCACCGAGAGCTCGCTGCTCGCGGTGGGCGACCTCGCCAGCGTCGCGCAGGCCACCGGCGTCGAGGCCGGCGCCCTCTTCGTGTACGGCCTGCCGAGCACGCTCTCGCTCCGCGCCCACTCCTCCGCGCTCGTCCCGTTCCTGCAGCAGCCGCTCGACGCGGAGCGCATCGCGTGGGTCGACCCCTCCGCGTCGTCCGTCGCGCGCGCCGCCGTCCGCTTCGTCAACTCCACGCCGCAGACGCTCCCCCCGGGGACGATCTCCTTCTTCGCCGACGGCGGCTTCGCGGGAGAGTCCTCGCTCGATCGCCTCAAGCCGGGCGAGCGCCGCTTCATCAGCTTCGGCGCCGACCTCGACGTCGAGGCTCGCGAGACGGGCACGCCGCTCGAGGTCGAGAACGTGCAGCGCCTCACCTTCTTCGCCGATCGAGTCACCGAGCACTTCCTTCGCACGCGCGACGCCGACTGGCGCGTCGAGAACCGCAGCGGCCAGCCCCGCAGCGTCTACGTCGCCCTCCAGCTCGATCGCAACGCGACCGTGAGCGGCGCCGACTCCGCCGACTACGACATCGCCGGCGGGCACCCGCTCATCGTCGTGCGCGTCCCGGCGCGCCAGGAGGTCACCCGCCACGTGAAGAGCGTCGAGGGGCTCGCGCGCAGCGAGAGCGTCGACGCCCTCTCCGCCAAGCGCCTCGCCGAGCTCGCCACGCTCCCCAACCTCCCGGCGAGCGACCGCGCCGTCGCCCAGGAGGCGGGCGCGAAGATGAAGGACTTCGAGGACACGCGGACGCAGCTCGCGGCCGCGCGAGAGGACCTGCAGCGCCTCGAGAAGGATCTCGCCCGTTACCGCGACGACGCCAAGGCCATCGGCGATCGCGGCGCGCTCGCCCAGCCGCTCGTCACGCGCATGGTGACCGCGGAGGACCAGGTCGGCGCAGAGCGCCGCAAGATCGACGACCTCGAGAAGGAGTCGGCGCGCCGCAAGGAGGCCGTGCGCGCCGTGCTCGGCCGCCTCGCGCGCGGGTGAGTCAGCCCTTGAGCAGCTGCCGCAGCACGTAGTGCAGGATGCCGCCGTGCTGGTAGTACGCGAACTCGTTCGGCGTATCGATGCGGACGACGGCGTCGAACGAGAGCGACGTCCCATCCGGTCGCTTCGCGGTCACCTTGATCTGCTGGCCGACCTGCGCCTTCTTCACCACCTCCGCGAGCCCGCGGAAGTCGAAGGTCTCGTCGCCCGCGAGGCCGAGCGAAGCGGCGCTGTCGCCACCCAGGAACTGGAGCGGGAGGATGCCCATCCCGACCAGGTTCGAGCGGTGGATGCGCTCGTAGCTCTCGGCGATGACGACGCGCACGCCGAGGAGCATCGGCCCCTTCGCCGCCCAGTCGCGCGAGCTGCCGCTCCCGTACTCCTTGCCCGCGAGCACCACGAGCGGCACGCCCTCCTTCTTGTAGCGCTCGGAGGCCTCGAAGATGGAGAGGACGTCGCCGCTCGGGAAGTGCTTCGTCACGCCGCCCTCGGTGCCTGGAGCGAGCTGGTTGCGCAGCCGCACGTTCGCGAAGGTGCCGCGCACCATCACCTCGTGGTTGCCGCGCCGCGCGCCGAGCGAGTTGAAGTCCTTCTGCTCGACGGTGTGCGAGAGCAGGTACTGCCCCGCGGGGCTCTTCGCCTTGATGCTGCCCGCCGGCGAGATGTGGTCCGTGGTGATGCTGTCGCCGAGCTTGGCGAGAGCGCGCGCGCCGACGACGTCCGCCACCGGGGGGACGTCGCGCGTCATGTGCTCGAAGTACGGCGGGTGCTGCACGTAGGTGCTCGCGTCCTGCCAGGCGAAGAGCTCGCCCTCGGCCACCTCGAGCTTCTGCCAGCGCTCGTCGCCCTTGAAGACGTCCGAGTACACGCGCTCGAACGACTCCTGCGAGAGGCTCGCCGCGAGCGCCTTCTCGACCTCCGTGGTGGTCGGCCAGATGTCCTTCAAGAAGACGTCCTTGCCGTCCTTGCCCTTGCCGAGCGGGTCCTTGTCGAGGTCGAGGTTGACGGTGCCCGCGAGCGCGTAGGCCACGACGAGCGGCGGTGAGGCGAGGTAGTTCGCGCGCACCTCGGCGTGCACGCGCCCCTCGAAGTTACGGTTGCCGCTCAGCACGCTCACGACGGCGAGGTTGCCCGCCTCGACCGCCTTGCTCACCGCGGGCGGCAGCGGGCCGCTGTTGCCGATGCACGTCGTGCAGCCGAAGCCGACGACGTGGAAGCCGAGCGCCTCGAGCGCCGGCATCAGCCCCGCCTTCGCGAGGTAATCCGGGACGACCTGCGAGCCGGGCGCGAGGCTGGTCTTCACGTGGGGCTTGGTCTTCAGGCCCTTGGCCACCGCGTTCTTCGCGACGAGGCCCGCCGCGATCAGCACGCTCGGGTTGCTGGTGTTCGTGCAGCTCGTGATCGCCGCGATGACGACGGAGCCGTGGTCGATCACCGCACCGGTCTGCCCATTCGGCTGCTCCGCGGCTGACGCCGCGATGGCGGTCGGGTTGCTCGTCGCGCCGCCGGCGGGGCGGTTGAGCATCGCGTCGAGCGAGCCGTAGAAGCTCGGCTTCACCTCGCTGAGCAGCACGCGGTCCTGCGGGCGCTTCGGCCCGGCCATGCACGGCTGCACCGTGGCGAGATCGAGCGCGAGCTTGTCGGAGAACGCGGGCTCGCGCTTCGGATCGAAGAAGAGGCCCTGCTCCTTCGCGTACGCCTCGACGAGCGCCACCTGCTCGGCCTTGCGGCCCGTGAACTTGAGGTACGCGAGCGTCTTGTCGTCGATGGGGAAGATGCCGCACGTCGCGCCGTACTCGGGCGCCATGTTCGCGATCGTCGCGCGGTCGGCGACGCTGAGCGCGCTCGTGCCCTCGCCGTAGAACTCGACGAACTTGCCGACGACGCCCTTCTTGCGGAGCATCTGCGTGACCGTGAGCACCAGGTCCGTCGCCGTCACGCCCTCGCGCAGCTTGCCGGTGAGCTTGAAGCCCACGACCTGCGGCAGGAGCATCGTCACGGGCTGGCCGAGCATCGCCGCCTCGGCCTCGATGCCGCCGCAGCCCCAGCCGAGCACGCCGAGGCCGTTGACCATCGTCGTGTGCGAGTCGGTGCCGACGAGCGTGTCGGGGTACGCCTCGCCGGTGGCGTCGTTCACGAAGACGACGCGCGCGAGGTACTCGAGGTTGACCTGGTGCACGATGCCCGTGTCGGGTGGGACGACGCGGAAGTTCCGGAACGCCTTCTGGCCCCAGCGGAGGAACTGGTAGCGCTCCTTGTTGCGCTGGAACTCGAGCAGCGCGTTGATACGCATCGCGTCCGCCTTGCCGAACTCGTCCACCTGCACCGAGTGATCGATCACGAGCTCGACGGGCTGCAGCGGGTTGACCTTGTTCGGGTCGCCGCCGAGCCGCTTGATCGCCGCGCGCATCGCCGCGAGATCCACCACCGCCGGCACGCCCGTGAAGTCCTGCAGCAGCACGCGGCTGGGCATGAACGCGATCTCGCGCGACGGCTCCGAGGCCGGGTCCCACTTCGCCACCGCCTCGATGTCGGCCGCGGTCACCGACGCGCCGTCCTCCCGGCGCAGCAGGTTCTCGAGCAGCACCTTCATCGAGAAGGGGAGCTTGTCGACGCTCGGCAGCTGCTTCGCCAGCGCGGGCAGGCGATGGATGGTGTGGGTGCGACCCGAGACCGCGAACGTGGACTTGGTTCCGAAGGAGTTCATGGTGGTGACCTGTGCTGCGCATCTAGTCCCAATGCCTGGAAAAAACCAGTGTCACGCAAGACGAACCCCTTCTGGATCGCGCGCGTGGTTCACCGCGGATCCAGTCCGCGCGGCGATCGCGGAAATCCCCGTATTTCGAAAGTGCTTGCGTCGGCGCCGAGCTTGCATGGAAGCTCCGCCAACTGGTCCCATGGACACGCTTCCCCGATTTCGACTCCCCGACGAGAGCGCGGGCCACGACGCGGTCACGACGCGATTGCGCCCGTCGTCGGAGTTCGACGATCTCGAGTCCATGACGACGCGCGTCCGCGAGAGGGCGCCTGCGCCCGCGAGCGAGGAGCCTTTCGACGCCGCGCCGACGAAGGTCAGGCCGGCGCTCGGGCGCCTGCTCATGGTGCGCTCGCGCCGCGAGCTCGATCTACGCCGGGCCAAGAACGACGCGCCGGTGGAGGACCTGGTCGAGGAGCTACGCGCGGCCGCGGCGGGGCGAAAGGCGCGCGTGCGCGAGCTGCCGTCGTCGGAGCTGCTCGCGGACGCCTCCGGGGCCCGCGACGAGGTCCACGACGTCGACGTGAGCGAGCTCATGTTCGATCGCGCCGTGCCCGCGCGCGAGGTGTGGAACGTCCGCGAGGCGGCGCCGCGCGCCCCGATGGTCACGGCGCTCATCGAGCCTCGGTCGAGCTCGCGCTTCGTCATGACGGCCGCGCTCGCCACGTTCATCGGGGCGGTCTTGGCGCTCGGCGCCGCGCTGCTCGCCTGGCGGATGTCCGGCCTGTCCTTCTAGCCGCACTGCAGAGTCGCAGTCATACTCCAAATCCCGCGTAAATCAGCCTATTTCGAGCTGGACTTTGGCCTGCGCTGAGGGAAGATGCGCGCGCGCGTCGAGGTTGCGTTCGGGACGCGCATGGAGGCTGCCGTGACCGCTCGTCCGAATCTGCCGCGCCCCAACGCTTCGACGGCTCGCGCGCCCCGCGCGCCGGAGAGCACCGGCAAGCTCGACAGCGCCGAGACCAACCCCCTGCCGCACGTGTCGAGCGCCAAGGCGTGGACGTCCCTCGAGGCCGAAGCCAAGCGCGCGTCGAGGCCGTCGTTCCCCGTGCTGCCCAAGGCCACGCCCATCATTCGCGACAAGGCCCCCACGCCCGCGCGCTACATCCGCGCCGACGGCACCGAGGAGATCCGCGCGTCCGACATCATGATCGTCGTGCCGAAGGCGACCGCCCCGCCGCCGCGCCGCGCCGCGCCGCTGCGCCCTCGGGCCAACTCGACCGGCGAGATCGACGCCGGCGACATCCTCTCTGCCGAGCCCGTCGCCGAGGACATCGAGGTCGAGGTGGAGGCGCCGGTCTTCCGTGCGCCCGCGTTCTCGATCCACGCCACGCAAGAGATCCTGGCCGACGACGTCCTCGAGGTGCAGGCCGCCGCTGCGCAGCTTCCGGCGCCCGCCGCCGCGGCGCCGCAGCAGTTCGTCCTTCAGCTCCCCCCGTCGCTCGCGGCTCCGCCGCCGCAAGCGCAGCCGCAGCTGCAGCCCGGCGGTCGCGAAGAGGCTCCGTCCGCACCGCCTCCGCCGTGGACCATCGACTCCAGCGGGGCGGACGAGTTCGAGTTCCCGACGCAGCTGCCCGCGATGTCGGGCCCGTACCCGGCGCTCTCCAGCGGGCCCCGGCTCACGAACTTCTCGGCGACCGAGGTGTTCCGCCGGCGCAACCAGGGAATGAAGGTCGTCGTCGCCAGCGTGACGTTCGCCGCCGCCGTCATGGCCGTGGCGGGCGTGGCGAAGGTCTCGCCCTCGCTCGGCAGCGACGGCCCCGTCGGCATCGAGCTGCACAAGCCCATGTCGCTCGACAGGTCCGTTCGCACCCGCGACCGCATCGTCGGCTTTTCGTCGCGGACCGCCGCCGACACCGTGACCGTGTCGATCGACGACCTCGCCCCCGTCCATCGGCGGCGTTGAGGCTTTTCACCGCGCCTGGGTGTGGCTAGGTTGCGTGGGCCCATGCCCAGGTCCGCGCTCGCGCTAGCCCTCCTCCTCGGTCTCGTCGGTTGCTCCAACCCCAAGAGCGTGAGCAAGGGCGACGCCCCGAGCGTCACCGCCTCCGCTCACCCTCCCGCCGCCTCGGCGAGCGCCGAGCCTGCGGACGCGGCCGTGGCGGTCGCCGACGCCGCTCCGCCCGAGGTGCTCGCCGGCGCCGACTTCGGCGCGCAGGCCAAGGCGCTCTTCCGCATCGCCGCGTGCGCGGGCGACGCGCCCTTGCCCGCCGGCCTCGATGCCGCCGTCGCCCTTGCTCACTGCAAGGAGCTCTCGACGATGTATGCAGACTACAAGAAAGGCTGGATGGCGGTCGCGATGCCGTTCCTCGCGAAGCTCGTCCCGGCCGAAGCGCCCAAGGTCGTCGTCTACCCGTTCGGCGGGGGCGATCTTCTGGGCGCCCTGGCGACCTACCCCGACGGTGTCGAGTACACCACCGTCTCTCTCGAGATCGCCGCGGACGTGCGCAAGGTCGACGCGCTGAAGAACGCGGCGCTCGCCCCGACGCTCGCGCGCTACCGCATGGTGCTCGGCAAGCTCTTCGAGAAGGCCCACAGCCGGACCGACAACCTCGACATCGACAGCAAGAGCCCGCTCCCGGGCGAGATCGTCTTCGATCTGGTGGCCATGGCGGTGCACGGCTACGAGCCGACGAACCTGCGCTACTTCAAGATCAAGGACGACGGCTCGCTCCACTACGTCGAGCAGGCGGAGATCGACGCCGGGGACCAGGCCGTGAAGGCCGGCAAGAAGCAGCGCGCGGACGTCGACGACGATCTGTTCGCGCACGTGGAGGTTCGCTTCAAGAAGGCGGGCGCGGCCGCCGGGCCGACGAAGATCCTGCGGCACATCGCCTTCAACCTCGACGACAAGCACATGAAGGCCAACCCGCGCCTGCTCAAGTACCTCGAGGCCGAGGCTCACCCGAAGATCGCGGCGATGACCAAGGCGGCGAGCCACCTGCTCTGGTCGGACGACTTCTCCATCGTCCGCAACTACCTCGCGACGCACACCGACTCGATGATCAGCGACTCGACGGGCTTCACGCCCGCGTACGCCAAGAAGATGGGCTTCGTGCAGGACACGTACGGCACGTTCACCTGGCCCGAGCCGTTCGGCACCGTCGACGTGAAGAACGCCGAGGACCTGAAGAAGCTCTTTTCGACGAACCCGCACACGGAAATCTCGTTCCGCTACGGCTACCCGGACAAGGATCACCACGGCCACATCGTCGTGACGCACAAGCCGGGCGTCGTCGGCTCGATCGCCAAGGACGCGACGAGGGACGGGGGCTGAGGTGCAGCCGTACCTGGAGCTCTTGCGGCGCGTCCGCCACGAAGGGGTCGACCGGCCCGATCGCACCGGCACGGGCACGCGCGGGGTCTTCGGCCACCAGATGCGCTTCGATCTCGCCGCGGGCTTCCCCCTGCTGACGACGAAGAAGGTGCACCTTCGCTCGATCATCCACGAGCTGCTCTGGTTCTTGCGCGGCGAGACGCACGTCGAATCGCTCCAGAAGGAGAAGGTCACCATCTGGGACGAGTGGGCCACCGCCGAGCAGACGGCGCGATTCGGCCGCCAGGCCGGCGACCTCGGCCCGGTCTACGGCCACCAGTGGCGCAACTTCGGGGCGACGCCCACCGCCGACGGCGGCTGGCAACACGACGGCGTGGACCAGGTGAAGCGCTTGCTCGCGGATCTCCGTGACCAGCCGTACAGCCGCCGCCACATCATCACCGGCTGGAATCCGAAGGAGGCCGATCAAGTCGCGCTCCCGCCCTGCCACACCCTCTTTCAGTTCTACGTCACGCCGCCAAGCTCGGGCGGGCGGCCGAAGCTGTCGTGTCACCTCTACCAGCGCAGCGCCGACGTCTTCCTCGGCGTGCCGTTCAACATCGCGAGCTACTCGCTGCTCACCATGATGGTCGCGCAGGTGAGCGACATGGCGCCGGGCGACTTCGTCCACTCCTTCGGCGACGCGCACTTGTACAAGAACCACTTCGAGCAGGCCGACCTGCAGCTCTCTCGCGCGCCGCGCGCGCTGCCTACGATGCGGCTCGACCCGAAGGTGTCGGACCTCTTCGACTTCCGCTTCGAGCACTTCACCCTCGAAGGCTACGACCCGCACCCCGGGATCCCGGCTCCGGTGGCGGTGTGACGATGCAGCGGCGGCCGCTCTGCCTCGTCTTCGCGATGAGCGACGACCGCGTCATCGGCAAGGCCGGCGGCCTGCCCTGGAACATCCCCGAGGACCTCAAGCACTTCAAGAAGGTGACGATGGGCCACGCGGTCGTCATGGGCCGCGTGACCTACGAGTCGATGGGCAAGCCGCTCCCCGGGCGTCGCAACATCGTCGTCACGCGCGACCCGTCGCGCCGCTACGAGGGCGCCGAGGTGGTGACCTCGCTCGAGGATGCGCTGCGGCTCGCGTACCAGAAGGATCCGGAGCCGATCGTCCTGGGGGGCGCGGAGATCTTCGCGCTGGCCCTTCCGATCGCGACCAAGATGATCGTGACGTACGTGCACCGCGACGTGGAGGGCGACACGCGGTTCCCGGAGTTCGACCTCGCGGAGTGGCGCGAGGTGTGGCGGCGAACCGGTGAGGCGAATCGGGACGTGGAGTTCGTGGAGCTCGTCCGGAAGTAGAGAGAGCTCAGCAAGGCCCGTCGTCGCGGCTCTGCCGAGAATCCGGATGGACCAAGGAGTGCGTTTTCGCGCACGCGATGCACGCGATCGAGCGCTCGCGTCGTGCGTTCGCGGCGCGGCACGCGGCCTGCCTCTTGGCGTGGCTGGAGTTCGAACATGCGAATCGCTCGATGTCTCTCGGTTGTGCTCGGGATGGCCCTGGCCGCGTGCAGCGGCACGATGCCCACGCAGGCGACGACGGCTGCGCCGCGGCTTGCCGCAGGGCGAGCGCACGAGCTGATCACGGACGCGAATGGGTGCTGGTCCGGCCGGAGCTGGAACGATGCGTTCTCCGACGATCAACCCGTCGACCGGTGTCGCCACGTTCTCGTGGCCACCTACGGCTCTGCCGAGAGGGAGCAGGTCGAGCGTCTCCGTGCGTTCGAACCGGACGAGATCGCCGCGCTGCGCGCTCGGATCGAGAGGACGGCGAAACGCGAAGGCGACGACGTTGTCCCGCTCATGAGGCTCTACGACGCGAGCGTCGCCGTTCAGCGTGAGACGATGAACGCCAAACGGGCGGCCGATCGGCTCAAGAGCGACGTCGCGACGAACGCGGAGCCGAGCCGGCTCTCCATCGACGAAGCCGCCGCGCTGCCGGCGCTCCGCACGTCGGAGGCACTCTCGGCGAGCCTGTCCGCCTCGACGGGCGATCCGTCGCTCGACTCGGAGCTTCGGATCGTAGGGCTCCTGAGCGCGATGGATCGGGTCGACGACGCGCGCGACATCCCGAAGCCCGTGAGGGTGTACGCGGTGAGCGGTCCGTTCGAGCTGCTCTTCCGCGTCCCGGCGCCGCTCCCGGCCGACGTGACGAAACCGCTGAAGCAGGAGGCGTGGCTCGCGTACCTGACCGAGGTGGCTCGCGCTGCGAAGCGCCCCGTGCCGTCTTCGGCGCGGTTCGCCGAGCAGAAGGAGCTCGCGGCGTGGGCGGGCGCCGTCGAGGGCCTCGCCGAGGCGCTCCGCACGCAGGCGCACATCGCCGTCGGCGCCACGCAGCATGCTGCCGTCGGAGCCATCGTGGCGCTCGACGGCGAGTACAGCCACGCGATGGCGATGCTCGACGCGGCGACGGCCACGGATTCGTCCGATTACGGCGGCCAGGCCGTCGCGCTCGTCGTGCGTGCGGCTTCGTGCTGGCTCGGGGACGTGTGGAGCGACGCGCTGGGCCAGCTCGAGCAGCCCTCGGCGACCGAAGCGCGCTGCCGCCAGCTCGCGCGCACGGTCTACGACGACGACCAGGCGGCGCAGAGCGCCGACGACTCGCTGCGGTGGGTGAGCCCTCGAGCCGTCGCCGACGTCCGCGGGCGCCTGGGAGCGATCGCGGATCACGACGCGGTCGACGAGTCTCGCAAGGCCGCGGTGCTTCGCGTCTTCGACGCGCTCGCGTCGGCAGCGCGCGAGGACGCGCACGCCCGCCACATGGTCGACAGGATGAAGGAGAGCTTCGCGCTCGCCCCGAACACGCAGGGCCGAGCGGAGGACAAGCGCGCCGCGGCGCCGCTCGTGGCGAAGCACGACGCCCTCGATGCCTTCCTCGAGGTCGACGCGGGCGAGCTCACGGGCGATGCCCGCGTCCTCGCGCTGCTCGTGGCGCTCGACCGCGTCCAGGTCGCGCGCGCGCTGCCGCCGGAGCTGGGGCTGCGCGCGGTCGCCGGACCGCTCACGAAGATCTTCGGCGCTCCACCCCCCACGCTCGCGGCGGACCCGGCGACGTCGGTAGGGATCGAAAAGTGGACCGAGTACCTGGGCTCGGTCGCGACGGTCGAGAAGCGCCCGGTCCCGGCCAGCCTCAGGTCCGAGGCCGCCACGGAGCGAGTGGCGTACACGAGCGTGCTCGAGGGTTTCTCCGAACGGTTGCGGGCGCAACGTCCGACCCTCGCGATCCTCGCGGACGTGACTCGCACGACGACGACCGCTCTCGACTCGGAGTACGCAGCCGCGCGCATCGCGGCCTTGTCGCCCTGAGCCGACCGCCACGGTATGCGACGCGACGGCGAGGGCTCATCGTCAGGACTCCGAGCAGGATTCGTCGGCCGATGCGAGCGCGTGATATCTTGAGGGCATGCGACAGGCATTTCTTGCTTTCCTTCTGATCGGGTGCGGCAGCCAGGGTTCGTTCGGGGGACCCGACGGAGCGGCCGACACGGGCGCGGATTCCTCCTCGGACGGCGGGGCCTCGGAGGCCGCGACGGACGGCGGCCCGAGCTTCGGCGACGCCACCACGAAGGACGGCGGCGGCTGCACCACGCTCAACATCGGCATCCTCGGCAACCCGGGCTCGAACCCGTCCTCGAACTTCCAGCAGTGGCTGGTCAGCGCCGGAACGTCCGTGACGCGCATCCAGACGAACGCCACCGATCCGGCGATCACCGCGAGCACGCTCGCTCCCTTCGACGTCGTCATCCTCGACTGGCTCGC
>Ga0316628_100004364_pt1 | contig 11087 bp, 12 predicted proteins | sample OWC_Aug_M2_C1_D5_FD_207648 | JGI IMG/M metagenome (GOLD analysis project Ga0316628, IMG submission 207648) | Wetland soil microbial communities from Old Woman Creek delta, Ohio, United States - OWC_Aug_M2_C1_D5_C | ecosystem: Environmental > Terrestrial > Soil > Wetlands | place: USA: Ohio... | reverse complement strand
TCATCCTCACGCTCATGTGGGCCGGCCTCGCCAGCGCCTGGAACATTGCTGGAGGGTTGGCAGGTCAGATTTCGCTCGGCCACGCCGCCTTCTTCGGTCTCGGGGCCTACACTTCGACTCTGATCAAGATCCATCTCGGCTGGTCACCGTGGATCGGTATGCTCTGCGGCGGCGTGCTGGTGGTGGTGGTCAGCGGTTTCATTGCATTCGCGGCAACTCGTCTGCGCGGCCCTTACTTCGCATTGCTGACCCTGGCATTTGCAGCGGTGGTGCAAATCATTGCCGCCCGCTGGTATTCGTTCACGCGCGGCAACGAAGGGCTCGCTATCGCTTTTCAGCCTGGACTCGGGAATTTCATCTTCACGGACAAGTTGTCCTGGACCATCGTCATCGTTGTCTTCGTGCTCGTCCTCTATTCGATCGGCGTGTGGAACGCACGCTCCCGTTTTGGATTTCAGCTTGCCGGCATGCGCGAGGACGAAGATGCGGCGCAAGCCATCGGCATCGATACGCGAATGCTGAAAGTTGCGACGATTGCCGTCAGTGCATTTTTCACTGCGCTCGGCGGGACGTTCTACGCGCAGTACGTCGGCTTCCTGGATCCCGGATATGTCCTGTCGGTCGACCTCTCGGTCAAGTTCGCGTTGATGTGCATCATCGGCGGCCTGGGCACGGCTCTGGGCCCGATCCTCGGCGCCATTTTGATTACCGCGCTCGAGATGTATCTGCGTGCGAAATGGGGTGGCGCACGCAGCGGGCTGTATCTGATGGTCTACGGCGTCCTGCTGATCCTCATCGTGCGTCTGATGCCGGAAGGGCTGGTCCGTGGTATCCCGAAATGGCTCAAGGGCCGGAGGCGCGCGCGTGCTGCTTGAGCTCGACAACGTGAGCAAACGTTTCGGCGGATTGACCGCGGTCTCGAACGTAAGCTTCGCCGTAGGCGAGGGCGAAGTGGTCGGGTTGATCGGCCCCAACGGCGCAGGGAAGACCACCTTGTTCAACATCGTCGCCGGAGCGCTGTGCGCGTCCGCCGGCACGATCAGGTTTGCCGACAGCGATATCTCCGGATACAGGCCGTATCGGATCTGCCGCCTGGGCCTGTGCCGGACCTTTCAGATCGTGAAGCCGTTCGGCAACTTGTCCGTACTCGACAACGTTGTGATCGGTGCATTTACGCGCTGCCCCGACCGTCGTTCGGCCTACCGGGTGGCGGAGAAGATAGTCGTAGACACAGGGCTCGCCCGCTGGCGCGACAGCGTAGCCCATGCACTGCCGATTGGGCTCCGCAAGCGCATCGAGTTGGCCCGTGCGCTCGCCACCCAGCCACGGATGATTCTTCTGGATGAAGTCATGAACGGGCTCAACCCGACCGAGTTGCGAGAGATGATGACCCTCATCCAGCAGCTCAACCGCGGCGGCATGACTATTCTTCTGATCGAGCACGTGATGGCTGCTGTGATGAATCTGTGCCAGCGCATCGTGGTCATTCATCATGGAGAAAAGATAGCGGACGCGACTCCGCAGGAGGTCGCGCGAGACCCGCGCGTGATCGAGGCCTATCTGGGCGAAGAGTACCTGGTCAAGTGAGGTCGCCGTGCTGACAGTGCAGAGCATCACTGCACACTACGGGGACCTGCAGGTATTGCATGAAGTGAGCCTCGAGGTCCGCCAGTCGGAGATCGTGACGATCGTTGGCGCCAACGGTGCCGGCAAGACCACCACCATCAACGCGATCTGCGGACAAGTCGGGTGCGGCACGGGGTCGATTCGATTTCTAGATCAAGCCATGCACACGTTGGCGGCACATCGCCGGGTGGAAATGGGGCTGGTTCAGGTTCCCGAAGGCAGACGCCTGTTCGCTTTCATGACGGTCAAAGAAAATCTCGACCTGGGCTGTTACACGCAACGGGCTCGGATAGAACAGCAGGCCAGTCTGGAACGTGTGCTCGCATTGTTTCCGGTGTTGAAGACGCGCCTGCGGCAGCTCGCGGGCACTCTTTCGGGAGGCGAGCAGCAGATGCTCGCCATCGCCCGCAGCCTCATGGCGCTGCCGTTGCTGCTGATCCTGGACGAGCCAACCTTAGGCCTCGCCCCGCGCCTGGTCGCGCAAGTGTTCGACATCGTTCAGGCGATCAATCGACAAGGCGTGACCGTCCTCCTGGTGGAGCAGAACGTTCGTCATGCCCTCGAGCTCGCTCATCGCGGTTACGTGCTCGAGAATGGGCGTGTGGTTCTGCAAGGCGGTGGGCGAGAGCTGCTCGCCGACGAACGGCTGAGGAAGGCTTATTTGGGGCTATGAGCTCATCGATGCATTGCGCACCGCCGAGAAGTCCTGCGCGAGCAGGGTTGCTGGGGACCTGACTTTTGCGCACGCCGCGCGGATTGGGAGGATTCAGGGCTGCCGGGCGCACGCAGCGTGCGTATGACATACTGGCCGTCAACCTGCCGGGGAGGGCGGGTTGGTGGGCTGGTTTAAGAATTAGGAACCGTCAAGCAAACCGTTGTGCGTATGACACAGAGGAGGAGATGAAGCCATGAAGAAAGCAAGTGTAGCGGCCGCAGTGCTCGGCCTGGTGTGCGCTGCAAGCTCCGCGATGACGTTTGCGCAGGTCAAGGGTGTCTATTGGACTACTAGCGGCTTTGGCGGTCCTTTCCCGATGTCGGGTCTGATTCCAACCATCCCCAAGGAAAAGGATCGCACCATCACCGTCCCGATCAGTATGTGGATCATCGACCATCCGAAGGGTCTGGTCGTGTTCGACACCGGCAACAACGTGGCCGTAGCGGATGGTAACTGCAAATCCTACTGGGCGGCTGGCTTCTGTGACTTCCTGAAGCCTAGCCAGAAGCGCTCGGATATCATCGACGAGCAGCTCAAGAAGGTCGGGTATTCGCCGGACCAGGTGAAGGTGGTGATCACCTCGCACACGCATCTGGACCACGTCGGCAATATCGCGATGTTCCCGAAAGCGATCCACGTGATGCAAAAGAAGGAGCTTTACCAGGGGTGGTGGCCCGAGAAGTTCCAAGGCCGCAGCAGCCCGGGCGCTTTCGTCATGGCCGATCTGGCAGCCGCGCGTGAGTTCAACTATCTCGAATTGAATGGCGACTACGACCTGTTCGGCGACGGCAGCGTGCTGATTCTGACCACGCCGGGTCACACGCTGGGCCACCAGTCTTTGAAGGTCAAGCTGGCGAGCGGTGGCTCCATCATCATGTCGCAGGATGCGATCTGGATGCAGGAGAACCTGGACGGCTATCCCGCCGGTTTGAACTACAGCGTGCTGGACTACACCAATTCGCTGAACCGGCTGAAGTTCATGCGCGATCTCGAGGGCGCTCAGCTCTTCTTCGCACACGACCAGGATCAGTATGCCGCGAAGGGCGGCCGCTGGTACAAGTAAGTAACGCATCTTCCCGTGCAGAGAAGCCCCTCTCGGGGGCTTCTCTGTCTATCCCTAGAGCACGGGGGCGTGCAGTAACCGCCGTCCCAGTCTCAAGGGACCCCGGTCGAATCGCTGATCACCACATCTTTTGACAGCGATAGACGCTTCAATGTTTATTGAAGCAAAAGGAAGGGTGGAAAGATCGTCGGCTCCTTGGCTTTCTCCTCCAAGAACGCGACAAACGAAGAGCTGGCCGCAAAAGCACGCGAGTTGACACAGCGTTTCCGGTAGGGCCGTCGAGGCGCTTCCGTGTCAACCAGAATCTCGTTGCACGCAAGTGATCGCGGCCAGGATCACCACTGACTTTCATCGTCATCTATGGCCGCTTTCTGGTTTAGCGGTCTGCGCGTTTTTTTCGCGCAGCGACTTGATCAGGCCATCGATGCCGCCCTTCCGGATTTCTTCGGCGAAAGAGCTGCGATAGGTGGTCAGCAGGCTTACTCCCTCGACACTAACGTCGTAGACCTTCCACGTGGAGTCGGTCTTATACATGCTGTAGTTCACGGGTACCGGCGGCGCATCGCCCGGGCGCTTGATCTCGGTTCTCACCACGACGTCGTCATCACCGGGCTGCATCCGCAGCGGCTTTATATCGACGACGATGTTCTGGTAAGCGGTCCAGGCGGCGCTGTAGGAGCGCACCAGCAGCTGCCGAAACTGCTCCATCAAATCCTTTCTTTGCGCGTCGGTGGCCTGGCGCCAGGCTTTCCCCACCGCCAGTCGCGTCATGCGATCGAACGCAAAATGAGGCGCGATCTTCTGCTCGATGAGCTGCGCCATTTTGGTCTGGTTGCCGTTGCGCAAATCAGGGTCTTCACGCAAGGCTCCCAAAACGTTGTCGGCGACCTCCTTGACCAGGCTCTCGGGCGACTGTTGTCCTTGGGCCAAGGCAGCCACCGTCCACAGAGCCAATGCAAGCAGCCAACCTGCTGCTCGACGGGGCCTCGCTCGACTCATTCGGGTCGTCACCAAAGAACAGGCAATCCGCAACCCAGACAGCACCCGGAAAGCGTAACGCAGCTCACGGCTTCTTCACATCGCGCAAAGAGCGATGGCACGCCACGCAAGCCATCGTCATCCGCACATAGGAATAAGCCACGCCGTCGGCACTTTGCCGTCGGGCGGCGTCTGCCAGGTCATTGACCGCCTGGCGAAACCCCATGCTGAAGGCCAGGTAGTCGTACCGATCGATTGCGTTCCATTCGGCTCGGTGGGTGAGCGCCAGCAGCGAAACGGTGCTGTCGGTGATCCTCTTGTAATCCTCGCTGGTCACGCCCTCGAGGATTGCCTGCGCGTACGTCAGCTTCTGCCGCATGATCGTCTCGCCGCCAACGGTCTGGCCAGTGGCCAAATCGATGCCGAGCAACGTGATTGCAGCGATCGCCGAAGCAAGAGCGGCTGTCCGCATGGGAAAACTCCTACGGTCGGAATGGTTGCATTCTACAACCTCGCGAGAGGCAACACCGGGTAGTTGCATCGCAGGTGAACCCGTAACCAAAGAAAACGTCCACAGGGGAGATCCGGTGCTGTCCAGATATTCGGCCGACGTGTACGGCCGGCTGGTCGAGCACCGATCAGCCGTTTTGGGCCGATCCTGATCTTCGTCCTTGCCGCGTTCGCCGTTTATGCGCTATATCGTCGCTAACGCACGATGACGCTGCTCCAAGCAAGGAGGACGAGAGATGACCATGCGCGAGTTCTTTCGGTGCGGCGCAGTCGCCGCCGCCTTACTGGTGTTCGCGAGCTGCGCGGGCCGGCAGGCCGCTTTGCAGCCGACCGACCGGACCGCAGTGGTCAAAGCGACATCATGGGGAAAAGTCTATCGCGGCGGTAACGTGGAGATCGCATCGGTCAATGGCTTAGAGCCTAACTTGCGCTTGCGCTCCGCGATGGAGCTGCCCGCTGGGGAACAGACCGCCGTGTTCTACGTCTACTTGTGCAACGGTGACGAACGCCACTGCACCCTCATCGCGCAGGCACAGATCAGCTTTCGCGCGGAACCGAGGCACATCTATCGCGCGCGCGCCCGCGAGCAGATCAACGGCAGCAATCGGTTCTGGGTGTGGGTCGAAGATGAGATCGACGGCAAGACCGTGGGAGGCGTACCACCGTCGCCGGGATCCGCAGCCGCGGCGCACGGCCGTCGTGATGATCTACGAGCCTGCACGGCGGTAGCGTGTGCGAGCGCGCCGCGCTCTTCATAACATGAAGGACGAGGAGACAACAAATGAAGACCAGGACTCGCTTCGCTCTTTGCATTAAGGCGCTGCGGCTGCTGCTGGCCGGATGCGGCGCGCTGTTGCTTTCGCGGGGGGCAGGCGCCGAACCACTGAGCGCGCAGATCACCATCCTGTACGACGCCTTCGGCAAGCCATCAGCGATGGAGAAGGACTGGGGCTTCGCTGCGCTCATCGAGTATGACGGCCAGCGCATCCTGTTCGATACCGGCGACAACCCTGATATCCTGGCCAACAATGCAAAAGCCAAGGGCGTGGACTTGTCGAAGCTCGACTTTGTCGTCCTGTCCCATCGGCATGGCGATCACATGGGGGGCATGGAGTACTTGCTGAGCGTTAACCCCAAGGTCAGAATCTACGCGCCGAAGGAGAACTTCGGCGTGTACGGCTTCTCGCTGCCCGGGAGCTTCTATCGCAGGGACGAATCGCTGCCGCCCGAGCAGCGCTACTACGACGGCGCGCCGCCGAACGTGATGAGGTTTGGCAGCGCATGGCCTCGAGCCAACTTCGAGCTGATCGAGCAGACCAGAGAGATCGCTCCTGGCATTCATCTGATCGCGCTGACATCCGACAAGCCCTCAACGCTGGAGCTGCGCGAGTTGTCGCTTGCGATCGATACCCCGGATGGCATCGTGCTACTGGTCGGCTGCTCACATCCGGGAATCGATAGAATCGTGGAAGCTGCAGCTTCCATCGACCGGCGTATCCACCTCGTCGCCGGCGGATTTCATCTGGTGGTGACGAAGGACGAGGAGATCGACAGGATCGCCTCGATCCTCCATGACAGATGGGGCGTCGAGTACGTGGCGCCCGGCCACTGTACCGGCGAGCCCGCGTTCGCGGCCCTCAGGCGGGTCTTTGGCGAACGGTATGTCTACGCCGGACTGGGCACCGTATTCGCGATGGATGGCAGGCCGCGCTGATCCGACTCTTGCCCGTCCTGCCGCGGCATCCGGTCCCGTGCTGCCGCTCAGTCCTTGCCGTCGATCACGCCGAAGTCGGCGGGCGATCTCGCATAGACGATATGGATACCTTCGCGGCGGACCGTGTCCAACAACTGCTCCGCCTGCTCATCACTGACAGCGAACTCCACCTCGACGGTCAGATCTGCACTGAGCTCGAAGAAGCGCTGCTCGTAGAGCACGCCGTGTCGTCCGTAACCGGCGATGGCGCGGAAGGCGGAGCCCCCGTGAATGCCCAGAGCCTTGGCCTTGTTCAACAACCAATCGTAGAGCGGTTCCCCCGCACGCTTTCTGCGCTCATGCACGTAGAACCTGAGATAGGTGCCCTTCATCGGGTCGTCCTAACCCGCTCGTCTCCCCATGTACCCAGCGAAACCAGCAGGCATCATCAGCCTTGCGGCGGTTAAGGGCGGAATGTCGTCTCCCTTGGGCATTATAGGCCGTGTCCTATCCGAGCAGCGCCGGTTTATAGTGTCGCCTTCGCCAGGGAGCAAGCACCTTGCGGTCGGGCAGCGTAAGGCCGCCAACAGTGTACGGGTCACCGCACTAATCAGCGATTCGCGAGTTGAAGGACAAAGAACCGCCATGTCTGCAAACGGACGGACCGACAGCACAATTGTTCGAGTCGAAGTCAAGCACGTCGACATTCCCGCCAAATTCCCACGCAAGGACGCCATCCAGCCGTTCGAGATGCAGGAGACTCCGATGGTCCGGATCTTCACGCGCGGCGGCCTCGTCGGAACAGGCTATTCCTACACGTTGGGAACGGGAGGCTCTGCTATCGTCAGCTTGATCGCTGATACGCTTGCACCCCGGCTGATCGGGCGAGACGCCCGCTATGTGGAAGAAACGTGGCTTCAGCTGTACCGCTCGATCAACTCGATCAACCCCGGCATCGTCAGCAGCCTCGCCTTGGCTCCCATCGACATGGCGCTCTGGGACATACGGTGTCAGGCTGCTGGAGAGCCGCTGCATGTCCTGGCCGGCGGAGCACAGCGTCGGGTGCCGATCTACGACACCGAGGGCGGCTGGTTGAATCTGTCGGTCGACGAGTTGCAGGCCAATGCTCGAACGGCGATCGACCGAGGCTTCAAGGGCTTCAAGGTCAAGGTTGGCCGCAGCATCAGCGAGGATCTCGATCGCTTGAGCGCGGTGAAAGACGTCCTGCCGAAAGGCTTCGAGCTGATGACCGATGCCAATCAGATCTTTCATCTGGACGAGGCGATTCGAAGAGCCGCGCAATACTACGATCTGGGGCTGGCATGGTTCGAAGAGCCGATGATTGCCGACGACATCGCGAGCCATACTTTACTTGCGCGCGCGACTCCGCTCCCGGTTGCGATCGGCGAGACGGTATGCAGCCTGGCGCAGTTCCGCGAGTACATCGCGACCGGCAGCGCGAGCATCATTCAAGTCGATGCTGCGCGCGTCGGCGGCATCACGCCGTGGCTGAAGGTCGCACACCTCGCCCAGGCATTCAACCTGACAGTGGCGCCTCATTACATGATGGAGCTGCATGTCTCGCTGGCCGCCGCCGTCCCGAACGCGCGCTGGGTCGAGCATATTCCGCAACTCGATGACATCCTGAGCGCGCCGATGACAATCGATTCGGATGGCTTCGCTGTTCCGCCCGATTCGGCTGATATCGGACTGGCCTGGGATTGGACCGCGGTCGACAAACTCCAGTTGAGAAGCCACACGGTGACGCAATGAAGCCCAGGGCGAAGTCCAGCAATGTCCGCTGCTTGGAGCGCGACGGGCAACGACGGGTCGCGACCTGACGGGCCGCGACCCAGGGCCGGCTACGTCAGTGGCCGCGTCCCGGTCATCTGGTCGTGCTTGAGGAAGGACTTGCGCGCGAGTGCGACGAGCTGATTGTCGCTCGGATGGTCGACCACCTCGTAGCCCACGATCCGGGTCGCGGTCTGGGGCCGGTGCTTGTCCGCATAGTGACGGAAATCGGCAATCGCGGTGTGCGAGCCGGTGATCAGAATCTCGGCAACGCCGTCGAGCGCATCGCACACTTCGCCGAAGAACTCGTGCTGACTCCGTACCGTGCTGCCGTGCTGCGCAGTGTAGTGGGCGTGAGCACGAATCTTTTGCGCCTGTACGTGCTCGGCGTCGAACTGCAGGATCTGGGCGGACTGGTGGTCGGTCCAGACCACGGCATAGAACAAACTCATGTCAAAGGCTCCTTCGATGAATGAATGCGCCGGGGTCGCAGCGCGGACGCGAAGATCGGCCTCGATGCTGCCCGCGAGGTCGACGGACGTCAAGCCTGCCTGAAAATCGCCGTCGCCGCGCTGGCCGCAATCGCTGCCGGAGCGATATAGCGCAGGACGACGCGCAGAATGCGGCCGCCGCCAGCTCGAGCCAGACCGAGGAGGTAGAACGCGACGAACCCGCTACCGCAAGATGCGTCGTGTTCGGGGGCGTCTTCATGAAATGTCCGAGTTAGCGCAGGAACAGCTGATACAACGTGAGCAGGATCTCGAGCACGATCAGAATGACGATGTACCACTCGACACGCAACGAATGCTTGCTGCTCAGCAGCTCGAGCACGGTGTGCGCGGTCTGCGAGATCAGGTTCAGCTTGCGCTCGAGCGCCAGGTGCCGCTCCTTCAGCTCGAACTCGTCCTCGAGCTTCACGAACAGGCCCTCGAGCCCGGGGTTGTCCCACAGGATCTCTGGCTTCTCGCTGACTTCGGCGCGCCCGACCATGCGATGCTCGACGAGCAGCATCGCGCCGAGCTTCTTCAGCAGGTCGCGGCTGTGCCCGCGGATACGGCCGGAGCGGTCGAGCTCGGCGGCCAGCGGCTCGATGCGGTCGAACTCGCCGGCCACACGCCGCTCGTAGAGGGACAGCAGCGTGCTCTTGCTGAGCACATCGGCAATCACCTGCAGCCGTTCTACGGCCGCGTTCTCGAGCATGACGACGCCGGCGGTCACGCCCTCCCGCGCACCGGCTTCGATGTGCACCTCGAGCGCTTCGGTCTCGGGCGTTGCATATGGGTTCGCGACCAGCGGCTGCAGCTGGGCGAGGAACGTTGCCTCGTCGAGCGGCGCGACATCGAAGAACACCGCGACGCCGTACCGGTACAAGGTGACAGCGCCGCCGCCGTTGCGCACGCGCAGCGTGAGCGGATTCCTCGCAAGCGTGTCGACCTCGCTCAGCGCCTTCAGCTCGATGCGCTCGCCGATCAGCGCTGCGCGCGCCTTGAAAACGGAATTGTGAATGACGGGATCGGCGCTCATGGTCCGGGAAAGGGCTGGCGTTCCGCGATCGCGGAACATCGGTAGCGATCGATTGCGGGTCGTTCGAGTGGTATGCGATTGTGCCGCATGCGTCGCGGTAGCGCTTTGGTAGCTCGCCGTGAGCAGCGCCGGCGCTCGGTCGCGCGGCAACTCACATCGCCAGCATCTGCGCGAGCTCGAACAGTCCGGCGTCCGCCGGCTTCATGCGGCCCGCCACATCCTGCAGCGGCGTCTCCTCGACTTTACCGTTGCACAGGCCGACGATCACACCGAACCGCCCATCCGCGGCCGCCGCGACAGCGGCTGCCCCAAGCTGCGTTCCGAGCATCCGGTCGAATGCGCCCGGAGCGCCACCGCGCTGGACGTGGCCGAGCCGCGTGACGCGCAGGTCGAAGCCGAGGCGCTCGCCGTGCTCGCCGAAGAATTGCGTGAGCGCGTCCGCGTCGTACCTGGCGCCCTCGGCGACGATCGCGAGCGCGTGCCTCTTTCCGCGCTCGTATGCTTCGCGCAGCTGGCGTGCGATTGTCTCCGGATCGGTCTCGATCTCCGGGATTACGATGACCTCGCAACCGCCGGCGATCCCGGCGACCAGCGCCAGATGGCCGGATTTGCGGCCCATCACTTCGACCAGGAACGCCCGGTCCAGCGACGATGCCGTGACTTTGAGGCGGTCGATCGCTTCGAGCGCAACGTCGATTGCCGTCATGCAGCCGATCGTCACGTCCGACCCGTACAGATCGTTGTCGATGGTGGAGGCGATGCCGATCACCGGCGCACCGCGGCGCCGCAGTTCCCATGCGCCGGTCTGGGAGCCGTTGCCGCCGATTACGATCAGCCCTGCGATGCGCTGCGCCTGCAGGTGATCGAGCGCACGCGTGCGGCCGGCTTCGGTCTTGAACTCCTCGCAGCGCGTGGTTCCGAGCACGGTGCCGCCGAGCTGGATGATGCCGCCTACGTCGCGTGGGCCGAGCGCGCGGAACTCGCCGCCGATCAGCCCCGCATAGCCATGCTGGACGCCCAGCACCTCGAACCCGCGCGCGATACCGACGCGCACGACCGCGCGAATCGCCGCATTCATTCCCGGAGCATCCCCGCCGCTGGTCAATACCGCCAATCGCTGCACGTCGCTCGTTCCTCGTTGTCGCGCCCGCGGATCGTTCGCGGCCGTCCCTCGGAGATAGTGCAGA
>Ga0316628_100004363_pt1 | contig 11087 bp, 5 predicted proteins | sample OWC_Aug_M2_C1_D5_FD_207648 | JGI IMG/M metagenome (GOLD analysis project Ga0316628, IMG submission 207648) | Wetland soil microbial communities from Old Woman Creek delta, Ohio, United States - OWC_Aug_M2_C1_D5_C | ecosystem: Environmental > Terrestrial > Soil > Wetlands | place: USA: Ohio... | reverse complement strand
TGACGGCGTGCGAGCCAGCGGGCAGCTGGAGCGCGAGGGATGCCCCGCGGCCGAGGAACGTGGTGTTGTCGAGCCACCAGGTCACCGCGGCGGGGTCGCCCTCAGGGTCCTCGACGGTGGCGCAGAACGGCTCGGGCACGCCCGCCTTGAGGACGCCCGCGACGGGGGACACCATCGCGACCGTCGGGGGGCCGTTGACCCACACGCGGAGCTCGTCGGACCAGACCTCCCTCGTGCCGACCGCGTCGTTGGCCCGGAACCTCACGAGGTTGCCCCTGCCCGCGTTGAGTGTCAACGGGACGCTGACGCGGACGTCCGGCTGCACGCCCACCAGCCCTGCGTTCCTCCAGAAGCCCCAGTAGGTCGCGCAAGCGGGCCACGTCGCGTACTCGACGGTCGAGAGGTCCACGCCCGACCCTCCCCAGTCCGTGATGTTCACCGCGACGGTCACCTCGGGGCCGTCCTGGGGCTCGTCCGGGGGCGGCGAGAAGCCGTAGAACGAGACGGGCAGCCGGTCGGCCCAGAGAGCGCGCGCGTCGGAGGTCGCGGGGCCGTTGCCCGCGAGGTCGCGGCACCTCGCCTGAACGACGTTGTCGCGCCCGTCTTGGAGCTCGACCTCCACGCTGACGGTCACCCTCCCGCCCGAGCCGATGCCGGCCACCGGACGGAAGTAGGGGTCGGTCGATGCGTTGTGGACGGCCACCTCTACGGCGCTCCCGTCGACACCGGACCCCGCGTCCTGGAGCTCGATGCTCCACGTGACCGTGCCCACGGTCAGGACGGTGTCCGGCCCGGGCAGCGACGTCCCGAAGGAGGGCGGCGTCCGGTCGACCCTGACCTGGAACGGGTCGGACGCCCAGGGGCCGCCCCCGGCCGCGTCATCGGCCCTCCACTGGATGTAGCCGTCGACGCCCTCCAGGAACGGGACGCGGGCGGTCGCGTCGAACGATGGCTGCTCGCCCGCGAGCCCCGCGGCCCTCCACGTGCCGAGGGAGAATGGCCCCGCGGCCCCCCACCGGTACTCGACCGACGCGCCCTTTACGGACGCGGTGCCATCGCCCCTCACGCGGACGGTGCACGGCACCGGGTCCTCGCGCGTCCAGCCGGTGGGGCCATGGGTGGGGAACCCGATGCCGCCGTTGTCCACGCGGACCGTCAGCACCGGCGCGGGCACGGGGCCGTTGCTGGCCCAGTCGTAGGCCTCCATCCTCACGTCGTTGTCGTCGCCGTCCGGGAGCTCGAGCGTGAAGGAGTAGACCGTGCGGCCCCTGTCGTCGATGACGGACCTGAGGTCGGAGGGGACCGCCCACCTCGTGAAGGTGGCCTCTCCGTGGGGGCGGTAGGAGCAGTTTAGCCGCGCAGGGTCGGGGCCCGAGCCCACGTCGGTGACCGCCACGCCGACCGTCACCCTGCGCGAGCTGATGGGCTCGGGATCGCTGGGGAACACGGCGGCGATGATGGGCAGCACCCCGTCGACCTTGAACGACACCTGCTGCACGATCCTCGTCGAGGCGGTGGCGCCCGTGTCGACGGTGAGGGTGTACTCCATCGTGCCGAGGTCCACGCCCTCGACGACCTCGACCACAGCGTCGACCTCGTTGCCCAGCCCCAGGTCGACGGACACGTTGTAGGGCATCCCGCGATCGGTCCAGTCCACGTGCCCGCCCACCACGGGCGGGCGCAGGGCGGGCGCGCCCTCGTAGCTGACCCGCAGCCCCCGGAGGGTGATGCGCTCGTCCGCCCTCACCCAGCCCCCCGGCGCGACGTGGCGGCCGTTGGAGCCGACGGCGTAGAGCGAGCCCTCGGTCTGCAGGTCGTTCTCGACGCGGAACATCCTCGCGAAGGGGTGGTCCTCGTCGATGTTGCCCTCGAAGGATATGCGGAGGATCACGTCCTGCATCTCCTCGAGGTCGCACGCCCACGTGAAGTTGAGCGAGAACACGATGCGGCCGCCCCCCCCGGGCAGGGCCCTGTAGCTGCAGCCCGCGCCTATCCTCACCCAGTCGCCCTTCGGGTTGGCGAAGTTCTTGCCAGAGCTCCAGCTCATGAGCGCCACGGGCTCGTCGGGGACGAGCATCGAGTACGCCAGTATCGCCTGCGTGCCGGCCTTGGGCACGACGTCGAAGGCGAAGTCGTAGTCCGCGTAGGTCGCGTAGCACGTGCGGCCCTCGACGGTCGAGGAGAGGACCTTGACGCGCGGCTCGCCCGGCTCGAGCACGCCCATCCACCCCGGGCCCTGGTCCTTGGTGGCCACGACTAGCAGCTCGGAGAGCCGGTCGCCGTCGAGGTCCGCGATCAGGATGCCCGTGCGGTCGGGCGTGAAGGGGACCAGCCCAGTGAGCGAGCGGTGCCACAGCGCGCCCATGTTGCGCGACTCGTAGGCGCTCACGTTGCCGACCTCCATGCAGGCGAGCCCGCCCCACGGGATGCCGCGGAAGAGCCCGAGGGTCTCTGCGAGGGGCATGCCGTCGGGCACCCTGTAGACGACCGGCGGCACGAGCCGCTCGGAGTACGCCGCGGTGGCCTTGGACGGATACAGGAGCCCCACGCGGTCCCAGGCCAGGTAGGAGCCGTCGGCGAGCCCCTCCACCGCGACCGACTCGCGGAACGCGACCTCCTCGAGGCCGTCGCCGTCCACGTCGCCGGCCGAGCAGGAGATCATGGCTCCCTTCGAGTATCCCTCGAGCCGGAAGGTGAGGACGTTCCTGAGCGTCTCGAGGTCGTAGGCGCGGACGTTGTTCTCCATGAAGGCGAGCAGCTCGGGCCGGAAGTCACCGGCGACCTGGGCCAGCGCGATGCCGCGCGGCTGGGATGCCCCGTAGGGGACCGTGAGCTCGGTGAAGGCGTGCCGCTCGGTGTCGAGGAACCGCACCTGGATGTCCCCGGTGCCGCCCCCGGGCTTCCAGACGTATCGCGCGCCCAAGAAGAGCTCGCGCCGGCCGCTCCCCGTCGCACCCAGGACGAGCGGCCCGGGCCTGTTGTCCCAGTCGTGCGGCCGCGACACCTGCCACAGCACGCGCCCGTCCGTGCCGTCGAGGCAGACGTACTCGTCCCTCGTCCCAGTGATCACGGCGTAGAGGACCTCGCGGTCGCCGTCGCCGTCGAGGTCGTCGGCGAGGAGGCCCGATGGCGCGACGGGCCCGATGGCGCGCGACCACTTGGTGGCGTTGTTCCACGCGTCGAAGGCCCACATCCGAAAGCCCGGCGAGGCGCCCTCGCCCGTGGGCTCGCCGACGAGCAGCAGCTCCGCGCGGCCGTCCGAGTCCGCGTCGGCGCACGCGACGAGCCCGTTGGCCAGGTAGAGGAGGCCGGGGCTGTCGAGGGCGCCTTCGTCCCTCGGCACGACCCGGCTATCCCGGAGGACGCTGCCATCGTGGCCGTCGCGCACCCGCAGCAGGAAATCGCCCCAGAGCACGACCTCGTCGACCCCATCGCCGCTCACGTCACCGAGCAGGACGCCGGGGCCCGAGCCGAAGAACTGCTTGGACTCGTCCGTGAGGCTGACCTGCCATGTGGGCTCGGGAGGGTAGGAGAAGGTGCCGAGGGGGAGGTCGTGCGAGGAGTCGTTGGCGTACACTGGCGCCTGCCCGCTCTCGGGCAGCTCCCCCTGCGCCACGCCCGAGGGCCCGGGATGCGGGGCCGCCCCGTCGCCGGCGGTCGGGACGACGGACAGGGCCGTGGGCGCGAGGAGGAGCGCCGCCAACAGCATGGCGGCGCCAGCGGGGCCTCTCCTGGGACGCATGGGGCACGTTCCCTGGTGGGGTGCGGGTTTGGAGTGCGATGTATGTTAAGCTTTCGGGATGGGACCACTCTCGGTGATGCCAGCGGCGGCCCTCCCGTGCCATCCCTCCCGTGCTGGCCAAGGGCTACGAAAAACTACATGGCCGGGGGCGCCCATGGCTGCCCCCGGAGGAGGGGCATGACCCGCATATGCGCCGTGGCGGCGGCCAGCGAGCCGGACGAGCTGGCCAAGCGCGGCCACGCCGCGCTCGCCGCGGGCGCGGACCTCGTGGAGCTGCGGCTGGACCACCTCCGGCCCCTCACCCCGGCGACCCTCGAGGCCGCCCTTGCCGCGGCCCGAGGAAGGGGGCTCCTGGCGGGCGGGAAGCTCGTCCTCTCGCTGCGGGCCAAGCGCGACGGCGGGGCCTTCGAGGGCGACGAGGACCGGCGGCGCCCGCTCCTCGCCGCGATGGCCTCCGCGGGCGCGGCATGGGTGGACCTGGAGGGATGGCTGCCCCCGCCCACCCTGGGCGACCTCACGGCCAAGGCCCGCGCCAAGGGCTCCATGACCCTCGTGTCCTGGCACCTGGCAGGCAAGGACTCGTACCTCCGTGCGAGGGAGCTGGCGGTGGCGCAGGCGGCGTCCGGGGCGGCGGGGAACGCCATCAAGATGGTCCTCCCCGTGGACGACAGGGGCTCCCTGGACGCGCTCATCGGGCTGTCGAACTCGCTGGCGGAGGAGGGCGTGCCGCACGTGGCGCTGCCGTCCGGCCGGTTGGTCAGGCTGGGCCGGCTCCTGGCCCCCCTGACGGGGACCGAGTGGGTCTATGCGGAGCCCCCCGGCCCCGAGGCGAGGGGGGTCGTCGGACCCCTGGGCCTGCCCATCGCCACGGACCTCGCGGACGCGTGGCGGCAGATGGGCACGCACCCCGCGCTCGAGGTCGGGGCGATGGTCCCGCCCCCCATGGTCCCCGGCGACGAGGCGGAGCGGTGGACCCTCCTTGCCATCCTGGGGGATCCCGTCGGGCACACGCTCTCGCCCGCGATGCACCACGCGGCCATGGCCGAGGTGGGGCTGCATGGGGCCTACGTGCCACTGAGGACCCCGGTGGGCTCGGTGCCGCGATCCCTGGAGGAGCTCGAGGCCGCGGGCGCGGCGGGGTGCAACGTGACCGTGCCCGTCAAGGTCGAGGCCTCCAGGCAGGTCGATCGCCTCGGGGAGGCCGCGCGGCGGTCGGGAGCCGTCAACACGGTGGTTATGGACGGGAAGGGAGGCCGGCTGGGCGAGAACACGGACGTCGTCGGGGTCGAGCGCTCGGCCGAGGAGCTCCTCGGCCCGCGGGGCACAGGCCGGACCGCCCTGGTGCTGGGGACGGGGGGCTCGGCCAGGGGCGCCGTCGTCGGATTGGCGCAGTGGGGCGCCTCCGTCCTCGCGACGGGCAGGGACCCGTCCCGGCTCGAGCGGATGCTCGCCGACCTGGACGGCCTCGCGGACCCCCTCGGCGCCGGCGACCTCGCCAAGGTCCAGGGGGGCGTCGACCTCCTGGTCCAGTGCACGACGCAAGGCATGCTCGACCACCCGGCCGAGGGCCCGCTCGCGCCCCTGAGGGTGGTCGAGGCGGTCCGCCCCAGGGCCGTCCTGGACCTGGTCTACGCGCGCGGTGGCACTGAGCTGGTCCGGTGGGCCATGCGGGAGGGCCTGCACTCGTCTGGCGGGGAGCGGGTGCTGCTGCACCAGGCTGCGGCCTCGTTCGCCCTCTGGACGGGCCTGGAGGCGCCCCTCGCGGCCATGGAGGCCGCGCTCGCGGCCGCGTCGAGGCCAGTGCTCTCCGGATGGGTCCCCGCTCCCTCTTCGGATTGAGAATCTGGCCGAAGGTGTCTTAAATACCCAAGGCCAAGGCCACGATGCGCCGAGAGGAGGCCTTGGATTGGACAAGGTACCGTGTGCGATATTGGGAGCGAGCGGCATGGTGGGCTCGAGGTTCGTAGGGGCCCTCCACGACCACCCCTGGTTCGAGCTGCGGATGATGTGCGGCTCGGAGAGGAGCGTGGGCAAGACGCTGCGGGAGGCGTCCGCCGCCGCCCGCGACATGGACATCCCCTCCGAGGTCCTCGACACGAGCCTCGCGCCCCCCGACCCCTCCGCGATGGCGAGGGAGGGCGTGCGCGCGGTCTTCTCCTCCATCCCCGCCGAGGCCGCGGGCCCGCTCGAGACGCGCATCGCGCAGTCGGGCATGGCCGTCTTCTCGAACGCGCGCAGCCACCGGATGGACCCCACGGTGCCCATCCTCATCCCCGAGGTCAACCCCGCGCACATGGGCGTCCTTGGCGAGGCCGCGGACGTCGCGGGCGGGGGCTTCATCGTCTGCAACTCCAACTGCACCACCTCGGGCCTCGTGGTGCCCCTGGCGGCGATTCAGAAGTGGGGCATCGAGGAGGTCGTGGTCGCGAGCTACCAGGCCCTGTCGGGCGCCGGCTACCCCGGCCCGGCCGCCATCTCCATCCTCGGCAACGTGCTGCCCTTCATCAAGAACGAGGAGGAGAAGCTGCGCGCGGAGAGCAAGAAGATCATGGGCTCCCTGCGTGACCACGAGCTCGTCCCCGCCCCCTTCGACGTGTTCGCGACCTGCATCCGCGTCAACACCGCGCACGGCCACATCCTCGCCATCCAGCTCAAGCTCCGTGAGGAGGTCGACGCCGAGGAGCTCGCGCGGGCGATGCGGAAGTTCACTGGCGTGCCCCAGCAGCTGGGGCTGCCGACCGCGCCCGCGTGGCCCATCGAGGTCCGCCCCGAGCCCGACCGCCCCCAGCCTAGGCTGGACGTGAACGCGGGCGGTGGCCGCGCCGCGGGCATGGCAGTGTCCGTCGGCCGGATCAGGGTGGAGAGCGACCGCGTGAGGATTGTCGCGCTCGTGCACAACCTCGTCCGCGGGTCCGCGGGTGGCGCGGTGCTCAACGGCGAGCTCGCGCGCGCGTACCACTACCTGTGAGCAAGTGGCCCTTGAGGTACGGGCCGTGAGGCCCTCTGGGACCTTCTAGGGCTTCCGCACTATCATTCGCAGAACGTAGCATGCACGAGCTGCACGGCCTGCTTCGAGATCGAGTCGTCGACGACGAAGTAGACCGCGGCCGTCGAGGGCCCCGCCGCGACGGTCGAGATGGGGCCGCCCAGGCCCGCCAGGGCCGACATCATCCTCGTCGTGACCGTCGGGTCCTCGAGCGCGTGCGAGCCGACCGCGCCCACGAGCGCGAGCCCGTCCGCGCGGTCGATGCGCTCGAGCTCGGGTATGCCCGCACCGCGCAGCGCGGACTGGGCCTTGTCCGCGTCCTTGGTGCGCAACACGACTCCGAGGCAGGCCTGCGACGTCGACAGCCCGAGGGCCTGGATGCCGTGGTCCGCCAGCGCCTTCGTGCAGGCGGCCAGGAAGCTCGGCCGCACGCCGATGGCGGCCGCGTGGATCTTTATGATGGAGATTCCGCTCGTCCTTGTGATGGACTTGATGCGGGAGCACGCGCCCCCGTTGGTCGCGGAGATGACCGAGCCCTGCACGTCCGGGCTCGCGAGGTCGCGTATCTCGATGGGGATGTCGAGGGCCAGGAGGGGTTCCACCGTCATCGGGTGCAGGACCTCGAGCCCGAAGTAGGCGAGCTCCGCCGCCTCCTCGTAGGTGACGAGCGGCAGCAGCCGCGCGCCCTTCACGACCTTCGGGTCCGCGCTCATGAACCCCGGGACGTCCTTCCACAGGATGAGCCTCGGTGAGCGCAGCGCGCGCGCCGCGACCGCCGCCGAGTAGTCGGAGCCGTTGCGGCCGAACGTGGTGGTGTGACCGTGGATGTCGGCGCCGAAGAAGCCCGTGAGCACGGGAACCCCTCCCCTCTCCAGTATGGGCCTCACGGTCGCGCCCAGGCTGACCGTGGTGGCGTCGAGGTTGGCCGTGGCGGAGCCGAAGACCCCGTCCGTGACCACGCCCGCCTGGTCGGCCTCGAGGGCGATGGCGTCGATGCCCTTGCCAATGAGCACGCCAGCGAACAGGTGCGCGGCGAGCCGCTCGCCGTGCGTGAGGGCCTGGTCGGCCGCGCGCGGCGTGAGCTCCTCCGTATAGACGACGCCCCACATCAGCCGCTCGAGCCGGGTCGCGAGCGCGTTCATCCGCTCGACGACCTGAGCGCGCAGCTTGCGGTCGACGATGGTCGAGTCCGCCATGAGCTCGTGGCGCGCGCGCACCTCCGCCATGAAGTTCTCTAGCCCGTCCTCGCCCTTGACGAGCTTGGCGAGCATCTCCCTGATGAGGTTGGTCTGGCCCTTGAGGGCGGATATGACGATGACCTGCCTCGGCTGCAGCGTCCTCGTCTCCTTCACGATGTCCGCGCACCGGAGCGTGAGCTCCGGGCTCGACAGGCAGGAGCCCCCGAACTTGTGCACGATGGGCCCCTCGAGCCTCTCTGCCCTGTCAGCCATGGGCCTTCCCTCCCGTGATCTCATGTACCAGCTGGGCGTACCCGTCCTCGGTGAGCACGCTGGCGGGCGAGAGGTTGGGCCGGGTCGAGATGACCCGGCCCTGGAAGGGGGCAAGAGCGGCGAGCACGGCCTCCCGCGCCTCCGCGGTCACGAGGACCGCTATCGCGGGACCGGTGCCGGTCATCCCCGCCGCCCATGCCCCCGCCGCGAGTGCCGCGTCCGCGGGCGCGTCGTCCACGCCCAGGAGCGGTGCGTACGCGCGGCCGTTAAGAATGATGGCCTTTGCGATATCACCCTGGCTCGCGAGGTTGAAGGCCCTGCCCACACTGTCGCGGGCAGGGGCGAAGTCCTCCCTCCGCAGCGACGACTTCTCGATCGTCCGCTCGGGGACCAGGAAGAGCACCTCCAGCCCCGTGGGCACGTCGGGCCAAGAGACGACGGTCCTCCTCAGGTTGTCGGTGAGCACGGCGCCCCCGAACATGGTGGCGACCGCGTCGTCGAAGGCGCCCGTGAGCGTCACGCCCGCCTCGATGGCGGCGTCCACGCCCATCTGGACGATGTCCAGGGGTTCCATCTCGGCGCCCAGCGCGGCCGTGCCCGCCAGCAGGATGGCGTTGGCGGCCGCGGAGGAGCTCTTGAGCCCGCGCGAGGCCGGTATCTCGCTCGCGGTCTCTATCAGCGCGCCGAGCTCCCCGGTCGCCTCGACGAGCTCCAGGAGCGCGGCCGCGCACGCGCGGGCGAGCCGGTCGTCGACCTTGCCCCTCGTGCCATTGAGGGCCCGGAACTCGACCTTGCCAGGCTTGGACGTGAGCTCGAAGGACGCGACGAGCCGCAGCCCGACGCCGCACGCCCCGCCCTGGCCCGTGGCTATGCCGTTGATGATGGTGAACGCCCCGTGCGAGAGCGCGTAGCCCGCGCGGCCCGCCACAAGCCCCTCGCCGACCATGTACATCCGGGTCGCCCCCCTCATACGAAGCTGAGCATCGAAAGCACCAGGAGCACCGCGAACGTGGAGATGAACCCCAGGTGCAGCTTCCTGGCCGAGGCCTTCGTGTACCTGGCGCACAGGTCGTCGACGAGCCGCTTGCAGACCGCGGACCAGACGACCGCGATGGCGAGCATGGCGAGGGCCACGTAGCCCCAGTTGCCGTAGAGCACGATGACGGAGAAGAGCCAGACCGTGAGCCCCGCGAACGACATGTAGAGCGCGTATCGCGCCGACTTGACGGGCCCGAGGAAGACGGACGTGGTGATCTTGCCCGCGCGGCGGTCGTTGTCAAGGTCCCGGAGGTCCTTGGCGAGCGTCTCGCCGAGCGCGGCGAAGAGCTGCACTCCCACGATCATCGCGACCGCCGATGTGAGGTAGCCCGGCATCAATCCGTCGTACCGGACGACGTATGCGTAGACCGCCAGGAAGTAGAGGATGCCGAAGGTGAACCAGAACACCTGAGGGACGTAGGGGCGCGCGTTCATCCGCAGAGGCGGGAACGAGTACTGGTAGGAGATGACGACGAGGGCGACCGCGCACGCGAGCACCCACGGGCTCAGCCACGCCGCGAGCGCGAGCCCCGTGCCGAAGAGCAGCAGGCCCTGGACCCAGGCGACCCTCTTCGAGATCGAACCGACCACTAGGGGCCTGCCCGAGCGGTTGCCCTCTGTCGAGGCCGCGTCGGAGCGGAGGTCCCCGATGTCGTTCAGGGTGCACGCTCCCGCGTCCGCGAGCACGGCCGCGAGCACGAACCACAGGTAGTGGGCGGCGGGGAGGTGGCCCGTGATGCCGACGAAGATGGTCAGCGAGAGGCACACGTCGAGCCAGATGAGCTGGGCCGGCCTCGCGAGCCTGAGGGCCCCGAAGGCCTTCTGGGCCCATCCCGTGCTGGGGGCGACCAGGTGCCAGTCGATGCGCGCGGTCTCGTCCGCGCCCTGCGCCGTCTGCTGCCCGGTCATCGCCCGTCACCTCCCTCCTCCGGTCCCAATCACATCCCCTCCACGATCTCTCCCTTGCCGGCGACCTCGTCGACGATGCGGGATAGCGGCTTGCCGGCCCTGATGGCCCTGTAGTCGTAGAGCGTGCCCGGCGGGACCATCTCGGCCCTCGTTGGCTTGCCCGTCGCCTCCTTGAGGCCCTTCTCGATGCTCGCCGCGATCGCGCCCCACTCCGCCCTCTCGCGGTGCTCGGCGCGCACGCGCACCTCGTCCTTGCCGACGATTATCTGGTACCACACGCCCGTGAGCGGGGCCACCTTGTAGAGCGCGTTCTCGAGCTCGATTGGGAATATCTTGTGACCGTCGAGCTGGATCTGGGTGTGGGAGCGGCCCAGGATCTCCATCCTCGGCAGCGGCAGCCCGCACGGGCACGGGTCCGTCTCCCACTTGACGGTGTCGCCCGTGACGTAGCGCAGCAGCGGCTGCGCGCGCTTGAACGTGGGGGTGACGATGGTCTGGGCGCGCTCGCCGGGCGCGGCGGGCGAGCCGTCGGCGTGGACGAGCTCGGTGAACATCATGAAGTTGGGGACGTGCATCTGGTTGAGCTCGCACGGGATGCCGGGGAAGCCTATCTCGTTCTGCCCGAGCAGCGAGAGCACGCGGGCGCCATAGACCTTCCCCAGGGCCTCCGCGCGGGCGGGGGCGCACGGCTCCGCGCCCGAGACGACGAGCCGGATGCCGAGCGACTTGGGGTCGACGCCCTGGTCCATGAGGATGTTGGCGTAGGAGTAGGCGTCCGTCGCGGCCGCGCCCAAGATGGTCGGCCGCAGCCTCCGTATGGTCGCGGCCACCATCTCGGGCGGGTACATGTTGTTGCGCGTCCCCATCGGGATGACGGTGCAGCCGGCCATGAGGTTGAGGAGGTCCGCGGAGCGGCCGGCGAACGTGCGCGTGTACGGGTAGCACAGGGCGACCCGGTCGG
>Ga0316628_100004362_pt1 | contig 11089 bp, 11 predicted proteins | sample OWC_Aug_M2_C1_D5_FD_207648 | JGI IMG/M metagenome (GOLD analysis project Ga0316628, IMG submission 207648) | Wetland soil microbial communities from Old Woman Creek delta, Ohio, United States - OWC_Aug_M2_C1_D5_C | ecosystem: Environmental > Terrestrial > Soil > Wetlands | place: USA: Ohio... | reverse complement strand
GAAACATCCGGCCGGGTTCTCAGAAAACTCATGGACCGGTTCACGATTCCGGGACGCGAATTTGCGGCCTCCGCTTCATCTTTTTGCATGCGCGCAACGGCGGCAGGATCAGGCGGAGGAACCGGCACTCCGAATTTGACCAGCTTGTCCTTTGCATCCGCGGTGAGATTCGAGAGCGGGTACTCCTTCACGATGCGGCTGTAATAGCGGGCGGCAATTTCATTGTGCTCCGCCTTCTCATAAATTTGCCCGAGCATCCAGTTGGCCTCATCGGCCTGGCTGTAGAGCGGATACCGGTTGGTCAATTCGATCAGGCGGGCGCCTGCGGCTTTGTAGCTCTGGCGAATAAAATAAAAACGCGCGACCAGGAAATTTCCCTGCGCCAGCACTTCCTGGGTTTCGCGCAAGCGCTGCTCGGCCTGCGGGCGCAGAGGGCTGTTGGGATATTTTTCCAGAAAGGTTTGAAATTCGGCTTCGGCCTGCACTGCTTCGGCATGATCGCGATCCGGCTTTTCCATCTGGCGGTAATGCGCCATGGCCACTTGCAATTGGGCATTGGCGGCTTCATCCAGGAACGGGAAGAAGGTAATGAAGTCCTTATATTCCACGATGGACTGCTTCAGGCCGGCGGTTCCGCCTTCCTTGTAGTAGGAGTCGCCGATGGCCAGTTTAGCTTTGGCGAGATATTCGCTGTCGGGATAAGTGTTGATGAGAGTCTGCAGGGCTAAACGGCCGACTTCGTAGCGCCCGTGTTTCAAGTCGTCGGTCGCTTTGGTATACAGGACCTTGTCGGGTTCGGCCGAAGTGCCTACATCCGGCGCGGTGTTCTTCTTACCGAAACAACCACCCAACAGCGATGCCGTAAAGATCAGGACCCAGACTGCGCGGCGTTGTTTCAACAAGTTTCCCTCATGCTTTTTGTGCCAATGCTCCTCCGGCCAGCTGGTTCAACGACCGGACTGCTTCGGCAATATCGGGGGTATGAAAAATGGATGTGCCGGCAACCAGAATTTCAGCGCCAGCCCGGACCAGGTCCGCCACATTATCCGGACCGACTCCCCCATCGACTTCGATCCGGAAAGAATGATTATAGCTCTCTCGAATTCGTTTTAGCTCGCGAATTTTCGCCAAAGCCCCGGGAATAAATTTCTGCCCCCCGAATCCGGGATTTACGGACATTACCAGGATGTGATCCACGAGGCCGAACACTTCGGCAAGCGTGGCCACCGGCGTCGCCGGATTGATCACCGCTCCTGGCTTGCACCCGTGCTCGCGGATCATGGACAGGGCGCGATCCAGATGCGGAGTCGCTTCCTGATGCACGGAAATCATGTCCGCCCCCGCCTCGGCAAACGCGGGTATATACAGCTCGGGCGCCTCGATCATCAGATGCACGTCCAGGGGCATTCGGGTTGCCTTGCGCAGGGAAGCAACGACGGGGACGCCGATGGAAATGTTGGGCACAAAATGGCCGTCCATCACGTCGACATGCAGCATCGCCGCTCCGCCGCGTTCGACGGCAAGGATTCCTTCTCCCAGGGATGCGAAGTTTGCGGCCAGAATGGAAGGAGCTATCTCTACGGGAAAAGTCACGTTCTCTCCGCGGCTATCTTACCAGAATCGCGCGTCGCGGTGCAGCGTATCCCAAGGACGCGCCTAAAGCATTTACGGAGCGCTCTTTGAAAAAATAAAGCGTCGTTATTCCGGTCCCTACTGGGACTCGGAATGACGGAAAATGCGGCTTTTTCCGCAGCCCATAAAGCCTGTCCGGCAATTTCTATTGCGAAACCACCATTTCGATCGCCGAGTCGGCGGTAATCTTGGAGCCTTGATTCGGCGATTGCTCGGTGACCACGCCTTTGGGCCACTGCTCGGAAGGAATATAAGTGATTCTTGAAAGTTTCATTCCCGCGGAGGACAGCAGGTGATCCGCATCCGGCAGAGGCATTCCCACCAGCCAGGGCATCACGTACGCCGGCTGCGGCACCGCTTCCGCGACGAGCAGGTCCACGCGAGGATTGGTCGCTTTTTCGCCCGCGGGCGGGCTTTGCTGCAATACGCCATCAGACTCGATCGCCGGAGTGGGATATGTGGTGACTTCACCGAGCTGCAAGCCGACTTGCAAAAGTTGAATGCGCGCCACGCGAATCGATTTTCCCACCAGCGGCGGGATAATCACGTTTTGCTGCCCCAGGCTGAGAACCACGTGCGCGTCCTGCGAAATTTTCATTTGTTCGCCGGCCGGAGGCGTCTGCCGCACGACTGCGTTCACGGGAAGATTGCTGTAGATGCGATCGACGATCTTGAGTTGCAGATTGCGTCCCTGCAGGATGGCCTGCGCGTCGGCGGACGATTTGCCGACCAGGTTCGGCATGTCCACTTCGCGCCCTTGAATCGCGAAACGCATGGCCATCACCGCGCTCAGAAACGCGGCCGCCGCCAGGACAAACACCAGCAGCCCCATGCGAAACATCCATTCGATACGCTCGCGGAATGTCATCATGCCTCGGCGTCCAATTTAACATGCGCGCGGCGGGCTTCCAAGATCGATCCGGGGAAGCCTTTAACACGGGGTGCACAGAGAGCACAGAAAACGAACAAGAGAAAACGAGGCAAATATTCCGTACCGGGCGCGGAAATGTGCATTGCGCTGTCATTCCGAGCCCAGGCAGGAACCGGATCAACTCCGTGAGGAATCTCTCCCGGTTTGAAGGCCAAGAGAAAGAGGGATTCCTCATCCGCAGGAGCGGGTTCGGAATGACATTGTTTTGAGTGGTTCCCCAATCTAATGCCAATTCCACGATTTGGAGCCTAAAAGGTTTTCTCTGTGCCCTCTGTGTTCTTCCTCCGTGTTCTCTGTGTTAAATCTGTGGTGTTAAATCTTTGTCGTTTCGCGCGTGTGCTGCAGAACACACGCGAAGAACCCGTCCGTCTCTTGCTCTCCCGGAAACGTGCGGAAAAATCCGTCCGCGTCGACTACGCTATCTGCGCTGACTGTTTTCTGTAATAGATTTTCAATCGCGCTTCTGGCGCTCACAACTTCAATTGCGTTTTCCAATTCTTTGACCGCGGCGGCGATCACGCTTTCATTTTCTTCCGGCTCGAGCGAACACGTGGAATAGACGAGCCGCCCGCCCGGCGCCAGATGCGGCAGCGCGTTGCGGAGTAAAAGCGTCTGTCGCGCGCGCAAATTCGGAAGATCCTCCGGCCGGAGCCGCCAGCGGATTTCGGGATGCCGGGCGAGCGTGCCGGTTCCCGAGCACGGCGCATCCACCAGAATGCGATCGAACTTCTTCTCGAACGGCAGGGGTTTCATCGCGTCCAAAACGAGGGTCTCGACATTTCCTATGCCCGCGCGCCCGAAACGCTCGGCCATCGCGCGAACGCGGTGGGGATGCACGTCCGCGGCGATCACATGTCCCGTGGGGCCGGCATCCAGCGCGAGGCGCAGCGTTTTTCCGCCTGGCGCGGCGCATACATCGAGAACTGAATTCCCGGGACGTGCCGCAACCAGCTGCGCCACCGCTTGCGAGGCTTCATCCTGGATCGCCAGCCAGCCGCGCCGCGCAATTTCGCTGTCGGACGGATTTCCGCCCTCCAGAATCCAGGCGTCCCGCAGCAGGCGGCCTGGGCGGAGCGTGCATCCCGCTTTTTGCAAGGACGCCAGCGCCTCTTCGCGATGCAGCGGCGCGACGATGTATCCGGAAAGCGCGGGAACTCGATTATTTGCGCCGAGAAGGGTTTTCGTGCGCGATTCTCCAAAGGCGCGCAACCATCGCTCAACGAGCCACGTGGGATGCGAATGCTGAATGCCCAGGCGTTCGGCAAGGGGAAGATTTTCAGGGAGAAGCGCAGCCACGGCGTCGATTGGCGGCACTTTTGTATCGGCATCCTTCGCCGCCTTTCTTAAAACGGCGTTCACCAGCGGCGCGGCCGAGCGTTTGCGCGCGAGCTTCACGAGTTCCACCGATTCGTGGACGGCGGCGCGCGCCGGAATGCGCTCGAGAAAAAACAGCTGGTAGGCGGCCAGGCGAAGAGCGATGCGAACTTCATCGTCGAGTGACTTGCTTGTCTTTGTCAGGTGCCGGTCGATCCGGAAATCGAGCAGGCGCTGCCAACGCAGCACGCCAAACGTCAATTCGGTGGCGAGCCCGGCGTCTTCGCGGTTCACCTTTGGCCCCAGCGCGCCGCGCAGGGCCTCGTCCGCGTAGGCGTTCTGCGCGGCAACGCGCAGCAATACGTCAAATGCAATTTTTCGAGCGATCGATACGGTCATCGCTGGATATGGAACCACACTCCGGCGGAGAAGGGAAACGGGACGGGGCGGCGGTGCAATGTTGCATTTCACTAAATTTCAGCAAGCATGGTTCTGCTAGTCGTCCGCGAAGAAATCCTCATCAATTTTCTTCAGATACAGTGTCTCATCAACGCGAACGCCGACATTGTGCCGGATCATCAGAGCGGCGAGACGCTCCCCATCAATAAGCACGATCTTGAATGGATGACGCTCAGCGAAGCTCTGAGCTGGCTGCGTGAAGTATGAAGTGGTTACAAACACACCCTTATTTGCTTTGGCTGCCCCGAGGCTGCCGCTGAATGCCCTAATCTCTGGTTCGCTAACGGGGTTTTCCAAACCGTACCGCTTGGCCTGAACATAAACCCGGTCAAGCCCCAACGCGTCCTGGTCGATGACGCCGTCTATTCCACCATCACCTGAGTGACCGACAATGTTTCCGGCCTCCTCCCGCGAACCCCCGTACCCCATCGCAAGAAGCAATGCGACGATGAGGCCTTCAAAAAACGCCGGAGGCGCCGCTAGGATTCGATCAAGAAGTTCCTTCCTGAGCGCCGTCTCGATCTGACTTACTGTACTCCGAAGCAATTCGTCTGGCGTTTGCGCTGGCAGGGGCACTTTGCGCGCATCCACTACATAAGTTGCTTCCGTGCTTCCTGGCACACGACCGCGTTCGCGAAATTGAATAAACTCGGAAAATTGCGATAAGTATTCGTTATCAATGCGTGGGGGAGCTTCGGCAAGCGCTTTCCTCCCTCGGTCGGTGATTCTAAAGTGGGCCCTCTTCGTGGCCTCCAGCAGTCCTGCTTGGACGAGGTAAGTCTTTGCCCAGTTCGCGCGGTTAGCGAAGGATTTTCCCTTACCGCTAGGTAGCATCTGCTGCCGTTCTTCTTCGGTCAGTCCGAATTCACGCGCAAGTTGATTAATAACGTCGCCGATGCGGTGCTCTTGGCCGTCGCCAGCGACTTTCAAGACAGGCAACATCAGCGTTTGGTAGTCTGGTATGGCCATTCAGCGCTCCCCAGCGTGTTCCTACCTAGTAATTTGTGGAACCATTGTGAAACGGGATCATATCACTACGGAAAGAGATCATACGTGGGTTGAGCGACTCATTGCTACGATGTAAGGTATGAAGCCACCTTCGAAGACAAAGTTGATCTACTTCCTTGCGAGAGGACGTGTTGTGATTCCCGCCTGGTTGCGTGAGGAGTTCGGAATCGAGCAAGGCACGCGCGTCTTGGTGTATCAGGAGGCCGACGCGATCGTGCTGAAACCCATAACGCCGCGGCACATCAAGAATCTGCGCGGTACTTTGAAAGGCTCTGGTGTGTTGAAAGCGATCATGGCCGGTCGCAAGCACGAGCGGGAACTCTAGAAGGTGCGGAAAAAGTCCCTTTTTCGTGTCATTCCGAGCGAAGCGAGGAATCTCTCCGGGGTTTCAAGTCACAAGAATGAGAGATTCCTCGGCATCAAACGTGCCTCGGAATGACGACGTTTTGAGTTTTTCCGTAGCCTGTTAGCATCCACTTGCCGAAGTGAAATATTGGATTCTGCTGTTTCTAAAAAAGTTAGTGCGCGTCATTCCGAACAAAGTGAGGAATCTCTCCGGGTTTGGGCGCCAAAAGAAAGAGGGATTCCTCACCCGCAGGAGCGGTTTCAGAATGACGGCGCGCTGGGGTGGTCAACGCACAGTGTACATACGCAATATGCTACGAGCTATATAAACCGGTCTTCAGGTGTGAGCCGCGCGCCGTTGGCGAATTGCTGCGCGGAAATTCGTTTGCGGCCCTCGAGTTGCACGAATTCGATGCGCAGGGATGTTCCTTCTCCACACACCACGTACATTTCCTTGTTTGAGGAAATGATTTCGCCGGGCGCGATGCGGCCACCTGCCGCGGCGGCCTCTTCGGGGCGTCCCCACACATGGCACGTTTGTCCGCGAAACGTGGTGAAAGCTCCGGGCCAGGGAGTAAAGCCGCGCATGCGGTTGTAGGTCTCGTGCGCGGGGCGCTTCCAATCGATGCGGCCGTCTTCTTTTTTCAGGATGGGCGCGTGGGAAACATTCACGGAAGATTGCGGCGCGGGAGAGATTTCACCGCGATCGAATTGCAGCAGGGAATCGACGACGAGGTCGGCGCCGGCTTCTCTCATGCGCGCGGAAAGTTCGGGAGAAGTTTCATCCGGGCCAATTGCGATTTCGCGCTGCAGCAGGATCGGGCCGGTATCCATGCCCGCGTCGATCTGCATGGTGGTGAGGCCGGTGAGCGTCTCTCCGTTGGCGATGGCCCAGTGAATGGGCGCGGCGCCGCGATAGCGGGGCAGGAGCGAGGCGTGCAGATTGATCCAGCCGAGGCGGGGAATCGTCAGGAGGCGAGCGGGGACGATCTGCCCGTAGGCAATGATGACCACGGCGTCGGGACCGATGCGCTTCAGAAATTCCTCAGAGGATTCCGACTTGATGGATATGGGCTGGTAGACGTGCAGGCCGGCTTCGAGCGCCGCTTCTTTCACAGGAGAACTGGTGACGTGCTGTCCGCGGCCGCGCGGCCGGTCAGGCTGCGTGATCACTGCTTCGACGGAAAAATCGGGATGCGCGGCGAGGCGCCGGAGCGAGGGGACGGCGAATTCGGGCGTGCCACAGAAAATAATGCGCATGAGAACCCGGGTGACGATTGCCGTTGCAACGAGTCAGCGGCTAAAGCCGTTCTGGTATCAATGCATTTATGTCGTGGCTGAAGCCACGACCCACAAAGATTCCGATGGCGCAGCCCAAACTCAATGTTGGCCGCAGGCAGGTACTATCCTACATTTGGCAGTTTCTGTCCTTCGGAGGTCCGAGCTTCAGTTCGGACATTCCAGTCTGTTTGATCGTGGGCTTTAGCCCCTGAAGCTTCTGGGGTTAAAACCCCTTATCGCGCCAGGCTTTTCGTCGGGGCTTAAGCCCCGACCTCCTGAAAACCAATGCCGCTTCAAATTTAGGACAGTACTCGCGAAGTAAAATCTACCACTCGCCGGTCTTTTTCAATTTACGGATGCGGCGCTTGATCAGGTCGCGCTTGAGCATGCTGAGGTGCTGGATGAACAGGATGCCGTTCAAGTGATCGATCTCATGGCAGAAAGCGCGCGCCAGCAAACCTTCGCCGCGCATTTCATAGCTTTCGCCCTTCATGTTTTGCGCGCGGACGGTGACGTATGCCGGGCGCAGCACGTTGCCGCGGAATCCCGGCAGCGAAAGGCAGCCTTCCTCTTCGCGCTGGTCGCCTTCGACGCTGATGATTTCGGGATTCGCGAGGACGAGCCGCGCCTCGGGATTTTTCCCCACGCTTACGTCGATCACCGCGAGATTTTTCGCCAGCCCGATTTGCGTCGCCGCCAGGCCCACGCCTTGCGCCGCATACATGGATTCAAACATGTCCTCGCAAAGCTTCGCGAGATCGTCGTCGAATTTCTCCACCGGCTTCGTGGGAGATTCCAGCACCGCTTCGCCGTATTTCGTAATCGGATAAATCATCTCAGCATTTCACCTGAATTTTTGGAACCACGGATGCACACGGATGAACACTGATTTCTCAATTCAATTTGTCCATCGGCATCTAGAAACATTCAAACGACCAGCCTTCGATACTGGAGCTTCGGACGGCCGAAATTGATTAACAGGCCCACGTGAATACCGCTTGCTTTCAGATAATTAATGAGTTGGGCTTCATGCACAGGGTCCAAGTTGCTGGCCGCCTTGCACTCCACGATCACCTTTCCGTTTACCACGAGATCCGCTTGATACTCTCCAACGACCGTCCCCTCATAGCTTATGTGGATTACCTTTTGATTTTCGACGGACAAACCGTTTCGCCGCAACTCGACGGATAATGCATTTCCATACACCTTCTCAAGAAAACCCGCGCCGAGCGTATTCAGCACTTTAAAGGAAGCACCGAGAACCTTCTCGGTCACATCGCCCTCGATCAGATGAGACCCAGAAATAGGCTGTTGATCCGTGTTCATCGGTGTGCATCCGTGGTTTCAAAACTCTTTCAGTTGTTTCGCGTAGCCGTCGAAATTGCGGCGGGTTTCGCCGAGCGAATCGCCGCCGAATTTTTCGAGCATGGCTTGCGCGAGCACCACGGATACCATGGCTTCTCCGACCACGCCTCCGGCGGGCACGACGCACACGTCGGAGCGTTCGTAGGCGGCGGAAATGGGCTGCTTGGTCACCATATCGACCGTGCCCAGCGGCGTGCGCAGCGTGGAAATCGGTTTCAGGTAGCCGCGTACGATAACGTCCTCGCCGTTGGTGATGCCGCCTTCCAGGCCTCCGGCGCGGTTCGTCGAGCGCGTGAAGCGCTTGCCGGGCGCATCGTATCCGATTTCGTCCATCACTTCCGACCCGTAAGAAGTTGCCGCGGCGATTCCCGCGCCGATCTCCACGCCCTTGACGGCCTGAATCGACATCACCGCCTGCGCCAGACGCGCGTCCAGCTTTTCATCCCACTGCTGGTGCGACCCCAGGCCCGTGACCACATTATGCGCGACGACCTCGAAGATTCCTCCCACGGTATTTCCCGCGCGGTGCACCACGTCCACTTCGCCCTTCATTTTTTCTTCCGTCGCGGGATCGACGCAGCGCAGCGGGGAATCCAGATTCGCGCAGATGGCCTGAATCTCGCTCCACGAAGCGGCCCGGCCCAGAGTTGCCTTGCCGACCGAAATCACGTGGCTGAGGACGTGACAATCGAATTGCCGCAAAAATAATTTCGCGATGGCCCCGGCCGCGACGCGCGCCGCCGTTTCCCGCGCCGACGCGCGTTCCAGAATATACCGCGCATCGTGGAAATTGAATTTCATGGCCCCGGCCAGATCAGCATGGCCCGGGCGCGGAGCGGTGAGCGGGCGCCGCGCGTCTTCCGTGCCCGGAATATTTTCAACGGACATGGCCTTTTCCCAGTTGGCCCAGTCGCGATTTTCGATGCGCAGAGCAATGGGAGCGCCGATCGTCTGGCCGTGGCGAATGCCGGAGAGCGCCTCGACGCGGTCCTTTTCGATTTTCTGGCGCCCGCCGCGCCCGTAGCCAAGTTGCCGCCGGTGCAGCTCTCCCTGCAGGAACTCGAAATCGACAGGCACACCCGCAGGCACGCCGCTAACCCATGCGATCAGCGCCTGACCATGCGACTCCCCAGCTGTAACGAAGCGAAACATCGAAGGCAACGCATTCTATCGGACCCTGCACGTCGCGTAAAGCCGGGAAACCGCGCGGCCAAGAATTTCAGAAGACACGCGGCGGCGGGCCACGTTCCGGCTGATCAGAATCGATGAGGGATTAACCTTAGAACAGGCGATGAAAAGGGTCTGCTGCTCTCACAGAAGTTTTTTTCGCAAGACCCATGTGGTCATCGAGCGTTGATTTTGGACGACAGTGGTCTTGAGCGGCTCGGCCAGTTCGCCGCCTAACCGTTCGGCGAGCGAGGCGAGCATCGCTTCGTCCACCATATACCGCTCCGCGCCATCCAGCGATCGGAAGCGGCGTCCCTGGACATGTTTGAACCGGCCTTCCATGCCGATCGTGGAAGCGATGCGGCAGAAAAAAAGCCCACCGGGCTTCAGAACGCGCCAGGATCCGAGCAGCATGGCCTCGAATTGCGCGTCGTCACCGGCGAGATGCAGGACGGTGTTGCTGATGACCACATCCGCAGAGGCATCGTCGAAAGACATGTGTTCGACGGGTTCAACTCGAAAATTCGACGCGGGAAGAGCGGGCGCGAACTTTCGGGCCAGGGAGCGGACGCTCTCCACAGCCTGCGCTTCGGAATCCGCCGCGTAAACTTCGTAGCCTTCCCGCAGGAGGTAGACGAGGTTTCGACCGGAGCCGCATCCGGCGTCCAGGATTCGCATGCCCGGGGAGATGTGGCCTTTCAGAAGCTGGTCGAAAAGATAGATGTCGATCTGGCCGAATTGCTCCTGGAGACTGGGCATGTGTCAGGAAAGGCTAGCCCGGGGGAGCGGTCGTGTCAAGTTTCGGAGCGCGGCGCCGGCTCTTACTCGCGCCGTCCGAAGGTGTACATCAAGCTGAGGGACGGCCGCAAGTTGGTCTGTCCCTTGATGGCCAAGTTTGAATCGAAAAAAGAAGTGCGCAGGTACTCTACTTCCGGACGCAGTGACAATGCCGGGGAGATCCGGAATTGAAATCCGACGCCGCCCGCCCACGCAAAGTGATGCACAAATCCCCGTACCAGCGTTCCGTCGTTCTCAAAGTTCACTCCGGTCTCTCTCGCCCCGCCCGCCAGCAATTGCACATGGATGGAGAAATTGGGCCGCCGCACGGGGTAGAAAACGGGCCCGGCCATGTACGTCAGGACGTCCGCCTTGCGGCCCGTCTGGAACGCATTGAAGGAACGCGAATATCCCAATTCCAGTTTCGCTCCTAAGTGAGCATTCAGGTCCGCGCTTGCCGAAAACAGGATTCCGGCCATCACCAGGTTGCCCTCTGAAGGCACGGCAGACTTCATATACGTGTACCCAACACCTTGCTCAATCACCGGCGCGACGCCGGCAATCACGGGGCCCTGTGCGCGCGCCTGCGACACCAGTCCCAGCGCGACCAGCAGGAGGCAAATTTTGAACATCGTTCTCATAAGTGGGCGCCTCATCTTGTTGTACTGCCACTGCTAATTCCTCTCCTCCAAACTCGTCCGCGGCTAGCCCATGAACCCCAGATTGCTGGCGGGAAAATTCGCCAGGTTCGGGAAAATGGACGACAGGTTCGCCGTATTGACTCCGAACCACGTCGCCAGCGTTGCCGCG
>Ga0316628_100004361_pt1 | contig 11090 bp, 13 predicted proteins | sample OWC_Aug_M2_C1_D5_FD_207648 | JGI IMG/M metagenome (GOLD analysis project Ga0316628, IMG submission 207648) | Wetland soil microbial communities from Old Woman Creek delta, Ohio, United States - OWC_Aug_M2_C1_D5_C | ecosystem: Environmental > Terrestrial > Soil > Wetlands | place: USA: Ohio... | reverse complement strand
TCGGCCTGGGCGCATAAACTCCCGAGACAGCGGCTCAGATCCATAATGGAATAATAATTCCCCTCTCTGCGAGCATCAATTTCAATCAACTTTCACATCATTCGGTTCATTCCGACGCAAGATCGGCTTCAACATTCAAGGTAATATTTATATGCTTTCCAACCATGAAATTGCCGTTGCCAAAATTGTTATTCCAAGTCATTCCAAAATCTTCTCGATTAAGATGGGTTTTCGCAGAAAAACCAATCGAAGTGTATGAACCCTCTTCGTCTTCATAATAATTTGGTCCGAAGAACTCTGCATTAAGTAGAATAGGTTTTGTAATGCCATGAATGGTTATTTCCCCATAAACCTTCAGCGAGTTGATCCCTGCGACTTGTATGCTTGTGCTTTTAAAAGAAATCGTCGGGTATTTTCCCACATCTAAAAAATCTGCACTGCGGAGGTGATTATCGCGTGGTTCAACGCCTGTCCATATGCTCGCAGCATCTATTTCGACCTCTAATGATGTATTCACCAAGTCTTTTGGATCAAAATAAATGATGCCAGAAATTTTATTAAATTGACCATGGACATCTGTGATCATCATATGACGAGTCGTAAAATGAGCAACGGTGTGCTCAGGTTCAATGATCCATTTTGCCATGAACAACCTCCTGATTTAAATATCTTATAAAATGTATCCTTTTCTCTCCTTATGTAAAACTCCATTAATAGAATTGTATTTGTCACTAGAAGTATACTTTTGGAAAATTTATTTTATATCATAACCTGTATTAAATTGATTATCAACATTACCGATTGAAATGTTGTATGGAAGGGCCAAATCAGAAAAACAACATTTCAGGAAGATACCAATATCTTGAAGGATTCGAGGATGAATTCCGGCTCAGCCGCTCAGAAAAACCCTTTTTCCTCCAGAAGTGAAATGGGACTAACGAGAAGGCGCCGGAGGCCCAGCTCGCGCGGCGAGTATCCGTAGGCGAGCCCCATGAGCTGTGTGAAATAGAGCACAGGCAGGTTGTGAACGCGGCCTCGCTCTTTTTTGATCTCGTCCTGCCGGCTGTCGAGGTTCACTTGGCACATGGGACAGGCGACAACGACGGCCTCCGCCCCGGCACGGCAGGCGGCCTCGAGGACCTGGCCGCCCAGATCGATGACGATGCCCGGCTCCGACGCCGCGAAGGAGCCGCCGCAGCATTCGGTCTTGTGAGACCATTTCACCGTTTCCGCCCCGAGAGCCTGGAGGAGCCCATCCATCGATGAGGGTTGCTCGGGGTCGTCAAACTGAACAATACGGTGCGGTCTCGTGAGGAGGCAGCCGTAATAGACTGCGAGCCTCAGGCCTGTAAGGGGCTTGACGACGGGCTGGGCCAAGCCCCTCAATCCGCGCGCCTCCATGAGAAGCTGAAGGAGGTGGGTAACGCCCGGCAGGCGGCTGAGGGTGGCGTCAAGTCTCTTTTCCATTCTTCGGGTCATGCTTTCGGAATTCACGAGTGCGTGGACCGCCGTCTTGAGGCGGCTGAAGCAGCCCGGGCAGGGCGTGGTGACCTCGCCGCGATCCATTCGGTTAACGATGGAGAGATTCCGGGCACTCAATCCCAGGGCCAGTTCGTGGTCGAGGCTATGCCCGGCGGTGGCGCCGCAGCAATTCCAGTCCTCCACCTCGACGAGGTTGATGCCGAGACGTTCGCAGACGAGGCGCGCCGACCGGTCGTATTCGTGTGCCATCGCGTGGAGTGAGCATCCGGGAAAGTAGGCTATATCCATCGGCTTCAGCCTTTATTCTCGCTCTTTCTTTCGCTGAGGATTGTTTTCAGGTCTTCCGGTTTTTGCATCCGGGAGGGGATGAAACCTAACTTGCCCTTCAGGAACATTCTGAAGCCGAGCCCCGCATCCTTCAGGTACTGACCGGTTTTCTTCTTGAAACGGATCATGAGGGGTACCTCGGAGACGCGCCCCTTATCCCTGACCTCTTCGAGCATCAGCTCCATAAAGAGATGAACATCGGGCCGGCTGGCCCTAACACCCTGCGTCACTGCCTTCTCGCGCAGGTAATCCAGGATGCGGGGGATGTCGATCCCCGAAGGACATCGATCCAGACAGAGCTGGCAGGAGAGGCAGATCCACAGGGCGTCCATTCCCGCCAGGGTCTCCTCGTCCCCTATCTTCACGAGTTGGACGATCTTGCGGGGCGTGTAGTCGAAAATGTGCCCGTTGGAGCAGCCGCCCGAGCATTTTCCGCATTCGAGACACGCCTCAATATCGATGTCGAGCTTCTCCTTCAATTCAAGCTGAAGGGCACTGTCGATTTCATCAAGCCGCAGGGGTGTGAATATCTCTGTGTCCATAACTGTTGCGGGTACTACATTAGCTCTTGTTGATGAGCGCTATGACCTCGGCAGCGGCCGCCGCACCCTGTTGGAGAGCGCCCTGCGTCTCAACGGCGAAACCGCAACCACCGGCGAAAAAAACTCTCTCGCCGCTCCTCGCCGGTGTGTAAGGCAGGGATTCGATAAACCCGTATTCGTCCGTCAGGGCACCGAACATTTTTGTCAGGGCTTGCGTATCCGCCCGGGGGACGATGGCGGAGGCGAGAACCACCGTGTCCACGACGACCTCGACGGGGATACCCATCAGGGTGTCCTCGGCCCGGACGAGAAGCCTGCCATTTTCGGGAAGAACCTTGGCAGGACGGCCCCTTACGTATCGGACATGTTTCTGCTCGATGATGTCACGGACAAATTCTTCATATCCTTTTCCCGCAGCACGGTAGTCCATGTAGAAGACGTAGACCTTTGTCCCGGGGAAGAGATCTTTCACCAGCCCCGCCTGCTTGGCCGTGTACATGCAGCAGATCCTCGAACAGTAGGGGAATCCCTTCGAGCGGTCGCGGGATCCCACGCATTTGAAGAAGGCAACCCCTTTTGGCATCGGCTCCGCTCCCTCTTTCCAGCCCCTGATTCGCTCTTCGAACTCCAGGGAGCTCATGACGTTCGGATAGATCCCGTATCCGTATTCCCCGTAGACGGAGACGTCCATCAAATCAAAGCCCGTGGCAAGAATGACGGCGTCCACGTCCAGCTCCCGGCTTCCCCTGTTTTTCAAATGCCTCAGGGTGACCCGGAAGCCCTTCTGGCTCCGCTCGGCCGAGAGGACTGTCGTGCTGGTGAGGCACTCGACATTTCCGTTGTCCTCGAGCATGTGCGCCTTGAAACTGATCAGATCAGCCGGGTCTTCCCACTTCGGGAAGCTGCTCACCAGTTTTTTCAGCGTTCCGCCCAGCTCGGGTTCCCGTTCGACGAGGATGGCCCCGAATCCGGCCTGACCGATCTTGAGCGCGGCCTCCATCCCCGCGGGGCCTCCCCCGATGACAAGCACCTTTTTCACGTGGTCATCCATCGATCAGTTTCCTTTCTCCGGTGCGATTATTTTCAATACATCGTCGAGGGACACGGTATTGGCCTGGAACCCCAGTTTCTGCACGGGTACGCCGATGGCAAGGGCAATGAGCTGCGCGAGGTCTATGACGGCGATCCTGAAATCTTCGCCGTATCGCTTGTTCAGGTTAGGCTGCTCCCGGTCGAGGGCGACGTTGCAGCCCGGGCAGACGGTGGTCATGAGTTCGACGCCGGCTCCCTTCGCGCTCAGGAGTTTCTTGTAGAGGTGCGGCTGAACGATTTCCTCACGGTGAGTGAAACCCCTGCCCACCGCGTAGCCGCAGCAGAGCTGCCGCTCCTTGTAGAAGACGGGAGTGCCCCCCATCAGTTCGATAAGTTCTTCGTGGAAGGTGGGATACCCGCCGTCGTCGAGAATGCCGTACTGCTTGGCCAGATAGTGGCACCCATAGTGGACGCCCACCCGCAGGCCCTTCAGGGGTCGCACAATCTTTCCGGCAATCCTGTCCCTGAGTCGGTACCACATCTCCTGGACGTGGAAGATCTTTGTCCGGCCTTCGTAGTGGTAACCCCAGCGGGCGACGAGATCATTGGCCATGGCGAGGTAGGCGGGGTTGTGGAGGAGGATGTGGGATAGTTCGCTCAGGTAGCCGTAACAACCGTTGCAGAAGGTGTAGGTGTCGAGGTTTTTCTGTTCGACCAGAGCGAGGTTGCGCGCCGTTACCGCCAGGGACACCTCCGGTTTGTGGGCCGAACAGGTGAGGAGATAGCCCGAGCAGCAGGTCTGGTCAGGGTCCATCACGGCCTCGATGCCCAGGATGCGGAGGGTCTCCCTCACCGCGTTTTCGGTGCCCGGGTACTCGAGGCTCCCCGTGCAGCTGCGGAAAAGAAAGACGGACTGCGGGACCTCGGGGATCTTATTCTCCGGCCGGACGACCCTTTTTCCCTGCACGTGTGATCCTTCCTTCCATGTAAGTCAACGGAAGCGGTTCTTCCTCCCCTTCTTTGACGCTCTCGAGGAACACCGTCGTTCCGGTCAGGTCGAAGAGCGCCTTGTAATGCTCGCGGGCCCTATCCGAGATTTCCGGCCACGGTGAAAGGCCGATGCTGCTCCGAATCTTCATGATCCTCTCGCGTCCTTTAGGGCTTCCCGGTGCAAAGGTGAGACCGTCTTCCCGGGCCCTCTGGGCGAAGCGTTTGAAGGGCGTGAAGTACTTTACCCCATGCCGGCTTGCCAGGGCAAGGTAACGGATCTGCATCATGAGCAGGGGGAAGAAGATGTCAGCGGGACAAAGCGTGTAGCAGCCGGCGCACCAGAAGCATTGCCAGATCTCCTCACCTGCAAGCCAGCGCTTTTCGCTCCCGTTCAAAATGTCGTGGATGATCTGACGGGGGTTGTAAGACGGGGAGAGGCTTGCCACAGGGCAGATACCCGCGCATTTTCCGCACTGGAGACAGTTCTCCAGGTTTTCCACCAGGTGATAGATGTCGACCTTCGAATAGAGGCTTTCGATCCGATCGCGGTCTTTCTCTCTGGGCAACTTGCGAACCTCCTTGAACAGGATAAGAGAAATCCCTGGGCCCTTTCAATCAAATTTCTCACCACTATAGAAAATTGGGATCGGGCCGTCAAGCCTGTTCCCGTTCTTCGTCCTAAAGATGCCGGCTGGTAAAAGGCATGGCCAGCAGTCTCAGGAGACCCAGCTTCTCCGCCGCACGGAAATTCGCGAGCCCGATCACCATGCCCTCGTGGCCCTTCTCCGGCTGGTCCCGGTAGGTCCCGAGCAGACGGTCCCAGCAGGAGAGGTTGAACCCGAAGTTGCTGTTTCGCTCCCGGATGATGACGGAATGATGGACGCGGTGCATGTCCGGCGTCACGATGACGAGACGGAGAAACCGGTCGAGGGTCAGGGGAAGTTTGAAGTTGCTGTGGCTGAACATGGCGGTGCTGTTGAGGATGATCTCAAATATCAGTACGGAAAGCGCAGGCGGCCCGACGAGATAGACGATCCCGAGCTTGATGATCATGGAGAGGACGATCTCCACCGGGTGGAAACGGATTCCGGTCGTGAGATCGAAATCCAGGTCGCAGTGATGGACCATGTGGAGCCGCCAGAGCGTGGGCATGAAGTGGAAAACGACGTGCTGGAGGTAGATGAAAAAATCGAAGATGACAACACCGGCGAGGACGTCGAGCCAAAAGGGCAGGGGCAAATGGTTCAAAAGGCCCCAGCCTTTCTCAGATGCCATAAGGGCAAAGCCGACCGGCATCAGGGGAAAAAGGATGCGCACGATCAGTGTGCTGACGGTCACGATGCCGAGGTTGTTAAACCATCGCATCGCTTTCGACGTTGTCAGAGGACGGCGTGGCACCCAGCCTTCCAGGAGGGCCATGGTCAGCAGGGTTCAGAAAAAGAATCCCAGTCTGATGAAAGGCTCGTTTTCCAGCATGTGTTCACTCTTCAGGGCTGTTTTAATCCCGCAGGGAATCCAGGAGGGCCTCGAGTTCGTGCCGGTCGACCTGATAACTTTTCCGGCAGAACTCGCAGGTCACATCTGCCCGGCTCTGCTTTTCAATCATGTCGGCAATTTCTTCCCTGCCCAGGGAGACGAGAATTCTCTCGATCCGCTCACGACTGCAGTTGCACAGGTAGCAGAGTTCATGTCTTTCCAGCGTGACGTAGGGGATTCCGCTGAAGATCGCGTCGAGGATGGACTCGGGCGCCTGTCCCGCGCGGAGCATCTGCGTGTACGAAGGGAGCCTGCGAATGTTATCGATCAGGCGGTCTATCATATTTTCGTCCGATGGGGGCAGGGACTGGACCAGGAAGCCGCCCGCCGCTGAGATTTCCAGGCTGGGTTCCATGTAAACCCCGAGGGCAACGGCCGTGGGGATCTGTTCGGATTCGGCAAAATAGTAGGCGATATCCTCGGCGATTTCGCCGGTACGGAGCCTTACAACACCATTGTAGAGTTCTTTGCGGCCGGTATCCTTGATGACAGTGAGGACGCCCTCGGTCCCGACGGCTCCCGCGACATCAAACTTGCCGTTCCTCGGTGGCAGATCGACTTCGGGGACAGCCACAAAACCACGGATGTTGCCCTCGTAATCCGCCTCGACGATGATCTTTTTGAGCGGTCCGTCCCCCTCGAATTTCAGGGCGAGACGCTGACCCATTTTCAGAAGTGAGGCCATCAGGGCCCCGCCGGTCAGGGCCCGACCCAATGCGGCACAGGCCGTGGGGTAGGCACCGTGCAGGCGGCAGGATTCGTTGACGAGGCCTGTCGTCACACAGGCAAGACCGATGACGTTTGCCTGATCACTGATGACACGGACGATATAGTTTTTCATGAGAGGAGTTCACGACCGGGACCGGCATGGAGCTCAGGATCGTGACAATGTTCAATCAGGCAGCGCCTATGCCGTAAACGGTTGACAGGAAATCGGGGACGACCATGCGCCTCCAGAGGCATTTTCAGGGTTTCTTGAGGCAAAATGCAGCCCCGGATCAGGTTTTCTTTTCCTTCGCGGCGGGCAAAAGACCTTTAGCTCTGAGTTTGAACCTCTCCTTTCGTCTTTTACGTCTCCTGTCGAGTTCCTTTTTACGTTCAATTTTTTTGTGACTCATTCGTACCCCCTGTTTGACATACGTGGCAAGTGACGTGTCAATGTAATCTAATCCTGCAGATCCTTCAAGTGAAATTCTTTTTCATCGGCTCAAAGTAGGCCTCGCATATACCCCTTTTCTCCCCTTGTGCCTTATTTTTTGAAGGTCGATTGTCAACCACAATATATTTTAAGGTTGACAATCATTCGGGGAGGATGTTATGGAAGGGCGCCGCCAGGGGGGCGGCTTGTGATTTTTTCGGGGGGAGGATGATGGAAGGGAAGGAAGGGCTTCTGGAGCGGCTCAAAAAGGCGGAAGGCCATTGGGTTTCCGGTGAGGAACTCAGCGGCGAGATGTCCATGACCCGGTCCGCCGTGTGGAAGCACATCTGCAAGCTCCGTGACGAGGGGTACGAGATCAAGTCCTCACCCGGGAAAGGTTACCTTCTCCATCGAGTACCCGATCGTCTTTTCCCCCGTGAAGTCCGCTCCGGTCTCGGTACGACGATCTTCGGTCAGGGCGAGATCATCCACCTCTCGGAGACGGATTCCACGAATTCGAGGGCTAAGGAACTTGCCGGCCGGGGAACCCCCGAGGGGACGATCGTCCTTGCCGAGAGACAGACGCTCGGCAGGGGCCGCCGAGGCCGCAGCTGGTTTTCTCCGGCTGGAGCCGGCCTTTACCTCTCCCTCGTCCTGCGGCCGGAAGTGTTGCCGGCGGAGGCGCCGAAGTTGACACTCATGACGGCCGTGGCCGTCTGCGATGTCCTCGTCCCTTATCTGCCTTCGCCGCCCAGGGTGAAGTGGCCGAACGAGATCCTCATCGGCGGCAGGAAGATTGCGGGCATCCTCACAGAGATCAGCACGGAGCCTGATGCCATCGACTACGTCGTGGTGGGCCTGGGGCTCAATGTGAATGTCCCCGCCAGGCAATTCCCGAAGGAAATCCGCGAAAGGGCGACATCGATCCTTATCGAGACGGGAAGGACGCATTCGAGAACCGCGATTCTCAGGTCTTTCCTCGAGCATTTCGAAGGGACCTATGCCCTCTTTCGCGAGGGACGATTCCCCCTCCTATTGGATCGCTGGAAGGCTTATGCCGGTACCATGGGTCAGTACGTGCGCGTTGAGCAGGTTGGGCGTGTCCTGAGCGGGGTGATTCAGGACATTGACGAAGACGGCACTCTTCTGCTCAGGGACGACAAGGGACACCTCCACCGCATCGTTTCGGGAGACGTGCACTACTTATAATTATGAGTTTTGAATTTTGAATGTTGAATTGAAAGTCGAGACTAAAAAGAACATTTTTAAAATCATAACTCAAAACTCAAAATTCATAACTGTGTTTTATTGAATGGGCACGTAAGATATCCGCAGCTTCGTTCCGCAGTCTTTGCAGTAGATGGCCCTTTCCTCACGGATGGGTTTTTTGCAGATCGGGCATTGGCTGATAAGCTCCGTGCGGCAGTATTCACAGAGCCTGCGTTTCCGGTTGGCGGTTGTATAGGCACATTCGGGGCAAATGAGGCAGCCTTTCATAACAAAAAACTCATAATTCAAAATCAGGATAATCGCACCTTTTATTTTTGGGATGGGAGAGTGAAGGAAGAACGGTTGCCGCTGAAGGGGATGGTTTACGCATCCATGTTCGGGGCCATGACAGCGGTGGGGGCGCTGATCTCCATACCGCTGCAGCCCGTGCCCATCACCCTCCAGACTTTTTTTCTCTACCTCGCGGCGGCCCTTCTCGGGGGCACCCTGGGGGCGCTCAGCCAGATCGTCTACGTGCTCCTCGGCGTCCTCGGTCTCCCCGTCTTCTCGGGAGGGAAAGCGGGCCTCGGCGTCCTCATGGGGCCGACGGGCGGGTATCTCACCGGGTTCATCTTCGCGGCCTTCGTCATTGGAAAACTTGTCGAAACCAGGAAAAACGCAGGTTTTCCTTGGCTGGTTCTGTCCATGCTTGCGGGTGGGATCATCCTTTACACCCTCGGGGTTCTTCAACTCATGGTCGTGGCGGACCTGTCGCCGGCCAAGGCGGTTGCAGCGGGCGTTCTTCCCTTTGCACCCGGGGACATACTGAAAATAGTCGCAGCGGCCGCGATGGCGATTAAAATCCGCGGTAGAATCAACATCTGAACAGGTATGAAAGAAAGGCTCAATCCATGATACGAATCGAAAACCTTGAATTTCGTTATGCGGCGGAAGCACCGCTGGCCCTTTGCTTGGTCGATGCGCAGATCGGCGACGGGCAATATGTGGCCCTCATCGGTCCGAATGGATGCGGTAAGACGACGCTCGCCAAGCATCTGAACGGCCTTCTGACGCCCACGTCAGGTGATATCTGGGTCGACGGCATGAACACGAAAGATTCGTCCACCCTGAGGGACCTCCGGAGGGCCGTGGGCATGGTCTTCCAGAATCCCGACAACCAGATCGTGGGCATGACCGTTGAGGAAGACCTGGCCTTCGGTCCCGGCAACCTCCGTCTCCCGGCGGCGGAGATCGGGCGAAGGGTCGAAGAAGCCCTCCGTGCCGTGGGGCTTGCGGGCTATGAAAAGCGCCCAACGCACACACTCTCCGGGGGTGAAAAGCGCCTTGTCGCTATTGCCGGTGTCCTGGCCATGCGACCGCAGTACCTCGTCTTCGATGAACCCACTTCGTTCCTGGATCCGGCGGGAAAACGCAGGATTCTGAGCGTGATCAGGAAATTGAACGAAAGCGGGATCGGAATCATCCACATCACGCACGACATGGATGAGATTGTCGAATCCGATCATGTTCTTGTCATGACGGAGGGCCGCATCTCGATGGCCGGGTCGCCGGGGGAGGTCATGAGCAGGGTCGAGGAGATGAAGGCCATGGGTCTCGGTCCGCCGCAGGTGACGGAGCTCATGTGGCGTTTGAGGCAGTCCGGGCAGGACGTGCAGGAAACCGTTCTCACAATCGACGAGGCCGTGAAAACGATCTCTTCCCTGATCCTCAGGAAATCCGGTCCAGGCGGGGAAGGCGCACACTCGGGGGTGTGAAATCATGTTCCATCTCGGACAATACATTCCCAGGCCTTCCGTGGTTCACGGTCTTGACCCGAGGGTCAAGATTCTCGCGACGCTCATGCTGAGCATGACCATTCTGCAGGCCAATACCGCAAAGGCCGTGGTTCTTTCGGTTTTCCTGATCGGGGGTGCATGGCTTTCCCGGCTGTCCTGGCGGGATGTCGGGGCTGCCTTGAGACCCCTTGTCTTTTTCTTTGGCTTCCTCTTCCTGCTCCATCTGTTTGTTACGGACGGGCGGCCCCTCTCTCCCTCTTTCCCCATGGTCACCGTGGAAGGACTCTCACGAGGGCTCATCACCACATGGCAGTTCATGGCCCTCGTCGTGTGCGCGGCACTTCTCACGATGACCACCACACCCTCGGAGCTCATCAGCGGCATCGAACGCCTTCTGCGGCCGCTCCGCGCCGTTCGCATCTCCTCCCATGATCTTGCCATCATGGTCTCGCTGGCGCTCAGGTTTGTGCCGATGCTCCTTTTGGAATTCCATCGGCTGAGGGAAGCGCAGCTCTCCAGAGGGGCCGATTTCCGGGGAGGGGCCGTCATGGAGAGACTGAAGAAAATATCCTCCCTGGCAGGTGTCCTTGTCATCCAGACATTTCAGAGGGCTGACGAACTGGCGCAGGCCATGGAGGGGCGGGGATATGAGAGGGGACCCCGGACATACTTGAGAGAGCTGAAAATGGGATATGCCGATTACACGGTGATGGTCTTGATGCTTGTTTTCATTGGAGCTCTGTATACCCTCGCGTTTTGAGAGGATTCACCCGTCATATGACCGGCGGGGTTCTTTCGTTTTGCGTTCATCGCGCACTTGATCTTTTTTTGTCATGAGGGTTGAACCTGAAGCCAAAGAAGGGTAGAATACGGCCGCTTTGAACGGAAGGGTAGAAAGACCGGGACGGATGACGAATAGCTGGATCTGGGTGGACACTCCTCTAAAAAGGAAACAGGCCTCGGAAGATATCTCGGCCGCCCATGAAGTTGCCATTGACACGGAATACGACTCTCTCCGCTATTTCCGGGATAAGCTTT
>Ga0316628_100004360_pt1 | contig 11091 bp, 10 predicted proteins | sample OWC_Aug_M2_C1_D5_FD_207648 | JGI IMG/M metagenome (GOLD analysis project Ga0316628, IMG submission 207648) | Wetland soil microbial communities from Old Woman Creek delta, Ohio, United States - OWC_Aug_M2_C1_D5_C | ecosystem: Environmental > Terrestrial > Soil > Wetlands | place: USA: Ohio... | reverse complement strand
TCGCAAACATGGGGCTCAAGTAATGGGATCCTGGGAGTGCGAAAGCTGCAGCAGAGAATTTGTCGCTGAGCATTCCACGGCGTGCCCGGGCTGCGGTGGGATAGATACGGTCGAACTGCCCGAGAACGTCGCTCCTGGCGCAAATGGTGAACCCACAGGGGCGGAAGAATGTCTCGCCGCAGTCCGCGAAATACTCCACAGCCTCTGCAGCTCAACGTATGAAATGGCCTTTCAAGGCGCCGAATGGGAGCGGCTTAATGTTGATTCGGTCATTATGGAAGTCGCACTGAGATACAGTGAGATTAACTATATTTCCTTCTCTAAGGCCCGTATGACATCCACCGCCACAAGTGGTTTAAGCCATGCCGGAAGCGTAAATCTGAGCTTCTCAGCCTCTTCTGGAAGAACGTATTGGACCCTCTTATTTTCCTTCCCACGGACTCATAAGTCCCATCGATTAGCTTATCTCAAAGGAGGCTATGTCGAAAAAGATTGCAACCTATACACGGTCTTGACAATACCACTGCCTGTGATAAAGTGAAAATAAATCAGTTAATAATATTGTTAGGCGATCTACAGCCACATTCCAATTCAACAAGGAGGACCATCATGGGTGACAAGAAAATCGTTGCAGTAGTGGGTGCCACCGGGGCGCAGGGCAGCGGCCTTGTCCGCGCCATTATGAATGATCCGAGTGGTGGTTTTTCCGCGAGAGCGATCACGCGAGATATCAATTCCGGCAAGGCGAAGGAACTCATCAAGATGGGGGTTGAAGTTGTCGCCGCGGATATTGACGACGAACAAAGCCTTGAAAAAGCCCTGCAAGGTGCTTACGGGGCCTACTTTGTCACGTTTTTCTGGGAGCACCTTTCGCCTGAAAAGGAGATGGCCGAGGCTCGAAATATGGCGAGAGCAGCGAAAACCACCAGCGTCAAGCACGCCATTTGGTCCACGCTCGATGACACACGTCAGTGGGTACCGCTTTCGGACAATCGGATGCCGACCCTGCAGGGCAAGTACAAGGTGCCGCACTTCGACGCCAAGGGCGAGTCCAACAGGTTCTTCACCGAGCTTGGCGTGCCAACGACGTTCCTGCTCGCATCGTTCTACTGGGATAACCTGATCAACTTTGGCATGGGCCCCAAAAAAGGTCCGGATGGGAAGCTGGCAATTACCCTGCCGATGGGCGACAAGAAGATGCCAGGCATCGCTTCCGAAGACATTGGCAAATGTGCCTATGGCATCTTCAAAAATGGCACCGAATACATCGGTAAGACAGTCGGCATTGCCGGTGAGCACCTCACCGTGGCAGAGATGGCCGCCGCGCTCGGCAAGGCGCTCGGTCAGGAGGTGCGCTATAACGCCGTGACGCCGGAGGAGTATCGCGGCTTTGGCTTCCCAGGCGCCGACGACCTCGGCAATATGTTTCAATTTTACCGCGACTTCGAGAAGGACTTCTGCGCCTCACGCAATATCGATGTGTCCCGATCGCTCAATCCCGCGCTGCAATCGTTCAGTGAGTGGCTAGCCAAGAACAAGGGCCGCCTCCCGCTTGAATAGTACAAGAATATGGTGGCAGAGCAGAATTAAACGCCTAACTTTCCATTCAACAGGGAATGGTACGATAAAGCCGCGCGCCAACCGGCTGATTGATCTTCCCTGCGGCAAGACCGCAGGGAATCTAATGTAAGGAGTTTTTTATTATTACATTCGCTCTCTAACCCCGTGGCAAGACCACGGGGAATACGCTCGCTATCCATTTAAACGATGGGAGGGAATCATGAAGATTCACAGCGTGTTGTTTGTCGTTACAGCGGTTCTCGGGTTTCTCGGCCTGGGCTGTGCGGGGTCGCAGGTGAATGTCCAGATCGCGCACTCCCTGGGAGCAACCTCCAAACTCGGGAGAGGTACGGTAGCAAGCTACGCCACGTTCGACCAGTCCGGCGCACCCAGATCGCTAGGCGTGGTCTTTTCGGCCGGAGCCCTAGAAGGGCTGCCGAGCACACCTTCCGATGGGCACCACTGTTTCGACGCCGACCAGAACGGCTCGATCGATCTTGCCAGCGAGTGCTCGCGCTGGCAAGAATTCGTGCTCCCCATGCCGAGCGAGGCCAGCCGGCGACCAGACATCCCGTTCAAATGGGCTCTGCTCAACTGGAACCCCTACGGGCACATCCCGCTGGGCGTGTTTGGTGCGCCTCACTTCGACGTCCATTTCTACATCGAGCCGATCGAGAACATCTTCGCCCTCCAGCGCGGAACCTGCGGCCCCGAATTCCTCCGCTGCGACCAGTTCGAGCGAGCTACTCAACCAGTGCCGCCGAACTACATGCATCCCGACTATAAAGATGTGGGGGCTGCTGCGCCGGCGATGGGGAATCATCTGATCGACCTAACGGCTCCCGAGTTCAACGGTAAGCCATTCACACGTACCTGGGTTTACGGGGTCTATGAGGGCAGGGTCATCTTCTACGAGGAAATGCTAACGCTCGCTTATCTGACTTCGCGGCCCGACGTTTGCTCCGAGATCAAGATGCCCAAGGCAGTCGCGCTGACCGGGTACTATCCCACCCGCTCATGCGTCCGTTACGGAAAGGAAAAGGACGAGTACACCGTCTCGATGGAAGATTTTATCATGCGCGAGGCGAGCCCTCCTGAGCCCATTCCTACGAAACAAAGCGACGGCAGATGACTCAGTGCTCGCTCTCTAACTCTCGGCGCGCGGTGTTCTATAGGACACCAAGTTATCGGGCGCGCCGCAGCTGAAGCGCAGAGTCCTTAGTAATTACTACACGAAATCTTCATAGAGCGCATTCTCGCTGACCATTTGTTTCCAAGAGAAAATGTTGTGATGTTGCAATCAAGCCGCAGTGTCGGCAAGTACGCCAAAGGTAGAAAACCCCGTGAAAGCATTTTTTTATCAATTCGATACAGTTTTTTTCCGATAATCGTTTCCTTTCGACACAGTTTCAGAATTAGTCGATTCTAATTTTTTAATTAAGTTCTTGAGCTATCTGGGAAAAATGTCACTGGTATTATTCTTGCTACCAAAACAATAATTCTAATTATTTTGGCATTCCGCAAACGAAGAAAGAAATTCTGTAGGCTTGACCATTTGACTTTTAAAAGGGGCAGAGAACATGAAAAACACATTTACAAAAAAGATATTGCTTATCCTGGTCGCAATATTTTCGCTGCTGTCTGCTGAAACCTCCGTCTTAGCAAGAGAGCAAATATCCATAAGGGAACTTGGAACGCTCGGCGGAGTCTGGAGCACTGCTTACGCGATAAATGACGTCGGGCAGGTCGTAGGTTCCAGCCATCCAGGATCAGTCTCAGCGCATGCTTTCCTTTGGCAAAATGGCGTTATGAGGGATTTGGGCGCGCTCCCCGGCGCTTACTCCAGCGTAGCTCGTGACATCAATAATCTGGGTCAGGTTGTTGGCGTAAGCTATTTCCCAAACGATTACAGTCGGGCCTTTATCTGGGAAAACGATGTGATGACAGATTTAGGCACGCTTGGGGGGGGGTATTCCAGTGCGGCTATACACATTAATGATGCTGGAGAGGTTTTTGGTTGGAGTTCCACTTCCGGCGGCGGAAGTTTGCGTCCGTTTATGTGGAAAAACGGCTTGATGACAGAGTGGGGTAATCTCTGCCAAGGCTATTATTGCTATATCCTACCTACCGGCTTCAATGACCTTGGAAATATGGTGGGAACTTATTATGACTATCAGACTTTTGCCTTTACATGGCAAGATAACGTTTTGACCGACTTGGGTATGCTTTCGGAGTCGACCTCATGCAGTCCATATGGCATTAACAATCTTGGACGGGTCGTTGGTCAATGTATTGTCTCACCTTATTTGAGCCGGGCCTTCATTTGGGAAAACGGGATGATGAGGGATTTGGGTTCGCTTGGTGGAAATCACAATGCAGCCAAGGGCATCAATGACGCGGGGCAGGTTATAGGCTACAGCTATGATTCCTCAAACACACATGCCCATGCTTTCGTATGGGAATATGGCATTATTACCGATCTGGGTTCGCTTTACGGTGATTATTCAAGCGAGGCATTTGACATTAACAGAAGAGGTCAGATCGTAGGATACGGTTATGACCAGTGGATGCGGCAACGAGCAGTTATTTGGGAAATAAACACAGCGCCCCTTGCCAATGCCGGTCCGGACCAAACAGTCGCTGCAGGAGCCGGATGCACAGCAAACGCAACTTTGAACGGCTCAGGCTCAACCGACCCCGACGGAGACGCCCTCACTTATTCCTGGACTTATTCAAAAGGTGCCGCATCGGGTCTTACCCCCACTATCACGTTGCCATTAGGGGTGCATACCATTACGCTCACGGTAAATGACGGGAAAGGCGGCACTTCATCGGATATCGTCTCAGTCACTGTTCATGACACAACTACTCCTGTCATCACCATTCTTTCTCCCGAGGCACGGGGCTATCTGCATTCTGATACTCTCGTCTTGAGCTTCTCAGCCACCGATTACTGCTCCGGGTTGGCGGGCGTACCAAAAGCTATGGTCGATGGAAATGTTGTTGAAGCCGGACAAAGTATAGACTTGCTGTCAATGACCCTCGGGCTTCATACACTAAAAGTGACCGCCTCCGACGTGGCGGGAAATGCTTCCAGTCTTTCAGTTGATTTCAACACAGTCGCCACGGTGGACAGCCTTATCGCAGCTGTAAACTACTCCGCTGAGCAAGGCGGGATTAGCGACGGCAGCCTCCGGAAGAGCCTGCTAGGTAAGCTGAATGAGGCACAAGCTGGCCTTGACCGCGGCAACACAAATGCTGCCCGCAACAAACTGGGCGACTTCATGGACCAGGTGAGCGCTCAAAACGGCAAACATATCGCGCCTCACGTTGCGCAGTTGCTCATCACCGATGCGCAGTTTGTATTGGGAACTCTATAGTTTCATAAGAAGACGCCTGGAAGGCTTGCCCATCACACATGAGAATCTGCACGTGTGCAAAGTGCAACTTTCCGATTGAAATCCGCAAAAAATGACTGGTTATAATGATACGTCTTCCTGGAAGGAGGTGATATCATACTTTCTTATTTTATTTTTTCCGCCGGATTTTCTGATCGCCTAAAGGTTGGTTACATTTAGGACAACGGCCTGCGAGCGTGCTAACTTTTCCGTGCCAACCGCAGTTTATACAATCAACAAGCTGGGAATACTTGCTGCTTTCTTCTTTCTTGAAAACTCGCAGTAACATCCGAAAGAGTATCAAAAAAGCAATCGCAACTCCGACAACAATTAAAACATCTTGCGCATTATATCTACCAAAAACAATGGTATCCAATATCTTCTTCATAATCCAAGCCCGAATTGATTATCAGTAGTAATGCTCCCTTTTTTGTCACCCTTTAATTTGTAGCACGACATATCCCATAGTTGATTACCGATAATAACTTACACCATTTTGAAGATTTTGAAAAGCGCGGACTACAGGATGACGTCATTAAACAAGTGGATGATCCCTTTGGGGCATCGACTAATCCGCGTGGTTCAAATTGTTGCAGCAGTGAAGATCTTCGAGAGCAACCCGCTCTAATGAGAAAAATAACCCCTTAGCGGTCCGCCGACTTAATTCTCTCATTTCTGATGTTTGATCTTGATACCTGCTGTACTGGCATGCAAACATTTGAAGCCTAGTTTCCGGTCAATTCAATAATGTCAGGTACAATGGCATCCGGAAATTCCTTTTCTATGTGCTTCATAGCGCTCCGAAATTCCGCCGCTGACATTATGCCGAAATGCTTTGATGCAACGACCTCGCCTTTGTCACTGACGATCTCGCCGACAACTTCCCCGGAAGCCTTGTGCCGAAAATTTACTGTCACTTTGTCTTTAATTGCGCTGCGTTTCTTTGATGAACGGTATGAAGCCATGATTATTGATATCACAATGAAGTACAGCATGGCTACTATCGTTAAAGCACCGAGCGCGGTCCAGATAGTCGACCAAATAAAATAAGGTTCTATGTGCCCCACCTATTCTCCTATTGGTTCTCTCGCATGACAGCCTTACCTAGCGCCGAGTTGGTTATTTTTGGCGATCCCGCAGAAAATATAGCACACCGTGACCAGGGATGGGAAGAAGAAAATTATTAAGTTCAATACGGAGTCGATCTGCAACTTGGGTTAGCGGTAATAAGCGGCAAGTTGGTATAAAAGGAAATTCGACTGGCAATTCTTATTACGACTTATACCCCCTCTTCATCACTATCCCCCGGCTCTAAGTTACAAGAAGGCATCATGAAACGGGGGTGATCACTCGGTCGTTTAGTTCACCGACGCTCCGGACTGGCAATATTTTGACAGGGTAATGGTTATCTTTCGGGTCTTCGTGCCGCCTGTTGCCAACGATTCGGGTTCTGCGATCGGGACAGCGATCGACGCCCAGTTCCATTTTACTGGGAACCCAAAAATTGATTGGAACGTCTATTCAGGCCTTAGCTTCGACACGACCGGGTCTTTCGATATGGCGCAGTATGATCTTTACGAGGCTGATGATGAAATGATTGCCGACATGTTGGCTAATGACCTCATTCTGGCGTGGGTGAGTGGCAAATATGAAATCGGTCCTCGGGCCTTGGGCAACCGTTCAATTCTTGCTGCACCATTCCGTGAAAGCACCAGAATACGTTTGAATGAGATCAAGCAGCGTGAGCAATTCCGACCGATTGCCCCCGTTTGCTTGGAAGAAGATGCTGCGCGGTGGTTTGGCTGCTACCACGCGAGTCCACATATGCTTTATACGTACAGTGCAAGAACGGATGCGCTGGCGGCTGTTACTCACGTGAATAAGACTGCCCGCATTCAGACGGTGTCATCTGCGACCAACCGACGCTTGTACAACTTGCTCATCGCATTCAAGGCGCGTACTGGTTACGGTGTCTTGTGCAATACCTCGCTGAACTTCAATGGTAGAGGATTTATAAACAAGATAGATGATCTTTCATCATATGCCGTAAAGCATAATTTGGATGGCTTTGTGGTTGAAGGGCGAAGCTATATTTTGAAGTCGTCGAGGAGTTATCAGGCATACTTAAGCATGCCAAAACCTATAGCTGGCGTAAATGTGACGCCCCCTCGCGCAATGAGGGAAGTCTAACCATTGGATAGAGCGGTTGTCGGCCTCATGATGGGATGGATGGTGGTAGCCGCCGCCGCTCACCCAAACGTTGGATAGTACTACACGTACTCTGTATATCCGTCTCATCGATTCGTTGAATATTTCCGCTTGTACATCTCTCCTTCGTCAGTAAACCGTCAGTTTCGAGAAGAGGAAGTACCCTAGTAAATGAACTGTCGATAAGTTACTGGTTATTCCTGTGAGTAGTTGATAAACACCTCGCCACTTTCTTATCACTCCCGACCTGCGTCCCGTATCTCAAATGCTCTTAGGCGGGTTGGAAATAGCCCTTGCCTTTATTAGGTATTGGTATTATCATTAAGCACTTTATGGGGAACGGTCGGGTTCCGAGAAGGCAGGGGTTTCAGGGGATATGGACATAGAGTTCCACTACTACATGACGCACCTGATCGCGTTGCGGGCGGGGTTTAAGCCGGACGATGCCAATACGATAGCTTACGCAAGCCAGTATACCGACGACAACAACACTCCTTACAAAATCGAGGGCGGGGATCTGCCGTATGAAAACCTGATAAGCCAGACTGAGGATATCACAAAACCGCAGGAAGAACGCCTGAGCATCTATCCGATTTTTCACTTCTGTCCCGGCACCAAGGCGGAGGTCTTCAAGCTTGCCACTCCGCGGCGGGACGGGAAGCTCCATCTCCTGGGAACGATCCCCGACAACAGAAACGCAAGAAAGATATTCACCGACGCTATGAACTCCCGCGATTTTTACCGGATAGGGATAGGGACGCATATGTATGCGGACACGTTCTGCCACCGTGACTTTGCAGGATGGAAGGACGAATTCAACTGGACCAGACTGGACGGGTTTGCCGGGAGTCTTTGGAGCGCGTTTGGGCCTGCAATAGGGCACGCGCTTGCACTGCATTGCCCGGATATACCGTCGCTGGTGTGGGAAGATGTACGCCTGACATCGCCATACAGGCTGAAGAAGAACAAGGAACAGATCCTTACTGCTGCAGGAAATATCTTCAATTTCTTCTGCAAGAACACGAAACCGGGCAAGGCTGCGAGAATCAGAAAAATGCTGCTGGGCGATCTTGACGAAGCTATCGGTGAAGAAGAGGAATCGGACTCCGCCGCTTGCCTGGATGCGCGCATCCAGAACTATGAGGCCCTCCTAAGCGAAGATTTCAAAGAATACTACGAGCCTGCATGGTTCAATGCAGCAATCGACCGCCAGGTCGACGCACAGACCGCAGGCACATCTGAAGTAAAGTACAAACTATTTTGGAAAAACGATTACCGCAAGAGCGACTGGTATGGATTCCAGGAGGCGGTGAAGGCGCATCAGGCCGTCGCGTTTAATGTCCTCGGCGAGACGTTTGGGAAGATGGAGATAAATCCGGACAGGTGGGTAGTCTGAAGGTGGAAAGCTATTAAGGCACTTCAGTCTTCAGCCTATACATAGCCGGGACAAATAAATTAATTGCGGGAGCAGGCATAAGCCCGCTCCCATGCTCCACGTTGTTTATAATGGTCTTCTCTACATGATCTCGGCATCAGCGAACATACATACGGAATCAGGGAGGGGGAAGAAGAAGGCAGTCGGCCCCTAAGGCTACATAGCTGCCGTTATACGAGCTTGCACAGGTAAACGTCCCACCCCCGCTGATCGGGCCCGCAAGCTTGCTCGCACCGATGCGAAGCGTGAGATTTGCCGTATTAGCAATGCTGTTTGTGCTTCCTTCGAAAGTCGACCGGTCAATCAAGATGGTGGTTGCGCTGCTATAGTTCAGAAAGTATAAGCCATAACTATTTGTCCCACCAGAAGCAGTGGCTGTGACATTGGTCATAGTAGTCGGCAAGGCGTTGTTGCTGTAAATACCGTAGTTGTTTGTTGTTCCGCCCGAAGCAGTTGCGGTGACATTGGCTATGACTGGGGTACTGGAATCGCCAATGGATATGCCATAGCTTACGGTGCCGCCCGAAGCAGTGGCTGTCACGTTGGTCATGACAGGTGCCGAGGAGAGGCTGTTGAAGATACCACGATTATTGTTAGACCCTCCCGAAGCGTCAGCCGTGACGTTGGTCATGACAGGAGCGGATCCTAAGGAGTTGTAGAAGCCGTAGCTATTAGTCGACCCCAAACCAGTAGCCTTGACCTTGACGTGTAGAATCGAAGGCGATGTCTCGAAATTCACTATCGCTGTTGTGTGTGTGCCTGTACCGGTGCTCTCTACCGAAAGAAACCTTAACTCTGCGTTGTCGGCCCCCATCACCGTCCCTGCGGTAGGGGGTAAGACAGCACTGCTCACCGCAGCCGTGATCTTTGTGGCCTTCTCCCCCGAACCCTCGATCGAGACATAGGGTTTCATGTGAACCACACAGCTGAAGGGAGGCGTACCCGAAGTATCGCATGTTCCCAGATCGTATATCCCCGGGCCAAGTTTGATGAGATAGGGATTCAAATCCGAGGCATCCGTAATCCCGTTCAGGGTGTTAAGAAGCGCCGTTCCATTGGCAGTCGCCGAGTCACCTGGCTTGGGGCTTACAAAGATGATCGTGCCTATGTCGGTGGAATCCCCTCCTATGATTATGTCCGCCCCGTATACCGGTGTTATTAATAGTAGCAGGCCGATGCATGCTGCAACCCCTGAAATGATGAAATGCTTCCCCTTGCCGTTCATATCTTACCCCCTTGCAAGAATGTTGTGGTTTGTCCCTGTGGGATTATATAACAGGCATTGAGAGGATGTACATAAAATAATCTGAGAATATGCCGGAGACTGATCCGGCAATCATGAATGAATTCGAAAAACTTCCGGACATCGCCGCAAGAATCGGGTGGCAGCGGACTATCTTCCGGTGGTAGACTGGAAACGTGAACGATTACGAACGCATCGCTCTCGTCATTCGTTACCTTGATGAGCGCCACACTGAGCAACCTGACTTGGCGACGTTAGCGGAATACGTAGGATTGAGCCAGTCCCACTTCCACCGCCTGTTCTCGGCTTGGGCAGGGATCACGCCCAAGGATTTTCTGCAGTGCCTCACGCTTTCTCATGCGAGGGAATTGCTTCAAAAGGGTAAGAGTGTGCTGGATGTCGCCCTGATTTCGGGACTTTCCGGTCCGGGAAGATTGCATGATCTCTGTGTAACCCTGGAGGCCGCCTCGCCCGGCGAATTGAAATCCGGCGGCGAGAGCTGGACGATCTCGGCCGGCTTTGCCGACAGTCCATTTGGGAGGTGCCTTGTCGGCGAGGGCCCTCGGGGAATCTGTCATCTCTCATTCGTCGAGTCTGAAGACGGAGGGGCAGAGTTGTCAGAGCTTCAAGAGAATTGGCCCGAAGCACGGCTGCATCGGGACGACTCCGCTGCTTCGCGGCTGGCGTATCGGGTTTTTGAGCGCCCCGCCCGCTCCCATTCGCGACCTGCCTTGCGGGCGTTTGTTCAAGGGACTGAGTTTCAAGTGCGGGTATGGCGGTCGTTATTGCAACTCCAGCCAGGCAAGCTCGTCAGTTACGGGCACCTGGCTTCGGCACTTGACCGGCCCGGCGCAGCCCGTGCCGTGGGTACAGCAGTCGGCAGGAATCCGTTAGCGTACCTTATTCCTTGTCATCGTGTGATTCGTGAGACAGGCGTGATCGGCGATTACCGGTGGGGGCATGTTCGCAAACGTGCGATTCTGGCCTGGGAGAGTTCTATGCGTTAAGGCAAAGAGGACAGTCTTCTCTTTGAGTGGTGTCTGATGAATTTTATTATAAAAACTTGAGTGCAACCGGCGATTGAGCTGCGGAGGGTACCGACAAGAAATGAGTTTCATCCGATATCTCAAATATTGGATCCCAGTACTTCTCTGGATGATTTTTATCTTTTGGATGTCGACCGGAACATTCTCTGAACAAAATTCTGCGTCTACTGTTGAATTCATACTCCGTTTTCTGATACCTGC
>Ga0316628_100004359_pt1 | contig 11092 bp, 10 predicted proteins | sample OWC_Aug_M2_C1_D5_FD_207648 | JGI IMG/M metagenome (GOLD analysis project Ga0316628, IMG submission 207648) | Wetland soil microbial communities from Old Woman Creek delta, Ohio, United States - OWC_Aug_M2_C1_D5_C | ecosystem: Environmental > Terrestrial > Soil > Wetlands | place: USA: Ohio... | reverse complement strand
CGGCGATCCGGGCCGCCTTGGTGGGCGTCTGGACGATCGCCCGGACCAGGGACTGGCGCGGCGACACGGCGGCGCCGAGCCCCAGCGCGCCCTCACGGCCGATCGTGGCGCTCTCGATCGCCGCGCCGCTGTCCATCAGCGTCATGAGCGAGACGACCCCGTCGTGCGGGAAGTAGACCTGCTCGATCCTGTCGCCCGGATCGTACAGCAGCCGCCCACGGTCGAGCTCGACCTGAACGAGGTGCGGCGCCAGCAGGGTGAGGTCGCCGGCAGGGAGGGAAGCGAGCAGCAGGTTTTGCAACGCGAAATATGGCTTCTGCATCGGCGGAATGAAACGCCGCGGCGGCGCTAGGGTTTCCAAGTTATCGATGCGCCACGGCAAAGACTGTCGAGAACTCGACATTTGCGGAAACTTATCTTCGGTCGCCGAGAAGAACGCGGGGATTCCATCGTGAATTCAGGAAGACCGGCGGCTCCTGAGAATGTCGGGGAGCCGACCCAACTATAGCTGAAGGCCGCCGCAGCCGCCGAATCAGGGCCTCGCGCCTTTTGACGCGAGCGCTGCGTCCTTTGATCTCCGGGGCCGGAAATAAAAGGGGCGGGCGCAGGAGGCGCCCGCCCCGTCGACAGGCTTCGGCGAAGGACGCTCAGCGCGGCGTGATCATCGCCGAGGAAACCCAGCCGCGATTGCCGTTCTCGTCGTCGACCTCCCACCAGATGCCGTTCTTCTGGCCGGTCGGGTAGACGAGGTCGCCCGTCTGGAAGCCGCGCACCTGGGCCGACTTAATCGAGGGCGAGGACCGCATGACGATCGTCTGGGTCACGCGGTAGGCCTGGACGCCGGCCGCCTGGCTCGCCTGCTGTCCGGTGGGCGAGGAGCCGCTCTGCAGATAGTGGACCAGGTCGATGAAGGCGTTGAAGTAGGCGGCGGAGATCACCTTCCCGATCTCGGTGTTGGAGTAGCCGCCGCCGGCCGCGGCCGCGAAGCCGCTCCAGCCCCCTCCGCCGCCGCCGACCTCGAAGCCGATGTCCGTCTTCTGGGCGGTGCCTTCCGCGACGTAGAGCTGCTCGGTCGTGCGGGCGTCGACCAGGGTGATCAGCGCCTGGGCTTCCGACTTCTTGGTCCTGAGGCCGCCGGCGAGCGCGCCGAACCCGCCCAGCCGGGAGCCGAAGGCGCCGGCGATGGCCCCGATGTTGTTGCCGCCCGAGTTGGAGTTCGAGTTGGCGATGTCCGGGACGATGAAGAAGTCGGCGGCGGCGATCTGGCCCTTGCCGATGTTCGAGCCGCGCCGCAGGTCGCCGGTCGCCCCGAGCTCAGCCTCCTCGCGCCGCATCGCCAGGCCCATGTTGCGGTCGACGATGCGCAGGCAGTTGGAGCGGGCTGCGAACAGCTTGAGCAGGGTCTCGGGGTGCGAGAGTCCGAGCGGCGTCCACCAGTCGCGCTCCGGCTCGCGGATCGCGGCGCGGCCGAGCGGCGCCGTGCAGCGCGGCATCTCCGGGGTGCCCTTGGGCTGCTTCTTGTCCATGCCGTACTGAGCGGCGGCCGGCTGGACGGCGAGGAGAGCGGCGGCCAGGCCGAGCGCGGCGGCCGCAACGGATCGAAAACGCATCTTGACCCCCTTAAGCGCGTGGCTGGAACCGAGGCTACGCGCGCGGGGCCTCGCCCTCAAGTCGGCCGTTCGGGGTGGTTTCGCCGGGCGAAGCGCCCGGACCGGGAATGGCGGGCCCGGCCCGGGCTCCCCGCTGCCTGTCGCGGCGCGAGCGAGGGGATTTGGGTGCTCTAGCTCGCGACGACCAGCGTGCCCGTCATGCCCGGGTGGTACTTGCAGTAGAAGCTCACCGCGCCGGGCGCCTTCAGGACCGTGCGCGCGTGCGCGCCGGGCGGCAGGTCGACGTCGAAGCTGCCGTCGCGCGCCGTCGCCGAGTGCTGGAGGATGTCGTTGTTGACCCACTCGACGGCGTCGCCGGCGCGCAGGCCCGAGGGCGTCGGGCCGAACGCCATCTGGGCGATGGCGACCTGATAGGTCTTCGGCGCGGGCGGCGCGGCCGGGCGGCTGCAGCCCGCCAGGCCCACGACGGCGGCCGCGGCCGCGGCCGCCAGGCTGCGCGCGACGGCGCCCATCGGCCTAGCGGTAGCCCGCGGCGATCATCTCCGCGTGCTTCTGGTGTTCCTGGAACAGCTTGAGCCCCGTCTGCAGGAAGCTCTTCAGCTCGGCGTTCTGCGCATCCGGGATCAGGGTGTTCTCGAGCGCCCCGTTGACGGTCTTGTGATAGGCGACCTCGTTGTTGATGTAGGCCTTGTCGAAGGCCTTGCCGGAAAGCTTCGCGAAGTCCTTGAGCTTGGCCGAGGCGGAGGCCTGCAGCGAGGCGCTGGTCGGGTTCGGCTCGGGCTTGACGTGCAGCTTGCCCACCAGCGCCAGGGCCTGCTTGTTCACCGCCGTGTGATCGCGGACCATCTCCTGGGCGAAGCCGCGGATCTGCTTGTCGTGTGACTTCTTGAGCGCCTGGTTGGCGGCGGCGATGTCTAGCTCTCCGGCCGTGTAGGCGATGTGGGCGATCTGGGCGTCGTTCGGCTTGGCGGCCTGCGCCGACGCCACGGCGGGCGCCGCGAGCGCGAAGGCCGCGGCGACGGCCAAGGTGGTTCTGAACATCATTCGTCTCCTTGCCGGGAGCGCCTCGGGCGTCCCTTCGGGCCCCGCTCGCCAGCGCCGATTGGACGCGGCGGGGTCGAAGAGGTTCCCGGGAGCCAGATCCTCCCGTGGGGGAGGCGGGGCACAGCGCCGGGTTTCATCCGCCGAATACGGGGCCTTCCACGCCCTCAGGCCCTCCGGGACAGCTCCCCACAGGGGGAGCATTTCGTCATTCGGGGAACCTTGCCGCCGCTGGCGCATCGAAGGAGGGTGTGAGCGAAGGGGCGCGCATGAAGGTCGGCGCAGGAACCATCGACTATGCGACGCTTCCCGAAGCGGAGCTCGTGGCCTTCGCCAAGGCCGGGCGGCGTGACGCGTTCGCCGCGATCATGCGGCGCGGCAACCAGCGGCTCTTCCGCGTCGCGCGCGCCGTCATGCGCGACGAGTCCGAGGCGGAGGACGTGCTGCAGGAGGCCTACGTCAAGGCGTTTTCGGGGCTCGGCGATTTCCGCGGCGAAGCCTCGATCTTCACCTGGCTCACCCGCATCGTGCTCAACGAGGCCCACGGCCGGCTGCGCAAGCGGCGCGACAGCGTGGAGCTGACGGCGGTCGAGACCGCCCAGGCCGACACCGGACGCATCCTGATGTTCCCCAACGCCCTGGGGTCGAGCGACCCCGAACGCGACGCCTTCCGGGCCCAGGCGAGACGCCTGCTGGAGCGGGCGGTCGACGGCCTGCCCGAGGCTTTCCGCCTGGTGTTCGTCATGCGCGAGATCGAGGAGTGCTCGATCGAGGAGACGGCGAAGACGCTGGGCGTCCGGCCCGAGACGGTGAAGACCCGCCTGCACCGCGCCCGCCGCCTGCTGCGCAAGAGCCTGGACGAAGAGCTGTCGGGGGCGCTTTCCGGCGCCTTCCCCTTCCTCGGCCCCCGCTGCGACCGGTTTACCGCAAGCGTCCTGGAGCGGCTGCGACTTTAGCCGAATGCCCGAATGCGTGTGATGTCACGCGCGTCCTTCCTGCGCTAAATTATCCTATTTGTGATGCGCTGCGCATCAGTTTAGATAGGGAGATGATCACCGGAGCCCAGATGAAGGCGGCGCGCGCGCTGCTCGGCATCGACCAGAAGGAACTCGCCCGCCTGGCCGGCGTCTCGGTCCCGACCATCCAGCGCATGGAGGCCAGCGACGGCGTCGTGAAGGCCGTGGTCGACAGCCTGGAGAAGGTCGTCAACGCCATCAATGCGGCCGGCGTCGAGCTGATCGGCAACGGCGCGCCGAGCGAAGGCCAGGGTCGTGGAGTTCGCCTCATTGCGCGCGGCTGACGATCCCCGCCTGGCGGTCACGGAGCGCGGGCCGGCATGGACCTGAGCCTGCTCTCGCTGGCGCTTTACGCGGTCGGCGCCCTGTTCGCCCTCGCCGTCGCGGCCGCGGTCGGCGTGCGGTCGAAGGTCGTGCTCGGCCTGGTCTATCCCCTCTCCGCGCCCATCGCCGGCCTGATCGGCGCCCTCGGCGTCGCATCCCTGCTGCGGGGCGGCCTGGAGAGCACCGTCCTGCCGCTCGGCCTCCCCTGGATCGGCTCGCACTTCCGGCTGGACGCGCTCTCGGCGCTGTTTTTGGCGATCGTGGGCTTGGGCGGCTGTGCGGCCAGCGTCTACGCCATCGGCTCCGGCCGACACGAGCCCGCGCCCGCGCGCGTTGCGCCCTTCTTCCCCGCCTTCCTCGCAGCCATGAGCGTGGTCGTCCTCTCCGACGACGCCTTCACCTTCCTGGCCGCCTGGGAGTTCATGTCGCTCACGTCCTGGGCGCTGGTGATGGCGCACCACCGCGAGCCCGGGAACACCTTCGCGGGCTACGTCTACTTCGTGATGGCGAGCTTCGGCACGCTCGCCCTGCTGCTCGCCTTCGCCCTGCTGGCCGGGCCGGGCGGCCACTACGCCTTCGGCGCCATCCGCGCGGACGCCGGCTCGCAGCGGCTGGCCGGCCTCGTGCTGATCCTCGCCCTGCTGGGGGCGGGCTCGAAGGCGGGCCTTGCGCCGCTGCACGTCTGGCTGCCCCTCGCCCACCCCGCCGCCCCGAGCCACGTCTCGGCGCTGATGAGCGGCGTCATGACCAAGGTCGCCATCTACGGCTTCATCCGCATCGCCTTCGACCTGATCGGGGGACCGCAGGCCTGGTGGAGCCTGGTGGTCCTGGCGGTCGCCGCGATCACCGCCGTCATGGGCCTGCTCTACGCGGTGATGCAGGAGGATCTGAAGCGTCTGCTCGCCTACTCGACGGTGGAGAACGTCGGCATCGTCTTCCTGGGTCTGAGCCTCGCGCTCGCCTTCAAGGCCAACGGGATGAGCGAAGCTGCGGCGCTGGCCATGACCGCGGCCCTGCTGCACGCGATCAACCACGCGGCCTTCAAGAGCCTGCTGTTCTTCGGGGCCGGATCGGTGCTGTTCGCCACGGGGAAGCGCAGCCTGGACGCTCTCGGCGGGCTGATCCACCGCATGCCGGCGACCAGCGCGCTCTTCCTGGTGGGCGCCGCGGCGATCTCGGCGCTGCCGCCGTTCAACGGCTTCGTCTCCGAGTGGCTGACCTTCCAGGCCGTGCTGGTGAGCCCCCAGCTCCCGCAATGGGCGCTGAAGTTCCTGACGCCCGCGGCCGGCGCGATGCTGGCGCTTGCCGCCGCGCTGGCCGCCGCCTGCTTCGTCCGCGCGTTCGGCGTGGGGTTCCTCGGCCGGCCGCGCTCGAGCGAGGCGGCGGAGGCCCGTGAAGTCGACGGATTCCAGATCGGCGCAATGGCGGCGCTTGCCGTCGCCTGCCTCTTGATCGGGGTGCTGCCGGGGCCGGTGATCGACGCCCTCTCGCCGGCCGTGCGCCAGGCCGTGGGCGGCGCGGGCCTCGCGGCCCAGGCGGGCAAGGCGTGGCTCACCCTGGTGCCGATCTCGGACAGCCGCAGCTCGTACAACGGGGCGCTCGTCTTCCTCTTCGTGACCGCCTCGGCGCTGATCTCGGCGAGCCTGGTCCGCGCCATCGCTTCGCGGGCGGTGCGCCGCGCGCCGGCCTGGGACTGCGGATACCCCGACCCGCGCCCGGTGACCCAGTACACCGCGAGCAGCTTCGCCCAGCCGCTCCGGCGCGTTTTCGGAGGGATGGTGTTCCGCGCCCACGAGACGGTGGAGATGCCGCCGCCCGGCGATCCTTCCCCCGCCCGCTTCGCCGTCCGCCTCGACGACCTTGTCTGGGACTGGCTCTATGCGCCCATCGCGCTGTGGGTCGGCAAGGCCGCCGAGCGGCTCAACCGGCTACAGTTCCTGACCATCCGCCAGTACCTGACGCTCGTCTTCGCGGCGCTGGTCCTGCTGCTTGCGATGCTGAGCCTATGGCGCTGAACCCCGCCTATCTGCTGCAGGGCCTGCAGATGGCCCTGGCGGTGGCGCTGGCGCCGCTGCTCACCGGCCTCGTGCGCCTGGTGAAGGCCAGGCTGCTGCGCCGGCGGGGCCCGAGCATCCTGCAGCCCTACCGCGACCTGCTGCGGCTCATACGCAAGGAGGCGGTGATCGCCGAGAACGCCTCCTGGCTGTTCCGGGCGGCGCCGTACCTGATCTTCGCCGCCACCTGGGTGGCCATGGCGCTCGTGCCGACCTTCGCCACCGGCCTGCCGTTCAGCTGGTCCGCGGACCTGATCGCCATCGTCGCGCTCCTCGGCAGCGCGCGATTCTTCCAGGCGCTCGCCGGCATGGACGTCGGCACGAGCTTCGGCGGCATCGGCTCCAGCCGCGAGGTGATGATCGCCTCGCTTGCCGAACCCGCCATGCTGATGGTGGCCTTCACCGTCTCGCTGCTCGCCCATTCCACGCAGCTCTCCACGATCAGCGAGACCCTGCAGTACTCGACCGTGGGGCTGCGGATCTCGGTGGCCATGGTGTTGGTCGCCCTGATCCTGGTGGCGCTCGCCGAGAACGCGCGCATCCCGGTGGACAACCCGGCGACCCACCTCGAGCTCACCATGATCCACGAGGCCATGGTGCTCGAGTACTCCGGCCGCCACCTCGCCATGATCGAGTTCGGCGCGGCGCTGAAATTGCTGCTCTACGTCTCCCTGATCGGGGCGATCTTCATGCCCGTCGGCATGGCGCACGCGGGCGACGGGCCGGGCGCGCTGGCGATCGGCTTCGGGGTCTATCTCGCCAAGCTGGCCGGGGGCGGCGCAGCGCTCGGGGTGCTGGAGGTCTCGATCGCGAAGATGCGGGTGTTCCGCGTGCCGGAGTTCCTGGGCTCGGCCTTCATGCTGGGCTTCCTGGCGACGCTGCTGCTGTTCGTCTCGAAGGGCGGTCTGCGATGAGCGGCCTGGCCTTCGACCTCGCCCACCTGTTCGCCGGCCTGATGGTGCTGGTGTGCTTCCTGATGCTCTATCAGGACCGGCTCTACAGCCTGCTCAACACCTTCGCCCTGCACGCCTTCGTATTGGCGCTGGCAGTGGCCTGGCAGGCCTACATCCAGGACGCCCCACAGCTCTACGTGACCGCGACGATCGCGCTCGTCTTCAAGGCCATCGTGATCCCGGTGGCCCTGCACCGGCTGATCCGCCGCATGGACCTGCACCGCGAGGTGGAGACGGTGGGCGGCATCGGCCGCACCATGCTGGTCGGCATGGCGCTGGTGGCGCTTTCGATCTCGGTGATGCTGCCCGTCACCGCCGCCGCCGGCACCCTGGCGCGCGAGGACCTGGCCTTCGCGCTCTCGGTCGTCCTCCTGGGGCTGCTGATGATGATCACCCGCCGCAACGCGGTGAGCCAGGTCGTGGGCTTCATGTCCCTGGAGAACGGGCTGATCCTCGCGGCCACCGGGGCCAAGGGCATGCCGCTGGTCGTGGAGATCAGCGTCGCCTTCTCGATCCTGATCGCCTTCATCGTCATCGGCATCTTCCTGTTCCGCATCCGCGAGCGGTTCGACACGGTCGACGTCGGGGCGCTGGACACCTTCCGGGGAGACCTCCGATGAGCCTCGGCGGCTGTGCGCTGGCGGCGGTGCTGGTGACGCCGCTCGTCTCGGCGGCGCTGCTGGCGCTGCTCTCGGGCTACCGGACGACCTCCAGGCTCAATGTCCTGGCCTCGGGCCTGTCGTTCGCCGCAGCCCTGGTGCTGATCGCCCGCCGGCCGCTGCCCAACGACTTCCTGTTCGTGGACGACCTGAACGTCGTCTTCATCGTGCTGAACACTTTCGTCGGCTTCACGACGAGCATCTTCAGCGCCAGCTACATCCGCCACGAGCTGGAGACGGGGCGATTGCAGCGCTCCTACCTGCGCTTCTACCACGCCATGTACCAGGTGATGCTGTTCGGCATGAGCCTGGCGCTGGCGGCGCAGAACGTCGGGCTGATGTGGGTCGCCGTGGAGTTGGCGACGCTGACCACGGTCGTGATGGTCGGCATCTACCGCACGCACGAGGCGCTCGAGGCGGCGTGGAAGTACTTCATCCTGGGCAGCGTGGGCATCGCGCTGGCCCTGTTCGGGACCATCCTGGTCTACCTGGCGGCCCAGGCGGTGGTGGGCGAGGGCCTGCCCGCGATGTCGTGGCTGATCCTGGTGGAGAACGCGCAGAAGTTCGACCCGGCGTTGCTCAACCTCGCCTTCGTCTTCCTGATGCTGGGCTACGGCACCAAGGTGGGCCTGGCCCCGCTGCACGCCTGGCTGCCCGACGCGCACGCCGAGGGCCCGACGCCGATCTCGGCGGTGCTGTCGGGGCTGCTGCTCAACGTCGCCCTCTACGCGGTGCTGCGGTTCAAGGTGGTGATGGCGAAGAACCCTGCGGCGATCGCGCCGGGGCCGCTGCTCATCACGCTCGGGCTGGGCTCGCTGCTGTTCGCCGCCTTCATGCTTTACCGGCGGCGCGACATCAAACGGCTCTTCGCCTACTCCTCAATCGAGCACATGGGGATCATCGCCTTCGCCTTCGGCATGGGCGGACCGCTGGCCAACTTCGCAGGCCTGCTGCACATGACCATGCACAGCCTCACCAAGTCGGCGATCTTCTTCGCGGTCGGCCACGTGGCCCAGGCGAAGGGAACCCAGAAGTTCGCCGACATGGGCGGGCTCACGGTGACCCACCCGGCGCTGGGCTGGGGCCTCGTGGTGGGCGTGATCGCCATCGCCGGCGTGCCGCCCATGGGCGTGTTCATGAGCGAGTTCCTGGTCGTGACGTCGACCTTCTCGCGCCAGCCGCTGCTGGCGATCCCGCTGGTTTCAGGCCTGCTGCTCGCCTTTGGCGCGCTGGTGCTTCGGCTGCAGCATGCGGTCTTCGGGGCCCCCGTCGGCCAGAACCACAAGGTCGAGGCGTCCTATGCGCCGATGCTGATTCATCTGGCGCTGGTGCTCGTCGCCGGCATCGCCCTGCCCCCCGCCATCGTCGCCTGGTTCCAGAATGTCTCGCGCGCCCTCGGCTAGGCGAGCGGCGGCGCCCGCCGCCTCCGTCCCCGCCCTCCTGAAGGCGGGCCGGCGCGTCGCATCCGGCGGCGACTGGCCGCGGGCGAGGCTGACCGCCGAGCTCTGGGCTCGGCTCTACCAAGGCCTATCCGAAGGCGGCATCGAGCTCGTGGCCTTGTGGGGCGAGGCGGGATTCGTCCATCTCGCCGCGCGCGACCAAGAAGGAACTGCGATCTTCAGCCTCGCCTGTCCCGAGGGCGCCTACCCCTCGCTCGGCAGGGTGCACACGCCGGCCATCCGCCTCGAGCGCGCGCTCAGGGACCTCGTGGGCCTCCGTCCCGAGGGCCTGCCCGACGAACGGCCCTGGCTCGACCACGGGCGCTGGACAGCCAGCGCGCCGCTGGCGGACGTCGCCGCCCCGCGCGAACCGGCGACCTACGCCTTCCTCCCCGTCGAAGGCGAAGGATTGCACGAGATCCCGGTCGGGCCCGTGCACGCGGGGATCATCGAGCCCGGCCACTTCCGGTTCACCGCCAACGGCGAGACCATCGCCCGGCTGGAGGCGCGGCTGGGCTACACCCACAAGGGGACGGCGGCGCTGATGCGGGGCGCGCCCGTCGAGCGGGCCGGGAAGCTCGCTGGACGGATCTCCGGCGACAGCACGGTCGCCTACGCCTACGCCTTCGCTCTGGCCGTCGAGCGCGCGCTCGGGATCGAAGCCCCGCGCCGCGCCCAGTGGCTGCGGGCCCTGATGGCCGAACTCGAGCGCATCGCCAACCACCTCGGCGATATCGGCGCGGTCTGCAACGACGCCGCCTTCAGCATGCTGCACGCCCATTGCGGCATGCTGCGCGAGCAGGTGCTGCGCGGCTGCCAGAAGGCCTTCGGCCACCGGCTGATGATGGACCGCATCGTCCCAGGCGGAGCGGCGGAGGACGTGCGAGCGGGCGGGCTCGAGGCGATCGCGGCGCTCCTGGCGACGCTACGCCGGCAGTTTCCGGGCCTCGTCGAGATCTACGACGAAACCAATTCCCTGCAGGATCGCGTGGTGGGCACGGGGACCGTGCGGCCCGATTGGGCGCAGCGCTTTGCGACGGGCGGATTTGTCGGGCGCGCCTCCGGCCGGGCGTTCGACGCGCGCAAGGCCCAGCCCTACGAGCTCTACCGCGAGCTTGCGTTCGACATGCCTGTGCTCGCAGAGGGGGACATCAACGCCCGCGTCTGGATCCGCATTCGGGAGGTCGAGCAGAGCCTGGCGCTCGTCGAGCGACTGCTCGCGGAGCCGATGCCGGGCGCGTGGCGCATCGATCTGCCGAGGCCGCCCAAGCCGTCGGAAGGCGCGGCCCTGGTCGAAGCCTTCCGCGGCGACGTGTTCCTGTGGGTGCGGCTGGACGCAGGCGGCGCGGTCGAGGCCTGCTTGTTCCGCGATCCCTCCTGGTTCCAGTGGCCGCTGCTTGAGGCCGCCATCGAAGGCGCGATCGTCGGCGACTTCCCGCTCTGCAACAAGTCCTTCAACTGCTCCTACTCGGGCCACGACGGCTGATGCGGAACCTCCTCCTCCAGGGCCTGCTGCGTTCCCCCGTCACGGACCCCGCGCCCGAGCCGGACGCCGCCGCGCGCGCCGAGCTGGAGGCGCTGGGCGGGAGGGTCGGGGCCGCGGTCCGGCGCCGGCTCGGGCGCAGCCTCTCGATCCGCCTGGTCGACGCCGGCTCTTGCAACGCCTGCGAGCTGGAGATCAACGCCCTCGGCAACAGCTACTACGACCTGGAGCGCTTCGGCCTGCGCTTCGTGGCCTCGCCGCGCCACGCCGACGTGCTGCTGGTGACCGGGCCGGTCACCCGCAACATGCGCGAGGCCCTCGAGCGGACGTGGCAGGCGACGCCTGCGCCGAAGTGGGTGATCGCATCGGGCGACTGCGCCGCGGGCTGCGGCCTGTTCACCGAGAGCCACGCATGCGTGGGCTCGGTCGAGGCCGTCGTCCCTGTCGACCTGCACATCCGCGGCTGCCCGCCCACGCCGACGGAACTGCTCGCGGGACTCCTCAGCCTGCTGG
>Ga0316628_100004358_pt1 | contig 11095 bp, 8 predicted proteins | sample OWC_Aug_M2_C1_D5_FD_207648 | JGI IMG/M metagenome (GOLD analysis project Ga0316628, IMG submission 207648) | Wetland soil microbial communities from Old Woman Creek delta, Ohio, United States - OWC_Aug_M2_C1_D5_C | ecosystem: Environmental > Terrestrial > Soil > Wetlands | place: USA: Ohio... | reverse complement strand
ATCAGGCGCGCCGCAATCCGGTCGAATGTCTGCGTCGCCAGCGGGGACACCAAAGTCGTGCGCCGCGGTCAGGCCGACAAAATCTACATCAATACTTCCGGCGTCGGGTTGACGATCGCCCGGCCGAGGGTTTCTCTCATCCGGCCCGGAGACCGGATCATCTTGACCGGAACGCTGGGCGAACACAGCCTGGCCATCATGCTAGCGAGGGAGCAGTTCGGTTTCGAGTCCCGAGTCCGAAGCGATTGCGCTCCCCTCACTTATCTCCTTCCTGTCTGGGAGATGGGTGCCCTCTGGATGCGCGACATCACCCGGGGGGGACTGGCCACAGTCCTTTCGGAACTGGCCGAGAAGATCCCCCATGCGCTCCTCATTGAAGAGGATCGGATCCCCCTGTCTCAGGCGGTGCGCGGGGCGAGCGAGCTGCTCGGCATCGACCCGCTCTATCTGGCCTGCGAGGGCCGGGCCGTCGTCATTGCGCCCCAGAAAAAGGCCGCAGCGATACTCCGCAGGATCCGCAGAAGCCCCTTGGGAAGCCGGGCCGCGATAATCGGGCAAGTGGACGACCGTGCGGGACGGCCGGGCGAGCTGCTCCTTTCCACGACGGCCGGAGGGCTACGGCTTCTGGAGCCTCTGACCTCGGAACTTCTGCCGCGCATCTGTTGACCGAAGCCATGGCTAAGAACGTACGCTGGGAAAAGAGTTTCCTCCTTTTCTGCCTTTTTGCAGGCTGCCTCTGCTCGTCCGGCTGTTCACGAGAGCAAAAAACAGTGGGCGCTCCCGGAATGGCTGGTTACTCGGCCAGAATAAAATGCCGGTCCGCTTCTCTCCGCGCCTTTGAGGGTAGAGCCATCAGGGTGGAACTTCTCCTGAAAAATGCAGGGCAAGCGGTCTGGTCGTCACAGGCCGAGAATCCCTGCCTGCTCTCCTATCACCTGCTCGATAAGGCGGGCCGGGTCCTGAAGTTTGATAACGCCAGAAGCATGCTTCCCCGTGACGTCCTCCCCGGTGAGGAAGTCTCGATGTCAGCACGGGTCAAGGCTCCTCTGGAAAAGGGGGACTACCGTCTGGAGTTCGACCTCCTGCGTGAAGGCGCCGGCTGGTTCAAGGATTCGGGCAGCCCGACTCTCGCGCTGCCGCTCCGGGTGGAAGAAAAGACCTGGACCGGCGGAACGAGGATCGAATCGAGCGTTTCCGAATTCATGGAGCTCCAGAAACTTATCCGGGCCACCCTTGACAACGACACGGTCGATTTCCTGGGCAAAACCGGCCGGATCCAGGGTTTCGCGGCCGGGACAGGCTATCCCCAAATCTGGCTGCGCGATGCCGCCACGATCATTCCGGCCTCGCGTTTCTCTTACCCGGACTCATTCCTTGTGTCCTGGTTGGAGGAGCACCTGGCCTTCCAAAAAGCCGATGGCAGTCTGGAGGACTGGGTCGACGCCAGGGGCCGTTCGGACAAGAACACCGTCGAGACCGACCAAGAGGCGAGTGCGCTGCATTCGGCCTACCAGATTTTCCTCCTCAGGGGAAAGGCCTGGCTCGATAAAAAGGTTGAGGGCGAAACCGTTATCAGCCGCCTCGAAAAGGCCATGGAAGCCGTGTTCCAGAATCGCTTCAACCAGGATCTCGGGCTCATCACCGGCGCGCACACCGCAGATTGGGGGGATGTCGACCCCGAAGACGCCGACCAGAAGGCCATCTATGCGGACGAACAGACCCGCTGGACGACCGACATTTACGACCAGAGCATGTGTTACGAAGCCTGCCGGGAGCTGGCCGCGATGTTGAGGGCGCTTGCGGTCCAGGACCGGGCCGACGCTTGGGAGGCGAGGGCGCTGTCCATCCAGGGGGCTACGAACCTCCATCTTTGGCAGGAGGACAAAGGCTTCTACAGGGTCCACATTCACCTCGACCCGTTCCCCCATGATTTCGACGAGGACGGCATGTTCGCCATGGGCGGGAATGCGCAGGCCATGATCTCAGGCCTCGCCGATCCGGCCAAGGCGCAGCGGATCATTCAGGCCGCGATCGAGCGGCAGGACCAATTCGGCATGTCCTCGATCTGCGGGTCCCTGCTTCCGCCCTACCCCGCCGGGTTCTTCAAACACCCGGGGATGGATGAGCCCTACGAATACCAGAACGGGGGGCAATGGGATTGGTTCGGAGGCCGGCTCGTCCTGGCCATGTTCGAGAATGGCTTCAGCTCCATCGCCAGGGAAAAGCTGATCCAAATTATCCGCAAGGACGTCCGGAACGGCGGGCTGTTCGAGTGGGATACCCGGGGCGGGGACGGGCGGGGAAGCGATGATTATGCCGGAAGCGCCGGAAGCCTTGCCCGGGCCCTCTTTGAGGGCTACTTCGGGTTCAAGCTCGGAGAAAAAAACCTGGTCCTGGAGCCCAATCTCGGACAGGATGAGGCCCGGATAAGCCTCCAACTGCCGGCGGCAGGGCTGGCGCTGACCTATGAGTATCGGCCGGTGCAGGCGGAAAAAAAGATCTTTCTCACCTATGAGGGAAATTATCCAGGGCCGGCCGAGGTCCGAGTGCTTGTGCCCTGGAGTTTTTTTGGGGTGGTCGATCGACAGGCCGGGCGGCAAAGGCTGCACGCGCTCAGGGATGGCGTCCCCTGCGTCTTCCGCTGGTTAAGCCGGGGACAGGACGATTATCTCACTTTGGGGAGCGACCTCAAGCCTCACACCCTGGAAATCGCCCTTCTAGGGGAGGAATAAGGCCTACTTGCGGCCGATCGAATAGTATTCAAACCCCAGTTCGCGAAGCGCGGCCGGGCTGAAAACATTGCGGCCGTCAACGATGATCGGGTTGGTCATCGTCTCCTTCAGCTTGGCGAGGTCAAGGCGGGCGAACTCTTCCCACTCGGTCAGGAGGAGGAGGGCGTTCGCTCCTTCGGCGGCGGGGTAGGGCGAGTCGAAATAGTCAAGGCGCCCCGGCTCGGGGGGAAAGAGAACTTTCATATTTTCAGCCGCCTGGGGGTCGTAAAGGCGCAGCCGGGCCCCGTCGCTGAGAAGTTCCCGGATGACGCTGATGCTGGGCGCCTCGCGGATATCGTCCGTTTCCGGCTTAAAGGCCAGGCCGAGCACGGCGATCTGCTTATCCTTCAGGATCCAGAGGGCCTTCTTGACCTTCTCCAAGACGACCCTGACCCGGTCCAGGTTGATCCGGTCCGCCTCCTTGAGGAGGCTCATGTCGACGCCCAACTCTTCTCCGATCCTGACCAGGGCCTTGATGTCTTTGGGAAAGCAGGAGCCGCCGTAGCCGATCCCCGCCTTGAGGAAGCGGTTGCCGATGCGCGGGTCGAGCCCCATGCCTTCCGCCACCTGTTCGACGTTGGCGTCGGTTTTTTCGCAGATGTCCGAGATCAGGTTGATGTAGGAGATCTTCATCGCCAGGAACGAGTTGGAAGCGTGCTTGATGAGCTCGGCGGTGTCGATGTTGGTGACCACCAGCCGGTCCTGGAATCGGCTATAGATCCCGCACAGGATATCCCGGGCCCGGTCCGACTCCACGCCGACGATGATGCGGTCAGGGTTGAGGAAATCCGAGACCGCCGATCCCTCGCGCAGGAACTCCGGGTTGGAGGCGATATCAAAAGGAGTGTCGGTCTTTTTATAAAGGCCGATCGTCCGCTTGATCCAGGGGGAGGTCTTTACGGGAACCGTACTCTTCTCGACGACGAGCTTGTAGCGGTTGAGGTTTTCGGCGATCAGCCGGGAGACCTCTTCGATCTGGGACATATCGGCGCTCCCGTCGTCGTGCTGGGGCGTGCCCACGCAAACGAAAATGACGTCGGCCTCCTGGATGACCGCGTGGAGGTCAGCCCTGAAGGAGAGCCGGCTTCGCTTGACATGCGCAGCCAGAAGCTCGTTCAATCCCGGCTCATAGATAGGGACAACGCCCGAAGCGAGCCGGCCGATCTTCTCGCCATCCTTGTCCGCCCCGACCACCCGGTGGCCGAGCTCGGCCAAGCCGGCCGCCGTCACCAGGCCCACATAGCCGGTTCCGATGACCGCGATGTTCATATCTTCTTTTCTCTCAGGCTTTGATGACATTCTTTCTCTTTCTTTTAATGGCGTTCCGGGTATCCACGACGAGCGGAGCGTGGCGCGCGATCCAATTGTAATCGTAAGCGGAATGGTCGGTGGCAATGATCACGGCGTCGCTTTTTCGGAGCCTCAGAGCCGTCAGGGGCACAGAGCGCAGGTCGAGGCCGGGGTATTCCCTGTGGCCGGCGCAGCGCGCGACAAAGGGATCATTGTAGGCCACGCGGGCCCCCTTGTCGAGGAACACGCTCATAATCTTGAGGGCAGGGGACTCCCGCGTATCGTCTATGTCCCTTTTGTAGGCAAGGCCAAGGACGAGCACTCGGGAGTGACAAATGGACTTCCCACGCCGGTTCAAGGCTTCGATGGTCTTGTTCACTACATAGAAAGGCATCCGGGTATTTATTTCGCCGGCCAACTCGATGAACTTTGTAGGGTAGTCGACTTCCTTCGCTTTATAGGTCAGATAATAAGGATCGACCGGGATGCAATGGCCTCCGTACCCGGGGCCGGGATAGAAGGGCATGAAGCCGAACGGCTTGGAAGAGGCCGCCTGGATGACCTCCCAGATGTCAATGCCCATGCGCTCGAAGATGATCTTGAGCTCGTTGACTAGGGCAATATTGACCGACCGGAAAATATTCTCCAAAAGCTTGACGGCCTCGGCGACCCGGGTCGAGGAGACAGGCACAGTCCTTAGCATGATCTGATCGTAAAGAAGCTTGACCAGCCGCCTGCAGTCCGGGGTCAATCCTCCTACTACCTTGGGGATTGTCCCGGTTGAATAGCTCCTGTTGCCGGGGTCTTCGCGCTCGGGAGAAAAGGCCAGGAAGAAGTCCCGGCCGGGACGCAGTCCCCTTTGGGACAGGATCGGCAGCATCTCTTCGTCTGTTGTGCCCGGGTAGGTTGTACTTTCAAGAATGACGAGTTGACCTTTTCTCAGATGCTTAGCGATAACCCGAGTTGTCCCCAGAACATAGGAAAGGTCAGGGTTCTTATGGGCGTCAAGGGGTGTAGGCACGCAGATAATGATGACATCCATTTTGCGCAACCCAGCGAAATCTCCGCTCGCCCGGAAGGCCTTCTTTTTCAGGAACTCACGAAGCTCCTGGGTCGATATGTGGCGGATATAGCTCTGGCCCTTGTTCAGGGAATTCACCTTCTTCGGGTCGATATCGAATCCGATCACCCGGAAGCCTTTCGTGAGGAACAACTTAACGAGGGGAAGGCCCACGTATCCCAGCCCAATAACGCCGATCCAAGCCTGCTTGCTCCAGATTTTTCCCTCGAGGGCAACCGACTCCTGGCTCATATTATTTCCTTTCCATATACCATCCCGCGGTTTTCTTCAGGCCCTGTTTGAACCCGAACTGAGGCTCATAGCCGAGGGCTCTCCTGGCGTTCCCGATATCGGCATAGGAATGAAGGATATCGCCCGGCCGCGGGTCCGTATAAATCGGGAGAACGGAAACGCCGGTCAGCTCGCAGATATCCCGCACCAGGCTATTGACCGTGGTCCTCTCCCCGGAGCCGATATTGAAAACCTTGCCCAGAGCGTCTTCCGGAGCTTCGATCGCTCTGAGGTTGGCTTCGACTGCGTCCGCCACGAAAACAAAATCCCTGGACTGCTCGCCGTCGCCGAAGATCTGAGGTCTCTCTTCCGAGAGGATCCTGTTCATAAAAAGAGGAATGACCGAGGCATAGGCCGATAAGGGGTCCTGGCGCGGGCCAAAAACGTTGAAGTACCGGAGGCACACGGTTTCGAGTCCGAAGAGCTGATAGAAAAGCTGACAATATTTCTCGCCGATGACCTTGCTCAGGGCGTACGGCGACAGCGGCTCTCCTTCGCCCCCTTCGCGCAGAGGGAGCGCGCAGCTGTCCCCGTAAACCGCGGCGGAAGAGGCCAAGACAAATCTCTTGACCTTGGCTCCGAGGGCGGCCAATAGAAGGTTAGCCGTGCCGTCAACGTTGATTTCATGGTTCAGGAGAGGGTCTGAGATCGAACCTGGCACGGAGGTCTGGGCGGCCAGGTGCAAAATAGAATCAACACCCCGGACCGCACGTCGGCAGGTCTCCAGATCGCGGATGTCCCCCTCGACGAGATCGATAAAGCTCCAGCACTGCGCCAGGTTCTCCCTCTTCCCGGTGCTGAAGTTATCGAGCACACGGACTTTCTCCCCCCGGCGGACTAGCTCTTCAGCCGTATGCGAGCCGATGAATCCGGCCCCCCCCGTGACCAAAAAACTATGCATAATAAGCCCTCGCCGGAGGAAGACTAAAGATAACCCAGCTCCTCCAGCTTCTTCAGGACGTTGCCGACACTCTGCTCAAGCGTTTCTTTATCCGTCTCCAGGAGGATCTCGGGGTTCTCCGGCTCCTCATAAGGGTCGGAGACGCCCGTGAACTCCTTGATCTCCCCTCTCAGGGCCTTTTTGTACATGCCCTTGACGTCGCGGCGCATGCATTCTTCGAGCGAGCACTTGGCGTAGACTTCGATGAAATCGCCGATCTCCTGCCGCGAGCGGGCCCGGACCTCGCGATAGGGCGAAATGAACGAGGTTAGCACAGCGACGCCGTTCCGGGTTAAGAGCTTGGCCACGAAGGTGACCCGGCGGATGTTCTCATCGCGGTCTTTCCTCGAGAAACCCAGGTCGCGCGTCAGGTCCTGCCGGACGATGTCCCCGTCCAGCCGCTCGACCCGCCTCCCCCTTCCCCGCAGGATCTCGGCCACCTTGTCAGCCACCGCTGACTTCCCCGAGCAGGGCAGGCCGGTGAACCACAGGGTGAAGCCTTTCTGGTCACAACAGGTGTTCTGCGCCATTGGCACCTCTCTCCTCTATTTGGCCTTTTTTCTCCGCCTCTCACTCGTTGAAGGGATTCTTGAACTGCATGATGACCTTAGCCACCTCGGGCCGCATCAGCTCGGGCGGCGGGACCTGGCCTTTGACCAGAAGGTCCCGGATCTTGGTCCCGCTGAACTGGATCTGGTCGCAGGTTTGATGCGGGCAGATCTTCTCGTTGACCACGGACTGGCACTTCTTGCAGAAATAGAACGCCCGGAAGAACAAGGGAGCTATGCCCAGGTCCGGAAACTCCTCGAAGATGTCCTGGGCGGCGTAGGGATGGTAGTAAGTCCCAACTCCGGCGTGGTCCCGCCCGATGATGATATGGGTGCAACCGAAATTCTTGCGGACGACTGCGTGGTGAATGGCCTCCCGCGGTCCGGCGTAGCGCATCTCCATCTGGAGGATGGCCATGACAGCCCGTTCCTTGAGATAGTAGTGCTTGATCAGCTCATCATACGAGGCCAGGATGACTTCGTCCTTGAAGTCCCCCTTCTTCTTTTTTCCGATGACGGGGTTGACGAAAACGCCGTCCGTAAAGGTCAGGGCGGTCTTCTGCACGTATTCGTGGCCGATGTGGGGAGTGTTCCGAGTTTGGAACGCGACGATCGTCTTCCATCCCTTTTCCCTGAAGAGGATCCGCGTCTCCTTGGGGCTGAGCTTGTAGCGGTCAAAAGGCGTCGGCGAAATCTCGAGCAGGTCCAGCGGCCCGGCGAGCAGGACGTCCTTCATCCCGGCCACCTTGGCGACTCCCGGATGGGCGCGGTCCATGGTCAGGAAGACTTTCTCGGCCAGCTCATCCTTATCATACCGGTACTTTTCCACCAGGTGGAGCACGGCCACCGGCCGGCCGCTCTCGTTCTCAAGAAGGATGTCTTTTCCTTCTTTAAACCGGGAGGCTTCCTCGGGGTCGGCGTCCAGGACGATGGGAATGGTCCAGGGGAGGTCGTCGGGCAGGCGCATCTCATTGAGGACGTTCCGGAGCTCGGCCTTGCCCATGAATCCCTCGAGGGGCGAGAAAACACCAGTGGCGATGTTCTCGACGTCCGAAACCGATTCGTCGTTGATCCTGAGCTTGGGGAGGGACCGGGATGTTTCCAGGACATCTTGCCGGCATTCGCCATCCAGGACCCTGTCGACCAGTTTTCCGCCGTGGGGTTGGATCATCTAGTCCTCCGGGTGAATAATGCAGTCGGCGCGAGATTCAGCCTTCAATCGATATAGCCGAGGGCCTTGAGCCTCTCCTTGACCTTTTCCTCGTCCTCCTGGCTGAAGGCCTCTCCCTTCTTCTCTTCCTGGGCCAACCTTTCCCGCACCAGCTTCACTAAGTAGCTCGACACGGAAGCGCCCGGCGTCCCCTTGATGATCTCTTCGATCTTCTTGTAGAGCGATGCGGGAATGGTTACAGTCATTGTTTCTTTTTCCATGGTCTTTCCTCTTAAAAGAAACTCAATATATAGCCGATTTGGGCTTTTTTTTCAAGTTGCCCCCCGGGGAAGCCTTGGGCAATGAGGGAGAAGGGTGTGGGCGAGGAAGTCCGTAGACGACTGAGCGGGCTGACCAATCCCCCACCCGATCCCTGGTCGGCTTGACAATTCCCTTCTTTTGATGTTTATTAAGAATAACATATGTCTCAAACTCCCTCCTCTACCCCCTGATATGGAAAAGCTCACCCACCCCTTTTTTCGGAAAAGTGTCTTTTCGGGTGTTCTTGACCGCAACCTGCGCCGGCTGGAGAGCCGCCTGGGTGTCGATCTCTCCATCCGGGGCGACACCCTGATCGTCGACGGCCCCCCCAAAAAGGTCGAATTCGCCAAGCTCTATTTCGAGAAAATGAATGAACTCGAGGACCGGGGCTGTTCTCTCAGGGAGGAGGATTTCCAGATCGCCCTAGACCTCCTCGAGGGGGGTCATCCCCAGGCTCTGGATACCTATTTTCCGGCCGCGGGCCTTTGCCTGTCCCGGAAATCGGTCAACCCCAAGAGCCTCAACCAGCAGGAATACATCCAAGCGATCCGCGCCCATGACCTCGTCTTCGGGATCGGTCCCGCCGGGACCGGCAAGACCTACTTGGCCATGGCCATGGGCTTGACTCTGCTCCAAGAGAAACAGGTCAACCGCATCATCCTCACCCGGCCGGCCGTTGAAGCGGGCGAGAAGCTGGGGTTCCTCCCGGGCGACCTCTACCAGAAGATCAACCCGTATCTCCGCCCCCTATATGATGCCCTCTTCGACCTCGCCCAGACCGACCAGGCCAACCACCTGATCGAGAGGGGGATCATCGAGATCGCGCCCCTGGCCTTCATGAGGGGCCGGACCCTCAACGACTCCTACATCATCCTTGATGAAGCCCAGAACACCACCCGCGAGCAGATGAAGATGCTTCTGACCCGGGCCGGTTTTGGGTCCAAAGTCATCGTCACGGCAGACATCACCCAGATCGACCTCCCCCAGCCCAAAAGATCAGGCGTCCTGGAGGCGCTGCGGATCCTGGCCTCGATCCCCGAAATCGCCATCGTAAACTTCAACGAGAAGGACGTCGTCCGGCATCCCCTGGTCCAGAAGATCATCAAGGCTTATGACCGGTCCGAATCGAAGTCAATCAAGTAAAAATGAATTTCATAAGCTTCCGGCGGCTCAAACTCTTCAAAGGGCCCTCCTCTCGCCCGGAAAACGGTGAAGAGGGAAAGCCGGCCGCCAGGGAGAAGGCGGGGTTCTGGCGGCGATTTCTCCAGAGCCCGTTCTTATACCTGTTCATCTTTGTGGCCGCGCTCTCCTACATCCTCTCTTACGTACCGCCCGGTTCCCTGCCCAAGCTCGAGGAAGGCCAGATCGCTGCGACCGATATCGTCTCTCCGTTGGACCTCAGCATCGAGGATACCGAAACGACAGCCAAGAGAAGGACCGAGGCCGAGGAAGCCGTCCTTCCCGTCTATACGTTGGATGAGAACGCCTTCGTCGGGTCGGAAGACAGGATCCGTCTGTTCTTCCAGTTTGGACGGGAGTGGCTCAAGACCGCGGCTGCACCGGTCAAAACGGCCGACCTTCAAAAGGCCGTCGCCGAGAAGCTCGACCTCGAGATATCCGTCCAGGATCTGGACGCGCTGATCAAGGCGGATTTCTCCCCGGTCATCCAGGAAACCCTGGTCAGCCTGATCGGGAAGGTTTCCTCCCAGGGCATCATCCTCTCCAAAGACCTCTTCATACAGAAGGAAGAGGAGAGAGGGATGATCCTTATGAGGGGGCCTGGGTCCGAGCGGGCGATCAAGGTTGACGAACTTCTCGATCTCCAGCAGGCGCGGGAGCGGTTCGCCCTTGATGTCGAGAAGCTCGAGATCCTCTCACGCAATAAGCGGCTCCTCATGGGGCTGGCCGAAGTCTTCCTCAGGCCTAACGTCAGCTTCAACAGGTCGGAGACTGAGGCCAGGAAAGAGCGCGCCCGGTCGCGCGTGGAGACCGCGTTCTTCAGGATTAAGAAAGGCAAGGTCATTCTCCGCAAGGGGGACGAGGCGACGGCCGAAGTCCTCAGGTGGATCTCCATCATCAACGTCAACCTCAGAGAAGCGCGGGACTGGATCATCCACCTGGTCGGGACATTCCTGCTGTTCGCGCTGTTCCTGGTCACGGTCTGGTACTATCTCAAATCCCTCCTCCAGTTCCGGGCGGCCTTCAACATCTTCCTCATGACTGGCGTGACTCTCATCCTCGGGCTCCTCGTCTACAAGCTGGCGTCGTTCCTGACCAGCATCTTGACGCAGTTCACCCGGTCGCCTCTCCTGACCGGCGTCGAAGTCTTTCGCTTCGCTTTTCCCTATCAATTCGGCGTCCTCATCTTCGCCTTTTTGACCAACAACACGGTGACCCTGATCTTTGCCATCCTCAACAGCCTGCTCGTCGGGTATATGTTCCAGGGCAATTTCCCTTTCCTGCTGTTCTCCTTCATCGGGGGCCTGGGGGCTATTTACGGCATCCGCTACTACCAGAAGAGCCGGCGCACCTCGGTGCTTCGCGCCGGGCTGTTTGTCGTCGCCCCGACCAACATTTTCCTGATCATCACGCTGGAGCTGATTCAGGAAAAGCTCGGTGGGTTGGGCGCGGTCAGCGCCGAGTCCGCGATGGGCCTCCTGGGCGGGGCCGCGGGCGCGGCGCTCGCCTTTGTGCTCCTTCCCATCTTTGAGAACGTGTTCGGTT
>Ga0316628_100004357_pt1 | contig 11095 bp, 2 predicted proteins | sample OWC_Aug_M2_C1_D5_FD_207648 | JGI IMG/M metagenome (GOLD analysis project Ga0316628, IMG submission 207648) | Wetland soil microbial communities from Old Woman Creek delta, Ohio, United States - OWC_Aug_M2_C1_D5_C | ecosystem: Environmental > Terrestrial > Soil > Wetlands | place: USA: Ohio... | reverse complement strand
CCAGCGTCTGTGGGTTGAGCGTGACGCTGATGTGGGGGTTCGCCGGCACGGTGATGGTGAACGAGTCCCCGGCGTCGACGTCGTAAACGATGTTCTTGAAATCGAGCTGCCGGAGGGCGTCCTCTGGCATGTAGTAGTTGTAGGGGCCCTCCGAGGGCTTCCAGCCCTTGGCGTAGGGCGGGTCGTTGACCTGGGTGAAGGTGATGTTCCAGTTGAGGCTGGTCTCCAGGTACTTGCGGTCCTGGGCGCGCACCTTCACGACGACCTTGCCGCTGTAGTCCGGCCAGGCCTGGAAGCCCACCATGTCGTCAGCGAGGATGAGCTTCAGCAGCTTGCCCGAGACGAGCGAGACCTTCCACTTGAGCACCGCGTCGCCCACGTCGGTGTCGCGGAAGTAGTCGTAGAGCTTCAGGAAGTCTAGCTTGTCCGTGTCCTCGTCGACGACGAGGTCCTCGATGAGCTTGATGACCTGTGGAGGTCGGTTGAAAGGTGGGGCCGCGTCGATCCAGAACCGCATCTCGTAGTCGGCCTCCGCGTCGTTCTCGTTCTTGTAGACGAACTGCCTGTTCGGCGGGTTCGGGTCGGTCGCCATCTCGGCGCCGATGGCCGCGTAGACGCAGATGTAGTACACGCCCGCGCCCAGGCCGAACGACTCGAGGTCGACAGACACATCGATGAGGTTGTGCAGCTCGTCGTTGCGGGTGGTGAAGTTGTAAAGCGTGTTCCAGCCGCCCTTGATGTAGACGTACTCGTCGTTTATCGCGTCGTACTTGAATAGCGACGCATTGAACATGTCCGTCGGCTTGAACGAGTCGAACTGGAAGCGCACGAAGTACTCGGCCTCGACTTTGTACCAGTCGTAGTGGTCGAAGGCCTGGTGGATGTGGCTCTCGTAGACGCCGGCACGGGCCTCCTTGGCCTCCTGGGGCAGGTTGTCGGCGTCCGAGAGCTTCGGCGTCGGCTTCTCCCAACGGACGTCGTAGTAGCCGGTGTTGTTCCAGTCGTTGACCTCGAAGTAGTAGGTGCCGTTGTAGTAGGCGGCGCAGCGGACCTCCTCGGTGTTCTTGTTGGGGTCGCGCTCGATGTCGTAGAACGTGGGGTGGTCGTTGCGGAACGAGGAGTCGAGCAGGTCGAGCCACTTCGAGCCGGGCTGGCGGCCGAAGACGTAGAGGTCGAAGTCCGGCAGGTCCTCGGCGTCGGCGCGCTCGGTCATGTTGAACAGGTACACCTCGTTCCAGAGCCCCGGCTCGCCGAACTTGGGCTGGTTGTACTTCATGGTGAACTTGTACCAGTCGGTGTCGTGCTTGAACCGGTTGAAGTAGACGTTCTGGAGCCCGGCCTCGAGCGGGAAGTCGGGGACTGAGTGGGTGTACATCTCGAACCGGTAGGAGCAGGGCAGATTGTTGGTGTTGTTCATCCCGCGCATCTTGATGAAGTACCAGCCGTCGTAGGTGCCCATGATCGAGATGGGCTCGATGGGCTCGTTGGGGGCGGCGGACCAGTCCCAGGGGTAGGAGAACGGGTAGCCGCCGATGGTGTCGGGGAAGATCCAGATGTTGATGTCGCGCTCGGTCGGGTCGCCGGAGTTGAAGTTGCGTATCTCGAACGAGCCGTTGATCTCCTCCTCGTCGCGGGCCTGAATCTTGTACCAGTGCGTGTCGCGCGTGTCGATGTCGATGGTGCTGGACACGACCTGGCCGCTAGCGATGGGCTGGGCCTGGGAGATGTCGAACTCGACGAAGTAGTCCCAGATGAAGGGATTGTTGGACATGAACCAGTCGATGGACACGTTGATGTAGTAGGTGACCGTGCCAGGGACCGGGGCGCAGACGTTGACGCAGAAGTGGCGGATGAGCGGGTACGCCGGGTCGCCGTCGAGAGCCATGGTCATGTCGACAGCGGTGTACAGGTAGACCTTGAACATGGCGCTGGGGTAAAGCGCCGGCGGGGGTGCCGCGGTAGGGGGCCGCCACTCTGTGCCGCCATCGTGGCCGATGATGTAGACATGGGCGTTTATGATGGATTGGTGGGCTGCGTCGAGCATGAAGTAGTCCGACTTGTCGTTGACGCGGTCGACGTGCCCGTAGTAGATGTCGCCGGAGTTGACGCGCTTGGCGTTGGTGTACGACTGGGTCTCGTCGGTCGTGCCCTCTTGGAACGTCGTCCTGCTCTCGCCGGAGCCATCGTCCTCGGCCGTGGCGGTGGACATGAGGCCCACCAGGCCGGACAGCATGAGCGCGAGCATGACCAGGACTGCCGATGTCTTCTTTCCTATCCTCATGAGGTTCCTCACCATCCAGATGTTGCTGGTCACGGAGATATCTCAGGGGTCCTTTATATTCTTTTGGTGTTGGTGGACGGGGCACTAGAGCAGGATAGAGCAGATGGGCACCTCATCTGGCGCGGTTTTTCTCGGGACGTGATACTTAAGCATTTTTGAACAGAATTCGATGCGTCGATGCGGCTCTCGGACAACTTTCGAAGGGTCGGTGGCGCAGGATGGCCCCAGCCAGCGTCCGTGACGCGTCGTGCCATGCCATCCATGCGCTCACCGGCGCGCTCGCGACCTGGCCCGTGCCACGGTCACGACCAGCACAGCAGCCCCCATCACGACGGCGCAGCCAGCGGCCATGGCGGGCCAGGGCGTGCGATGCCGGGCGGGCTCGACGGTGAAGTTGACGGCGTCCACCAGCGAGAGCCCGTCGGACGTCGCGACGAGGGTGGCGTTGTGCCTCCCATCGACAAGCCGCTCCTCGAAGGACGCGATGGGGGGGCCGTAGGACGTGTCGTCGACGTACCACTGGAGGGCCACGACGTCCCCGTCGGGGTCCATGACGACCGCGACGAAGGGGATTCGCGCGCCCTCGGGGTAGGACGCGCCCTCGGCGGGCGAGGCGATGCCCCCCACAGGGGGCCGGGGGACGTCGTTCACGCGGACCGTCCACGTCCATCCGTCCGAGAGCCCCTCCTCGTCGGTCACCGTCGCCACGAGCCTGTGCTCGCCGGCATCGGTGTGGGAGGCCTCGTAGAGGTAGAACGGGCCGCCCGCCACAGGCCGTCCGTCAAGATGCCATCTGATGTGGAGCTGACCCGGACCGGTGTCATTGACAATGAGCACCACGAACGGCTCGGAGCTGCCCTCGTCGAGGGACGCAATCCCGCTGTCCGGCATCACTTTCGTGATCGTTGGGGGTCTGGGTCTGTGGTCGACAATGACCCAGAAAATGTCGCAGACGTCGAGCATTGAGGCGTCCACGGCAGTCACGGACACCTCCGCGTACCCATACCAGTCGGCGGCGAGGGACAGGCGCAGCGCGCCAGTCGCTGTGTCGACGGACGCCCCCAGCGCGGGACCGGCCACGACAACGAATGTCAGCGGCTCCAGGTCGGGGTCGATGAAGTGCGCATTGAGGTCGATGAGCTTGACCGAGTCCTCCATCATCTCGACCTCACCGATGGGCCGCACCACCCGGGGCGCGTCCTCCACGTTCGCGACGACGACCCTCAGGCGCAGCGTGCCTGAGGCCCCCGCGAGGTCCGTGGCGGCGACGACGAGCTCCTCCTCACCGAACCAGTCGGGCGCGGGGAGCAGCCGCAGCCAGGATGTGCCATTGTGGAACGAGGCGGACACGTTGGCTGAGCCGGTGGCATCGTACGCGAGGAGGTCGCCCGCGTCCACGTTCACCAGTAGGGGCGCCAGGTCGACGTCGGCGATGGAGTCCTCAGCGATTCCGATTGTGACATGCTCCCCGATGGTCGGTCTGGGCGCGTCGTTCACGGGCAGGAAGGTGATGGTCCAGAGCAGTGTAGTCTCATGGTAGTGGTGGTCCATCGCGCGGACCCTGACGGTGACATTGCCCACGTAGTCTGGGTAGGCAAGGAAGCCGAGGATGTCGTCCTCCAGGATGAGCAACTTCAGTTTGCCATAGATGACCCAGGCCTTGAACCTCAACCCTGTGCCATCGACGTCCGTGTCCGTGAAGTGGTCGTAGAGGTGCACCTCGTCGGGCCTGTCGGTGTCCTCATCGACCACCAGGTCGGGGATGGGCCTCGGGGGCGGTGGTGGCGGCTCGTGCACATCGGTCCAGACGGCCATTTGGTAATCCGTCGCGTACGCACCGGTGTCGGTGATGTAGACGAACGTGCGTCCCAGACTGTCGACGCCGGTCTCCGCCCCGACGACGGCGCGGACGCATAGCCAATAGGACCCCTGACCGAGCCCGAGCTCGGCAAGGTCGACTGACAGGTCGATGGAGGAGGTGAGCCGGCCCTGCCGCGAGGTCGAGTCTAGGACGATGTTGGAGCCGCCCACGATGAACCGCCATGAATCGGCGACATAGTCGTGGCGATAGAATGACAGGTTGAACATCCCCGAAAGGGGCAGGGAAGTGAGATTCACGCGGAACCATCCATCGGTCTCGAGGCGGTACCAGTCATTGTGGTCAATGGCCTGATGGACATGATCCTCATAGATGCCCGCCTTGATCAGCTTCGCATCGATGGCGAGATTGTTCTCATCGGAAAGTTGGGAGGACCACTTCTCATTGCGAAGGTCGTAGAAGCCCGCGTTCCTGTACCCGTTGACCTCGACGTAGTAGCTGCCGTTGTAGAAGGCAGCGGCGCGGACCGCCTCCCATGGGCGCGCCGGGTCGCGGTCGGGGTCCGCGAAGGACGCGTGGTCGCCCCTGAACGAGGAGTCGAGGAGGTCGAGCTCGCGGCTTCCGGGGACGAGGCCGAAGAGGTAGAGGTCGAAGTCGGGGAGGTCCTCCGAGACCGCGCGCTCGGTCATGTTGAACATCAGGAGCTCGTTCCACAGCCCAGGCTCGCCCGCCTTGGGTATGTTGGCGCGCATCGTGAACCTGAACCAGTCGGTGTCATGTCGCTGCCGGTCGAAGAAGCCGGAGACGACGCGCCCCTCGGGGAACTCGGGCACGGGCGAGACGTCGACCAAGAGCCGGTAGCTGCAAGCGAGGTTGAGGTCGTGGTTCATGCCCCTGAGCTTGATGATGTACCACCCGTCGTAGGTGGCGAGGATGGAGAAGGGCTCTACGGGCTCGTTGGGCGCGGTCGACCAGTCCCACGCGGTGGCGCGGGGCCACCCGCCCATGTCATCCGGGAAGACCCAGATGTCCAGGTTGCGGTCGGTCGGTCGGGCAGGGTCGAAGTCGAGCAGCTCGAACGAGCCGTTGACCTCCTCCCCCGCCGAGGCGTCGACCATGAACCAGTGCGTGTCCGCCCTGTCGAGGTCCACCTCGCCTGTCGTGGGGACACCCGGCGTGAGCTCCACGGGCCACGAGCACCTGAGGTCGAGCGAGTAGTCCCAGGTGTAGTTGTTGGGCGTCCACCGCCAGTCGATGCCGACCTCGATGTAGTAAGCGATTGTGCCCGCGACGGGAGCGACGGCGCTCAGGCAGTAGTGGCGGATGTAGTAGTAGTTGTAGGCGCCATCGACCGCATGCGACATGCTGGGTCCCGCGCAGAGGTAGCATTCGAGCATGCACGACGCGTAGGGCGCGCTCGGGGGGGCGGGCGGCATCCTCACGGGGGGCGCGGTCCACTCGGCGGTCCCGTCGTGGCCCGTGACGAGGACGTGGACGTCGATGACCGTGCCCTGCGCGGCGACGAGGCTGAAGTAGTCCGCCTTGTCCCCGACGCGGTCGAGGTGCCCCGCGTAGGTGTCGCCGTCCGAGAGCGCGAGCGCGTCCCCGAAGGAGGACGTCCCGTCCCCCGGCTCCTCGTGGGAGGCGCCCGCGGCGAGCCCGGCCGCAAGCGCGGCCGCGAGCGCGAGGACGAGCGCGCATAGTACCGTCGCGCGCGCGCACGCGCGTGACATTGGGCGACAGGCATCACACCATCGCATCATTCTCACCGTCTTGTCCAGCACAGGGGGGTGGCGCATCTTCATCGATGCTGGCCACGTGCCACCACGGGAGGGGAATGACCCCGACCTCAACTCCCGTACCGGGCTCTCCTTTACTCTGCCGTCAAGCTGTATTTATACATTCTACGACAGCATTCGAACGGTCGACCTCACGGTGAACGGTGGGCGGCGGGACCAACAGGTGGGGGGGCGGGGAAGCGCTCCGCGTCGCTTGCGCTGTCACCGTCGGGCCGACGCACGGTCCGTCATGGTCCTGCGCAGGGTCCGTGTCAGCGCCTGCGGGGGCGCACGAGCATCGCGGCCCCGACCGCCGCCCCGAGGGCGGCCACGGCGCCGACGGTGCCGAAGCCGGGCAGGACCGCCGGGAACTCCTTCGCGGTGACGGTCACCTGGACCTCGTCGGACCACTTCTTCGAGATGCCATCGTCCACCTGGCACTTGTACCGGTAGACGCCGGCCGCCAGGGGGCGCTTCATCTGGAAGTTCGCGCCCAGGCCCACCTCGCGCTCGCGCCCGGACGGATCGACCTCGAACCAGGTGTAGGTCAGCGAGTCGCCGTCCTGGTCGTAGCCGTCCGCCTGGAGCGCGATCTTCGCGCCCTCGCCGACCGTCGAGTCGCGCGTGCGGAGGTTCACCGATGGGTCGCGGTTCGTGTTAAGGACCGTGAGCGTCCACTCGGGCATGGTGTTGGCGGGCTCGCCCAGGTTGTCCTTGACCTCGCACCGGATGCGGTAGGTGCCCGAGGACTCGTAGCTCGTGGTGTAGGTGTAGGAGCTGCCCGCCCACTCGATCTGCTCGACATCGTCCACGAACCACTTGTAGCGGAACGTGGTCGAGTCGACGTCGTAGATGGAGACGATGGTGAAGGTCTGCTCCTCGAGTTCCTGTATCTCGGGGTTGTAGTCCGGGGTCCACGCGTCGAGGCGCGGCGGGTCGTTGACGTTCGTGACCTCCCAGATGGCCGACTGCCTGGCATCGTACCGCTCGTCGGCGTAGTCGGGGTCGAGCGGGTCGCGGTCGTAGACGACGAACACGACCTGGACGAAGCCGAAGAAGTTCGGGTCCTCCGGATAGATGTCGAACCATGAGTTCTGCGGGTTCGAGTCGAGGTTGTCGAAGGCTATCTTGCCCTCCTGGTCCCACTCCGCGTAGTAGTAGAGCGCGTCGCCGTCGATGTCCTCGAAGAAGTCGAGCACATCGATGTGGGACTTGGTGCCCTCCTCGATGGACTGGCGGGCGATCTTTCCGACGGCCATCGGGGCGTCGTTGACGGGCCTGACCACGACCTTGATGGAGTGAGACACGCGGAAGTTGTATGTGTCGGCCGCGTAGAACGTGAGCTCCTGCTCGCCGTTGTAGTTGAGCGCGCCGTAGAGCGTGACGCGGCCCGAGGTCTGCTCGAGCTCGATGTTGACGTGCTCGTTCTGGTCGGCCGAGAACACCAGGAACGTGTCCTCGATGTCGACGTCGGAGAACACGGTGTTGAGGTTGAGCGCAGTGGTGTTGATCTCGTCCTCCCAGATGTAGGCGATGGTCGGCGCGTCCCTCCTGACGACGGGCGGGTCGGGCACCGACTTGACGACGATGGTGATGAGCGTCGAGTTCTTCTGCTCGGGCCGGCCGTCGTGCGCCCACAGGGTGATCGTCTCGGTGCCGTACCAGTTCTCCTTGGGGCGGATGGTGAGCGTGCCCTCCGATATCGAGAGCGAGAGCGTGAAGTTCGTCCCGCCCCCGATGGTGCCGTAGATGAGCGCGTCGCCCTCCGGGTCCCGGAAGATGATGTTGAGGTTGAGGGTCTCCTCAGAGTCCTCGTCCATGCGCACCTCCCCCGGGGGCTCGACTATCCATACCCTGCGGTTGGGCACGAGCACGTCGAGCTCGTAGCGGCAGTTGTTGACGAGCTTGCCGTTGGTGAAGTCGGTCTGGCCGGCGCCCGAGTAGCCTATCCAGGCCGAGAACGACAGGTAGTAGAGCCCTGTGTACGGGGCCTGGCCGAGGGTGAAGGAGCAGGCGGAGATGGGCGCGCCCGTCGTGCCCGCGTTGTGGCCGCCTATGAGGATGGTGCCGTTCCAGGTGTAGAGCGTCAAATTGAAGTAGTCACCATATTCAGTCATGTGCGCGTCCGTGATGGTGGCCTTGACCGAGATGAGCTCGCCTTTGTTGAGGTAGAACTTGTACCAGTCGTGGGTGTCGTAGGCCTGGTTGATCTTGCCGTGGTAGGTCTGGCGCACCGGCACGAGCACGGCGTCGGACACCCGGGTGTTGCCGTCGGTGCGATAGAACGTGCCAAGGATGGTTGCGCGCAGCTGGAACGTGACGTCCTTGCTCGCATCATCGTGGAGCGTCGTGGTGAACACGCGGATGTAGTAGTAGCCGGTGTACGAGGCGGCCCATCGGCAGTCCTCGGCATGGTCCTGGCTGCGGGACCATGAGTAGTTGAGGATACCGAGCGCTTGACGGCACTTGCGGTCGTAGACGATGATGTGGGTGTTGGTGGGGCCGGTCCAGGTCATCTGGGCCTCGGCCTGGTCCACGGTCTCGTTGCCGCCCTTGAGCCAGATGCGGTACCACATGGAGCTGATGATGCCGCCCCAGAGGGGGTTTGGATTGGAGACCTGCACTCCGGACGACAGTGGGGGCGGGGTGATCACGCGCAAGTAGATCCTGTAAGGGCACGCATCGCCGTCGTAGACGTACACACGGATGAAGTAGGTGCCGTTGGCGCATATGAACAGGTCGGCCTCCTGGGCGGTCACCTGGTCCTGGTTGTTGCCATCGCCGAAGATGGTCTCGGTGATGACATTGGGGCCGAAGACGTTGACGACGAGCCATCCGCTATCCGCGTTGAAGATGATGCCTATCTGCAGTATCTGGCCCTCGGTCATCATGACCTTGTACCAGTCCTCGTCGGCAGGGTTGCCGCCGCTGCCAGCGGCCACGGAGTGCTCCGAGATCTCGCCGTCGAAGAGCTCGGTGGCGGTCTGCCAGTCCTCGTTGCCGGGGTCTGCGGTCGCCATGGCGGCGCCGACGAGCACGAACAGGCCCAGCGCCGCGAGGAGCAATAGAGTAGTTTTCGACACCTTCATCGTCCCACTTCCTTGCCTATCAGCCCTTCCCCCCATGGGGTTCCAGGGGGCTTCACACACCCATACTGGAGCATTCTGGGGGCCAGGTTCCGTAACGGACCAATTGGCCGTCCCCTTAATAAGGCTTCGCCTTAGGAGCCGCGACCAGGGGTGGCGGTCAGCGGCGCCGCCCGGGCGCGGCGGTGGCGAGGGCCGCGACGGTGGCGAGCGCGACCACGGCGGCGACGGCGCCCGGGCCGGGCCCCTCGTCCGCCCTCTTGACCTTGATGTTGATGGTCGCCTCGCCCGTGTCGCCGAGGGGGTCCGTGATGACCGCGGTTATGACGTGGTCGCCGGGCTTGAGGTTCTTTATGGACCACCGGCCCCCGGAGCCCAGGAGCACCTCCCCGTCGTACCACTCGTAGCGGATGCCGCCGACGTCCTCCTCGTCAGGGTCCGTGCCAGACGCCTCCAGCACGACCCACTCGCCCTCCCTGAAGGTCGCGTTGTCGACGGGCTTGGTGATGGTCACGGAGGGCCTCCGGTTGGTCTTGGTGACCGTGACCCCCCACTCCACGGGGCTCGGGCAGGCCAGGCCGGTGGCGTCGTGGACGACGGCGGACACGATGTAGCTCCCCTCGGACCTGAGGTCGGTGTCCAGCGTGTAGGAGCTGGATGTGCCGTTCTGGACCTCCCTCGATGGTTCGCCCTGGCGCCTGAGCGACCAGGTGTAGGTGAGGTTGGCGTTGTCCGGGTCGGGATCGTCGACGGTGGTGATGGTGAACGTGGCCGTGGCGCCCTCCGCGATCGTGGGCCCGGCCAGGGGCTGGTAGGCCACGATGGTCGGCGGGTCCGGCGTGTTGGCCACCCGGATGTCCACCTCCCGGGAGCCGGCGAGGCGGCCCGGGTCGACGCAGTCGATGACGATGCGGACCGTCCCGGACCAGTCGATCGCGCCGGTCGCTGGCATGATGACGATGACCGGGTTGAGCGGGTCCTTGGCCTCGTTGGCGAGTGAGAGGTTGTCCCTCCCCGACGCGCTCGCGTACCGCACGACCCATCGCAATCCGCTGTCGCCGTCCGGGTCGTAGAGCAGCGTGGACGCGTCGAACGTCTCCATCATGAAGCCCTCGTCGAGCTGCCACACGGCCACCCCCTCGGCACGGGGGAGGGGCGCGTCGTTGACGGGCTCGACGACGACGTGCACGCGCGCCGACTCGGCGAGCCCCAGGGGGTCCCGGGCGGTGAAGGTGACGTCGAGCTCGCCGTTGAAGTCCTTGCCAGCGAGGAGGGTGACGTTGCCGGTCCCCTCCTCGAACACGGCCGAGAGGCGCGAGCCGCCCACCATCTCGAACGTCAGGAGGGCATCGTCGCCCGGGTCGATGTCGTAGAACAGGTCGTGGAGGTCGAGCGTGCGGTTGGCCGCCGACGGGTCGTCCTCCAGGAAGGGCAGCTGCATCGTCGCCGTCGAGACCCGGGGCCTGTCGTTGACGGGCGCGACCGTCACGCGGATGACGGCCTGCACGCGGTTCCCGGAGTCGTCGAGGGCGAAGAGGGTGACGTTGGCGTCCCCGAACCAGTCCGCCCTGGGCCTCAGGGTGAGCCTGGAGCCCGTGAGCTTGGCGGTGATGTTGGGGTCGCCGACGGCCGTGAAGGCGAGCTCCCCGCCCTCAGGGTCCACGAAGATGTCGATGAGGTCGAGCCAGGACCTGTTGGACCCCGCATAGTCCTCCCACCAGGTGGTGTCCTCCAGCATGAGCACGTCCTCGAGCGCGGTGGCGTTGATGCGCGCGGGCTTGTTCGGGATGGTTATCTGCAGCGAGTAATCGCAGAAGGCGATGATGTGGCCGGTCGTGTTGGCCGGGTCGTAGTACCAGCCGTAGCTCCACGAGTAGCTGATGCGCACGCTGTAGATGCCCGCGACGGTGATGTCCGAGGACCTCATGTCCAGGTTGTTGATGTTGGTGTCGTAGACGGGGTAGGCGTAGTTGGTGTCGGCGCCGTTGTTCACGCGGCGCATGTGGGGGTCGTAGACCTGGATCTCGAACCCGTTGTAGAAGTTGCGCGTGTCGCCGTTGTTGGCGGGATGGTTGGGGTCGTAGAGCTGGGCGGACACCCCCAGCAGGTCGCCCTCGTTGAGCTCGAACGA
>Ga0316628_100004356_pt1 | contig 11095 bp, 8 predicted proteins | sample OWC_Aug_M2_C1_D5_FD_207648 | JGI IMG/M metagenome (GOLD analysis project Ga0316628, IMG submission 207648) | Wetland soil microbial communities from Old Woman Creek delta, Ohio, United States - OWC_Aug_M2_C1_D5_C | ecosystem: Environmental > Terrestrial > Soil > Wetlands | place: USA: Ohio... | reverse complement strand
CCGCCGGTGTTCATATACTCGGTCCAAATGCCCTTTATCGCCGCGATGGTCAGCACCGGCGTCCACCCTGCCGCGGCGTTGAGCAATGCCGCGACGATGTGCCGGGCGACATCGTTCGGGGGGCCACCCATGAGCTCGAGGACCTGCAGCAGCGTCGTGTCCGGCGGGTACGGTGATGGGGAGAACACATCATTGAACTTAGTTGCCTCCTGCTTATTGGGCCAACTCTTGGTGATCGGATAATACGGCGGGACCCACGAACCGAAATGCTGCGATTGCTTCCAATAGCCTGGGGTGCGCCCGCTGCAATAATACGTTTGGCCGTGCTGGCTCGTCGGCATCGAGACAAACCCGGAGGGCGTGAAACATTTACCACCACCACCACCACCACCCACCACCCGCCACTGGCCGCCGAGCACCGGTCGGCTGACCAGCGTTAAGAGGACAGGTGCCGCGCCTAGACCGCCTTTAAGAAAGGCCCGCCTAATGCGCTGGTGGCCGGCCTCTTGGTCGGGCGGAACGCTAGTGTTGTTGCGCACTTCAGGTGAAGCGGCCATTGGCTCGTGCCGGTCAATTCAGGTTGATGGCAGTGCTTCTTATTTCGGTGCTGGATATTCTGCCGTTACTTCCTAATCGCGAGTGGGGATTCAAATATCATGCCTATGAGCAAAGCACCTTTTATACCAGCTCAAGTAACGACCTAAAGATTAAGGGAAAGTTGTGGAAGTGTTCAAAGCGCCCAGCGATGCTGTAAATTTTACCGACAACTAGATCGGTCCGAAAGATAGTTAGAGAGTTTACACGTCGGCCGGGTTATTCAACTTTCCCGCTTGTTTCGACCGACAGTGACCGTAACGGTGAATAAACCTCAGCCTTCCCGCATGCTAGCACCGCAAGATGATAGTAAATGGGACGAGTTTATTCCCTGACCAAAAGTTAACTTAACCTCATTTGCTCCCGATGCATTGTCTCCCACGCAGCTGGCGACGATGGGCGAATCCGACGCCAAGGAGCCCTAAACTGAGTAAGGCAACGGAGGGGGCGGCTCCATCCTGGACGTTACCTGAACCAAGTATGCTTTCTGGCCCATGGGTGTTCATCCGGATGCCCTTTCGATTGATCAGGGTTGCGGCTGTAGGGCCCATCCAGTTTTGAGGTCCTGGTTGCTCGAATGCAGAGCCAAGTCTTCCATGTAATAGGGCTCTAACGGACGCAGGCCTTTAGCCGACGGCCTTGCGCGCGAACAACCAACCTCAAGCGTCGGCGCTTGCCGCTAGCGCATAGCCGCGGACGTCGCGCCGCGATGCCACCTATCTGGCACGGGCTTCGTGCACAACCGAACACCAGCTTGCGTGTCGCGGGGCGGGCCTTCTTGCCTGACCGCCGCCCAACACCGGAGGAAAGGCTCCGTGCACGATCAAGTCATCGATGGGCGCCGTTCTCGGGCCTTTAGCCGCAGCGATCGGTGGCGCCCCGTGTCAAATTCGAAGGGCGCGATATGGCGGTAGGCGAGAGCCTAATCGAAATTTCCCGTGTCGAAATATTTTACAGACCGGAACCGAAGTGAGCCTGGCGAAAAACATAACAACTTGTTTATTAGAGCAAATATTCTATTGGCATGCTCCATGCTTACGCCTTAAGTGCAAAATCGCGAAGCGTCTAACCTGCAAGGATCTCCAAGGAGATAACGATATGAAAATGAAATCTTTCGCGGCTGGCTTGGCTGTAGCGGGCGGCATCGCGGCTTGGGCGCCAACCGCAAACGCCTTGATCGTGCTCGACTCGTGGCAGCTGGATACTACCAACGCCGGGATCGCGTCGCTCACCACTGATATCGGCCACCTGAACTTGAGTGGCGGTTTGGCCACGGTAAATCAGCAAATAGATGGATCGGGGAATCCGTTTGCTGGGGCCGCATTCAGGGAGTTTGGGTTGATCTTCAGCTCAGCCATTACCCAAAACAACGTTGTGGGGTCGGGTGATTCCGGCTTCCCGACGCCCTACGCTGCGCCTTTGGACGGGCTCCGGTTCGTGTTTACAGGTCTCGCGGGAACCGTGACCGCTTTTAACAGTGGTACCGGAGCAGTTGATTACGCCTTCACGCCAGGCGTCGGCAGTGTTGTGATCGAAGGGACAGTAGACAGCGGAGCGAGTTGGACCACTCTGGCCAACCTAGCGGTAGCCTCACCTTCTGGCGGGTCGCTGAACGATTTCGGTGGCGCGACCGGGACTAACGGCGATTCCACGCTTCTGAATCTGATTCTCGCAGGGGGGTACACGTCGAATTTGTTCAGGGACTCGACTGGCACCTCGCTTGACCCGTACGTGACAGGGATTCTCGCGCCCGGCCTGTTCCTAAACGCGCGTACAAACAATGAGATTAGTTCGCCGGCTACCGGACCGACTCCTTGCACATGGGACGCGAGCTTGGCTTGCGCAACAATACAAGTCACCAGCAACGGATCGGCGGACCTGTTGAGTGTCCCCGAGCCCGGAACGCTTGCCCTGCTGGGTGTTGGCCTTCTGGGTCTGGGGGCGGGGAGGCTGCGCAGGCGTCGCTCCTCGTAAGAAAAGTGCAGGACGCGAGGACCCGGCTAGCCCCGTAGTTTGCAGGTCGCGATTAGAAACCCGCTTGGGTACTGCCCAAGCGGGTTTTACTTTCTACCGTTCCTGTAGAGCGCCGCCCTTCCCCATCAGTGCTTCCAGCGGAAGCCTTAGCGACCGCGCTCTCGCAGGGCTGCCGGCGCCGATCCGACCCATGAAAACGGCGCACTCCGCCGCCTGTATGCCGAACAGTTCGGCAAAACGTAAAGCAATATTCTGTGCTGCGGCTTGAGCGCCACGAACCCTGGAGAACTGCCGCCCTGTCGCGGCGTATCGGGCAAAGATGAGCGGCGTCATCTCCGGCTGCACCTGAAGCCCCAACGACGACGCCGTCAGCCAGAATCGCTGCATGGCGCCACCCCCGGCGATGTAGTCGTCGATTCCCTCGCAGCGAAGGGTAGAAGATATCAGGAAATGGGCGCCGCACGCGACGCTGGGTATGAGATCCAGCTCGACCCGCGGGGCAATCGTTCCTCCGAACCACCTGTTCATGAAGTCGACGCGAGACCAGCTTGCCATCGCGAAGCGCATCAGGCGAGCGGTCAGAGGGTTCACGCCCAGCGCCTGATCTGGAATCCTGTCCGCGCTGAAACGCGCGTTCCACTCGATGATTCGGCGGTGAACATCGTAGGCCTCCGGAATCGTAAGCCGCAACTTGGCGTTGAGCCACATCAGGCGCGCCGCGCGCCAGCGGCTTTCGAAGCGTTCCAGCCAGCGGACGCTGTAGCCCTCTCCCAGACTGGCTTCTAACGCGGCCTTCTCCTTTTCCCACAGAGCTCTCGTGCGCATCGGGCGCCGCTGCACGCTGCGCGTTTGGATGCACCCGATCAACTCGCTGGTACGGACCGTCTCGTCGGCGACGAAGTGTACGTCGAAGTCGGGCTGCGTCTCCGGCGCATCGGTCCTTCGCACCACCCTCGCACGCAAACCATGGCCGCTGGAAGCGATGCGAATGGTCTCAAGCATGCCCCCTAAGGCAAGCTGACTCGAATGGCCGTCCAGATCGTAGACGCAGTCGTCGCGCGTGTCGAAGCCGTGTACCACCACGTGAACCCCTGACTGGATCTCGAAGCGCCACGGCTGCGTGTTATCGCCGCTTGGCGCCCAGCGTGCGAGATCCAGTATCTCCATCAGTGTTGCGACGCCCGTCACGGCAACGCGCCACTCTTTGTTGCTCTCATGTCGTCCAGCTGGCGCCGCGCGATCGCGCGACCGAGCCACTGTACCGGGTTTCGATGGCCCCACGGCCGCCACGTCCGCTTATACATATGGCGGTAGGCGTCGAAGTGAAGACCCCACGGGGCCGCGAGGAGTGGACCGCGTCCGAGCAGGATCTTGAGCGTCTCGACCGCCGCGACGCCGGCGCAGAGTTGACAGGCCATGACCGTGGACGGGCCGCGCCGCTCGGCAAGATTCACCCGAGAGCGGTCGACGAGGTAACGTTGCTGCAACATGGCGGGCGAAAGGCCAAGCAGAAAGCGCAGCGCTCGCTCCGATTCCGTTTGGCCCTCGAAACCAAAATATTCCTCGAACGTCATTCTGCCCGGAAGGAAATTGAGCAGCGCCACGCCCATTCCTAACGGCGCCGCAGTCGTGGCGGGCACACTAAGCCGGGCGCACGCAGCAAAGGTGGCGCTGCGCGCGTCGAAAGCGAAGAAGTCGAGGCCATCTACGTATACGTCTGCGCCGCCAAGGAAATCGGCGGTGTTCTCGCTTGTGACACCGGCCGGAAAGCGACGGATGTCCAGCTCGGGATTGATGGTTCTGGCCATCTCGATCATGACATCGAGTTTCGGGCGTCCGATGCTGGAAAGCACCGCACCCGCCTGCCGATTGAAGTTGGCCAGCCCGAAGGAGTCGGATTCCGCGAGGCTGAATGCGCCAATCCCGAGTCGCGCGAGGGTCAAGAGATGTGAGCCACCCACACCTCCGAGGCCGGCAATAGCTACGCGCATCTTGCGCAGGCGCTCCTGCTCTTGGCTGGTCACCCAGCCAATATTTCGCGAGAACGCCGCAGAGTAGTCAAACAAGCCAGATGCGCTCATACATGAATGACTCCGTGTCGCGTTCCCTTGGAATTGTCATCGGTAAGCGTTGCCCGCGCAACCGATACGGCAATCGAGTGGGGAAACGGCTGGTTCCGCAAGGTGGCGGTCTCATGACTCAATCAACGGCAGCGACAGGCGAATCGCCTTGTTCAGGCGTGTTCCCAGGTTGACCGCGGACTCCAGATCAACGATACCCCTCGAGTGAATGTAGCATTGCCATGGAGTAGTGGTCATTATGTGGATACGCTCTACGGAGCTTGCGCGCTCTCCCCTTGATGCCCATACAGGTCCTATGTTCAGCCTATCTCGCAAAATAGTGAATGGCTTGGTTTTGGACGTATTCGTATCCTGGCGAAACGTCGTTCGCCACGGAAGGCGCAGTCTCGCGGGCGCGATTGCGGTGATTTTCGGAACCGTGGCGCTCATGCTGGCTGCCGGCTTCATCGAGTGGATCTATTTTGCAATGCGGGAGGGAACCATCCACTCCGGCCTCGGGCACATCCAGATCACGCGGTCGGGATATTTGGAGCGAGGAATGGCCGACCCGTTCAGTTACCTTCTGCCCGAGAATAGCTCGGACGAAAAGTTGGTCGAGACAACGCCTCACGTTATCAATTTGGCGCCGAGATTGAAGTTCACTGGCTTGATCGGCCTAAGGGACTCTTCGCTATCGTTCCTCGGCGAGGGTCTCGATCCGCAGCGGGAAGTCGGCGCCAAAGACGCGACGGTTCTAGAGTCGGGAAAAGACTTAACGAACGACGATCTCTCGGGTGTTCTGCTTGGGCAGGGTCTGGCAAAAAACATCGGGGCGAGAGTTGGCGATACGGTCGTCCTATTGGTCAACAGGCGTGGTGGCTCGTTGTACGGAACCGAGGTAAAGGTGAAAGGAATCTTTTCCACGGTGACGAAAGCGTATGACGATATTGCGATCCGTGTCCCGTTCCGCCTCGCAAACGAAATGCTGGAGGCTGGAGGCGCACACGTCTGGGTGCTTTATTTGGACAGCACAGGGAACACGGCGGCCGTCGTGCGGGCGCTCCGCAAGCACCTGGACCGAAGTCTTGTGATCGCCCCCTGGTATGAGACCGCGGACTTCTATAACAAGACGGTACGGCTGTTCTCCAGGCAAGTGCTCGTGATGAAGGTGATCATTGCCCTGGTGGTGATGTTGAGTATCTCTAACACAATGATGATGAACGTCATAGAGCGTACGGATGAGATTGCTACCTCCATGGCCCTTGGATTGCGTCGTGCGCGAGTGCTCTCCAGGTTTCTGTCCGAGGGCGTGCTCATCGGCCTGATCGGTGGGTTTTTCGGTGTTGGAATTGGATATCTTCTGGCAAATGTCATATCCAAGGTTGGTATCCCGATGCCTCCGCCCCCCGGAATGGCTCGCGGGTTCACAGGACAGATACTTGTAACCGGGGGCCTTGCCTGGAACGCGTTCTTGCTTGCCGGCACGACAGCGCTCCTTGCGAGCTTATATCCAGCATGGAGAGCATCGCGCATGGTGATTGCGGATGCATTACGACACGGGCGCTAGTCCAGTGCAAAGAGCTCTTCCTCTCAAAGTCTTGATCGGCCTGGCGGCCCGGAATGTCGGTCGAAATAAGGCGCGCTCCGCGCTGTCGCTGGCAGCGATCGCGGCAGGCGTGGCTGGGTTGATTCTTAGCGGCGGCTTTGTGCATGACCTTGTCAGGCAACTTGGCGAGTTTGTGATTCACTCGCAGTCCGGACACATACAGATCGCGAAAGCTGGCTACTTCGAATCAGGCACTCGTTTCCCGGGTAAGTATTTGATGTCGCCGGACGACCTGCGAAGGGCCGAGGCAGGAATCCCGGAAAAAGCAGAGGTTATGCGGCGCATCAGTTTCTCGGGACTAGCCAGCAATGGTCTGTCGAGTTACCCAATAGTCGGCGAGGGCATCGAGCCGGACCGAGAGTCCCGGCTTGGCACGTTCATGGTCCTGATGGAAGGGAGAAATCTGTCCCCAAAGGATCAGTACGGGGCCCTGGTAGGCGCTGGGGTGGCGAGAGCCATGGATCTCAAGCCAGGTAGCCTGATCAGCCTCGTGGCGCCCACGGTGGATGGGGCCATGAACACGGTTGACGTTGAGGTAACCGGAATATTTCAGAGCTATTCAAAGGACTACGATGAGCGAATAGTCAAGATTTCGCTCGCGAGGGCTCAGGAACTTCTCAACACCCGAGGGGTGAACGTCCTTGTATTGTTGTTGAGCGACACGAGAAACACCGCGAGAGTTGCCAGTTTGCTAGTTGCAGAGATCAAGGCGCTCGGCCTCGAGTTCAGAACATGGGATCAACTGAACGACTTCTACCGGAAGACCGTAGATCTCTACGACCGACAATTCGGCGTTTTGAGGCTTATTGTGCTGATCATGGTGATATTGGCCGTGGTGGGAGCGGTCAATATGGGTGTGCTTGAGCGCGTGGGGGAGTTCGGTACGATGAGGGCCCTGGGCAACACCAGTTGGGACGTCATGCGACTCGTGATGCTGGAAGGGTTGCTGATGGGGGCATTGGGCGCCACGATCGGAGTTATTACGGGTATGGGCTCGGCTTGGGTAATCTCACAAGTAGGAATACCGATGCCGCCGCCACCAAATTCCAACCTCGCCTACACCGCCCGCATTCTTCTGCTCCCTTCGGTGATTGCTGGCGCGTTCTTTGTGGGGGCATTCGCGACCGTGTTAGCGTCGGTCATCCCCGCGCTGCGTGTCTCACGGTTGCCGGTCGTTGAGGCGCTGAGAAGGCTCGTATGAAGCGCTCTGCTCGCATATTCGCAGCTCCATCTTCCCTCGTGTGCCGTGGTGCTTGTCGGATCTTCACGACAGAAACTAATTCCCGACTTTGCCATCCTATCCGGAGAAAATTAGACCGGCCCGGGTCCACTGCTTGTCGTGCTAGCACGACGAAGTTGTGGGGATTTTATCGAGATCTACTGGTTAACAGGTTGATAACATGTCAAATAGCCGATGGGCCCATATCTTGCTGCATTGCATCGGCATGCAAGCCTGATCAACCAAAATCCATCATCAGATTTATTGGAAGCCAAGATGAACAGCCAGACTCTTATTCCAGACGATACGCAACCATTTGAGATCATTTACAACGTTAAATGGCTCGATCTGCTTTTTCGGAACAACGATCGCGGGCCACACAACCTCTCTAAGCCACATTTCGAGGTCAATCTCAACAGTCCGGCGTCACCCTGTCCCTCGGTGGAGGGCCTGCGGACCGTGGTAGCGGTACGCCCCGAGGAGCTTCTCGCCGCGGAACAGTTGGTGCGCAGGCGCTACGCATGGCGCGGGTACAGGCTGGCGCCGACCCAAGATCTCGGGATGGCGAGCCTAGGCGCAGAAGGCCGGCGTACAACTTTGCTTGCCGAGGACTGTGGACAACTGCTCGGCACCGTGACCGTGAGACCAGACTCGCCGCAAGGACTTCTGGCGGAGCAGACCTACGCTGCCGAGGTCGAAGGCCTGCGCCGTAAGGGTCATCGCATTGCAGAAGTGGTCAAACTCGCGGTGGAGGAAGGAGCAAACTGGAAGGCGATACTCGGCGCCCTAGTCCACTCGACGTATTTTCTCACGCGTTTTGTTCATGCGCTCACCGACGTGCTTATCGAAGTAAATCCAAGACACGTACGTTTCTATCAGGGAATTCTCGGCTTTGTGGTGGCTGCCACCGAACGTCTATGCAGTCGTGTCGGCGCCCCTGCAGTGTTAATGCAACTTGACCTCCAGCAGTTCGGCCAGCGGCTACAGTTGTCCGCCATGTGACCGAATCCTTCACTGGTCGAAGCTTGGACAAGGGCTATTGCACAGCGCGAGCGTTCTCTAGAAGTCGTATCGCAAATCGACGTAGACGCGGTCGTCGGCGCGGAACCGGCCAAAGAATCCGGTCAGTGGACCGTCGAAGGTGACAACCCCGCCTGTCAAGCGCCAGTTGGTCGCGGGGACCCATCCTACGCTGGCGCGCACCATGCGGTCCCGGCGGTTCACGCTCTGGACGATGAACAGCTCCGGCTCGAGTCCGGGGCCGACTTTCCCGCTGAGCAGTAGCGAGACGCCGCCTTCGCGGCGGTCATAGAGGAGATCCGGATCGTAGTTGTAGAAGACGCGCTCGAAGTACTGCACGTTCAACCGGGTTTCTCGCGGGAGCGTGAAGTCGAGACCCAGGACGTAATCGAGCGTGTCCTCCGGCACCACGCCCGTCGGCTCGGTGAGGCGGCTGACGTTGTAGCTGCGGCCGGATGCATAGACGAGTTCCGCCTTGGCCACGACTGATTGGAACGCCTTCGCCACCGTCCCGCCCGCTTGCCAGATGCGATCATGGCGCGGCGTGTAGGTCAAGGTCGGCGTCGGCGAGAGCGTCACCTCCCGATAGAACGTCGGATTGGCGTCCGTGCTGCGATAGTAGAAGGCCGAAAGATCCCAGCCGTTCTGCAAGGTCGATGCGCGCGCGCCGTAGTTGGTATTCGACAGCCCGCGTGGCGGGCCTACTTCGTTGTTGAACTGCTGGCTGAAGCCGGCGGGCGGCGGCGCCTGGAGCGGGTAGAACTCGGCGCCCGGCTTGCCGATGTTGTCCACCTCCGGGTAGGGAAGCCAGATGAGCTCGAGATGCGACTTCTCGCCGAAGTACTCGCCCCGCGCGGCCCACTGCGGAATCCGGATGGTTTCGAAGTCGGGCAGGATGAAGTCGCGCAGGTCGCGCGCGGAGACCACGTCGGCGAAGAACAGCCCCACCATCTCGCCCCAGACGATGTTCTGCTTGCCGAGGCGAAGGTTGAAATTCCCCTCCTGGGTGTCGATGTAGGTCTCTCGCAGCCAGAAATCGAGGCGCTGGTCATTGCGCACGTCGGCAGGATAGAAATTTGACGATGCGTACACCGGATCACCATCGACCCGGGCTGTGATTTTCCACTTTAGGCCGCTCCCGAGACCGCTCCCGCCGCCCTCGGTACCGATTTGGGCCCTGAAGACGCCGCGCGACCAGTGCTGGGGATCGGTATAGTCATAAGCTGTGTAGTTCTCGACGTAACCGTGCCACTCGACCGGCCTCGCTTCCGGCTTGCCGGGACTCTCCGCTTTCAGCACGCCGAAGAGCTCTTCTCGAGAGAGTGCGGGTGCCGGCGTCGCCTCCGACGGACCTGCCTCCGTGGCCTTGGCGGGCATTGCCGGCTGGGGCGGTGGCGCGGGCGCCCGGGCGCCCGCCTGGGTTCCCTGGTACCCGGGCGGATCCAGGAGCGCGGTGTACCCGTTCACCAGCCGGCCCATGTTCCAATGAAGCTCGACCAGCATCTGGAGGATCGGCTCGCTGACGGGGCGGCTGGTCCTCAGACGAATCAACCTGCGGCCGGCATCGCGTTCGATGGACAGGCGCATGTCGGTGAGCGCGGGGTTGTATTCAAGACCCGCATTTCCGAATGCCGCGCGTGGGGCGAGCCGCGCGTAGAGGCCCTTTTCCTCACCGGGCTGGAGCGAAAGGATCTCGATTTCCGCGTTGAGGGGTTGGCCGACATACGAACGCACAGTCAGCGGACCCAGCTCCGCCCCGTGCGCCATTGGGCCCGCGATCCACAAAAAAAAGGACACGAGCGCGAGGCGCCAACATGCATGCCTATGCGCCATGAACTCTCACACCGGAGACCGCCGCGTTGGCGAGACCGAAGCGGGCTTCCTGGCGCCACTCGTCGCGGATCAGCCACTTTCCGCGCTTGCGTACGCCGAGGAACCGCAGTTGGCCATCCTCGATCCCCACGTAATGATCGGCGAAATCGATCACCTTCTGGTCGTGCGTCGAAAAGATGAACGTCGTTCCCATGCTCCGGTTGAGGTCCTTCATCAGCGCGAGGATGCCCTCCCCCGTCTTGTGGTCGAGGTTGGCCGTGGGCTCGTCCGCAAGCACGATTTTCGGCCGATGCACGAGCGCGCGCGCAATGGCAACCCGCTGACGCTGGCCGCCGCTCAGCTGGTTCGGCCGGTGGCGGGCATATTTCTCGAGCTTTACGATTTCGAGTAGCTTCGCGACGCGCTTCTTCCGTTCCCGTTTGCTAACATCCTGAAATTGGAGCAGCGGAAACTCCACGTTCTCCTCGGCCGTCAGGACCGGGAACAGGTTGAAGCTCTGGAAGATAAAACCCACCGTGCGCGCGCGCACGTCGGCGAGCGCGTCGGGGCTCTCCTGCGTCGTGATGTCGTGGCCTGCCACGATGACCCGGCCTGCGGTCGGCACGTCGATGAACCCGATCAGGTTCAATAACGTGGATTTCCCACTGCCCGAGGGTCCCGCCAGGGCGAGAATCACACCTGCCTCGACGCTGAAGCTGATGTCCGTCAGTGCTTTGACCGTATGGCTGCCGAGCGGATATTCCTTGGAGACGTGCTCGAGACGGACGATTTCCATGAGGGTCGATGCGT
>Ga0316628_100004355_pt1 | contig 11096 bp, 6 predicted proteins | sample OWC_Aug_M2_C1_D5_FD_207648 | JGI IMG/M metagenome (GOLD analysis project Ga0316628, IMG submission 207648) | Wetland soil microbial communities from Old Woman Creek delta, Ohio, United States - OWC_Aug_M2_C1_D5_C | ecosystem: Environmental > Terrestrial > Soil > Wetlands | place: USA: Ohio... | reverse complement strand
GTGAGTGCCGCTTCGATCTTCTCGCCGCGATCGCCGGGCGGAAAATCTTGCAGCAGCTTATCGTACTTGCCTTGCAGCACATAAGCGTGGGCGAGCTCGACCACGAGCTTGTTCTGGTCGTAGCCAAGCTCGCTCGCGGTGCGCAGTTCCTTCTCCGAACTCGCCGGATCGCCGAGGCGCATATAGACGGCCGCCAAGGCAACGCGTGCTTCAGCCCGCTTCGGCTCGGTGCGCACGGCATTGCGGAGTTGGATCACCGCCGCGCGGAGATCGCCCTTTTCCAGATATCGCTTGCCGTCCTGGTAATAGTCGCCCGAATACCGCATAGACAGAGCGACGTAGCTGAGACCAGCCGCGACAACCAGCACAACGGCCAACCCACTCCAGAGGTACCAACGTCGACGTCGCGGTTGCGCTATATCGGACATGAGCAGCAGTCTCCTTCTCTGGAACAGGCATCGCATCGACTGCGAGCCCCGGGGCCCAGGTCGCCACCCAAAACTAGGATCGCGAGCACAGCACCTCGGCTGGATTCAAGCTTTGATATTATACTGGCGCATAAGCCCATACAAAGTAGGCCGGCTCACGCCCAAGAGCTTTGCTGCTTGCGAGACATTGCCCTCGACCTGCTCCAATACTTCCTCGAGCGCCTGACGTTCGGCGGTTTGACGAATCTCCTTCAGCGTGGATGGCGCCGACACCGATTTCGCCGCTCCGTCCGTGGCATTCAATCCCAAATCCGCCGGACCGATCAGATCGCCCTCGGTCAAAAGCACGGCCCGCTTGATCTGACTTTGCAGCTCGCGCACGTTGCCGGGCCAGTTATACGCCAAAATGGCGGCCTTTGCATCGGCACTGAAGCCACGCACCTGGCGGCGATACTGGGAATTGAAGCTGTTCAGAAAATAATGCGCCAGAACCAGTGCATCGCCGGTGCGTTCGCGTAGCGGCGGAATATGGATCACGAACTCGTTCATTCGATAGAACAGATCGTTGCGGAACTTGCCCTGCTTGATCAGCTCCGGCAAATCCTGATTGGTGGCGCATATGATCCTGACATCGACGGGAATCTGCTGCCGGCCGCCGATCCGCTCGATCACCCGTTCCTGCAGGAACCGGAGCAATTTGACCTGCAGGGAAAGCGGGACATCGCCGATCTCGTCGAGCAGCAGCGTGCCCTCGTTGGCAAGTTCGACTTTGCCGAGGATCTGCTTGATGGCGCCGGTGAAGGAGCCTTTTTCATGGCCGAACAGTTCACTTTCGAGCAGATTCTCCGGTATCGCACCGCAATTGATGGCAATGAACGGCTTGTCCTTGCGCGGGCTGAGATCGTGCAGGGCACGGGCCAGCACTTCCTTGCCGGTTCCGCTTTCGCCATTCAGCAATACCGTCACGTCGGTCGGGGCCACCTTCTCGACCACACGGGCGATCTGCAACATTTCCGGGGCACAGGTGACAAAGCCGCGGAGCGGCGAATCCGTGCCGGCATTGGCGCGGCGGACTTCCTCTTCCAATAGCTGCAGGTTGCGCGCCCGTTCGATGATCAGCTTCAGAACCTCGATATCCATCGGCTTCTGGCAGAAGTCGTAGGCGCCAAGGCTGATCGCGCGCATGGCGTTGTTGCGATCCTCGTTGCCGGTCATGACAATGACCTTGGTAAAGGGCGCCTCGGAACGTATCGCTTCCAGTGTCGCAAGGCCTTCGGTAGCGCCCTGCGTATCCGGCGGCAGACCCAGATCCAGGACGACTATCGGCGGCTTCTTGCTGACGACCAGATCCATCGCCGCATCGCGATCGCCGGCGTCGAGCACATCGTATTCCGAGAAACTCCAGCGCAACTGCCGGCGCAAACCGGCATCGTCCTCCACAAAGAGAATTCTGTGCTTCAATTCGCTCATAATTTTACCGCCACTTGCGCGATGCTGCCCTGACCGACGCCCGCAGCCGGCAGGCTGACCCGCATAATCGTCCCCTCGCCCGGCACGCTGTTCACCGCGAGATAGCCCTTCATCTCCTTGACCAGTTCCCGGCATTGGTAGGCACCGATACCGTAGCCGGTTTCCTTGGTCGAGTTGAATGGGCGAAACAGATTGTTCTGGATGAAGGCGGCATCCATGCCGGGCCCATCGTCCTGGACCTCCAGTTCGATCATGCCGTCGGCGCGGAACAGACGCACATCGACCTTGCCGTCTTCGCCGGCGGCCTCGGTCGCATTCTGGATCAGATGATTGACCACGGCGGCAACTTGCATCTCGTCGGCGATCACGCGCAGATCGTCGTTCGAACAATGCAACACCAGGGTCGGCCGGTCCTGCGGCCGGCGCACGATGATACGACGCGCCAACTCGGCAATATCGACGAGGGCAGCCGCCTTTTCCTTCTTCCGTTCTGCATTGATTTGCGCCAGCACCCGACTCATGCTGCCGACCGCCTCCCGGACACTCTGCAATAGATCGCGCTGGAACTCAGGGTTGCCGCCATGCTTGTCGGCGTTCGAGAGCATCAGCGACAACTGGCTGATCAGGGTTTTGAGGTCGTGAATGACGAACGCGAAGCGCCGATTGAACAGTTCGATTTGCCGCGCGTCGGTCAAGGCCCGCATTGCCGCCTGTTCGCCGAGGTAGCTGGCGGCCTGCCGTCCGACCGTCTTCAGCAGATCGTAGTCTTCCCAGTTGATATCGCGCGGCGCACGCGGCGCGCGCAACACCAGGAAGCCGAGCAGCCGCTCACGATCGAACAGCGGCACGATCAGCCAGGGATCGCGCAATTCGCCGAACCAGGCCGGCAGTTCGAGCTCGGCATAGCGCTTGGCATGTTCGTCGATCGAATCGACTTCGATTACCCAGCCCTTGCGCACCAGGAATTTCGCCAGCTTGCCGTCGACCGGCTCGCGGCCCTTGACTTCGCGATAGTTCCATTCCGCGACGGGCGCGTAGGATTGGGTAGCATCGTCCCATTGCCAGAGAGCGCCGCCCGGACTATCGACGATGTTGGCTATCGCCTGCACCACCCGCTGGCCCAGCACCGAGCCGGCATCATCCATGGCGACGGTGTTGATGAAACGCAGCCACTCTTCGCGGTAGTCGTATTTGTAGGCGAAGAGATGCTTGGAGATGATCACCTTGGCATACGATCGCATCATCCCCGACGACAGCACCAGGATCAGGAGCATCAGGGCGGCGAAAAAGAACACGGTCTGCAGCAGCTGTCCCGAACTACCGCCGAGGCGGCGAACGAAGTAGCCGGCGGCACCCATCAGCAACAAGTAGATGCCGGCCCCCAGGATTGTTGCGGTGTGGAAGACGAAATGCCGCGACGCGGAAAATCCGCCGGTCCAGTTCGGATTGCGGCGGGCGGCAACCGCCAGCAGCGGCATGCCGATCAGATTGACCGCGCCGCGCACGTCAACCAGCTCCGGGTCGAGGTGGCGAAACAGGATTGCATCGGCATAGACGAAGAAATCGTAGGCAAACACGCCGCCCAGGCCGAAACAGAGAAACTTGATCGACCAGAATTGATCCGCCGAGGTGTTGCGCGACAGATTCTCGACCAGAACCAGGCCGATCAACGCAAGTCCAAGCCGGCTGAAGAACATCAGCACGTCGCTGAACGGATGCTGGTCGGCGGTGCCGGTGCCCTGCCGGCCGATACTGACAAAGATCGCGACCGCCGCCAGGAGGACAATGGTAAGGGACAGGCCGAGAATGAGCGGTCGCGGAATCCGCGACGTCGATTTGTCGCCGCTGCGGGCCACACCCAGCAGTTTTCCAAGGAACGCCAGCCAGCCGACGACGCTGAGAACCTGCAGCGTATCGGCGGCCGTCGTCAGCCATCGCGCCAGCGGCTCGTCCAGCGGCAGTGCGAAGTCGATCGCGGTGGCGCCGGACCAGAGCGCTGTCGCCAGGCTTGCGGCCGCAACGAACCGGCCGGCGCCGTGCATCGGGGCACGGCGCAATAGCAGGATGGTCAGCGCAAGAAACGCAACTGCGCATGCCGCATGGCTATAGAGGGCCAAGGTCATCGCAGGCCAGTCGCTTCCTTCAAATCAGCCAATCCTGCGTTCGGCTTTCAGCGCACGCCCTTCGGCCAGAAGACCACTTGGACAGTCGCCATCAAGACCAGCAAGTCGAGCATCAGACTATAGTTCTTAATATAGTAACAGTCGTAGGAAAGTTTTTCCTTGGCATCTTCGATCGAGGCGCCGTAGGGATAGTTGATCTGGGCCCAACCCGTGATGCCCGGACGGACCCGGCAGCGCTCACGGTAATACGGGATCTCCTTGCTCAAGCTTTCCACGAAGAACGGCCGCTCCGGACGCGGGCCGATAAAGCTCATATCGCCCTTGAGCACGTTGAGTACCTGCGGAATTTCGTCGATCCGGGTCTTGCGCAGGAACGCACCGATACGCGTGATGCGGGGATCCTTCACCGCCGCCCACTGCGGTATGCCCATTTTCTCCGCGTCGGTCTTCATGCTGCGGAACTTGAACAGCACGAAGGGACGCCCGTTGCGACCGACCCGCTCCTGCTTGTAGAACACCGGACCGGCGCTATCGAGGCGCACCGCCACGGCCACGGCCAGCATCAGCGGCAGGGTCAGGATGACGAACAGAATGCCAACCGCCACATCGAAGGTGCGCTTCAGCAGGCCATTGACGAAGCTGCCGAGCCGGAATCCGTCGGAATAGATCAGCCAGCTGGGATCCAACGCATCGAGCATCACCTGCCCGGTCTCGCGCTCCCAGAAAGTCAGGTAATCGGTGATGATCACGCCTTCCAGGCGGCATTCGAGCAACGGCTCGAGCGGCACCCCACGGCGGTCGGTCATCGCCACCACGATCTCCTCCACGCCCAGGCGACGGACCGTCTCGAGCAGCGTACCCGAGTCCGACACGATGCTGTCCGGATCGACTTCGGCCTTCTCGTTCATGGATCGAACGTAACCGACCACCTCGAAGCCGCGATCGCGCTGCTGGCGGGTGAACTGCTCGATCTTGCCGGCCCGCGGTCCGACGCCAAGAACCAGGATCTTGCGGTCGAGCTTGGCCACGTCGGCGACCCGCATGCAGACAAGGCGGGTGACAAATACGCTGGCCAGGGCGGCGGACATGGTGAGCGCCAGTACCAGCAGGAACGACCGAAATGTCTCGAAAATCTGGCCGGTCTGCATGTAAAGCGGCAGCACCAGCACCGAATAGCCGATGACGAAACTGACCAGAAGCCTATTGCCGACCCGCTTTAGATCCGCCAAATGCCACTTATCGTATAGGCCAATCGACCACATGATCGCCGATATCACGAACGCCAGCAAAAGTGCGTTCGACATGGTCAAGGTCGGCAGTGAAACCGGCAAGCTGCCGACATCGGAAATGATGGCACGTCGGGTGACGTAATAGAACGTCAGCGTAATAATGCTGTTTTCAAGGAAAAACAGCAAAAGCGCCGGTGCCGACAGATGATGGCGAAAGATCCGCAGCATATTAGCTGCCCCCAGACGTTGGCACTATTGGATCGACCTACAGGTCACGATAAGCAAGGGTCGGGCCAAGAGTCCAGCGACCTAAACTGATACTACAAACATACAAGATTGCCTGACATAGCTCAACTGAGACACGATCCGATGCATTGTAGCCCCCAACATAACTTGGCACGCCGCCAAGGGGTCAAATTGTGGCCGAGAAAGGTTAACAGTTCGCCGCGGTTCGGCTCTACCAAACGGTTCAGATCCATAGCTTATGCCGAATTCGCACGTCGTTCCCCGCCGGTTCCTCCCGCGCCGCAACATAGTTCCGCCAGTCTTGTGGATTGCCTCGGAGGGTTCGCGTGATGTGTCCAGTTGCAAGCTCGCTCTCTGTCCTATTCTACAAATGCGTGTCTTGAAGCGACCATGGGCGAATTTTTCCCGACTGCAGGCCGGATTGCCCGCATGACGGCATCGACACGATGGCAGATCATGATCGTCCCAAATGGTGACAGTAAGGCGTCCGCGACGCGCCCCATGTGCTGAAATGGGACGTTATTCATTAATCTCATTGCTCTGCCAATGCCGGGCACGAATACTCGCCGCGGCGGCTGGCATCCGGGCGAGAACAAGCTGTCCGGACGTAGATATTGAATACTGCGCTGGCCATCTCAAACCATCGCCGTTCGCTGGGCTTCAACCTGGCCAGTCCTCCGCCGACAAGGCGGCGGGCCGGCAGCGCGCAAACTTCCATGGCAAGTGACGACGGCGCTTAATCCAGGTTAGGGCACCGCGAAGAATTATTCGCCGTGACCCGGTAGATACAGACGCCCGGTCACACTTCGACTTTGCCCAAGGCCGCGAAAGTCTGCCGCAGGCCGTCGGCTACCCCGACATCGGCGGTGAAGCCGAAAACTTCCGCGGCCCGCGCGGGATTGCCGAGTGACAGGCGTATATCGCCGACTCGCGCCGGCTTGTGCGCCACATGGTATGGCCGGTTCGCCACCTCGGCCAGCAGGCGCGCCAGATCGAGGATGCTGGTCGGACGCCCGGTGCAGACATTGAAGACCCGCGCCGCCGGTACCGGTCGCGCCATCGCCGCCAGGAGATGGCGGACGACATCGGCGACATAGACGAAGTCGCGGACCTGCCGACCATCGCCATGCATGTCGATTGTCTGGCCGGCGGCGACCCGATCGGCGAAAATCGCAATGACACCAGAATAGGGCGATTTGGGATCCTGGCGGGGGCCATAGACATTGAAGAATCGGAAGCCGGTATTGGGGACGCCATGGACATGCCAGGCGACCCGGCCATGGAGTTCGCATCCCGCCTTGTCGCTGCCATAGGCCGACAAGGGCGCGATCGGCGCGTCCTCGCCGAGCGGGATGGCCGGATTGTCGCCATAGACCGCGGCCGACGAGGCGTAAACCACCGGTACGGGCCCCCGTGGATTGCAGCGCCGCGCGGCATCGAAAACGCTGATGGTGCCGGTCAGATTGGTCCGGTGCGTGCCAAGCCAATCCTCGTTGCCGCGCTGCACCGATGCCACGGCCGCAAGGTGAAAGCAGCCGTCCATGTCCTGCATGCAGTCGGCAATCAGCTTGGCGTCGGCCACGTCGCCCACCGTGACAGGCACTCCCGCCGGCACGTTCTCCCGCTTGCCGCTGGAAAGATCATCGATGACCCGGACTTCGTCACCCCGGCTCAGCAAGGCATCGACCAGGTGCGAACCGATGAAGCCGCAGCCGCCGGTGACCAACCACTTTGACATCCCCCAACTCCCCGCTCGTCTTGTCCGCGATCCGGCAGTCACCAGGTCCGCCGCCGGGTTTCCGGCTCAATCGCGCTGCCGGCAAGCCTATCGCCGTACAGGCGCACCGGCAAAATCTCTTTCCGCAGGCCGCGCCATTAGTCACAGATTAGCAATTGGCCGTTAATAAAAACTTCGCCGAGGCCGGCTATGAACCCGAGGGCGGAGCGTTGCGACCCGGGTCGAATTGACCGCTTGCTTGCTTCAGGATGGCCGGCCTGGTCTGCAAGGGGACTGCCGCCAGCCCGGTGCGTTCTCTCCGCCCGAAATTTGCGTGCGCTACTGTGAGCACGATCACTGCAACGCCCGGCATTTGGCTCGATACTAATCAAATGTTTAGAAAACAAGGCTATTTGCACTGGTTCAATTCGCCGGTCGCGTTGAATGACTCAGATCAATGCCATGTCGATATAAACGCTTAGTTTGAAACTCTCAGTCGAGAAATCGGTACAACGGTGGCGGTCATGATCAAGAAGAGCAGTATAATTCTTTCACCCATCGGCGCCATGTCCGGGACGGATCTTGCCTGGAAGCGGACCTTTGATGTTGTCTTGAGCTCGCTGATCCTGTTGTTGACCTTGCCGCTGAGCGCCCTCGCCGCACTGGCGATAGCTTTGGAAGACGGCGGACCGATCCTGGCGACGCGAATTCGCATCGGACATCATGGCCGCCGGTTCGAGCTTCTGAGCTTTCGCACCCTTAGAATCGACGCAGACCTGGCGGCCCGGAATGGCGACCGCGACGACAACGAGGCGGAACTCACGCTGGTCGGGGGGTTCCTCAAGTTCTGCCGCATCGATGACATCCCGCAGCTGCTTAACATCATCGCCGGCGATATGAGCCTGATCGGGCCGAAGCCCGTATCGGCCCGCTTGCGCAATGTCTGGACGCAGCGCCTGCCCTTGTTCGAAAACCGCTACGCGGTAAAGCCCGGGCTGATCGGCTGCACCCGGGACCGCTATCCGGATGCCGAGTCGCTGGCCGAGGCCCGGGACATGCTGAAGTATGACCTTGACTATGTGGCACGGCAGAGCCTGGCCGAGGATTTCGCCATTCTCGCCAGTACCGTCACCGACCCGCGCTGGCTGCAGTCAGAGGACGCTTGAACCGCGCCTGACGGTCCGGCGTTACGGGCCTTGCCCTTCACGCCGGGCCGGTCACTTCTTCCAAGTATAGACCGCCGTCACCGCGTAGTTCCAGACGGCGCCCACCAGCACGCCGGCCAGCGCCGACAAGATCCAGTACCCGTTCTGGGTGAACAGATAGGCGGCGACGCCCACGTTGGCCAACGCACCGACGCTGCAGGCCAGCGAGAAGGAAATCCAGCCTCGCAACATGGCCCAACCGCGCAGCCGCTTGTCGCGGTAGGTCAGGAAATTGTTGAGCAGAAAATTGCCGGTCATCGCGACCAGCGTCGCCGCAACCTGAGAATGGATGAAATCCTGGTTGAACCCGCGGAAAAGTGTCGTCAACACGGCGAGATGAATGGCGACGCCGAGGCCACCGACCAAAGTAAAGGCAACGAACCGCACCGGGACGACATGGCCGATCAGCTTGTCGGCCAGCATCATCAGATATTCCCAGGCCACCTGACTGTCGAGCTTGCTTTCGCCGGCATGCCGGGTGCGGAACTCATAGGGCAGCTCCCGGAAGCGGAGCGGCTTCGGCGATGAAGCAAACAGATCCAGCAGAATCTTGAAACCGATGCCCGAAAGGCGATGCACCGCGGCCTGCATGGCTTCGCGCCGCACGGCGAAGAACCCGCTCATCGGGTCCGCCAATTCCGCCTTGAGCACCAGCCGGCTCATTTTCGAGGCGAACCGGCTGATCGACAATCGCGACTGATCCCATTGTCCGGTACTGCCGCCGGCGACGTACCGGCTGCCGACGACGATGTCGAGATCCTCGTTCTGCAGGCACTGCAGCATGCGTGGCAACAGGCGCTCGTCGTGCTGCAGATCGGCATCCATGACGGCGATATAGGGAGCCGCCGCCGCCATCATCCCTTCGATGCAGGCCGAGGACAGGCCGCGCCGGCCGATCCGCTGCAAGCAGCGTATCCGTGGATCCCGCCGGGCGATGTCGCGTACTGCCGCCGCCGTGCCGTCCGGCGAATCGTCATCGACGAAGATCACTTCCCAAGCGACATCGGCAAGACAGTCTTCCAGACGTGTCAGCAGCTCGCGGATATTGGCGATTTCATTGAAGGTCGGAATCACGATCGACAGCTTGAGATCGCCCGCCCCGACGGTCCCGCCGGGCGCAGCCGGCGGGGAGACGGATCCCGAAGCGACCTTGGCTATGGGAGCGCTGGACTCGAGTTCGGAACTCAATTTCAAGTCTCCTCGATAGTTAGCGGCAATCGGATGAATCTCGGCCTCGGCAGTCAGGCTTGTTTATCTTACCTGCGGCCGATTGACCAATCCCTACAATTTCCAGCGAGATCGCAGCCGGTTCATCGGAAACCGGCCCGAGATTGCGGTAGATTCTGAGTTCCCGGTCCCGGGTATGGACGTTGGCGGCAATTTCGATCCGCTTGAGCTCCTCGAACTTGCCGGAAGAACGAACGACATGCTGCAATGCCGCCATTGACGGCAGGTCGGTCCAGAAGTCGCTTTCCATTACCAGATAGCGGACGCCATATTTGCTCAACGTGTCCAGGATCGCCTTTTCGGTGAAACCCCTGTCCTCGACGCCGCGCTCGCGCTCGATGGTGAGGCGCAACAGCAGCTTGTCGGCGCGCAGGATGGTGAAGTGATGCGCGGCCTGGGTCGCGCGGACGTCGAAGATGAACGAGCCGTCGCGCTCGCCGGAAAACAGGATGATGCTGCCCTCCGGGGCAATCTTGCCCATCGTCTCGGCAGCCTCCGCGTAGCCGGAAACTTGGGGTACCGGGCTGAACAGCATCGTATAGCCGAACGTGCCCACGGCGAGGCTGATCGCCGCGATCGACGCATAGACCTGACGTCCTTCGCCGGCGATCCGATGCAACAGCAGGATCGCATAGAGCGTCACCGGCACCAGGGCGGGGATATCGTGCCTTGGCTCGCGAACCGCGATTGCCGAAAAGAACAGATAGCCGATGACGAGCCAGAGCAGCAGGAATACCGACGCCGGCTCGGGCCGCCGGCCGCCGCTCCTGGTGACGAGCACAAATACGAGATAGCCCGCCGCCAGCAGCGGCCATAGCCAGCCGAGTTGCCCCGGCATCTGCCGCAGATAGTAAAGCCATGCATCGATCGAGGTCCGCGGCAGGTCCTGCCGGGCGCTGCCGAGCACCGATGCTTCATTCACCTGACCGAACTTGAGGGTCAGAAAGACCAGCGGCAGCAAACAGATTGCGAACAGGACCACGGTGATCCAGAAATGACGGTCGCGGACTATGCGCATGCCGCGGGCATAGATCAATGTCAGCCCCAACGCCGGGACCAGGAAAATTGTCGTCTGCTTGGTATAGAGCGCCGCCAAGAGGGTCAGCGCCGTCGCATAGAGCCAGACCGGCCGGTCTTCGTCGAGATAACGCAGAAACGCCCAGGCGGCGAGCGTCATCCAGGCCAACGCCGGAATATCCAGCATCACCTGCCGGCCCCACAAGGCGACTTCCGGCGCGCCGATGAACGCGAGGCTGACCGCCAGCGCCTGCCACGACGGCAGCCAGCGCCGCGCAAGCAGATAGACCGCTATTGCCAGCACAAGATACATGGCGCAGACCGACAATTGCGCCACCGCATGCGATACGCCGAAAATGGCGTAGAACACCGCCATGATCGCCGACATCAGCGGCGGATAGAACAGGATCGTCAGCGCCGGATACTGGATGTAA
>Ga0316628_100004354_pt1 | contig 11097 bp, 11 predicted proteins | sample OWC_Aug_M2_C1_D5_FD_207648 | JGI IMG/M metagenome (GOLD analysis project Ga0316628, IMG submission 207648) | Wetland soil microbial communities from Old Woman Creek delta, Ohio, United States - OWC_Aug_M2_C1_D5_C | ecosystem: Environmental > Terrestrial > Soil > Wetlands | place: USA: Ohio... | reverse complement strand
GGGAGCGGGAGGCCCGCGGCCGTCGACCGGGATGCCGAGCACGCCAGGAGGCGGCTACGGCGGCGGCGGGGACCGCGGCTGGGGCGCACCCTCGGCGAAGCCGGCGCCTTCCGGTCCGGCGTTTGGCGGCATGGGCAGCGGCCAGCAGACCCGCGCCGCGAGCAGCCGGGGCACGGCGAGCCGGGGCGGTGGTGGGCGCGGTGGCGGCGGCGGACGGAGGCGCTGAGCGATCATGACCCTTCGACGCACGACTCTCTGCTTCCTCCTGCTCCTTGCGAGCCCGGCGCTCGCCGGGGGCGTCAGGGCGTACCCCAACCCGGAGGCCGCCATCGACGCGCTCGTCGCGGCAGCGCGCTCGGGTGAGGTCCAGGCCGTGGTCTCGGTCATGGGCGAGCCGTCGAGGTCCGTCCTGGTCTCCGGCGATGCGGTGGCCGATCGCGCCACCCTCCGCCGCTTCGTCGAGCTGTACGACCGGACCCACTCGCTGTCCGCGCCGGACGAGAAGACGCGGACGCTGGTGGTCGGCGAGGACGCGTGGCCCTTTCCCATCCCCCTGGTGAAGGGCAAGGCCGGCTGGACGTTCGACACCAAGGCGGGTCAGGAGGAGATCCTCGCCCGGCGGGTGGGCCAGAACGAGCTGGACGCGATCCAGGTCTGCCTCGGCTACGTCGGCGCGCAGCGGGACTACCTGGAGCGAAACCCCGAGCGCGCGAGCGTGCCGCACTACGCCGACCGGCTCATGAGCTCGCCCGGCAAGCGAGACGGGCTCTACTGGAAGGCGGTCCCGGGCGAGCCGGAGAGCCCGATGGGGCCGGCGGTGAGCGGGGCCGTCCGCGAGGGCTACGCACCGATTCAGGGCCAGCGCACGCCGTACCGCGGCTACTACTTCCGCATCCTCGGCGCGCAGGGCCCGCACGCCCGGGGCGGCGCGCTGGACTACCGCGAGGGCGGGAAGCTCACCCGCGGGTTCGGGCTCGTGGCCTATCCGGCCTCGTACGGAAAGTCCGGGGTGATGACCTTCGTGGTGAACCAGGCCGGAGTGGTCTTCCAGAAGGACCTCGGGCCGAAGACGGCGCAGGCCGCGGCGGCCCTCGAGACCTACGACCCCGACGACAGCTGGAAGGTTGCCGCCCCCTAGGTCGCAGGCGCGGATTCGGGAGGACGGTCGATGCCTCGGCGACACCCGCTTCTCTTCCAGGTCAACACGCGGGTCGTGCTGGGCGAGCTCGGCCGCAGCCTGGGGCGTCCCGCGACGCTGGACGACGTGCCGGATGCCTTCCTCGACGAGGTGGCCGGGCGCGGCTTCGACTGGCTCTGGCCGCTCGGGGTGTGGCGCACCGGACTGGCCGCCCGGGCGGTGTCGCTCGCCCGCGCGGACTGGAGAGACGGGTTCCGGCGCGACCTCCCCGACCTCCGGGACGACGACATCACCGGGTCTCCGTTCGCCATCCGGAGCTACGAGGTGAAGGCGGAATTCGGAGGGGACGGTGGGCTCCAGCGCCTCCGGCAGCGGCTCGCCCAGCGAGGCATCTCCCTGATGCTGGACTTCGTTCCCAACCACATGGCCCCCGACCATCCGTGGGTGCGCGAGCATCCGGAGTGGCTGATCGAGGGGACGGAGCAGGACCTCGCCCGCGAGCCGCAGAACTGGTTCCGGTCCGAAGGGCGGGTGCTGGCCCACGGGCGGGATCCGTACTTCCCCGGCTGGCCGGACACCGTCCAGCTCAACCACGGACACCCGGGCCTGCGGGCGGCGATGATCGCCGAGCTGCGTCGCGTGGCTGCCCGCTGCGACGGCGTGCGCTGCGACATGGCGATGCTGATCCTCCCGGACGTCTTCGCCCGCACCTGGGGAGACCGGGTGCGGCCGCGGGACGGAGCGCCGCCCGCCACGGGCTCGTTCTGGCGAGAGGCCGCGGCGGCGGTGCGGACCGAGCACCCGGGCTTCGTGCTGATGGCCGAGGTGTACTGGGACCTGGAGTGGGAGCTGCAGCAGCAGGGCTTCGACTTCACCTACGACAAGCGCCTCTACGATCGTCTTCGCGCAGGAGACGTGGCGGGCGTGCGCGGGCACCTCCACGCGGACCCGGCGTTCCAGGACCGCCTGGCCCGCTTCCTGGAGAACCACGACGAGCCGCGCGCCGCGGCGACCTTCCCGCCCGACCGCCACAGGGCGGCGGCGGTGGTCACCTTCCTCGCTCCGGGGCTGCGCTTCTTCCACGAGGGGCAGATGGAAGGCCGGAAGGTGCACGTCTCGATGCACCTGGGCCGCCGCCCGGAGGAGCCGGTGGACGCCGCGCTCCGCGATTTCTACCAGCGGCTCCTGGCGGTGCTCCGCCGGCCGGAGACCCACCAGGGCGCGTGGCGGCTGCGGGAGTGCCGCCCGGCGTGGGAGGGGAACCCCACCTCCCGAGGATTCGTCGCCATGTCCTGGGAGGGCCCCTCGGGCCGACTGCTCGCCTGCGCCAACCTGGGCCCGAGCCGCGGGCAGTGCCGGGTTGACGCCGCCTTCCCGGGTCTGGGGGCAGGGCGGGTGCTCCTGGCCGATCTCCTGGGCGAGGCCCGCTACGAGCGCGACGGCGGCGAGCTCGCTGGCCCCGGGCTGTACCTGGACGTCGACGCCGCCGGGCATCACGTGTTCGAGGTGCATCCGGCCTGAGCACCGGGCCGCCCTGCGCGGTCTAGATGCGCCCCGCCTGCAGCCAGCGCGCCCAGTCCGGCCGACCGTGCGCGGTCGCGGCCTCCGAGGCGGCGGCCCAGTCGTAGGAGATCTGGTGCTGCTCGGCCTGCCAGCCCCTGGGCGTCCGCTCGCAGACCACGAAGCGTGCGTGCGGGGAGCCGTTCTCCACGTGGTGGGGCGACGGCCGATCGGCGGTGTAGGCCTGCAGGCCGACGCTGCCGGCGTTCACCACCAGCTGTCCGCTCGAGAGGTGAACCGTGCGCGGGTGGTGCGAGTGCCCGGAGAGGACGAGCGCGTGCCGGGCGCCGCCGAGCCGTCCGACGATGATCTCGTCCGACGAGAGTCTGACCGGTCCGGCGAGATCCTCGCAGAGGTAGACCTGATCGGTCTCCGGGGTCCCGTGGCAGACCAGCACGTCGGGTGCGAGCTCGAGCGTCGCCGGCAGCGTGGCGAGCCAGGCGCGCTGCGCCTCGGTCGTGTGCTCGAAGGCATACTGGTCGCTCGCGCCCCCGGGAGCGTCGGCGCAGGCCAGGAGCTGGCGCTCGTGGTTGCCGCGGATGACGGCGGCGTCGAGCGACCTCAGGACGTCGGCGGTCTCGGACGGCTCGAGCGGGCCGGAGAGGAGATCGCCCGCGATGACCAGCCGGTCGATGTCCCCCAGCTCGGCGATCCGACCGAGCACCGCCTCCAGCGCCCAGATGTTCCCGTGGATGTCGGAGATGACGGCGAGCCGCACGGGAGCGAGCCTACGTGAGGCGAGGAGGAAGATCATGACCCGACGAGTGTCGCGAGTGCCCCGTAGGCCGCTGCCGGTCGTGCTCCGGCTTCGAGGAGCCGGGGCTCCACGATCCCGCTGCGCAGCGCTCGTACTACTTCGTGGACACGGGGATGATCGCCGCGAACGTCTACCTCTTCGCGGCCGCGGCCGGGCTCGCAGCCTGGTTCCACAACTGCCAGCGGGATGCGCTGGCCCGCGAGCTCGGGCTCGGTGAGGAGGAACGGGTGCTCTTCGCCCAGGCCGTCGGGTACGCGCGCCCCGAACGAGCGTAGGAGGCCGATCCGGTCAGACGCCCGGCCCGAGGCCCGGGGCGATGAGCGCCGCGGGGGCGCGACGAGCGGTCCTCGGGCGCCCGGGGGCGGCTCAGCCGGCGAGCGCGCGTGGGAAGAGGATGTTGTTCTCGAGGTGGATGTGCTCCATCAGCTCCACCTCGAGCTGGGCGAGCGCCCGGTAGAGCTCTCGCCACGTCCCGCACGCCTGCTCGGGCAGCCGGAGATCGTTCGTCAGCTGGCGGATCCGGCGCAGCGCGTCTCCGTGGTCGTCGTGCTCCTGCAGCATCACCTGCACCGGCATGGTGGCCTGGCGGCCGCGCCCCATGAGGAAGAGCGGGAACAGGATCTGCTCCTCCTTTGCCAGGTGCGCCTCGACGAACGGTCCCACCGCCGCCAGGTGGTCGGCGAGGCCCACCGGGCAGCCTTCCTTGCCGGCGTGGACCTGCTCGACCTTCCGTGCGAGCGCCAGGAGCCGCGCGAGCTCATCGCGGAGCGGTGCGTGGTACCGCTGGAGGATGTGCTGGACGAGCTCCGGCAGGGGCCGGTCGAGCCAAGGGGTGCCGCCATCGCCTGGCGCGCCGAGGGCCGCCTGGTCCGCCCGGATGGCCTCGAGCACCTCGGCGGGGTCCAGCCCACCGCGGGCACACGCCTCGGCCAGGGACTGCTTACCTCCGCAGCAGTAATCGAGCCCGTACCGGTAGAAGATCTTGGCGGCGGTGGGAACCGCCACCGCCAGCTCGCCCAGCGTCTGTTCCGTCCCGATCACGTCCAACCCTCCACGAGGGCCGGAGCGGCCCCGGAAATGCGTTCGTCGGTCTGGCGCTACTTCTTCGGTGCCTCGGGGATCAGCACCGCGTCGATGACGTGCACGATGCCGTTCGACGCCCGGATGGAGGCGAGCACGTTCGCGCCGTTGACCGTCACCTTCCCGTTCTTCACCCCGATGATGACCTTCCCGCCGTTGACCTGGCCGAGCTTCTGGCCGTCCTTGAGCCACTTCACCTCGTAGACCGACGGCGTCACGTGGTACTGGAGGAGCTTCTCCAGCTCGCCCTTCTTCTCGGGCTTGAGCAGCCCCTCCACCGTGCCCTTGGGCAGCTTGTCGAACGCGGCGTTGGTGGGCGCGAAGACGGTGAGCGGGCCGGGATTCTTCAGCGCGGTCGCGTAGTCCGCGGCCTTCAGCGCGGTCACCAGCGTGGTGTGGTCCTTCGAGGCCGAGGCGATGTCCACGATGTCCTTCACCTCCCCCTGGGCGTTCGCGGTCACGGCGGCGGCGAGCGAGGCGGCGAAAAGAATGCGCTTCATGATCCCTCCGGAGAACTCGATGCGCTTCATGGTCCGTCTGGAAGCATCGGGGCAGCGCCTCGGCTCAGCGGGAGGCCGAAGGTCCCGCGTTCAGGCCCCGGATGTGTGCCCGGAGACCCTTGATGATGCCCGGATGCTGCTCGAGGTCGGGGTTGGGCGGCATGGCGGGGCTCTTGCCCACCGCGGCGCCCCCGTAGAGCACGATCCTCTCGATGTGCTCGTCGGTCACCTTGGCCTGCCACGTCGGGTCGGTGAAGTTGCGAGGCTTCGGGGTGAGGCCGGCCGAGGCGGGTCCGTCCCCGCGGCCCTTCGGGCCATGACAGGGAGTGCAACGGCCGGCGAAGATCTCGTCCGCCTCCTTGATGTCCTCGGCCGACGGGCCCGGGGGAGTCACCGGGGCAGGGGGCTGGGCCGCCACCGTGGGCTGGGGGCCGCCGGCCGGGGGTGCCGCGCCGCCTCCGCCTTCCTTGCTGCAACCGAATGCCAGTCCGAGCCCGAGTGTGGCCGCGAGCGAGAGCGAGATTCTCATGAGAGGCGCCTCCTTGCGTGCGCCATGCCACCGGTCAACTCGATGGATATCAACATCCATTGAGTCTGGCAAAGCGGAAGATCCTGCACATGAGACTGCCGTATGCGCAGAATCTGCGCACCTTCATGGTCAATGGAGTATAAACTCCAGTGAGACCGACCGATGGCATGCCACTGGCAGCCGACTCCGGGGTCCGAAAATTCACCCCAGGAGGCTTCGATGAACCTTCGAGCAATCCTCGTCTCATGTGCGCTGGCGCTGGTCCTCGCCTGCGACAAGCCACAGAGCCCGGGGACCCCACAGTCCTCCGGCGCCGCGCCGACCGGCTCGGCCAACCTGGCCAAGCTGATGAAGGACCGGAACCTCTCCGAGGCCGACGTCACCGCCGCGCTGAAGACCTATACCCCCAGTGGGCGCAGGGACGAGTACCTGCTCTTCGCCTCCGGGGGGCACTCGGGACAGCTGCTGGTGATCGGCGTGCCCTCGATGCGCATCCTCAAGTACGTCGCCGTCTTCACCCCGGAGCCCTGGCAGGGCTACGGCGTGGGCGACAAGGGCAGCCAGGAGGTGCTCAAGGAGGGCTACCGCCACGGCAAGCCGATCACCTGGGGGGACATGCACCATCCCGCGCTCTCCGAGACCAAGGGCGAGTACGACGGTGAGTTCATCTTCGTCAACGACAAGGCCAACCCGCGCATCGCGGTGATCAACCTCAAGGACTTCGTCACCGAGCAGATCGTCGAGTCGAAGCTGATCGAGGCCGACCACGGGGGCGCCTTCGTCACCCCCAACACCGAGTACGTGATCGAGACGTCGCAGTACGCGGCCCCGCTGGGCGGCGCCTACGCCGACCTCAAGGAGTACAACGAGAAGTACCGGGGGGCGATGACCTTCTGGCGCTTCGACCGCGCCAAGCGGCGGATCATTCCCGAGGAGTCGTTCGCCATCGAGTTCCCGCCCTACATGCAGGACCTGGCGGACAGCGGGAAGCTGACCTCGGATGGCTGGGCGTTCTGCAACTCGATCAACACCGAGCGGGCCACCGGCGGAGTGCTGGAGGGCAACCCCCCGCTGGAGTCGGGCGCCTCGCAGAACGACATGGACTACATGCACATCGTCAACTGGCGGAAGGCCGCCGAGGTGGCGAAGACCAAGTCCAAGGTGATCGCCGGGATGAGGGTGATCCCGCTCCAGGTGGCCATCGACGAGGGCCTCCTCTACTTCGTTCCCGAGCCCAAGAGCCCGCACGGGCTCGACGTCACGCCGGACGGAGAGGACCTGGTGGTGGGAGGCAAGCTCGACACCCACGCCACCGTCTTCAGCTTCAAGAAGATCCAGGCGCTGATCGCGGCGAAGAAGTTCGAGGCCAAGGACCCCTACGGCGTCCCGATTCTCCCCTTCGCCGAGGCGATCCGCGGGCAGGTGGAGCTGGGACTCGGTCCCCTGCACACGGCCTTCGACGGCGACGGCAACGCCTACACCTCGCTGTTCATCGAGACCAAGGTCGCGAAGTGGAACGTGAAGGAGCTGAAGCTGGTCGAGAAGATCTCCACCCAGTACAACATCGGCCACCTGGTCGCGGCCGAGGGCGACACCGTGGCCCCCAAGGGGAAGTACCTGGTGGCGATGAACAAGTGGGCGCTGGACCGGTTCAACTCGGTCGGCCCGCTTCTCCCCCAGAACTTCCAGCTGATCGATCTCACCGGCGAGGCCAACGGCGGGAAGATGCAGCTGCTCTACGACCTGCCGATCGGCCTGGGCGAGCCGCACAACGCGCAGATCATCAAGGCGGACAAGATCAAGGCCTGGGACATCTACAAGCCGGTGGGCCTCGATGCGATCACCAAGGAGAAGAGCCCCTTCACGGTCGAGGGCGGCAAGGAGCGGGTCGAGCGCAAGGGCAACGTGGTCGACGTCTACATGACCGCGATCCGCAGCCACTTCACCCCGGACGTGGTGCGGGTGAAGGAGGGCGACAAGGTGCGGATCCACCTCACCAACCTCGAGCAGGCGCATGACGCCACCCACGGGTTCGCGGTCAACTCCTACAACATCAACGCCTCGCTCGAGCCGGGCAAGCACACCGAGATCGAGTTCACCGCCGACCGACCGGGCGTCTTCCCGATGTACTGCACGGAGTTCTGCTCCGCGCTGCACCTCGAGATGGCCGGCTACTTCCTGGTCGAGCCCAAGAAGAAGTGATCGGCATGGCTCCGGTGCCCCAGACCCTCGCCTCCGGCGTCCTGGCGCTCGCCCTCCTCGCCTGCGCGAGGGCACCGGAGCTCGCCGCCCCGTCGCGGCGCACGACGGGCATCGACCGCCCCGGGGCCTGCCTGCCGGTGGCCCCGGAGCAGCCGCTCCAGCCGGCGCTCGACCGCGCGACGCCGGGCGAGGTGCTCTGCCTGGGCGAGGGCACCTGGGTCGGCTCGGTGGTGGTGCCCCGCGGGGTGGGCATCTGGGGCACCGGGCGCTCGCGCCTCAGGACCGACGGCTCGGGGACCACCGTGCTGCTCCAGGACGGCGCCTCGCTCACCGGGGTGACGGTCGACGGCAGCGGCGGGCGGTTCGACGTGCTCGACGCCGCGGTCAAGGTCCACGGCGACGACGTGCGGGTCGAGGGCGTGACGGTGGTCCACAGCGTCTTCGGCATCCTGGTGGAGAAGTCGAAGCGGGTGACCATCCGCGGGAACCGGGTCCACGGGATCGGCGGCCCCGCCCTGGGGATGCGAGGAGACGGCATCCGCCTCTGGGAGACCAACGACAGCCTGGTGGAGGACAACGAGGTCGAGCAGGCCCGCGACTGCGTGGTCTGGTACTCGTCGCGCAACGTGCTGCGCGGCAACGAGGTGCGCGAGGGCCGCTACGGCGTCCACCTCATGTACAGCCACTCCAACCGGCTGGAGCACAACCGCTTCGTGGCCAACGAGGTGGGGATCTTCGCCATGTACAGCCGGAATCTCCTGGTGGCCGACAACCAGATGCTCTTCTCCCGCGGCGCGGCAGGTATCGGCCTGGGGATGAAGGAGTCCGGCAACGTCACCGTGCGCGGGAATCTCCTGGCCTACAACACCCAGGGCTTCTTCCTCGACAACAGCCCGCTGGTGGAGGGCGACCGGAATGTCTTCGAGCACAACGTGGTGCGGCTCTCCGAGGTGGGGATCGGCTTCCTCTCCAGCGAGCACGACAACCTGTTCCGCCGGAACATCCTGCGCGACAACACCGTCCAGGTGCGGGTCGACGCCGGCGGCGACGCGCTGGGTGTGACCTGGGAGGGCAACGCCTGGAGCGACTATGCCGGCTACGACCTCGACGGGGACGGGGTGGGAGATCTCCCCTACGAGCTGAAGGACCTCTCCGGCGCTCTCACCGCCCGGCACCCGGATCTCGCCTTCCTCCGGGGCACCCTCGCGCTCGCCCTGGTGGGGGTGGCGGGAGAGGTGGTGCCGCTGTTCGCCCCCAAACCCATCCTGCGCGATCCCGCTCCGCGCATGAACCTCGAGGTGGCCGATGCGGATTGAGCTCCGCGGTGCGAGGAAGCGCTTCGGGAAGGTGGAGGCGCTCCGGGGCATCGACGTCTCCATCCCCGGCGGGCGGCGGGTGGCGCTGGTCGGGCCGAACGGCAGCGGCAAGTCCACCCTCATCCGCGCGCTCCTGGGGTTGATCGACTGCGAGGGAGAGGTGCGGATCGACGGCCCGAACCCCTACGAGTCGCGGGTCGAGCTGGCGCGGCGGCTGGCGTACGTGCCCCAGGTCGCGCCCGCGATGGGCGCCTCGGTGAACGAGCTGGTCCACGTGGTGTGCCTCACCCGCGGCCTGGCCCGCGGCGAGGTCGAGGCGATGGCCACCCGGCTCGCCGTGGATCTGAAGGCCATCGCCCGCCGCCCCTTCCGGGCCCTGTCCGGGGGCACCAAGCAGAAGCTGCTCCTGGCGATCGCCTTCGCCGCCCGCCCCTCGCTGCTGGTGATGGACGAGCCGACGGCGAGCCTCGACGAGGACGCGCGCCGGCGCTTCCTCGAGCTGTGCGCCGAGCTCCCGCCGAGCACCACCCTCATCCTCTGCTCCCACCGGCTGGAGGAGGTCTCGCATCTGACCGACCACGTCCTGGCGCTCCACGAGGGGCGCGTCCGCTACGACGGACCGGCCGCGGGCTACGCAGCGGCGATGGCCGTCGAGCCCTCGGAGCCGGTCGCCGTTCCGCATGCGCACCCCGAGGTCGGCGTGTGCGTCCTCTGCGCAGCCGAGGGAGGCGGAGCATGACCGGGCGGGCGCGACGCTTCCCGATGGGACCGGTGCTTGCCGCGGTGGGGGTGGCCGCCGCCGGGGCCTTCGTCGGCTTGCTGGTGCGCTCGCAGGCGCGGCCCGAGGGACCGGTGCCGATCGTCTACGACAAGGAGGCCTGCGCCCACTGCCACATGCAGGTCGGTGATCCGCGCCTCGCCGCCCAGGCCCAGCTGGCGGACGGCTCGGTGCTCGACTTCGACGATCCGGGGTGCCTGATCACCTGGCTGGACGAGTCGCGGGAGCAGCCCCGGGCGGTGTGGCTCCGCACCTACCGGGAGGACCGCTGGGTGGCCAGAGCGTCCGCGGCCTTCGTCGAGGTCGGCGAGACGCCGATGGGCTTCGGCCTCGGGGTGGTCGAGCGAGGCACGCCGGGAGCGATCAGCTGGGAAGAGGCGGCGGCGCGGATCAAGGCGAAGCGCCGCGAGCGAGGTGGCTCGTGAGACCGGTCACGCTGCACAAGGAGGTGTGGGCGGTGAGCCGGCTGGAGCTGGCCGAGGTGCTCCGGTCCCGCTGGATGCTGGTCTGTGCGCTGACCTACGCGGTGCTGGGCGCAGGCTTCGTCTTCGTCGGGATGCGCGAGTCGATGGTGGTCGGCTTCTCGGGGATGGGGCGGGCGCTGCTCTCGATGGTGCACGCGCTCCTGCTCCTCCTGCCGCTCCTGGCCTTGACCGCGACCGGGCAGGTCATCAACCGGGCCCGCGAGGACGGCACCCTGGAGCTGCTGTTCAGCCACCCCATCCGGCGGAGCTCGTACTTCCTGGCCGTCTCCCTCACCCGGTACGCGGTGCTGGTGGTGCCGCTGGCCCTCTTGATGGGGGTGATGGCGCTGCTCGGGCGGTTCGCCTTCGGGCAGCAGGTCAACTGGGCCTTCGTGTTCCAGTCCATGGCCATCTGCGCGGGTCTGGTGGCGGCCTTCGTTGGGTTGGGGGTCGCCGTCTCCACCGCGGTCCGCAGCCAGGCGCGGGCGGTGAGCTGGGTGCTGGTGCTGTGGGCCTTCGCGGTGGTGCTGGTGGACTTCGGGCTGGTGGGGCTGATGCTGCAGTGGCGGCTCAACCCGCAGACCGTCTTCCTGCTGGCCTCGCTCAACCCGGTGCAAGCCGCGCGGATGGCGCTCCTCTCGGGGGCGTCGCCGGACCTGACCGTGCTCGGGCCGGTCGGCTTCTACCTCGCCAACCGGATCGGCCCGGGGTGGCTCTACCTGCTCGGGGTGAGCTGGCCCTGGGTCTTCGGGATACTGGCCTGGGTCGCCGCG
>Ga0316628_100004353_pt1 | contig 11097 bp, 10 predicted proteins | sample OWC_Aug_M2_C1_D5_FD_207648 | JGI IMG/M metagenome (GOLD analysis project Ga0316628, IMG submission 207648) | Wetland soil microbial communities from Old Woman Creek delta, Ohio, United States - OWC_Aug_M2_C1_D5_C | ecosystem: Environmental > Terrestrial > Soil > Wetlands | place: USA: Ohio... | reverse complement strand
TTTAGGCTGTCGGCCGTGGCAGACGTGTCGGCCAGGGCGCCGCGGGCGAAGTCCAGGGCGTTCCGGGTCGACAGTGTGTCGCTGCCGGCGCCGGAAGCCGCGGCGCGCGCGACCTGCGTGAAGCCCTCCGCGCACAGGAACGCCAAGGCGCACGCGAACGCGGCCACAGATGCGCGTCTTATGAAGAAGGTCAACATGGCTGGTGAGTTGAGCATAGCGTTATGGCGCGGCCCGACGGCTCTAGTCTAGGCGTCCTCCTCGCGGGACGGGCCCGGCTTCAGCTTCTCATCATAAAAGACATCGGCAATCCTGGCCAGTTCCTGCAATTCCAGCTGTTCCGCCCTCTTCGTCCCGTCCACGCGCGCCCGGCGCAGGAGCGAGGACGCGCTATTCTTCTCCAAATCATAGCGTTCCGCAATGCTATTCAGCACCATCTTTCTCCTGTGGGAGAAGGACGCTCGGACCACGTTCTCGAAAACGGCCTCGTCTTTGACTCGTACGGCCGGCCCTTCCCTGAACGTCATCCTGAGAACGGACGAGCTCACGTCCGGCACCGGGAAGAAGCAGCGCGGAGAGACGTTCATCAGGCTCTCGATTTCCGCATGGAAGCGAGCCAGCACACTTATGGAACCGTACTGCCGGGTTCCGACGGCGGCCAGCAGGCGCTCCGCGTACTCTTTCTGAACCGTCAAGAGGGCCCGCCCAAAGTGCATCCGGTTCCTTATCAGAAAGAGCAGTATCTGGGTCGTGATGCTGTAGGGCAGGTTCCCCAGCACTTGGATCTTGTCCGGCCGCGCACCGACGGGACCGCAAGCCCGCGCGGCCAGCTTCGTAACATCGAGACGCAGCACGTCCTTCTCCACCACCTCCACGTTCGGAAACTCCTTGAGCCCGGCCCTCAGCATCGCGGCGAGCCGCCTGTCCACCTCGACGGCGAAGACCCTGACCCCCTTTCGAGCCAGCGGAAGCGTGAGCGCGCCCGTTCCGGCGCCGATCTCCAGAAACACTTCGTCCTCGCGCGGCTCGAGGAGGCGTATCAGCTTCCTCGCCACGTTTTCGTCAATCAGGAAGTTCTGGCCGAGCTTCTTGCTGGGCCTGAAGTCACCGGCCCGGAGAAACTGTCTGGCGGAATAAGGATTCATCTGACCTTCGTGGGATCCGAGGCACGGCGCCTCAGTCTGGGCGCAGCCGCGCCGCTCAAGATCGTCATTTCTTGCCGACGGCGGCCTGGATGCGCCGCTCCGCCTCGTCCACTCGGAACAACCTCCGCGCATTCGAAGTGGTCACCTTCTCCACATCCTCCCTCGGGACGTTCTTTATGGCCGCAACCGCGTCGAGCACGAGACTGACGTACGCGGGCTCATTCCTCTTGGACCTGTGAGGCTCGGGCGCGAGGTATGGCGCGTCGGTCTCGAGAAGGATGCGGTCGAGAGGAGTGATCGCCACGATCTTCGGGCCGCTGCTCTGCGCGTACGTGATGGTGCCGCCGAATCCCAGCATGAAACCCATCCCGAGCGCCCGCCTCGCGGCCGCGCCGTCCCCTGAGAAGCAGTGAAGCACGCCGCCGTTCTCGCATCCTTGCGTCTTCTCGAGCACGTCCAGCGCCTCCCGGTACGCCTGCCGCACGTGCACGATGATGGGAAGCTTCTTGCGTTTGGCGACGGCGATCTGATCCACGAACACTTTCTTCTGCACGTCTCTGGGGGAGAGGTCCCTGTAGAAGTCGAGACCGATCTCGCCCACGGCCACGACGCCAGGCTGGTCCGCCAGCCGATCCAGCCGCGTCAGAAAGGGTCCGTCCACCGCCTTGGCGTCGTGAGGATGAACGCCGACGGCCGTGTAGATGTTCTTGTACGACAGCGGAAGCTTGACGATCTGGTCGAGCGTGGGAACGTCCGCGGCGACTTCGATCAGGAACTCGTTGCCGGCCTGGAAGGCCCTCTCTATGACCTGCTCTCTGTCGCGGTTGAACTGCCTGCTCAGCAGATGGACGTGACTGTCTACCAAGACTGCACCGAAAGCCTACGTCGAAATCCTGGGGAACAACGGAGCCGGCTGGCGCACGACGCGGCCCGGCTCCGTGACCTTGTCGCTCCACCCGACAGCGCTGACGCGGCCGAGGTCGGGCGAGCCGGCGAGGCCCGCCAGTCTCCAAATCTCGACCGACTTGGCCGGCATTATCGGGAAGAGCAGAACGGCCGTGACTCGTATGGCCTCGAGCAGCGCGTTCAGGACCGACAGAAGCTCCGTCTTCCTGGCGGGGTCCTTTGCCAGCTGCCAGGGAGCCGTCTCCTCGATGAACTGGTTCGCGCGGCGTATCAGCTTCCAGGTGGACTGGACGGCGGAGCTGATCTCGAACCTGTCCATGAAGCCGGGATACTCCGCCACGCAGGACTGCACGGCTTCCCTGAGCTCGTCGATCTTCGCGTTCCGGATCAGCGTGTCCTCGATTCGGCCTGCGTTGTAGCGCACCACCATGGCCAGCGTCCTGCTGACCAGATTGCCCAGGTCGTTCGCCAGGTCAGAGTTGTACCGCTCGATGAAGAGCTCCCACGAAAAATCGCCGTCCCTGTCCAGCGGCACCTCGCGCAGCAGGTAGTAGCGCAGCGGGTCCGGTCCGAACTTGTCGGCCACCTCCAGGGGGTTCACCATGTTGCCGAGCGACTTGCTCATCCGCTCGCCCTTGAACGACACGAAGCCGTGGCCTAGCACCGTCGCAGGGAGCTCCACGCCGGCGCTCATGAGCATCGCCGGCCAGAGCACGCAGTGGAATCTTGTGATGTCCTTGCCGATCACGTGAAGGCTCGCGGGCCAGTACTTCGCGAAGAGGGGGCCCTCCGCGGGCTCCGCGCGACTCTCCGTGCCGTCTGCCGCGCCCGCGGCAGACGTGCCCGTGGAAGCACTGCCCGTCGCGCCGTCCGAGTCACCGGTTCCGGCCTGCGCCTCTCCATCACCGCCGTACCCCAGCGCGGACACGTAGTTGATGAGCGCGTCGAACCACACGTATATCGTCTGGGTGGGGTCGTTCGGAAGCGGTATGCCCCACCTGGAGCCGGCCCTGGAAACGCTGACGTCCTCGAGGCCCGACCTGATGACGTTCAGAATCTCGTTCCGCCGTATCTCGGGCACTATGAAGCCCGGGTGCTCCTCTATGTGCCTTAGCAGAGCGTCCTGGTACCTGGACAGCCGGAAGAAGTGATTCTTCTCGCTGATGCGCTTCGGCTCGACCTTGTGCGTGGGGCACTTGCCGTCCACCAGGTCCTTCTCGGTGTAGAACGCCTCGCACGAGACGCAGTACAGGCCCTCGTACGTGCCGGCATAGATGTCGCCGTTCCTGTCTATGCGGGAGAACATCTTTTGCACCGCCCTCACGTGCCTGGGCTCGGTCGTGCGGATGAAGCCGTCGTAGGATATGTTCAGCTTCTTCCAGGTGGTCTGGAAGGTCTGAGCCATCATGTCGCAGTACTTCTGAGGGTCGAGTCCCTTCGCCGTCGCGGCCTTTTCGACGTTCGTGCTGTGCTCGTCGTTGCCCATCAGGAAGTAGGTGTCGTCGCCGCGAAGTCGCCTGTATCTGGCGATGGCGTCCGCGGCTATCTTCTCGTAGGCGGTGCCGAGGTGCGGGACGTCGTTCACGTAGTCTATGGCCGTGGTCACGAAGAATGTGTCGGTTCCCATCTGCGTCCTTCGTCCGTTGTGCGTGTGACGGGGGTTATTGCCTACCTCTGGGTCTGCCCGAATCCTGAGGCTGGCGGCGCGGGCTTTTCTTCCGCCTGAACGCGGGCCTCTCCGACCTGAAAGCCGGGACCTCGTCGAGGGGTATCTTCTTTTCTATGCCTTCGGCGTCCTGAACCAGCACGGAGCGATCGAAGAAATCCAGTCGCGTGACTGTCGCCTCGCCCTCCGGCAGGTCCAGTCGCGTGCCCACCTTTGGGAATTTCCTGAGCTCGCTCCTGTAGAAATCCACTTCGTACATGAGGCAGCACATCAGCCGGCCGCATGCGCCGGAAATCTTCGTGGGGCTAAGAGCCAACTGCTGCTCCTTGGCCATCCTGAGCGTGACCGGCTCGAACTCCCTAAGGAACGTGGCGCAGCAGAACTTCTTGCCGCAGACGCCGTAGCCGCCGGTCCTCCTGGCCTCGTCGCGCACGCCGATCTGCCTGAGCTCTATCCTCGTCTTGAACGCGGCCGCAAGGTCCTTCACCAGCTCCCTGAAATCCACGCGTTTGTCCGCCGTGAAATAGAACGTGATCTTGTTCCGGTCGAACTGGCACTCCACGTCTACGAGCCGCATCTTGAGCTCGCGCGCGGCGATCCTCTCCTGGCAGACCCTGTAGGCGTCCTCTTCCAGCTTGTCGTTGTCGCGAAGCCGCTGGAGGTCTTCCTCCGTCGCCTTTCGAAGAACCTGCTTCGCTCCGCGCGGCCTCATCTTTCTGTGGGCCAGCTCTCCGACGAGGAGGACCTTGCCTATGTCCTCCCCTCTCTCCGCCTGCACTATCGCATATTCGCCGATGTTGAGAGACAGGTCGGACGGGTTGTGGAAGACGTCCCGCCGCTCTCCCTTGAACATTATTTCGACTGCATCACCCAATCTATCTTCTCCTCCGGCTCCGGGACCGCCCGGAGCCCCATCAGACGTCCAACTGCCGCAAGGCGGCAGCCATGGGCCCCTCGCCCTTGACGACGCCGGCCAGTCTCAGGAAGGCCGCGGACAGAAGAAGCGAGACGTCCACGTTGCTTTCCATCGAAGAGACGACCTGCTCGAGGATGGCCACCCTTCTTCTGATTTCGGCCAGCTCTAGACCCTCGGCCTCGCGCCTGAGCTCGTCGGCCAGGTCCGCGTGTGCGACGTCGGCTTCCCTGCCGCCGCACTTGAGCAACAGCAGGTCACGAAGCCAGAGAAGGGCCAGATGGACGAATATCCTTATCTCGTTTCTGTCGTTCCCTTCGGCCACCGCCTCCGCGCTCGCGAGAAGCTCGGCCGGCGTCCTTGCGGACAGCGAGCGAAGGAATCCCAGCTTTTCCTGCCTGTATTTTACTATATCCTGCTCCGCGAATTCCACCGCCGCGGAGAGACTCCCGCCCGACAACCGAGCCAGAACCGCGGCCTCCGGGGCCGTCAAGTCCTTCCTGTCCAGCTTGTCCCTGTTGTCCATCAGGGCCTTTTCTATTCCGGCCGCAGGCAGCGGCACGAGGTGAAGCGCCTGGCATCTCGAGACTATCGTGGGCAGAAGGAGGTTGCGGCTCGTCGCCGTGAGCACGAACGTGACTCCCGCGTTCGGCTCTTCCAGAGTTCTCAAGAGACAGTTCGCCGCCTCTTGTTTCATTCGCTCTGCGTAGGCCAGAATGACGACGCGGCGTCTCGCCTCCCTAACGCCCATCGCAAGGTCCATTCTCAGGTCCTGGATGGTCTTTATTCTTATAGAAGCCGCCTCTGAGAACGCGTGGACGAAGAGCGGATTCTCGCTTCGGGCCTTGAGCGTAGCGGGGATTTCGTCGAACTCGTTCCTGGCGGAGGTCGGGAAGACGAACGTGACGTCCGGATGGACGAACCTCGCTATTCTGCGGCAGGTCGGGCACTCGCCGCAACCGTCGGGGTCGGGGCGTTCGCAATTCAGGGCCTGGGCGAAGGCGAGCGCCAGGGTGGCCTTTCCAACGCCGCGCAGTCCATGAAACAGGTAACCGCTCGAGACGCGGCCGGCGGCAATCGAGCTCTTGAGGAACTCCTTGGCCCGCGCCTGGTCTATCACATCCCTGAAACCCATCGTCGTCCTCTCAGCTCACCTCAGCCACTGCTCGGGGTCCAGGGCCTGCTTCCCCTTCCGCACCTCGAAGTGCAGGGAGCTTCCTCTGATGGACTCGCTGTCGCCGACTTTGGCGATGACCTGGCCGGCCGGGACTTCTTGTCCGACTCTAACGAAAACCTCTGCCGCATGCGCGTACAGCGTGTAGTAGCCCGAGCCGTGATTCAAGATGATGCAATTGCCTAGCCCCTCCAGCCAGCCTGCGTAATCCACCCGACCCCTGGACACGGCCTTTATCTCGGTGCCCAGCGGGGCCGAGATGTCGATGCCGGGATTGAACGTCTTCGTGCCGAACCGCGGGTGGACGCTGTTCCCGAACCCGCTGGCGACCGACCCGGAGACCGGCCAGTTCAGGATACCGCGGTTCTTCTCGAAGTCCGCAGACAGCATCCACGCGGGCGTCGGGACCTTACGGGCCAGCTCGTCCTTGCGCCTGCGCTCCAACGTCTCCAGAATCTTCGCCGTCCGCGCCGCCGCGCGTTCCAGCTCCTTCGCGGCCTCTTCGTAGCTCTTCCGTTCGGTCTGAATCGTGTTGACCGTCGTCTGCTTCGTCTTCCTCAATGAGACGAGATTACCCTTCTCGCGTTCCTTTTCCTTGCGCAGCGCCGATATGTCGGAGATCTGCGTCTTGAGCTTCGCCTCGCTTTCTTCCAGGTTCGTCCTGTCGCGGTCGAAGTCCTGCATCAGACGCTTGTCGCTGTCCGCGACCATGGCGAGGTATCTGTACCGGACGATCAGTTGCGCGAACGATTCGGACGAAAGCAGGTACTCCAGTGACCGCGTCCGGCCGTACTTGTATATCTCTCGCAGCCGCCACGCCAGGAGATCACGCTGGAGGCTCAGGGCATCGCGCGCTTTGCGCACCTCACCCGTAGTCACGGTGAGCTGGCGATCCAGGTGTCCCTCGGTCCTGGTGAGTTTCTTCACGTATCTTTCGGTGACGTTGATCTCCTTGTCGACTCGCTTCAGGTCTTTGACCGCCGTCTGTTCCTTGCCGAGGAGCTGTTTGGCCGCCTTTCTCTTGGCCTCGATGTCTTTTTTCGTCGCCTCCAGCTCTTTCTTCTGGTCTTGTATCTCGTTGTCGAGGTCCGAGCCTTGGCCCGCCGGCGGGGAAGCGGGCTGGGCGCCCGCGCCGGGCTTGGGCTGCTGCGCGGGCTGCTGATTCGCAGATCCGGATTGCGACTGGCCGGCTACTCGTGCAACCGGGAACGGAGCAGCGAATACCGCAACGGCCAGGGCGAACGAAAGCACGAGGACCGCACGCCGCGCGCCTCCGCAGCGACGGCTCGACGACCGCGCGTTCACCAGCGAAGTACGCTTACGCCCGGAGTCTCTGGTTGCCATTGGGGTCACGCCCATTCTTCCCGAAGCACCTCGTACAGCGTGAAAAGCGTGCCCACCAATCCGGCGCCCACGCCGACCAGAAAGAAGATCCCGACCAGGGCCGGCGACAGGAAGGCGACGTCGGGCAGCCGCTGAGCTATGAACCGGTGGACGGCGTAGAGAAGACCCAGCGCGATCAGTGCGGACAGAATCGTGTGGAAAAGACCCTCCAGCAGAAAGGGCGTCCTCACGAAGTTGCTCGTGGCCCCCACCACTCTCATTATCGCTATGCCCTCCTTGCGGGCAAGCACGGCGAGTCTGACTACGTTGGCCACGACGAACGCCACGGCCAGCCCGACGATGGCGCCTATGATGATGTTGAGCACGGTAAGGCTCCTGAGAACCCGGTCGAGCCTCAAGGCCCACGGACCACCGTAGCTGACTTCTTCAATTCCCTTCAGGTTGCCTATGAATGCGGCGACCCTTTCAAGGGCCTCGGCGTCGTTCCGCCCCGCTTTGAGCTTCACTTCGAACGACGCCGGCAAAGGATTTGTGCCCAGCGCGTCCAGCACCTCGTCCTGGCCCAGAGACTTCCGGAACTGCTCCAGCGCCTCGTCCTTGCTGACGAAAGTCATGCTTTCGATCTCCGGCAGCGCGGCCATTTGCGCTCTCATGTAGTCGAGCTGGGCCTCGGACACCCCGTCCTCGATGAAGGCCACGACACCCTTCCTCAGTTCCAGTTGGCTGGAGACCAGCTGGACGTTCGCTGTCACGAGAAGGACTATTCCGAAGATCGTGAGAGAGGCGGCGGTGGACACCAACGTGGCCGCCGTAAGCGATTTCTGCCTAACGAACCCCTGAAACGTCTCACCCAGGAAAAAGCGCGCCCTGCTCCAAAAGTTCCTCATCGTCAGAACAGCGGACCTCCACCGGGCTCGTACACTCTGCCCTCGTTGATCCTCGCAATTCTGCAGCCCAATTTCTGCGGGATGTTTTCGTTGTGCGTCGCTACTATCGTGGCCGTTCCGCCCGCGTTGATGTCACAGATGATCTGCACTATCTGCTCGCCGACTGCCGCGTCCAGGTTGCCCGTGGGCTCATCGGCCAGCAGCACGATGGGGTCGTTGACGATGGCTCTGGCCAGGGCAACCCTCTGCTGCTCGCCTCCCGACAGTTCCCTCGGAAGGGCGTTTCTGCGGTGGCAGAGCCCCACTTTGCCCAGAGCGTTCATGACCCTCTGCTTGAGCTCCGTGCCTCCGGAGGCGCCCGTTATTCTGAGCGGCAGCGCCACGTTCTCGAAGGCGGTCCTGTCTTGTATCAGGCGGAAGTCCTGGAACACCACGCCGACCTGTCTACGCAGCACCGGAATCTTGGAGGGCTGGATTGTGGTGCTGACGAAGCCACCAACGATGACCTGCCCGGACGTCGGCATCTCTTCCATGTAGATCATCTTGAGAAGAGTGCTCTTGCCCGCGCCGCTCGGCCCCACGACGAAGAGAATCTCCCCCTGCTGAATCTGGAAGTTGACGTCGCTCAGGGCAACGCGATTGCCCGGGTACGTTTTCGTGACGTGAAAGAATCGGATCAAGTCATGCTCCAGGTCTTGTCAATCCCATCGCAGCGGCAATCGTACTTTCTCGGACAGGTCCGCGGCAAGAAGTATCGCCGAGACCATGCCCTCCGCGCTGGCGCGACCCTGCCAGGCGATGTCCTCCGCGGTTCCGTGGCCGGGCGAGGTGCGCACGAACGGAAGCCCCAGAGTCAGATTCACCACGTTGTCCCCCGCGAGGAGCTTGGCCGGTATGAGTGCCTGGTCGTGATACATCGCTATCGTGGCGTCGAAGTCTTTCCATTTCCCGCGAGCGAAGAAGCTGTCGGCCGGGAACGGCCCTTCCACGACGGCGCCCTTCTTCCGCGCTGAACGCACCGCCGGCCTGATGATGCGTTCTTCCTCCGCGCCAAGGAGGCCGTGCTCTCCCGCGTGGGGATTGAGCGCCAGCACGGCGAGTCTGGGGTGCGCCTTCCCGAACAGCGCGACCGCGGCTTTCTTCGTCATCTGAATGACCTCTTCCACCCCTCCCCGACTGAGCTCCTGGGTCAGACGTCCGATTGGCGTGTGCGTCGTCACGAGCGAGATGCGGAGCTCGCCGCACGCGAACATCATCACCGTGCGCCTTGAGCCGCAGAGCTTCCTGAGCATTTCGGTGTGGCCTGCGAAACGCAGGCCGGCCGCGACGAGAGTGGCCTTGGATATAGGGGCCGTGACTATTCCGCGGGTTCGACCGTCAGCGCAGAGGCGAACCGCCTCCGCGACGCACGCGTACGCCGTCTGTCCCCGGGCGCGCGCGCCCGATCGCCGCGTCATTCCGGCGGGCGTGACGACGGCCACACGTCGAGGCTCCCGCTCGTCGCCGCGCGGCCGGGAGGAGCCGAGCGACCCGCCCCTCGCGTCGATCTCGAGGAAGCGGAGCTCGACGCCCGCAAGCGCGGCCCCCCGTTCGAGGGTCGGGACCGAGCCTACCACCACGGGCAGCACCCTGCGCGCGACCCGGCTCGAGGCCAGGGCCCTGACCACGACCTCGGGACCGACTCCCGCCGGGTCCCCCATTGTGATTGCGATCGGAACGGGCACGGAAGAGCTCTTCATGGAAAGCACACAAACAGAGGCTGGCCGGTAAGCGGGGGCGACCAGACTGCGCGCGTCAGGCGACCTTCTTCAGTCGAAGACCCCGGGAACCTGCGTCCGGCCTGTCACCCTGTAGCAGGAAGGCGCCTGCGCCTTGCTGACGTTTCCTTCCGGCAGAGCGACGACGTGGAGGACGAATTCGCGAGCCGCCTGCGTGATGCGGACCTCGTCGCCCACTCTAACGTCCTTGCTGCTCTTCGCAGGATGGCCGTTAATCAGGACCTTCCCTTCGTCGCAGAGCTTCGCGGCCATTGACCTGCTCTTGACCACGCAGATTTTCTTCAGGAAGACGTCGATCCGCAACCGGCTTCCCTCGCACGGAAACGCGCCCCGGTACGCACCCGCGAGCCGCCTCCACAGTCGGGCCGCTCGGCCCGCGAGCCGTTCCGGCGCGACTCAGAATCGCACCTACAGAGGCTTTACGTCGACGAAAGTTTTCTTCCGGAGCTCGGCGACCCAGCTGTCGTACTCGTTCTGTGATTTCTCCTGGATCACGAGCTGGCGCAAACGGTCCTTTATCTCGTCAAAAGTATAGTCTCTCTCGGGTGCCTTGCCGACTACCTTGAAGATGTAGTAGCCGATGTCCATCGGAACTACTTCGGTGACTCCACCCACCGGGACTCCCTTGATGGCGGTCTTTATCACCGGAGACAGAGACTCCTGCACGAAGCTTCCTATCACTCCACCCTTGGCCGCCGACTGGGGATCCTGTGAGTATTTCTGCGCCATGCTCTCGAACGTTTCGCCCGACTCGATCCTCTTCCTGACCGAGGTGGCCAGCGCTCTGGCGCTCTGCTCGGCCTCGTCAGTGGGCACGGTCTTGATCAGGATGTGCTTCACGTGTGCAGCGTCGTCCTGTTTCTCCACCATCTTGATGATGTGGTATCCGAAGCGGCTCTTCACGAGGTCGCTGACCTGCCCCGGCTCGAGCGCAAAGGCTGCCTTTTCGAACGAATCCTCGAACTCTCCCCTCCGGAAAGTACCGACGTCACCGCCCCTTTCGGCGCTCTCGTCCTCAGAGTACTTCTTGGCCAGCTCCTCGAAGTTCCCTCCAGCTCTTATCTCCTTCAGAATGTCAGTCGCCTTGGCCCTGGTCTTGGCGTCCACGAGGGAGTCCACTTCCGGCAGGACGACGATCTGCGCAAGTGTGATCTCCGGCGGCCTCTTCGGCAGCTCCTGTTTACGCTCCTTGTAGAAGTCGTCCACTTCTTTGTCCGTCACCTTTATCTTGGAGTTGATCTGTCTATCCACGAGCTTCCTGGCCAGCATCTGATTCTCGAGCCCCTT
>Ga0316628_100004352_pt1 | contig 11097 bp, 10 predicted proteins | sample OWC_Aug_M2_C1_D5_FD_207648 | JGI IMG/M metagenome (GOLD analysis project Ga0316628, IMG submission 207648) | Wetland soil microbial communities from Old Woman Creek delta, Ohio, United States - OWC_Aug_M2_C1_D5_C | ecosystem: Environmental > Terrestrial > Soil > Wetlands | place: USA: Ohio... | reverse complement strand
GGCACGCCCGAGGAGGGCATCGCCCAGGTGGCGGCGCAACGTGCCGCGCACGGGCGGGAGATGGCGGCTCTCGAACAGGAGCGCGAGCGCCTCGCCCGACGACTGGCGCCGGAGCTGCAGTTGCTGCGCGCGTCGATGGCGCGGGAGCGCCTGTTGGTGCAGGCGCGCGGTCTGATGGGCCATTCCGATCGCACCGCCCTGATCTCGGGCTGGGTCCCGGCCGTGCTGGCCGATCCGCTCGAACAGGCCATCCACAAGGCGGTCGGCAATCGTTGCGTGACGCAGTGGACCAGCCCGGGCGAGATGGAGGGAGTGCGCGGCGGGGGCATCCCGGTGCCGATCCTGCTGCACAACCCGGTGCTGATCCGCCCCTTCGAGCGCCTGCTGCGCGCCTACGGTCTGCCTCGCTACGGCGAGGTCGAGCCGACCGCCGTAGTCGCGCTCGGATTCCTGACGATGTTCGGGTTCATGTTCGGCGACGTCGGCCACGGCGTGGTGCTGTTCGGCATCGGCTACTTCATCTACCGCCGGATGTTCCGCTACCGCGACTACGCCGTCATCCTGATGGAGTGTGGCGTGTTCGCCGCCGTTTTCGGGTTTCTCTACGGCAGCATCTTCGGCGTCGAGCGCTGGCTGCCGGCGCTCTGGCTCAGACCGATGGATGACATGGCGACCTTGATGACCACCGCCATCCTGTTCGGCATCGGTTTTCTCAGCGTCGGCATCAGTCTGAACGTGTTCAACGCCGTGCGCCGCCGCGACCTTGCCGCGCTCGGGGAGCGCAACGGTCTGCTCGGCGCGCTCGCTTACTGGATCGCGGTGGGACTGTTCGTCCGTCGCCTGACCGCCGGGCCGGGCGCCGTCACGCTCGGGACCGGCCTGCTGTGGCTGGCCGTGCCGCTGGCGCTCATCTTCTTGAAGGAGCCCTTCCTCGTCGTGGTGAAAGGCGTCCGGGCCCGCCAGTGGCCGGAGGCGAGCGAGGTGTTCGCTCTCATCGTGCAGTCGGTGGTCGAGGTGCTCGACACCATCGTCAGCGCCATCTCCAACACCGCGACCTTCATTCGACTGGCGGCCTTCGCGCTCAGCCACGCCGGCCTCTTCCTCGCCACCTTCAGCGTCGCCGACGCCGTGAGCCGTACCGGCGGCGGCACCGTCGGTGCGGCGCTGGTGCTGGTGGTCGGCAACGCGGTGATCATCGCGCTGGAGGGATTGATCGTCGCCATCCAGAGCATTCGTCTCGAGTACTACGAGTTTTTCAGCAAGTTCTACAGTGGCGGCGGCGAGGAGTACCGCCCTCTGCGGATCGCCTCGTCGCTTACGCATCCCTGAGCGGGAGAGGAGGACCCATGCGCGATCTCAGCGGACAGGACAAATGTGAGCCGGTGCCCGTCGCCATGCCGCCGAGCGCCGGCTGGCGCGCGAGCCGCGCCGTGCGCTGGTTCGTCGTCTTGAATTTCGTCCTCACGGTGCTGGCGGCCGTTGGTGTGCTGGCGGCGTGGACGCGCGTGGCGCCGGCCGCGGAGCCGCCGGCGCCGGCCAAGGCGCTTCCCGACATCGTGATGATGTGGGGCTTCATCGCCGCCGCGGCATCCACGGCGATCGGGGCGCTCGGCGCCGCCTACGCCGTCAGCCACGTCGGCGCGGCGGCCCTGGGAGCGATGGGCGAGCGGCCGGAGGTGGCCGGGCGCGCGCTGATCTTCGTCGGCCTGGCCGAGGGCATCGCCATCTACGGGCTGATCATCTCGATCATGATCCTGGCTCGCCTCGGTTGAGTGGAGTTGCCGTGCCCAATCCGATCCAGGTTCTGGGCGATCGCGATACCGTGCTCGCCTTCGCCCTCGGCGGTGTGCCCGGGCGTGCCGTGCAGACGGGAGACGAGGCCCGCGCGGCGATCGACGCCATGGTGCGGGAGGTGCGCGAGAGCGGCGGGACAGTGGCGCACCCGCGTTTGCTGCTGGTGACGCTCGGGGTGGCCGACAGCGTGCGCGACCATCTGGACGCGGTCATCCTCGACGCCAACGGTCCGCTCGTGCTCGAGATCCCCGGTCTGGGCGAGCCGCTCGGGCAGAGCCCGGCCGAGAGCTTCGTCCAACGAGTGCTGGGAGTACACCTGTGAGCCCGCCGAAAAGCACTCTCGGCAGTCCCGAAGCCACACAGCTGGCGGCGCTGATCGGTGAGCAGTCGTCGGCCGAGGTGGCGCAGCTCGAGGCGGAGACCGCGGAGCGGGTACGACGCAAACAGGCCGCGGCGCAGGCCGAAGCCGAGCGCGTGTTGTCCGAGGCCCGGGCCGAGGGTGAGACGCGCGGGCGACGGCGCGCGGCCCGGCGGCTGGCGATGGCGGATGCGGAGGGCCGCAAGCAGTGGCTCCTGGCACGCGATGCCTTGATCCGCGAGGCCATCGATCGCGCTCGGCTGCAGATCGCGAACTTCGCCGACTCGCCCGATGCCGTTCGGGTCGTGCGCGCTCTGATCGCCGAAGCTCTCGCCGTCCTTCCCGACGAGCCGCTGCGGGTGGGGGCGCCCGCCGCGTGCGGCCCGCTACTCGAGGAGGCGCTCCGCCAAAGCGCGAGCGCGGGCCGCCTGCAGCCTGTGCTCGAGAGCAACTCGATTCCGGGCGGGGGCTTGATCGTGGAGACCGTCGACGGTCGCCTGCGCTTCGACAATTCCTTCGAGGCGCGCTTGCGCCGCCAGCAGGACAAGCTGCGGCACGATCTGAGCGAGCTGCTCTTTTCCGACGACGAGACGAAACGGTGACCATCGATGGCGGCCAGCGGTACAGACGACGTCGTCGGGCAAGTGACGGGAATCAACGGACCGGTGGTGCACGCCGAGACCCGGCGCTCGGTCGGTATGTCCGAGCTCGTTGGCGTCGGCGAGCAGCGACTGATCGGCGAGGTGATCGGCCTCGTCGAGACGCGGGCCATCATCCAGGTATACGAAGACACTACCGGTCTCCGGCCGGGCGCTCCGCTGTACGCCTCCGGGCTGCCGCTCTCGGTCGAGCTCGGTCCCGGTCTGTTGGGGCGCATCTTCGACGGCATCCAGCGGCCGCTCGAGGCGCTGGCCGCCCGCAGCGGTGATTTCATTGAGCGCGGAACCATCGTCGCCTCGCTCGACCGCCGCAAGCGCTGGGGCTTCACTCCGAGCTTGAAGAGCGGCGCTCGGGTCTGCGGCGGCGAAGTTCTCGGGATCGTCAAGGAGACCGAGTTGTTCGACCATCGCATCCTGGTGCCGCCGGGCGTGGCGGGAAGGCTGACCTGGATTGCGGATGCCGGCAGCTACACTCTCGAGGATCCTGTGGCGCGAGTCGACACGGATGGCGCGAGTCGCGAGCTCCGCCTCTTTCACCGCTGGCCGGTGCGAACGCCGCGGCCCTGTCGCGAACGGCGCCCGCCCGCCGCTCCCATGCTCACCGGGCAGCGGGTGATCGACGCCTTCTTCCCGCTCGCCCGTGGCGGCACCGCCGCGATTCCCGGCGGCTTCGGCACCGGCAAGACCGTCACCCAGAACAACCTGGCGAAATGGGCGGATGCCCAGATCATCGTCTACATCGGTTGCGGCGAGCGCGGCAACGAGATGACCGGCGTGCTCACCGACCTGCCGCGTCTCGAAGATCCGCGCACGGGTCGTCCCTTGGTCGAGCGCACGGTGCTGGTGGCCAACACCTCCAACATGCCGGTGGCGGCGCGCGAGGCGTCAATCTACACCGGCATCACCATCGCCGAGTACTACCGCGACATGGGCTGCGACGTCGCGCTCATGGCCGATTCGACCTCGCGTTGGGCGGAGGCGCTGCGCGAGATCTCCGGCCGGCTGGAGGAGATGCCGGCGGAGGAGGGGTTCCCCGCCTACCTGGCGACGCGGCTGGCGGCGTTCTACGAGCGCGCCGGCGCCGTGATCACTCTCGGCGGCGCGGAGGGCTCGGTCAGTGCCATCGGCGCTGTCTCGCCTCCCGGGGGCGACTTCACCGAGCCGGTGACGCAGCACACCAAGCGTTTCGTGCGCTGCTTCTGGGGGCTCGACAAGGAGCTGGCCAGCGCGCGATTCTTCCCCGCCATCAATTTCCGTGACTCCTACAGCGAGTACGCCGCCGATCTCGGCTCGTGGTGGCGCGAGCGGGGATTTGCCGACTGGGAGGGGCTGCGAGCGCGCGGCATCGAGCTGCTCAGCGAGGAGGTCAAGCTGCAGCAGATCGTGCGGCTGGTCGGCGAGGAATCGTTGCCCGACCGGGAGCGGATGACTCTCGAGGGCGCGTGGGTGCTGCGCAACTCCACCTTGCAGCAGACCGCCTTCGACCCCGTCGATCGCTACAGCAGCCCGGAGAAGCAGCTGCGAATGCTGCGTGCCGTCTTTCACTACTTCGACCGCGGCCTGGATATCCTCGAGCGCAAGATCCCCGTGTATCGCGTCAAGGAGCTGCCGGTGCGGACCATGCTGATGCGCATGCGCTTCGAGATCGGCAACGACGAGCCGCAGAAGTTCGACGAGCTGATGAAGACCATCGACGAGCAGATGGACGCGCTGGCGCAGGAGTGACGCGGATGAACGCGCCCAGCTACGCCGGCCTGGAATACCGGGGGCTGCACCGCATCCGGGGCCCGCTCGTCTTTGTGCAGGGAGTTCGCGGCGTCGGCTTCGGCGAGGTGGCGGAGGTCTTGTCGCCGGCGGGGCAGTCGTTGCACGGGCGCGTGCTCGAGCTGCGCGACGACCTGGCGGTGGTCGAGGTCCTGGAAGGCACGGCGACGCTTTCGGTGGCCGACACGCGCGTTCGTTTTCTCGGCCATCCCTTCATGGCGCCGGTGGCGCGCGAGATGCTCGGGCGTGTCTTCAACGGGCTCGGCCAACCACTCGACGGCGGGCCGCCGCCGGTGGCCGAGGAGATGCGCGACGTCAACGGCCAGGCGATCAACCCGGTTCGTCGCGACTACCCGCGCGACTGCATTCGCACCGGCATCTCCAGCATCGACGGCATGAACACGCTGGTTCGCGGCCAGAAGCTGCCGATCTTCTCCGGCAGCGGCCTGCCGCACAACCACCTGGCGGCGCAGATCGTGCGCCAGGCGGCGCTGGCGGACGACTCCGGCGAGTTCGCCGTCGTGTTCGCCGCCATCGGCGTCAAGCACGACGTCGCCGAGTTCTTCCAGCGCGGGCTGCAGGAGAGCGGGGCGTTCCGCACCAGCGTGCTCTTCCTGAACCTGGCCGACGATCCCAGCGTCGAGCGGCTGATCACGCCGCGGGTGGCGCTCACCGTCGCCGAGTTCCTGGCCTTCGACCTCGGCATGCACGTGCTGGTGGTTCTCACCGACATCACCAACTACTGCGAGGCGTTGCGCGAGGTGGCCACGGCCAAGGGCGAAGTGCCCAGCCGCAAGGGCTATCCCGGCTATCTCTACAGCGACCTGGCCTCGCTCTACGAGCGGGCCGGGAGGATCAAGGATCGCGCCGGCTCGATCACGCAGATCCCGATCCTGACCATGCCCAGCGACGATATCACGCACCCGATCTCGGATTTGACCGGGTACATCACCGAGGGCCAGATCGTGCTCTCGCGGGATCTGAACGAGCGCGGCATCTATCCCCCGATCGACGTGCTGCCGTCGCTCTCCCGCTTGATGGAAGACGGCATCGGCGCGGAGCGCACGCGCGAGGATCACTCGCGGCTGGCGAGTCAGCTCTACGCGGCGTATGCGCGGGTGAAGGAGGTGCAGCGGCTGGCCAGCATCATCGGCAGCGAGGAGCTGTCGGCGATCGACCGCCGCTATCTCCAATTCGCCGAGCACTTCGAGCGCGAGTTCCTCACCCAGGGAGGCGAGGAAAATCGCGACTTCGTGCAGACGCTCGATCTCGGCTGGCGCACGCTGGCGCCGCTGCCCGACTCCGAGCTGACGCGGTTGACGCGCGAGCTGCTCGAGCGCTACCGCCCGGTTGGAGGCAGAGGGGGCGCGAGCACGCCCGAGCGGAAGGACTGATCATGCGCCGTTCCGACATCTCGCCGACCAAGAGCAACCTGCTGCGGCTGAAGGAGCACTTCGGCTTCGTCCAGTCCGGTCACGAGCTGCTCGACCAGAAGCGCGAGGTGTTGCTCGAGCAGCTGATCGAGATGCACCGCGAGACGGCACAGCTACGGCGGGAAGTGGAGGCGGGGCTGACCGGCATCTACGAGGCGCTGCGAGCCGCGGCCCTGGCCGGCGGCCGGGGGCTGTTGGAGGCGGAGGCGCTCGGCTCGACCGACGGCGAGGCGTTGCGAGTGCGCGAGCGCACCGTGATGGGGGTGATCATTCCGCTGCTGGAGCTGGAGATGGGCGAGGTCCCCGAGCCGGCGACCGCACCCGGCTGGGCGCCGGCGGCCGCGGCTCACGTCCGGCAGCGCGTGCGCGCGCTGTTGCCGCAGATCGTGCGCCTGGCCGAGAGCGAGGTGTCGTGCCGCCGGCTGGCCACCGAGTTGCAGAAGACGCAGCGCAAGGTGAACGCGCTCGAGTACATTTTCATTCCGGAGTATCGCGACACGATCCACTTCATCGAGTCGGCGCTCGACGAGCGCGAGCGCGAAGCGCTGTTTCAGCTCAAGCGCCTCAAGGGCGGACGCGAGTCCGGCGAAGGAGGGTGAGATGCCCGCTTTGTATCGAATCCGGCGAATCCTGGTTCCCGTCGACGGGTCGGAGTATTCCCGCTACGCCGCCGAGCACGCGGTGCTGCTGGCGGCGCCGCACGACGCCGAGGTGGTCTTCCTGCACGTGGTCGACGAGCAGCTGGCGGCGGAGCTGGCATCACGCGAGCCCGAGGACGGGCAGGCGGCGCGGCAGCGCCTGCTCGAGCACGGCAACAGCTGTCTGCAGTCGGTCGCGCGGCTGGCGGCGGAGCACGGCGTGGCGCATCGGGAGGAGCAGGCGGAAGGCGATCCCGGCGCCATCATCTGCGACGTTGCCGTTCGCGAGCAAGCCGACGCCATCGTCATCGGCAAGATCGGTCGCCACGGCGCCCGCCGCATTCTGATGGGCAGCATCACCCGCCGCGTGATCGAGTCCACCGACCGCCCGGTACTGGTCGTCACCGGACCGCCGCTGGAGGCCGTGCTCGGGGCGCCGGCGTCCGATGCGAGCCAATAACGAGGCGGCCTTTGGCCTTCGGCCTTGAGATAGGACTGCGTGCAAGAAGTCAGGGTCTTCTCACTCAGGTTGCCTCGCCTTCGCCGCCCGGTAGGCGTCGATGACCGCCCAGAGGTTCAGCGCAAAGAACGGCAACGCCGTCACCAGCGTCTTCTCGAGGGCTACCGTCGGATCGTCGAAGTTGAGGTGTGCCGCTGCCGGGCTGAAAGGACCGAACCCGGCCACGATGCCGGCGATGACGAACAGGGCCCCTTTGGGGAACTGGCGGTTGTAGAGTTGGCCGATTCCGGGGAACAGCCCGGATAGAAAAGCCGCAAGCAGCGGCCGTCCCTTTCCACCTGCTACCTTCATGCCCCACACCATAGCGGCACCGCGGAGGTCGCGCTACTCACGAGCACGTCACACCCTCCCTTGCGGTCGGCTGCATCAGCCCTTGCCGCGGTGTAGGGTGAGCCATGGGCAATCGCGATCTGTCCGCGACCTGGGCCTATCACGACGGCACCAAGCATTCGCCGGAGAGCATCCGCCGCTCGCCCGGGTTCCTCGATTGGGACAACCTGCCTCTTCCGTTCAAGATCTACAAAGACCTCGAGCCCATTCCCCTCCCGCACGACACCGCGGCGACGTCACGCCCGGCCCTGGCCGCCATTGCCGACGCCGGCTCGGCTGCGGGCGGGGGCCCCGCGCTCGACCTGCGCGTGCTGGCGCACGTGCTCCATTGCAGCGCCGGTGTGCTGCGGCGTCGCACCCATCCGGGTGGAGAGGTGTTTTTCCGCGCCCAGGCCTGCACCGGCAACCTGCACCATATCGACCTCTACCTCGTCTGCGGCGCGCTTGCCGGCCTCGCCGCCGGGATCTATCACTTCGGGCCGCACGACTTCGCCCTGCGCCGGCTGCGCTCCGGCGACTATCGTGCCGCGGTCGTGGAGGCCACCGGCCGCGAGCCTGCCATCGCCGGCGCGCCGGTCGTCGTCGCTTGCACCAGCACCTTCTGGCGCAACGCCTGGAAGTATCGTTCGCGGACCTATCGGCACTGCTTCTGGGACAACGGGACCCTGCTGGCGAATCTCCTGGCCGTGTCGGCGGCGCTCGATGTGCCAGCGCGCGTCGTCCTCGGCTTCGTCGACGACACGCTCGATCGTCTGTTGGAGCTGGACTCGCGGCGCGAGGTGACACTCAGCCTGGTCGCTCTCGGAAGCGGCGCGGCGCCTCCACCATCACCCCCTCCGGTCTCGCCCATCGAATTGGAGACGTTGCCTCTGTCGGTGCGCGAGATCGATTACCCGGCGGTGCGCGAGGCTCACGTGGCCTCGTCGCTCCGCACGGTGGAGGAGGTCGTTTCCTGGCGCCGCCCGCTCCTCGCCGCGCCCAGCGCGCCGGCTCCGGAGCGTTGCCTGCCCTTGGCGCCCCGGCGCTCCGAACCGAGCGAAACCATCGAGCGGGTGATTCGGCGGCGTGGCTCCACCCGCCGCTTCTCGCACGCGCCGATTAATTTCGCGGCGCTGTCGACAATTCTCCGCAGTGTCAGTCGGGGCGTGCCCGCCGACTACGTCGCGCCCGCCGACGTGGTTGCCGAGCTGTACCTGATCGTAAATGCCGTCGATGGTCTGGCGCCGGGGACGTACTTCTTCGACCGGCTGCGTGACGGTTTCGTCCCGCTGCGCGCCGGCGACCTGCGCCGCGAGGCGGGTCATCTCGCTATGGGCCAGGCGCTGGCCGCGGATGCGGCCGTCAATCTCTACTGGCTCGTCGACCTGGGGCCGGTCCTGGAACGTCTCGGCAACCGAGGCTATCGCGCCGCGCAGTTGGACGCGGCGATCGCGGGTGGCAAGAGCTATCTCGCGGCATTCGCTCTCGGCCTCGGCGCCACCGGGCTGACGTTCTTCGATGACGATGTGACGGCCTTCTTCTCGCCCCACGCCGAGGGCAAGAGCGTGATGTTTCTCATGGCGGTCGGCAAGCCGGAGGGCCGCGGGCCAACGAGGTGATTCGCGGCTGCCCGGGCTGGCGCCCTGCGGTCCGGCGAGGGAAGGACCAGAAGGGAGCTTGGAGCCGTCAATTTGCATAGCTCAGAGGCCATCGCCTGCGTCGAGTTGCCCACCATTGGCGGGAACGCCCGCTGCCGATGATCACGGACAGTGGGGCGAGGCCGGCTCGGGAGGCAGCGGCCCATTGCAGAGCGAAGCGGGCGCGAAAGGGGAGCACGAGGGGGAAACCGCGCCTTTCGGTTTCCCCCTCGCGGGTGCAGGGCGGAGCCCGCAGGAGACCGATTGTGCTGGCTCGCGACGGTTGCGCGTGATTCCGTCTCGTCGCTTGCGGGGCTTGGCGCCCCTGCACCCCGGCGAGGGAAGGACCAGAAGGGCGCTGGTCCTTCCCTCGCGCACCCTTCTCCGCGCCTGCGGAGCGGGCAATGGGCCTCGTCTCCGAGTGACGGCCGCGGGTGCCTCTGCCTCCATAAACGGTCGCGTGTTGTCCACCCACTAGTGGCGTGGCGCACACGGCGCGTGTGGCCGTGGCGGTGATACAGGCCCGCCTTTGCTCTCGTCAGCCGTTGGAGTCGGATGCCCGCGGGGAGAAGAGAAGACAGAAAGGAAAAAGGTGAAAGATGAAAGGGGCGGATGGCGGCTCGGCGTTGCCGGGGTGACTCCAGGTGCAGGGCGAAGCCCGCAAGATACGAATCGTGTTCAACGCTGCGGTTGCGTGACATCACGCGGGTAAGAGCGGCGCTCCTCCACGGCCCTCTGGCTTGACCGTGCGAGCGACTCGGCCGTAAAGATCCTCCGCCATGGATCTGGTGTCGCGTGTCGTGACGTTGGTCGAGGATCTGCGCGAGATCCCGCACTACAAGCGCATTGGCGACGCGCTCAAGCAGGCGGGCGCGGCGGGTTTTCGCACGTGCGGTTACCTGATGCGCGAGCAGGCCGAGAAGATCCCCGACCGCGTGCTATTGCGCTTCGAGGAGGAGACGGTCACCTACGGCGCCTACAACGCCGGCGTGAACCGCTACGCCCACGTGCTCCGGCACGCCGGGCTTGCCCGTGGCGGGGCGGTGGCGATCATGATGGAGAACTCGCCCGCGTTTCTCATGGCGGAGGGGGCGATGGGGAAGCTCGGCACCATCGGCGCCTTGATCAACACCAACCTGGGCGGCGCTGCCCTCGCTCATGTGCTGCAGTCGTCAACCGCGCGCGTGGTGCTTGCCGACGCGGCGTGTTGGCCGGCATTGCGCGAGCTCGGACCACTCGAAGGCTTCGTGGTTTTCGCCGATGCCGCGCCCGGCGATCTGCGAGGTACCCCGTTCCGCTCGTTGCCGGAGGCACTCGCGGAAGCGGGCGAAGGTGAGCCGGACATTCCCGGCGTCAAGGTGTCGGACGTGATGATGTACATCTACACGTCGGGAACCACCGGGTATCCCAAGCCCACCATCATTCGCCACTCGCGCTTCACCATGGGCGGTCACTCGCTGCGGATCGTTCTCGATCTCGAACCCGGCGACTGCTCGTATGCGCCGACGCCGCTCTATCATGGCTACTCCAACTTCGTCGGGTTTGCGCCCGCGTTCCACAACGGCTCGGCGTTCGCCTCGCGGCGGCGATTCTCGGCCAGCCACTTCCTCGACGACGTCCAGCGCCACGGCGTGACCCACTTCATGTACGTGGGCGAGCTGTGCCGCTATCTGCTGCGCCAGCCGCCGAGCCCGCGGGATCGGCAGCACAGGATTCGCATCGCCACCGGCCCGGGCCTGCGCCCGGACATCTGGCGTGAGTTCATGGCGCGTTTCGGCATTTCTCGCATCGTCGAGACCTACGGTCAGACCGAGGCCAACCTGAGCCTGATGAACCGGCGCGGCCGAGTCGGCTCGGTGGGGCGCTCGGCGCCGTTCACCCACGGCCAGCTCAAGCTCGTTCGCTACGACTTCGATCTTCGCGAGCCCGCCCGCGGAGCGGACAGCTTCCTGATCGAGTGTCGCCCCGGCGAGGTTGGCGAGTTG
>Ga0316628_100004351_pt1 | contig 11098 bp, 24 predicted proteins | sample OWC_Aug_M2_C1_D5_FD_207648 | JGI IMG/M metagenome (GOLD analysis project Ga0316628, IMG submission 207648) | Wetland soil microbial communities from Old Woman Creek delta, Ohio, United States - OWC_Aug_M2_C1_D5_C | ecosystem: Environmental > Terrestrial > Soil > Wetlands | place: USA: Ohio... | reverse complement strand
ACCCAGCCGGCCGTGGAGGTCATTGTTGGTCTCCGTGGGGCATACAGCAATGTGGTGAGTTGGAATGGCGGGCACTTTTGCCGTCGGTGCAAGGTGCGCGCCGTGATCCAGGCGGCGGAACTTGGCGACGTGTTCGTCGAGAAGGAGGGAGCATGAGCGAAGAAGTGTTTTGGGCGGTGCAGTTCGCGTACGGCGGCAAGTGGCGGTGGTATGTCGGCACGTTTCGTACACGGTATGAAGCCATCGCGGATTACGAGAACTTTAGCGGCGAACCGTGGCGCTCCATGAGGCGCGCCGGTCTGGTTCGTGCCCGCAAGGTTCGGCTGGTTGACGTGACGGAGGACAGGCCATGACCACGATCTTGATTGCGCAGTTCACGAAGCACGGCGAGTGGCACGCGGTCACGAAGCCAGCGTGGGATATTCTCGCACGGGTGATGGGGCGGCTGGTGCCGATCTGCCACTACCCGGCAGAGAAGCCGCACAGCGATGTCCGCATGGCCTATCTCGATGCCCAGGATGGCGTACACATCACCTGCAATTGGTGCCGCCGCAAGCTCGGGCTGCCGGTGCTGGAGAAGGCGCGGAGGAAGGTCAACGCCGAGGTGGGGTCCGTGCCGGTTCCCGAGCCGCCGACGCTTGCTGAGCTGGTGGCACCGCCAGAGGTTACGGCCGCCGATTTGGAGCGGCAACTTGGTCGTCCTGCATTCGCTCGCATCACGTACACGACCGAAGATGGCACCAAACACACAGACGAGGTGCCGTTGTCGGACGGCGAGCGACCCCGCGACCCCCTCGCCGACATCATGGACAGGCGATGAGTGCAGCCTCCCGCCCCGCTCCGTGGCGTCCGACGGTGATCCTGGCCGACGAGGACCGCAAGCCGGTCACGGAGCTGGAAGAGTTGTGGGAGACAGTGGAAGCCCTTGCCCACCGACTCGCTGAGAAGGAGCACGAGAACCGGCAATTGCGGAAGCGACTTCTCGAAATGAAGCAGGCCGAGACCCGGGCGATGGAGCGGCGGCGGTGATAGTGCAGAACTTTGTGGCTGAACCATCTATCCGATGGATCGGCCCGGAGGTGGATGAGAGTTGACCGAGGTGTGGTTCCGAACTCGCGGCAGCGAACCGAGAGACCAGCCAGCGGCGTCGGCTGGTCTTGCCTTGTTGGGGGCCGGAGGTCGGCATGCTGACCTGCCCTCATTGCGGCCGAAAGATGTTCGTGCGGCACAGTTACACCACAGAACACAAAGGGCATCCGATCCGACTACGGTTGTACGGTTGCCTCGACTCGTTTTGCCAAGGCAGATGTGCCAAGTCTGTTCCGACGGTCGAGATGGTCGCACGGAATCAAGCCTTGGCCTCTCGGTTGCTATGGGCGGCCAAGCGGCGGAACGCGAAGAGAGCGGAGGAGGCACGGAAGCGTGGCAACCGCTCGCGTGAGTGATCTCGAGTACATCTCTGCCTGGTCCTTGCGGATGGTGGCCTCACTCCTCCGCCGCTGGTGGACGATGGAAACGCTGCGCGCCGCGTGGAAGGTGGACCTTCCGACTGGCATGGATTCTCGAATCACCGAAGACCTGCGGTTGACGGTCTCGCTGTGGGTCGATCGCACCGATGCGGGGCTGCGTGCCTGGGCGCCACACCGCCGATGGGGTGACGAGCCAATCGTGATCCGTTGGCTTCGGGCCGAGGAGCTTGCAGACCAGACCATAGCGCGAGCTCGGGATGAACAGATTGCGTGGTTGCGCGCCGGTTCTCCTTCAAGTCGCGTGGGGAAGGTGCGTCGCTTGTGGGAAGAGGCGAACACCACGGGGCGTGATGCTCGCCGACTTGGGCGGTCACAGGAATTGAACATGGCGCTCGGTTGGCTCGGCGTTGCATTCGCCCTTTGCGCTGTTGAAGATTGGACGTTTCGATGGCTCGTTGCATAAGGCGAGCTAGATCTAGCTCGGGGGTTTGCATTCTAGTTCTCAATGACTTAGATTCTTCCCGAAAGGCACGAAGTGTAGCTGGGCCGGCGGACGCCGGCTCGTTGCGTTTCGGCCTAACTCCTAAGTGCTCAATCGCTTCGACTCGATTCTTGCCGCCGAGCGCCGCGAGACGGGCAAAGCCTCACCCGAACGGGCCGCGCTCGCGCTGCTCTGCGAACTCGAATCGCTGCTCGTTCGGCGTGAGCGTTGCTGGGGGATTGACCATCGGGCCGCCATGCCTCTTGTGCTCGAGGCGTTTGAGGCCGTCATGCGGCGCGGCGTCCACTACGCCCTCGCGCAGTCACGGCGCCGCCCCGCGGCAGCGAGTGGCGACTACCTGGACTACTGCGGATAGCAACCGATGCCGGACAAGCCCCGCCTCGACCCCGACACTCTCGACGTGCTGGCTCGCGAGTACGTGGGTCTCGCCAAGATCGTCCATGGTCGGATCGAGCAGGTACAGCGCGGGTCAGAGCGCGTGGCGCTCAAGGCCCAGGTCGAGTGCTTGCTGCACTTGTCGGACGACCTTAGACGGATGGCGAAGTTGGAGCGAGAGGAGCACCCGCTCATCGTCATCACCGACGCAACACAGGCTCCCCGCAACATTAGAGGCATGTGATGGCAGTCGTGGAGTTCGATGCAGCAATCGGCCAAGGGACGCGGAGTATCACCCGGTCGGGGAGTCTGGCCGGCGGGTGGAGCGTGGTGCTCGAGGGGTCGGAACAAGACCTCACGGCAGCCGCGCAACTCATGGCTCTCACCCTGACACCGCTCCGGGTCCGGGTGGAGACCATTGGCGATCGGATGGAGCCCGAGCCGCATGAGGGACAGCCCCGGCGGCGCAAGCGGCGCGCCTCAGTGCCGTGGGCGGAACCAGAGAAGGAGGAGGGTGAGGAATGAGCAAGCCGGGACCAACACGTAGAGAAGTCATGGCGGCGTTCGCAGCGGCAACGGTGGGCGGGATCGCGGCGTGGGGCAGCAAGGAGAAGCCCCTCGCCGGGCCACTCGAGGCGGTTGGGACAGCGAACATCGGTCACTTCCGCATTGGCGCAGCCCGGGGACTCAAGGTGCGGGTGGGCGGTAAGGAGTTCCTTATGCCGATCTACGAGGGGGAGCCATGAAGTACGACCCGCTGACCGCGACTTACCCGCCGAAACCAGCGTTGACCATGACGGTGCGGTGCATGACGTGTGAGAAGCCGCTCGAGGCTCATTTGTGTGACGAGGATCAGGGCAGGATTGTGATGCGCGTCCGACCGTGCGAGCGGTGTATCGCAGAGGGAGCCGGGCGCGACATGCTCAAGCGGTTCCTGACGTTCGTGGATGAGCAGACCTCCGACGGTGGCGAGTGACGCGCCGGGCGCTTTTTCGTGCGCTATTCGTGGCACCGCTCGTGGCAGCATTGCCAGCCTTTCTTCCAAAGGGGCGGTGGTTTTTGGAGAACGTCCGAACTGGAGAGTGCCTGTGGGTCACGAAAGGGATTGACGCCCTGATGTCCGGCTACTCCGGTGAGCCGCCGATTGTGAAGATGCTGCGCGGCGCTCGGACTCCGACTCTTGACGAAGCATTGCGTTGCAGGGCTTTCGAGTGGTGAGGTAGGTTCAGCCACCGATGGCGACAAAGCCTAAACCCGCACTGACCCCCAAGCAAGAGCGGTTCTGCCGGGAGTATTGCGTTGACCACAACGCGACGCAGGCGGCAGTCAGGGCGGGATACACGAAGAGGTCGGCTCAAGTGACCTCGAGCCGCTTGCTATCAAATGCTATGGTCCACGCCCGCGTCGTTGAACTAGAGGCCCCCGTATTGAAAGAACTCGACATCAGCAAGGAGCGGGTGCTGCGTGAGTTCGCCCTAATGGGGTTCGGTCGGATCAACAAGGTCGTCGAGGTCGATGAGCGCGGGGTGCATGCGATTCCTTGGGCCAAGGTTTCTGAGGACGATCTAGCTGCCGTGCAGGAGGCGAGCGAAACCGTCACCGCAGGCGGTGGCTCCATCCGAATCAAGATGCATGACAAGTGCCCGGCTCTCACTAAGCTGGGTGAGCACCTTGGGCTATGGAAAGGCAACGACCTTCCTGCGGGCGTCGTCGAGATCAGGGTCAACCTCGTGCCGGTAGGGGAAAGTAGGGACGGCAAGTGACCCCCGCGGACCGGACCGTCGCCGCCTATCTGGTCTGGTTGGCCTACGCCGACATCACCGAGCAGGACCGGGCAGACCTACTCGGCTCGTGGCTGTGGGACGCCACGGACGGCTGGGCTGGGCGACCCTGCCCACCACCGCGGCTAGGGCGGGACTCCGCTCCTGGGGCACCACACGGGCAGGGCAGCACGAATCAGGAGGTCAAGGAGGAGTGACCATGAGAAAGATCGGTCGGTGGCTGGCGAACCGTTCCGCGAGAGCCAGGTTGAAGCGGGTCCGGGCCGATGTTGAGGCGGCTCTCTCCCGGGGCGAGAACGTCTCCGAAGAACTACAGCGGCATGTCGGCATCACAAACCCGTCTCCCTGCTACGGGGACACGGCTAGGTATCAGCGGTCAATGCGCTACCTCGACGTTGACGAAAACGATCCAGGCTGGGGATGGTAGGAGGAGGACCTATGAGGGACTACGCGGAGTTGAGTGACCAAATCAAGGATCTACACGGGGAGATCGCAACCCATCGCATCAGCGACGAGAAGGACCGTACCGAGACCGCGGCCGCAGTTGGCCAGCTCGCGCAGTCCATATCGAACGCCTTCCTCCGGCTTGGGGCCGTTGAGGATGCGCACGCGGCACTCAGCCGGAGACTCGACAGATGCGAGCAGTTCGTGGCGAATGGCGGCAAGCGGATCGGGGCTCTCGAGGACGTGTGCGCGGCACTCGGACGGCGACTCACCCATCACGAGCTGGACGGCCATCCACCGTCCCGGTCGAGCGGTTGGGCATCAGGTCCGAATGTGACGGTGGAACCCCCAACCCCGGGTTGCCACCAGGCCGGGGTATACGAGGGCCACATTTACCAATGCGGAGGATCGTGGATAGCGACACTCGTGCCCCTGGGTCTACGGACGCCTATTTGGTGGTGCGCCGGTTGCCCGACCTTCGACGAGGCGGCCGCCGCACTCAAGGTGCAGTTTGGGCAATGACCGGAGGAGAGGCAATGAGTGAGCCTGGTGAGTTCGTACTTGTGAGGCGGGATCTCGAACAGCGTGTTACCCAACTCGCGTTCACCGTGCAGTGCATCTTGGACAAGGTGACGCGGGTTGAGCGCGGCCTAACCACGCTCCTCGACCTGGTAGACGAGTCGGGGTATGGTCGGTCGCGGTTGGAGTACAGGAGGCACCAGGAGAGAGATGCAGTGCGCTTGTTTCTGGAGGCATGGCAGGCGCAGGACGTTCCGTCGCCTGAACCCGAGCGCGCCCTCGATCCACCGAAGAACCCGCAGGGGTTGTGAGAAGGAGGAAGGTCATGCAGAGGACGAACACTGACGTGCTTGCCGAGGTGATGAAGCGGCTTGATGTAACGATGGCTCACACAGAAAACTCCATGTATCCGGGCATCGCACAGGTCGCAGGCATCCTCGTGCCGGCATTCACAACGATACTTGAAGCACTAGCGCCATTGCTCAAGGCACTACTGGATAAGATCGACGCCTTGGAGGAGAACCAATGAGCGAAGAGAAGAGGCAAACCAATCTCGAAGTGCTCGGGGAGTTGATGAAAGAGTTGCACGTCCCAGTCGTCTACTCTGACGGTAGTGCGACTGATTCGTTTGGGCGGAACTATGCGGCGATGGACGTTGCTGCCACGCTTGCGCCGCTCCTCAAGGCCCTGTTCGACAAGATCGACAACCTAGAGCATGACCTCGAGACCGCCAAGTTGCGATCCGTCGCCACTGGCCTCGGTGTTGTCAACGCGGCAGAGGTCAACGTGCGGGCACTGCGCGAGCGGGTCAAGACGCTGGAATCGTCGCTCGATGACGAGGTGCTGGCTCGGAGAGGCAGAGACGGGGATTTAGAGGCAAGGATCGAGCGGCTAGAGGCTGGCATGGCGATTGGTCCCATGCCAGAGGGGCAAGACCTCAGACCTCAAGTTGTGCCGGCGCCGCCGCAGGAAGTCTCACCCGGCGTGAGGGCTTTTGAGGCCGTCGAGGCAGAGCGGTTGGCGAGGCTCACGGAGATACAGAAAGAAGCGCAAGCCAATCACCAGGAGCAAGAGACCGGCCCCCTGCTCACCCGCAAGAGCTTTTGGGACGACGTGTGGAAGTGGCAGGAAGACCGATACGCCCGCCAGCAGAAGAGGGACGCCCTGCTTGAGCGAGTGGTGATCGCCCTTGAGCGGATCGGTGGATGGTGGGACGTCGGGCAGGCCAAGCTATGACTCTAACCACCCTGGCGCTTGTGATAGGTGCCGCGTCTCTCGTCGGCGTGCTGGCGGGGTTGGTTCTCTACCACATTCTGTCCAGCGTTTCACAGAAGCGATCCGATGAGCGGAAGAGACGATCCGCCGAGCGGTGGTATCGGATAATGACTGCGCCCGAGTTCATCGAGCTACGGAAGTGCGTAGCGCGAAATCTCGAGAAGGATCGCCGCGCTGTCATCGACGCCCTATGGGGCGGGCAGGCCAAGCCGTGACCGACGCCAAGCGTATCCCGCCCAATCCTCCTCCGCGTTACGACGAGGTGTACTGGGAGGGATTGGCCTGGCTGAATAGCCTTGATGGTCCGCCCATGACCGAGATCGTACTTGAGGTAGAACTACCGCAGCAGTGCCACGGAGACGAGCCGGTATGAGAGACAACGACGCGCTCATCGTCAAGCAGGGGGTGGAACCGGACCGATCTGGCCCCCTTGTAAGTGGCTACATGCAACTCGGCGACATCGTTTCCGTGTTCTGCCCCGAGTGTCGGCACGAGAACCCCGTCGATGAGAACCTTCACGTCCAGACGATTTCTGGTCTGCGTTGGCACTGCGAGGCATGCGGGCACGAATGGCAGTTCCCGGAGATGAAAGCGTGGCATGTCGTTGAGGAGGAATCGTGATTATCGCCGGCTGTGATCCCGTGATGGCAGTCTTGCAGGAGCTACAACATTGCTGCCGGAACTATCCAGTTACCGCGCCGACAACCGAGATGGATGAAGAGGGCAACCGTTGTACGTGTTTGGAATGCAAGTTGCTCTGGGACGCCTACGACCGGGCGACCAAGACGCTCGAGCGCCGGTTCTACGACCGCATGATGGCCGGCGCATTATCCGTAGCCAAAGAGTCACAGGGCCAACGCTGACGTAGCCAATGGCAACCCCCGCGATTGCCCCACCTTCCTCGGCGAAGGTGGAGCCAGTCGTCTATCAACTCGACCACGCTGGGTCACGAGCTCAGCTCGCCTTTTGGTCCTCCGAGCATCGGTTCCGCTTGTTCCTGGGCGGTGTCGGTGCGGGCAAGACCCGGGCCGGTGCCGTCGAATGCCTCCGCATGCCGTCAGGCAGCCCCGGGATGGTGGTCGCCCCGACCTACAAGATCATGCGGCAATCGACACTCCCCGGTCTGTTCGAGATCGTCAGACCGCTTCTCATCCCCGGGCGGACGAATGACACGTTGCTCGAGAAGGTCGGCAAGATCGACCTGGCCGCCGAGTTCAACAAGTCCGACCTCACCCTACGCCTCGTCAACGGCACCCAAATCTATCTACGGTCGGGAGAGGACCCCGAGAGTCTACGAGGCCCATCGCTCGGCTGGGCGTGGCTCGACGAGGCCGCGCTCATGGACCGAATGGTGATGATGGTCATGGTGGGGCGTCTCCGCGTCGCTCCCGAGCGCCTGTGGCTGACGACCACGCCCAAGGGGAAGGATTGGCTCTACGAGTTCTTCGTGACCAACGCCAGCCCCGACCGGACCATGATTCGCTGCTCGACCCGCAGCAACCCGTTCACGTCCGAGAGCTACAAGCGGTCGCTCGAGGGTGCCTATGACGAGCACTTCGCCAAGCAGGAGCTTGGTGCCGAGTTCATCGAGTGGGTAGACGCGCCATGCTACTCGGACTTCAAGCGGGACATTCACGTAACCAAGTGCCGCGATTGGTACACCCCGCTCCTCCCGCTCGTCGTGACATGCGACATGAACGTGAGGTACATGGCTTGGCCCATCTGCCAGGTGATCGGTGGGCGTCCAGTGGTCATCGACGAAGTGACGATGCCCCACAACGCCCAGGACTCCGAGATGGTCAAGCTCGTGCGGGACAAGTACCCGGCGCACCCGGGCGAGGTCTGGATCTACGGCGACGCCTCGGGCCGCGCCCGGAAGTCGCAAACCGCGCAGAGCGACTACGACCTCATCCAGCTTGCCTTTCGTGACTACCCGTCGCCCGTCGTGCTCCGGGCTCTGCATACCAACCCGGCGCCGAAGGACCGCATCGGGGCGGTCAACCGCCTACTTCGCGGGCAGGCTGGCGTCCCCAAGCTGGTCGTTGACGAGGGGTGCGTGGAGCTGATCGACGACCTCCTGCAAACCGGATGGAACAAGCATGGGACGGCTGAGGATCAGTTCTACAACCCGGACGACCCGCGGTACAAGCGGTCGCATGCGTCGTCTGCCCTCGGCTACTGGCTCTACCGCGAGTGGCCGGTGAGCAAGGAGTTGTACTCGACCTCGACGAAGCCCCGCAAGCAACCCGACTACTCGCGGGTGACGTTGCCGGGGGACCTGTGAGGAGACCATGAGTGAGCCGATGCAACCGTGCTACACCGATCCGTACCGTGGTTGGTTGTGCCCGCGGTGCAACCGAGTCAACGCGCCGTGGGTGGTGACGTGTCCCTGCTGGCATGGCAATGGTCCATTGCCGTACAGACAAGACTTGCCGCGACAACCGTGGGAACCTCTGCCCCAGCAACCGGGCACCGCAGACCCGACATCGGTGCCGGGCACGATCTCCTGGAGCGCGGAACAAGCGCAGGAGAATTGGTCGAGCAATAAACTCATCATCCCGCCAGAACTTGCGGCCATCAAGGAGGAACTTCGGGAACTGGTCGAAACGGACGACCGAATCGAGGATGAACTCAGGGGCGATCAGAACCCATGAGACTGCGTTCGCTCCTCCGTCGGCTGTGGTTGCGGTGGGCTGGTCCCGGGCCGTCCCGACTCCAGACGGTCGAGGAACGTCTCGCCGCCAAGCTCGGCCAGCCCGTCGAGGGTATCGGAAGGTTCGTGGCGGAGGAGGTCATCGACCTGCACCTCAAGGGGGCCGGGTTCGGCACCATCACCTTCAAGCCGAGCTGCCCGGAAGTCGTTGTGGTTCTTTGCCTCTTTGCGGAGAAAAACCCGTGGGTAGATGCGGCGCTCGCCGCCTGTCGGTACGCTTCCCGTCGCCAACTGGAAATCACGAACTGAGGTAATCCATGCAAGATCCCATTCCCATCATCCCGCCCGCGAGCGGGAACGGCGGAGGTCTGGTCGGCGTACTCAAGGCGGCAATGGGCTCGGTGACGGAGGAGACCAAGCCCATCGAGCAACTTCTCCGGTACGACCCCAAGGGCGGACCCACCAAGGAGCACACGGAACTCCTCGGCAAGCTCATGCGTCGCCGCGACCTCGGAACGAGGGCGATGGCACAGCGCCGAATCGAGTGGGACAAGGTTGACGACCACCTTCGGATGCGGGTCGACCTGACGAGCGGGCAACGGTTCGGCGACAAGACGTATAGCAAAACCCGCAAGGAGATGCCGTTCAAGCGGTCCGTCGTCGTCCCGATCTCGTTCGCCGTTCTCGAGGTCCGCCGCTCGCAGCAGCTTGCTCTCCACCTGTCCCGTGACCCCCACTGGCCGATTGAGGGCGTGGGGCCAGAGGACGTGCTGCCGTCGAAGCTGATGGAAGCGCGGCTGGCCTACGACTGCCGACTGTCCAACTATCCCGGCGTCTGCAACCAATTGATCTACGACGACGAGCGGTACAACTGCGGGGTCGTCTACGACACCTGGGAGCGCAAGTTCGGGTGGAAGCTCATCCCCCCCGGGCTGGACCCCGCGACGCTCAACCCGATAGCGCGGGCGGCCATCGCCGCATTCATGCCGGGCAGCCTCAAGCCGTCGTGGGACTGGCAATTGATCCAGGAGTACAACTCCCTGCTCAACGTCGATCCGCGGCGCTTCTACCCCGACCCCCGCGTCTCCTTCCAGGACGTTCAACGGGGCGAGTTCGTGGGGCATGGCACCCGCCGCGGCCTGATGCACCTCGTCGAGCGTAGCCAGGAGAACGACGGACCCTACTTCAACATCGAGGCAGTCAAGAAGAAGTGTGGCTCCTCGTGGGACGACTCGACGCGCAAGGATGCCGTCACGAACGAGGGTGCGGACGAACTCGACCGGGGCACCTACAAGGTCGACCACCTCCAGATCAAGCTCATTCCGAAGGAGTGGGGCCTCTCGACAAGTGACCGCCCGGAGATCTGGTGGTTCACCTGGGTTGACGATACGGTCATCATCCGCTGTCACCGCTCGGCCTACGCCCACAACGAGTTCACGTACTCGGTCAGTGAGTCGATCACCGACGCCCACACCATCGAGGCCCCCGGTTGGGGCGAGATCTTGCACCCGCTCCAACTCTTGATGAATTGGCTTTGGAACTCGCACATTCAGGCCGTTCGCAAGCGGATCAACGGATCGCTCCTCTACAGTCCGGCAATCATCGAGGAGGAGGACTTGCTCAACCCGACCCCAGGTGGGCACGTCCGCGTGACGCAGCGGGTTGAGGAACTGATTCTCTCCGGCCGGTTGACGTTCCAGGGGTTGTACGGGCAACTCATCCAGAACGATCCGACGGAGGCCAATATCCGCGACATGAATATCGTCACGGACATGGTGCAGCGGATCACGGCGGCCAACGATCCGGCGCAAGGCATCCCGCTACCCGACAAGCGGACGCTCGGCGAAGTGCAGGCCGTGATGGGCGCGGCAAGCCAGCGAATCGCCACGACCGCCAAGCTGCGCGACGCAATGGCGATCACCCCCCTCGTCACCCGGGCCATCGCCAACGCCCAGCAGATGACGACACGCGAGCAGTGGATGCGGATTCCCGGGGCGCTGGCAACGGACCTCGAGCGCATGGCGTTGAACAACGAGCGAATCCAGATGCAGGGGGGCGTCGTACAGGCGCTCATCGGGCA
>Ga0316628_100004350_pt1 | contig 11098 bp, 17 predicted proteins | sample OWC_Aug_M2_C1_D5_FD_207648 | JGI IMG/M metagenome (GOLD analysis project Ga0316628, IMG submission 207648) | Wetland soil microbial communities from Old Woman Creek delta, Ohio, United States - OWC_Aug_M2_C1_D5_C | ecosystem: Environmental > Terrestrial > Soil > Wetlands | place: USA: Ohio... | reverse complement strand
TGATGCTTGCAAGCTGATTGCGTAGTCGAGAGATTTGTCTATCTCGCCAAAGTCATCCCCAAGAGGAAGAGTCGGCCCAGGCCATGGAACGAGCCGAACACATCCAACGTCTTTCCACTCGCGTATCATGTACTGCGCAAATGTAATCAGTGTGTCATTTACCTCGAAGAGCATAAAGTCATCCATGAGCATTAGAAACGGGTCCTGCTTATCAACAAAGTGAACAAGCGTCTCGCAAAAGTGAAGTATGTTTCCTGCGAATCCGCGTTCTTTCATGGTCAGGAATCGCGTTCGGCTCGTGTCATACTTGCGCGGCAACGTCAACTCTGTTGTGTCACCTGCAATGACGTAGGTCAGCGTGTAGGGCAACGTCCACACGCGCTCAAACATCGTAAGCTGCTTGGGAATGAGAAACGTATTTTTGTAGTAGGTGAATACGAGAATGTCAATCATGTTACATTCCAGATGCTTTCAAAAATGTACCAACAATAATCATTGCCGCGCCCAAAATAACTAGCAATGCCGGTATTACAATAATCACGATTGCAAGTTTTGATTTATCCATATTTTTGTATCTCCCTTTCAAATCACTTGTGCTATTCTGATAGAACATTGAATTCTGTCCCTGTGTATAACTCTAATTCTGACTTGAATCTCTTGCGTAACTCTGGCAACACTCGCTCAATCTCTTGCGGGTGACTTCCGGTAAATCGTTCCGTCCGGCATGGCCCGCGTCGTTCTGGCAACCAGTTATGAACGCCGTTGTATTCGTCCTCTATGATACTCTTGGAGGTGTCATTGCCTATCACCCAAGGCAGATACACGCGCTGGTAGTAATCTGGGATCGTGCCTCCCATCTCTGCATAGTACTCTGCCTTCATGCGCATCTGCGATGGGAACACGTAGCTGTAATGGTAGAATCGCAATCCCATCTCATCTGTTTGCTCGTGGCTTACGTGCCGATGTTCTCGCCACGGCTTTCCATCTGGCGCGTTGATGGTAGGCGGCCTGTGCGTTGTGAATCGAGCGCCAGGGTAGTAACGCTGGATGCGCACTACCTCAAAGTTTTCTTCAAAGCCTGTCATGTATCTTTCAAATCCGCCATAGAATGATGTGGCCTTGAATGACATAGAGTCTGTCATGTTACGAGCAAGAATCATTCTCACGCGCTGGATTGTCTCAGCTTTCCAAATCTCATCAGCATCCACACACCACACAAAATCAGTGTCCTTCTCCACAAGCTCAATAGCAGCGTTGGCCTCCTCTGTTTTCTCTGACCATTGCCCTTGCACAGTTGGGATGTTGTACTTGTCGAGTATCTCGTTAGTTTGGTCTGTGCTTGTGGTGAATCCGCGTTTCTGCCAGAACGATACCGGCCCCTCTGCGGCCACTACTTTGCCAAATGGCATGATGCTTTTCAGGCATGGTTCTAGTGTGTGGTCAGCCTGAAAGGCGATGACCAGGAAAGTTATTTTCATTCTATCCCCAACAGTTTTTTAGCAGCAATATAAACGCAGTCGTCAGCGTGATGTATGTGTATTTCTCCACCTACATCCACTTGCTCATATTCTTTGCAGAAAAAACAGTTATCAAGCCAGCGCCTGTTGTTTCTTTCGATGCAACTACCATAAAACTCGAACCATCTTTTCCACAGTTCTAGCGCCTCATTTTGTTCGCTCATCACTTTTTCCTTTCAAGGCATATCGCATTTTTACGATATACCCAATTCCCATCAATGACTTGCGCAATGATAGTGGCTGGGTTTCCCTCTACCATCGTGTATGCAGGAACGTCACGGCTGCGCACGACAGACCCGACAGACACAATCGCGCCCTCGCCAATTGTGCAATTGTAAAGAACAGAGCACGAGCAAATCCACGCGCGATCCAATACGACGACCGGACGCATCACCACCGCGCTAAAGTTATTTGGGTCATGCGAAGCCGTGATGACAGTTATCCCGACGCCCCAATTCGATAGCGGGCTGATGTGAACTTCACCACGCCCGTCTATCTGTATGTCTCGGTCAGTGTAGTATCTGACAGGGTGACCAATGTCCTTTGTCGGGTCAATTTCAAAGTAGGTCATACTTTCAGCGCCCTCACTACAATCGCAGGATAGAAATGGAAGTTGGTCAATTGCTCTATGTGAGAGAATCCTCGATACGATAGTAGCTCAGTCAATGTTTCTGGTGTATACCACGCCTTGTGAGAATTTAGCAAATCCCCATCTCGCCCTAGCATGTGGCGCATGGCAAAGTCTCCATCACTCTTTATCATCGCAACGGTCTGCGCCATATCGGGAACAGATAGAATCAACACGCCAAGACGCTTTAGAATCGAGCGCCAATTGCCAAGCGCGGCGATTGCGCGTGCCGGTGATAGGTGCTCAAATACCTGTACGCCAAGAATCTTGTCAACGCTTTCGTTCCTGTATTGCAATCGCGCAATGTCGGAGATTTCGTCTACAACAGTCTGCCGTCTCTTGGGTAGGTTGTCCGGCGTTCCGTCCAGGCGCGCGTAATAGTCGATTACATCTGTCTCGTTTGCGATAGCAAGTTCTCGATTGACATCCGCATAGACTCCCATCATATCCACGTTCTTGTATCCACGCAGGTACACCCCTCCGCAACCGATGTGCAACTTTGCGGGCCATGACTCCTCGCCTTTATCATACAAGCACTGGCTGTTCAATGCTTTTCCTTTCCTTGTGATCAATCAAATGCGACACGTCAATTGTCATCCACTTTTGCATAAACGGCCCGTTGTAATAGCAGATTTGCCTAATTGCATCTTGCACTCTGAAATGGTCAATCTGTCCGCCAGGCAGTGCGTCAACTGTGTACCCACGCATCAGGATATTGAATGATAGCTCACAATCGCCAGAGTAGTGGTACCAGTTGCCCCACCAGCCTACCGCGTCACCCAGCCAACGGCGCGTGACTCCAAAATTGGCATAGGCTACTTTTACTTGTTGACGCCCTATCGTGACATATTGAACCTGTATATCTCTATCGCCAATGTCGTGCCATGGTATGGCGACCTGTCCGCATCGCTCGTGTTCGTCAAGGTACTCGCAAGCCAGGCGCAGCGTGGGCCCAACCACAACACAATCATCATTCAGTGCGGCAACGTAGTCGCCCTCTGCCGCCCAAAAACCATCATTGAACGCCTTGACCGCTCCGAGACGCTCGCCCTGTTCGATCAATACGATGGGCAGCCCGCGCAGATATTCAAGTGTTCCATCCGTTGACCCGCCGTCTACAACAATGATTTCGTAACTGACTCCGTCACACGATGGGGGGATGCTGGCAAGGCACTGCTTTATCCATTTCATGCGATTGAGTGTTGCGACTACTACCGATAACTTCATACGCCTATACGCTCGCCCGTCACAGCATCGGTGACATAGCACTTGCCGTATCCCTCACACTCCAAAATCTCATTACCTGGTGAGTGGGGCAGGTATCCACGTTGCAGAAACCAACTCACGCGATGACGCTTGCCGTCCAATCCCTGGCATGTCGTGCAATGTGTTTCAGTTTCGCCCAAGTGCCACACGGCTGGACGATCAGACTTTGCCGACAATAGACCAGCCTGCCCAAGACCCGAAACTGAATCAGCCCACAGACCAACACGGCGCGTAATCTCAGCTCGTTTCGATTCGTCTCCGCGTGCCTCGACTACCGCGCTGGAAAAGTCGCCCGTGTATCCAGCTTGCTCCGTGACCCATTTCTTGATGCTGGCATAGTCCTTTTCGGTTGCGTCATCCTCTGGTGCTTGTATGCCGCCCTCGCGCATACCCTCAAAGTATGCTGGCTGGGCACTCTTGCGTATGAGTGCCTTGTGCGCACGTCGAAGGTCAATCGCGTCCATATTCCCGTTCATGGTCTCATGTACCCAGTTGGTCAGGGCGTCACGATAACTATTTGTGACACTTGCCACACTTCTTAGTGTGCCAGATTGAATTACAATGTCATCTATATTCCAGGCATACTTATATGATTCATCCTTGCGATCTTTCATTGATTGACAACCTCTACAGTCATTTCTTTTCCAGACTTTGAGATAACTCTGAATGAAGTATTTCTTGGTAGGAGAAACTCTGTTTCTCCCCTTGCTTTACTAATCATGTCTATAAATGCCCCCTTTGTTCCTTTTGGTATACGAATATGTATAGAAAAATCTTTGTCAAATCCCATCGGTACATGATCTTTCATTAATGATGTACTAACAAATCCTTTATCGGTATAAGTATCGCCAACATTAAGATCGCTGTAAAATCTTTGATTAGCCAATCTATGAGATATAAAATCAATTGGAGAACTTGTTTTAGATAATGCGGAATCAATTTTTTCTATCGTATAGCCTTTATTCATATCTATACCAAGTCTTAATTGATCGTTTATATCTTCAAAATCATACCCGGAATATTCTCTGATAGCTCGTGATTCATCATCAGTTAATTCATTTGCCCAGTCACTATATGAATCAAATCCCCACGCAGAGGCGTCTTGATAATCCTTATTAGTCCATGATTTTATTCCACTACCATTGACTGGATTATTAGTTTTACCATCTCCACTACTAGCAAACTGTCCTCCCTCAGAACTTCCTGCCGGTTCGTGATGCGGGTTGAACCTTCGGGCTTTTGGGATGTAAAATACAGACCTCCGCACATTGCGCAGTATGCGCGTCTTGCCACTCGGCCACGAATAGCGAACAATTTGCTCATTAGGGAATGCACGCACAGCCCGCCATACACGCTCGCTCAATTCAACTGGCACAGTTTCGTCAACGTCCTCTTCGTCTGTGGCTGTCGTGTCCTCTGGTTGCGGAGTCCACTCTTCGGGTATGACTCCCTGTTCCGCTGCCAGTGTCATAATCTGTGGCGCGCTCAATACGTTCTGCCCATTGACGGCCCACTTGGCCATCTCAGAGATGACTTGCGCTTTTGATAATTCCAACTGAACATCTTGTATCTCGCCCTCGACATCGCGCTCATCGTACAAGAATCCTATTGTTGGTGGTAGCAACTCTTGCAACTCGCCTTGATGAGCAAGAATGTAATCCCTGCCGCCCATTGCTGTTGCGTTGCGGTGCATTACCTCGACTTCGTTTCCACGCCCAAGCACGCCCGCGTTCTCATAGGTGAACTCACCCTTGTACCCGAACGCGGTCTCGTACCCGCGCATGAGAATCTTTACCCATAGGTCAATGTCCCATCTGTCGGGCAGACTTGAAAGCAGAGTCAGCGCGAACTCTGGCATATCTCCGCCGCTTGACATGATGGTTGCGATGCTGTTTAAGTATGAGTCTGACTTGGCTTGCAATGACTCATCGCGTGCCTGTAATGCTGTTTTCCATTCTGTTTCTCCTATGAACTTTCCAGTCAAGATTCCATCGGGAGTCTTTGTTCCAAGCTTCTGTTGGTAATGCAGTAAGACCCCAACCATGATCTTGGCCAACTGGTAACAGCGCGCAACTGCCGGAAATCCATAGCCGAGCTTTGTTTCGTCTGTGGATATTAGCGAACACTTGCGAATGAACTTGTCGTAGGCCCACTCTTGCGTTCCGCCCGACGACGGGTAGTATTTCAGCGGGACGGCTGGATCGCCAACAAGCTCACATCGTGTGGGGTCTACTGACCAGAGCGTAAATAGCGGGCCACCACGTCCCTGTCTGCCAATCTCAGACACAAATCCCATCCGCGTTGCCCAGTACGATTGAGATTGCCATGAAGAGTACGCGCGCCATCCGCCCGTGTTCCCCTTGACGTATTTGTTGCCTACCTTTATCCAGCGGTCAAAGCCCTTAACAACCTCGGTAAATGTCTTTACCTGCCTTGACCCACCAGTTATGGAATATCCCCTATTTACGTCCGTTTGGACAACGCCATTGAATATGCCAGCCAAGAACGGCTCTTGTTGAACGATGTCCCTATACCAGGCGTCCCACACTCGAACAGATGCGCGCTCGCCTGGCTCATTCGCCATTGATGACAACACCCATCTGTAAACGCGTGAGAATATGCTAGTCGGCTCACTAAATCGTGGCTGACTTGACTCGCCTGTTGCCGTGCGCTCTACTATCTCGGCTACCTTGTCAAGTGCCTTGACTTCCATTGCGCCAAGGTGCCTCTCTCCCTCTCGTTCGCGTCGTTCCTGTCTATGGCGCTGAGCGCTTCTCTTTGACATATAATGCCTCATCTATTTTCTCTAGTGCGCTTCCGTGATAAACATTCCAGGGGATATATGCCCCATCCCGAATTATTACTCTTGGAGTGATCTGACTATTGTGTTGATGATTCGCAGTGAATTGTTTCCTTGTTTGATGTCTACTCCGTCGCGGGATTCGCTTGCTCATCTTGTTACCATGTATACGATAGAAAAAATGATTGCGGCGAGTGGGAATATAGCAACCCACCAATCAATGCCCACGCCCATCCTGATTGGCGTCATTGACGTTGGCTTCGGCCTCGGATATTTCTTGCTCATCTCACCCGCCTTGCTTGTCGTCAACTGCTACCGGCTGAATCCAGATGCGAGTCGTTTGACCTCCCTCGCGCAGTTCCATGAATTTTGCTTGGCAATGATGCTTGGCCAATATGGAATTTACAGCCGCGTCAATCTCTGCGCCACACTCTTGCTCACGCCTTCGTCGCTGATTATCCACCATCGCCTTGGCCATGGCGATTCGTTTTGATTCGTCGTCTATGGTTGGCATGGGAGGCACGGCTTGTACTGGCACGATTTTGTCCTTACTCATCTTTCCCCCAATGGCTTTCGTACCCATGTGTGAGAGCCGTCACGGTACATCACGGCATACCTGGTCATATCCATCCCGTGATCGTCCTCTTTCACCGGCTCATCCTTTGACTTGTGATCTTTCCAGATGTAACACGGGAATTCTTTCTCTGTGCTAATCGGCTTGCGATTCGTTTCAAGGTCATTGTCAACTTCGACCAGACTACCACGCATGACAAATAATCGCGGGCGTCCATCCGCTTGTACTTTTAGACGCTCTTGAACCTTTTCAATACCTGTAGTGACCGCCTTGGTTGCGGGCGTTGTAGGTATTCCATTCTCGCGCAGCGTTGCCATGTCCTCTGCGTCATGGTCACACACTGTCGCCTCTATTCGCTCGCCCGCACTCATTTCTTTGATTTGAACTGAGTGCGCCCTGACAGTGCGCCCAGTCATGTAAATTTGACGGTAGAGATATAGCCGCCCATCCTCATCCTCTGCGAACCATCCGCACACAAACGGATGCGTAAATCCAAAATCAACCGCTCTGAATCTGCGCCAACTCGACGGAATGGGGAATGGGTCAATCATGTGCGTTGATTCAGAGAACTCGTAAATCACTCCTTCGGCGCTTACCCATTGGCCAAGGCGAAGACGCTTGAATCTCAGTCCAGTCAACCTGTCGAGTATTCCGATGTCAGTTACTCCCTGTGGAGTCAACTGACCATCTGCCGTATATAGCATCGGATTGTCTTGATGGTGAGATTCCAGCAAGGTCAGTCCAATACGATGCTTTATCCAGTGCGATTCAGCGCCAGGATTACAATCGCCGATCACTTGTGGATGCTCTGTGTGGCCAGCGCGCAGAGTCGCCCGCGTTGTCAGTGTCTCCCAATCATCAAGAGTTAGCTCCTCGGCCTGGTTTACGATGATTAGATCGCGCTCGCTCGACAGCGTCTTTCCTGGATGGTCTAATCCTCCTACCCATACACGCGCGCCTGTTGCTGGATAATAAAACCATTCTGGTTTTGAACCGCCAAATGTTTCATAGTTGGTTGCAATCTTAGCCCATGTTTGCAACACAGTTCCGTCCATGTCCGCGCGAATCTTGCGCACGATGGCGGCCTGTAGCCCTTTGACTTCATTCGCAAGTCGATTCAGTTTGTAAAGAACCGCGAACGTCTTTCCGGTCTCGGCGGGCCCCGCTATGATTACCTCATGGTCATTACACGATTGGATAGCAAGAGCTGCGCCACGAAACTCCCACGACTTTTCACTTGCCTGGATCGCTTGGGATGGCCTGATCGTCCATCCCCGTCTTTTCAGGCTCGACAAAAACGAAACCAACTGAGGAGAGTAATTGGCGTACATAGTCAAGTTTCTGGTCTTCCGTCATATCCTCGAATGTGAACGGCTGTGCAACCTTTCCGTCAACGCGCTCCATGATTGCAGATAGCAAACCAGGAGACGGCTCACAGGCGAGTGTTACAAGAGCCGACAGCGCAACAGCATCGCGCAATGGTACATCGTATGGCAGACCGTCAAGTCGTTTTCCATACAATGGATACAAGTCAAGCAATTGCCCGCGCGTTAGTTTGCCCGCCTTATCAAATATCTCGCGCCATGATTCGCCAAGAGGTGGGCGTCCGGCTGGATTGGGAGGAGGTGTGCCCTTCACATAGCGCCCTCTGTTATCGCGCTTTACACCATTTTCTTCCCTATTAGCAGGATTTTTCTTGCTCATTTTTATACACGTGTATCAAACATGCCATTTGCCTGCATGGGTAGGTGAATGCCAATCCAGAAAGCCAGGCCGATCAAGACAATGCCAATGACCCAGCGAATGGCCTTTGAGATTTTTCCTTCTGGAACATCTTGATCATTCATGCCAGAACAACACCATAGCCCGATGGATTGCCGTCAATGTAGCAATCATCCATCGCCTTTTTGAACGTAGACAGGTCCAGCTGACGAAATGCACCTTCGTCTCGCCTTTCCCTCTGCCAGTCTGGATCGTGATAGAACGCACTGCCATTCCCAACAGAGAGTAAGACAAGAAAGTGGCCGCCCTCGTAAGGGTCTTGGCGCTCCGTGATTGGTATACTTCCGTAGTGAACCAGGACAACACATGGCGTGCGCTGTATAAAGTAATTGAAATCCTGGTAGGCAACCGCGTGCATCGTAACGCCATACTGCGATGCGACACGTTCAATGTCCGGCCCTGTCGTATACGCCTTGTCTGGTGACATTCCGCACGCCATGGCAAGTTCGTCGGTTGTTACGTCAACGCCCTTGTAGTCCAGTATCATACGCAGGCAAGCCGGGCCGCAATCATTGCGATACTTTGTCGCGTCGGCGTCCCATTGAGAATGGTATTTGACGGGTGCATACTGTGGGGGCTGGGCGGATTGTAGAGCGCGTACCATCTCTGCGTAGTGCTTGACGGCGGCCTCGTGCGCCGCAAGGTTGGCACGCGCGGATTGCAGAAACTCATCAATCTCGGCGAGGATACTTTCAGCTAATTCGCCTGGCGTTATCATGGCTGACCCGTCAATTCAGAGGGGCTATACGTATCTTGCCGAAAGCACAGAAGCGAATCAAAATATTCAAGAGTGATACTGTCACACAACGGCTTGACCCATGTCGTGGGAAATGGAGGCCATAACCAAGCTGACTTGCGCTTTACTAGTTTGGATAGCTTATCCATTAGAGTAAGAACAATATTCATTTCTCTGAGTCTTTCTGGTCTTGCGCGCGCATTGCGGCATATCCATTGCCAGCAAGCTGGACTCCGACATCACCAATCAACGCCCTTCGGATTTCGTCCAGCTCTTTTACGGCACGCTCCAATCTTTCAAGGTCGTCTTTTGCCTTGACTCGAAAGTAGGCCCGATACGCCGCCTCGAACGCATCAAATGATTCCTGTGTTTGTTCTGCGCCCTCGCGCAAAGTTGCCTTTTGTAAATCGCTTTGCAGATTCTCGATTGACTTGATCATTTCGCAATTACTCCCAACTCGCGCAGCGCACAATCAACATCAACTCCAAGCGATTCTGCAAGAAACCTGAACCAATCCGACAGAAAAAAATCGCGCAATTCAAGTACTGGATCGGTAAACCCTTTTGAGTATGAAAAGTTATGCAAGTCTCTACGAGAGATTCTCAGTTCTTTCGCCTCTTTACTCCCGAATCTACCAATTGTAGTTAAACCAGTGACAGAACACCAGTCTCTCACCGCGCGTTCTATGATTGCGCGCGCAAGTTTCTTTACGCCCAGATCATCATACTCAAGTGTATCATTACTTTCCACCAATCGCCTCCGCCCATTTGGGCAACTGTATACTATGTGAACGCAGTAAAGCAACCAGCTCCTTGGCGTATCCTTTCCAAAGAGCAACCTGCCCTTCGAGCTCCATGATTCTCTTGCTCTGAGCTTCGCCTGCTTGACGCAATTTGCCAACGTCCTTGTTCAATCCAACAATAGTCTCGTGATCTTCTTTGGCCTGTTTTTCAAGAGCTACGATTCTACTCTCGTAAATTGATTTTGCCATAGCAACAAGATCGCTGGATGTATCCACGACGACGTTGTCAGCGTCAGCGTTCGACTTGCGCGTATCGGCATTGGACTTGCGCTGATTTATAATAGCGTTGACAACCTGTGTCAGTGCCGACGAACCAATTGCCGCAATGACAATGGGCAATAGATCGCTCAATCATGCTCCAATTGGGCAGGAGAAAAAACTAATTTGAGAACGACTTGCCAATCGCCCAAGTTCCGCGCACGGAAGCGTGCGCCAGCTTCGAGCCGAGCAATTGCGTCACCAAGCCGAGCACCAACACGCCGATCTGCGCGATGGTTGCCGCCAGCCCGTCAATCTCGCCGATGTCAGCGGACGGGACAAAGACTTTGAGAACGAACAGCGCAACCAAGCCGGCGAGATTCAGTCCCGTGACCCAGTTGGCCGCTTGACCGTCCTTGACCAGCCCAACAGTTTTCCCGACATTGACCAGGAACGAAAGCAGGGCCCCGACACCGGCAAGGGCAAGAAATTGCGAGAGAAGATTTGGCAAATCCACAGGAGACCTCCATAGTTTTTCTGTGGCGCGGCTGGCTGGACTCGTGGCGTACACCGCCAAGCCCTACATGTAGGCTTCCGGCCAAGCCGCGCCCGTATACCACACAACACTCATAGTATACGACGTGTTAAGTCTGGTGTCAATATGGTTTATGTTCCAAATGCGTAGCATTATGCAATGCTAGAGTTACAGTTTTGATACCGTGTAGAAAATCACCTAGCACGAGATAGCAGTACGTAGCACTCGTGAATCAATGCGCAATGTAATATGACATTCCT
>Ga0316628_100004349_pt1 | contig 11098 bp, 8 predicted proteins | sample OWC_Aug_M2_C1_D5_FD_207648 | JGI IMG/M metagenome (GOLD analysis project Ga0316628, IMG submission 207648) | Wetland soil microbial communities from Old Woman Creek delta, Ohio, United States - OWC_Aug_M2_C1_D5_C | ecosystem: Environmental > Terrestrial > Soil > Wetlands | place: USA: Ohio... | reverse complement strand
CGGACTCCTCAGGATGACACCATTGGGAAGTCGACAGCCCACTGCCGACAGTCAACAACGGATAGCCGAAGGGATCGTAGGGGCGGGTCTCGGTGCGCCCTTTTTCTTCGCTCTGGACCATCAACCGATGCAACTGGGAGCAGCGCAGCACGGGGCCGTTGTATAGCTGCGCGGCTCTTCTTCCCCACATAGGATCAAAAGGCGCGGAGGCAAAGAGCGGCTTTGCACTAATTGCCTCGCATTGACCGCTTGGGCGGGGCAAGCCCCGCCCCTCCGCCGAACCCATGGTTAGCTTCCTCTTCCACCATGTGTCCACCATGATTAGGACCATGGACTTTTGGAGGTGCCAATGAAGCCCTGAAGGCCGGGGCGTGCAATAAGAGCACTTGTGTCCCTGCCGGACGCTTCTTCCACAGAATTTCCACAGGCGATGGTCTCACCAGTTGATTCCGCAACAGGTTAGGACTACACTGGGCGCGGACGTTATGCCTCACGGGCCGTGAGGCTGCACTTCCTGACGTTACCCAAGGTGGGCCGGCCAGGATGGGCTCCGGCACTTGCAAGACAATGGGATTCCGCTTCCCGGAGGACGAACGCTTCCCAGCCTGGAAGATTACCTTCCTGCAATATCTGGTTGCGGGCTCGTTCTTCTTCCTGCTCTTTGGATACTGGCGTCTGCAGATCGCCCACCATCGTGAGTACCTCGAACAAGCGGAACGCAACCGCATTCGCAACCTGCCGGTGATCGCGCCGCGAGGGAGGATTCTGGACCGCGAGGGGCGAGTCCTGGCGGACAACTTCCCCGCCTTCAGCGTCCTGCTCATGCGCGAGAGCCCTTCGGCTCTCACCTCCGAACGCGTGGGAGGAATCGCGCGCGGCTTGGATCTGGATCCGGGCGAGCTGGAAAGGCAGATCGCGCGGGCGGAAAAGCTCCCGCGCTTCCAACCCGTCATCCTGAAGCAGTCAGCCGCGCTCGAGGACATCGCCTTCGTCGAGTCACACCGCGTGGAGTATCCCGAGCTCGACCTACTTCAGGTCCAGCAGCGTTCCTATCCCAAACAGAAGATCGCCGCTGCGATGCTAGGCTACGTCGGGGAAGTCTCCGGAGAGATGGTGGCCAAGCGCGGTTCGCACTACCGGCCGGGTGACGTCGTGGGACAGTCCGGAATCGAGCGCACCTACGACTCGATCCTGGAGGGGCGGGACGGGATGCGCCGCGTCATTGTGGACAGCCGGGGGCAGGAGATGGGTTCGATGACCACCATCAACGCCTTACCCGGCGACGACTTACGGCTGACGATCGACCTCGACCTGCAGATGGTGGCGGAAGCCGCGCTGGGCGATCAATCCGGGGCGGTTGTGGCCCTCGACCCCGCCACCGGCGAAGTGTTGGCCATGGTGAGCCATCCTTCCTTCGATCCCAACGACTTCGCGCGCCGCATGGATGCCGCAACCTGGGAGCAATTGACCTCGGACCCCCAAAAGCCGCTGATGAACAAGGCCATCCAGGCGCAGCTCGCCCCAGGCTCGGTCTTCAAGATCATCACGGGCGCTGCCGCGCTGGAGACAGGGACAATCAAGCCCAGTTACACTCTGCAATGCTCGGGCCTGGTCAACATCTACGGCCATACCTATCACGACTGGGTCTGGAATAAGGGCCACGGACACGGCACCGTGGACTTCCATGGCGCCATCGTTCACTCCTGTGACGTCTACTTCTACACACTCGGCAAGCTTCTGGGAATTGAGAAAATCGCCTATTTTGCCCGCCGCCTTGGACTTGGCGCGCGGACGGGGATTGACCTGCCTGGCGAAGATTCCGGCTTGGTTCCTTCTCCCTCTTGGGTGAAGCGCGTCTTCAAACGGCAATGGTACGCAGGAGAAACGATCTCCGTGGCCATCGGTCAGGGGGCGGTGGCCGTCACCCCGCTGCAAATTGCCTACGCCATTGGCGGAATCGTTTCCGGGGGAGATTTTCGCCAGCCGCACCTCGCCTTCCGGGACCAGCTCCGGGTTTTGGGCGTGAAGCCGGAGAAGGAAGACGAGGAGCGTCGGTTCCCGCTCAGCGATGAGACTGTCGAGGCCCTCTCGCGCGCCATGTGGGGCGTCGTCAACGAAGGGGGGACTGGTGCCGCCGCCTACGAGCCAGGGTTGGATATTGCCGGCAAGACGGGAACAGCCCAGGTCGTCAGCGTGGAACTGCAGCAGGCCGCCAAGAAACACGAGTACCGTAACAATGCCTGGTTTGTGGGCTACTCGCCGAGCGCCAAGCCGGAGATTGTCGTTGCCGCCTTGGTGATGCAGGGCGATCATTCCACCGTTGCCGTGCCCATCGCACGCGATGTCATCAAAGCGTATTTTGACAAGAAGGCGGCGCGGCGGCCTCCACCCAATCAGCTCCAGACTCAGATTCGAGTGATGAGCGAGGCTCGGGAGCCTTTACTCAGCTCGCCAGAGAGAGAGGCTCGGTAGTCATGGCGGGATTCAGAGTATGAAGAGAACGGTCCGCTTTCGGGACTCCGATTGGACGCTGCTTGCCCTGGGCGTGGCGATTGCCGCCATTGGCATCGCGGAGATCTACAGCGCGACGGCACATACGCCTCTGGCTGGGCAGGTCAACAGGCAGGTCTGGTGGGTGCTCCTTGGGGCGGTTCTGGCCATCGTGGTCAGCCAGCTCGATTATCACCGGATTCTCGAGCTAATTCCTTGGATCTATGGGGGTTGCCTTCTAGCGCTGGCGGGCCTTTTGGTCCTGGGGCCCACGATTGCCGGCGCCAAGCGATGGATCCCCATCGGCGGCCTCACTTTCCAAGTGTCAGAGATGGCGAAGTTGGTTATAATATTGACGGTGGCGGCCTATTTCGCCGATCGACAAGGCAAATTTGTCACGTGGAGAGACTACCTAAAACTGGGAGCTTTGGTTGGCCTGCCGGCGGTTCTAGTGGCGATGGAACCGGACCTCGGCACGGCATTGACTTTCTTCCCGATCGTCGCCGCCGGTTTCTTCCTGGCCGGAATCAGGCCGAGGCAGGTTGCAGTGCTGGCCCTGCTGGGAGCGATGCTGCTGCCGGTGGGCTGGCATTTCCTGAAGCCCTACCAGCGTGAGCGGCTCGTCAGTTACGTTCACCCCGCGCAGGACACCCAAGGCTCAAGCTACCAGGGCACGCAGGCGAAGATTGCTATCGGTTCGGGCGGCTTCTGGGGGAAAGGTTTTGCGAGTGGAACACAAAGCCGGCTGGGGTTTGTCCCTGTTTCCCACGCCGACTTCATTTTCGCCGCTTTCGCTGAGGAACAGGGGTTCGTGGGCACGCTCATCGTTTTGCTCCTCTATCTGGCCTTGCTCCTTCGACTCCTGGATGGAGCTCAAACGGCCGGTGACCGTGCCGGAAGTTACTTGCTGGTAGGTTTCGCGGCGGTTCTGTTCTTTCAAGTCGCCGTCAACGTCGGCATGATGATCGGTTTCTTCCCGATCACCGGCATTCCGTTGCCGCTCATGAGCCAAGGGGGGTCGTCGGCACTGTTCACCTTCCTTGGTCTCGGGCTGGCGATGAGTGTCAGCATGCGGCGATTCGTGAACTGAGCGCAGCCGTCGTTGGGCAGGAGATACGTTTGGCCGGCCGCCTTAGCGATGCCGGCCCAGGCGGACAAGGTAGGTCCTGACGGCCCGCGGTCACCGCGGGTCCTGTCAAAGCTACCCAAGAGATATCTGGTCCGGCCGCGGTGTTTCCTAGCCCCTGGGGTGAGGAGCCGCGGTCGGATGGAGCGCACCTGGAGTCGATCTCCCGCGGAGTGGGATGGATCCTCCGGAAGCTCCCCTCAAGGAGTTCCCATGACCAAGGAGTTGTATATTTCCTCGTCTCCCCACGAGACGAAGATCGCCTTGTTGGAAGACGACCAACTGGTGGAAGTGTACTACGAACGCGAAGCCGACGTGGGCTTGGTGGGCAGCATCTACAAAGGCCGCGTCAGCCGCGTGTTGCCCGGGATGCAGTCGGCATTCGTCAACGTCGGCCTGGAGCGAGACGCGTTCCTCTATGTCTCGGATTTTGTTGAAGACGAAGAGGAGTACGACAAGATTTTCTCTGAAGCCGAGGCGCGCGCCACCCGCTTCGTGCAAAGCCCCCAGGCGGTGGCCGAACCCGCTGTGAGTTCCCCCTCCCCCGGCGAACAGGCTCCCGCACCCGTTGTCGAGCCTCCCTCCCCGGCGCCCAGCGTCGAGAGCACCAAGGCCGGCGAGTCACCGGCTCCTCCCGCGACCACGGCACCGCCGCCCCCGTCCCGGCCTTCGCAGGAACGCGGCGAATACCGTCGCCACGAGCAGCCTCGCGGGCGACGGCGGCGGCGCGGCGGGCGCGACTTCCGCTCTGGCCCCAAGCCCGAACCTCGCGAGCGCCTCGCTGAGCACATCGAGCATCCAGCCCCATCCAGTTTCGAAATCCTTCCCGGTGAGTCTCTGGCGAAATACCGTGATGTCACACCCGAGTCTCCCGCCGGAGAAGACCTCGCCGTCGAGTCCTCTACCTCGGGAACCGCAGAGTCATCCGCTCCAGTCGAGGCCCAGATGGCAACGGAAAGCGCGGATGCTGTCACGCCCCCGGAGGAGCAGGTCGGGCCTCTCACTGCTCCAACTCGCGAGCCTATTGCCTTGGGCGCGGATTCCGCGGCGCCTCCCGAATCAGAGAGTGCTCCTGAGGATGACGCGGTGGCGTTTCCGGGCGGGATTGCGATGATTGCTCCCCTCCCGGTACCGGGCGAGCCTGAACCGGGCGCCACAGATGAATCTGTGGCCGTACCCACTGCCGAAATCTCGCGGGCTCCTGCTGAAATCCATGCGGAGTCTGCGGCGGTGGAAGAAACCCTGGGGGGAAAGCCGTGGAGTCCCCAGGAGCTGGGCCCGGAGGTCCCCGAGGCGGCGGAACAGCCCGCCTCCGCTGTCGAAAGAGTCGAGGCGGAGTCCGAACTGGAACCGCCGGCGCTCGACCCGGTTGCCGAGGAGTTTGCCGAAGAGACTTTCGCCGAGCATGTCCCCGCCGCCGAGGAGGGCGTCGGGACCGAGTCCAAAGAACCAGACCAGTCCGCGACGGCTCCCAGCGAGGACACAGCCTCCCTTCCGCCTCCTGCCGAGCCGGAGGAAAAGAAATACACTCTGCGGGAGCCTCACCAACGCCCGCGCTTTGCGCCGCGTCGCCATCGGGGACGTCGTGGCGTGGGGAGAACGCGCGCGCCGCGATACGAATCCCCCCGTCCTGGCAACAACACCTCGGTGCAGATCAGCGATCTGCTCAAGGAAGGGCAGGAAATCCTGGTGCAAATCGCCAAGGAACCGCTGGGTACCAAGGGCGCGCGGATTACTTCGCACATCGCGCTCCCCGGCCGTTACCTGGTCTTCATGCCCACCATCGATCACATCGGGGTCTCCCGCAAGATCTCCTCGGAGGAGGAGCGCCTGAGGCTGCGGAATATCATCCTGGAGAACAAAGGCACACTCACCGGCGGCTTCATCGTGCGCACGGCGGGCGCCGGCCGGTCCGAGGAAGAGCTCAAGGCCGATCTGAAGTTCCTCTCCACACTCTGGAGCGACATCCGGGCGAAAGCGGAACGCGTCAAGGCGCCCGCGCTGCTCCACCGCGATCTGGACCTCGTGCAGCGCATCCTGCGGGATACGCTCTCGCCGGATTTCAAGAATGTGCGCGTCGACAATGAGATCGAGTACGAGCGCTGCGTGGAGTTCGTCAACCGCTGCCAGCCGTCGCTGGTCGGGCACGTCAAGCTCTACACGCGGAACGCGCCGCTTTTCGAGGAATTCGGCATTCAGCAGGAGGTGGACAAGGCGCTGAAGCCCAAGGTGTGGCTGAAGTCGGGCGGCTATATCGTCATCAACCAAACCGAGGCGTTAGTGGCGATCGATGTCAACACCGGCAAGTACGTCGGCAAGACGAACCGCCTGGAAGACACCATCGTCAAGACCAACATCGACGCCATCAACGAGATCGTGCGCCAGATCCGCCTGCGCGATCTGGGCGGCATCATCGTCATCGATTTCATCGATATGGACGAGCGGCGCAACCGCCAGAAGGTGGTGCAGGCGCTCGAAGAGGCCCTACGCCGCGACCGCGCGCCGACCAAGGTCCTCTCCTTCAACGATTTCGGGTTGGTGGCGATCACCCGCAAGCGCGTCAAGCAATCGCTGGAGCGCACACTTTGCCAGCCGTGTGTTTACTGCACGGGCTCAGGTTGGATTAAATCCGTCAACACGGTCTGCAACGAGATTTTAGGCGAAGTCAGGAAGATGGCTCGGGAATTGGAAGGCGACTCGATCACCTTGCGCGTCAATCCGGACGTCGCCCACGCGCTCAAGTCGCGCCAGGGCTCCCTGCTCTCCGAACTCGAGTCGCTCACCCACAAGGACATCATCATCAAGAGCGACCCGGCCGTGCATCAGGAACGATTTGAGATTTACTAGACCTCGGTGAGGGGCGATTCGCAGATCGCCCCATGCCGCCCTCACCCGGCGTCGTGCCGCTCCCCTTTCCCGGTGCCCCCGTGCATGTGTAAGCCGTCCCGCTCCTGCAGCCCGCCCAGTCACGGGACGTGGATTCCAGCCCGCTCGCCCACCTCGGCCCTGCGCGCAAGAATCAAAGAAGGCTTGAGGGCGTGCCACGCCAAGCTGGTTCGGTCGTCACAACAAAGGCAGATCTGCCACGGACATTTTGGCGCTCGTCGTTTGTGAGCGCGCAGTGCGAATCCATGCTTGCATGCCACAAAGACATGGCGTAGGCTGCCAGCGTTGAGTGCAACCGAGCTGCCGCGAGAAGCCGTTCAATCCCCCCAATCAACGCGAACGGTTTCGCGAACTGCCCTTTGCCAAGTACGCACGTGAGGTCCAGCAGGCCGCTAAGCGGCCGACAACACCGTTTTCAGGCTGGAAGTGATCATGAAGGTTCTCCTCATCAATCCCAATAATCCCTATAACGTCTACCGTGTGCCGCGATTTATCAAAGGCGCGCCGGTCTTACCCCGCTACTTCAACATGGAGGCCCGAAGCGTATTCCCACCGCTCAACTTGGCGGCGCTAGCCGCCTATTGCCCGCCCGATGCGGAAGTCCGCATCCTTGACGAGTGTGTCGAGCCGGTAGATTTTGAAGCCGACGCGGACCTGGTCGGCATCACCGCCATGACCTGTCTGGCACCGGTGGCGTATCGCATTGCTGATGGCTTTCGCGCCCGCGGCAAGGCAGTGGTGTTGGGCGGCATCCACCCGACTCTTCTGCCCGAAGAAGCGGCTGCCCATGCGGACGCGGTGGCCGTGGGTGAAGGTGAGCTCGTCTGGCCACAAATCCTCGAAGACTTCCGGCGGGGCTGCCTGAAACGGATATACCGAGCCGAGGGATTCTTGAGGATGGAGAACCTGCGCCCACCGCGGCGCGACCTCCTTCATCCCAGAGGCTACGTGCTGCAAACCGTGCAGTCTTCCCGGGGCTGCCCCTACGATTGCAGCTTCTGCTCGGTAACCACAACCCTTGGCCGCGCCTTCCGTTGCCGGCCCGCGGCCGAAGTCGTGGAAGAAATCGCGGCGCTGCCCACGCGCTATCTCTTTTTCGTGGACGACAACATCTGTGGCGTCCGGCATCGGGCGCGCGAGCTTTTTCGTGCCCTGATCCCGCTCAAGCTCGGGTGGAGCGGACAGGCCACCGCCGGCATCGCCGACGACGAAGAGGTGCTTGACCTGGCCGCGGAAAGCGGCTGCAAGGTCCTCTTCCTGGGGTTTGAGACTTTCTCGGACGAGAACCTGAAAAAACTCGGGAGACACGAGAAGTGGGAGGACAGGTTCTTCCGAATCGTCAGGAAGATTCACGACCGGGGCATCGCGATTTGGGGCGCCTTTGTCGTCGGGTTTGACGGTGACACTCCGGAGAGCATTGTGAGAACGGTGCGCATGACAAAGGATGCCGGGTTGGACTTCGCCCAGTTCTCAACCTTGACGCCGCTCCCGGGCACGAGGATGTTTGAGGAGTTCAAGCGGGACGGACGGATCTTCAATTTTGATTGGTCGGCTTACAGCCTCGGTGAAGTCGTGTTTCAGCCGGCGCGCATGGATATCCCGACATTGAAGAAGACGACGTTTGAAGCCTGGCAGGAGTTCTTTTCCTTGGGTTCCATGGTCCACCGCCTGCCCCTCTGGCCGCCCCGTCAGCGCGAGTTCATCCTCTGGCTGATCAATCTGGGGATTCGCAAGGTCGTGACCCGCTCCAGGGGCTGGAGCGCAGGACGCATTTCTGATCAACCCCTGGCACAGATCGAGATCCCCGCGGTCGAATTCGACCGGCCTGGGAGCTTTTAGCGCCCTATCGGCTGATTGGGCCAGCGGCGGGCGCCGAGACCTTTGCAGTCCGGCCGATCTCGCCGATGACAGGAATATCTCCAGACGGTTGGAATGGCGCTAGCTGCCGTACCTCGCCAGCCTTTCCTGCCGCAGAACCTCCTGACAAGAACCAAGGAGACCACGGGTTCTTTGGACCTGGGGCAGCGACCTTTGGGGAGGTCCGGTCGCCATTCATACGATTCCGTCGCGGATGCGGTCGAGTTCGGCCCGTATCGTATCGCTGCGCTTTCCATGGCTCCCTGTGCATGGACTTCTCCGTTTCCCCGCGGGCTTTTGCACATCTTCCCTCGACTTTTGGAAACTAAGGAGCGCAAGCTACAATCGGCGAGGCCGACTGGCAAGGCTCCTATGGAATCCTCCATCGCAGAAGGCATCCGCCTCTTCAACACCCAGAAGTTCTTTGAGGCGCACGAAGCCCTGGAAGCCGTCTGGCTAAAAGCTCAAGGCGACGAAAAGACTCTCCTCCACGGCCTGATTCAGGTCGCCGCAGCGTTTCACCATTTTACGCGCGGCAACTTGGTGGGTTTCCAGTCGCTCCTCGAAAAGGGTCTGACGAAGCTGGAAAAATGCGGCAGTTCTCGCGGCGAGATCGAAATCGAGGGTTTTTTAAAGCAGCTCCAACCCTGGCGAGAGTTCGCACAACGACCCTCGACAGCGCCCGATTCCAGCCGGGCTGGAAATGCTGGCCACCTGGCCCGGCCCCATTTCCCGAGGATTGCGGCGGGCTAAACCGGCTGGTGGGGGACCATTCACAATTCACCGTTCGTCATTCTTCCACCACCAGCTTTCCCTTCATCCGCCCGTGCCCGAAGCCGCAGAATTCCGAGCACTGGAACTTGAACGTCCCCGCCTTGTCGGCAGTGAACTCGATGGTGGTCGGGTCACCCTTTTTGAGTTTCTGGTTGATGCTGAACGCCTCAAGCTTGAAGCCGTGGTCGCGGTCGAGCGCGGTGATGACGAGCTTGACGTGCTCGCCCTTCTTCACAGTGATGAGGTTGGGATTGAACTCATATTTCTTGGCAGTCATCTGAATCTCGCGGACTTCGCTTGCTGCGGACGGCACGGGCGGCTCTTGCGCGATGGCCCGCAGCGCCAGCGCCACGAGCACTGCCAGCGCCAATAGATACACCTTGAATCGCTTCATGATTCTCTCCTCTTCGCACGCACTTCCTCGGCCGGATCCTCGGATTGGCTACCATTTCAGCAAAGCCGTTTCGGCGGCCATGCCGGGCCCGAGGGCGATCATCACACCCCAATCCCCCGGCTGGGGATTCCCTTCGCGGATGACTTTGTCGAGGACGAACAGCACCGTCGCCGAAGACATGTTCCCGTACCTGCGATAGATGTCCTTCGAAAAACGCAATTGCTCATCCGTCAAGCCAAAATACTCCTGCACATTATCGATCACCTTGCGGCCGCCGGGGTGCACCACCCAGAAGCGGATATCTTCCTGCCGCAATCCGTTGCGCTCCAGCAATGGCCCGAGCGAGCGCTCGATCATGGGTGCGGCCAGGTTACGGATTTCTGCCGCCAGAGTGATGCGCAGCTTGCCTTCGCGCTGCTCGAAACCCACCTTGTCGAGTTGTTCCGGGTCGAGGAAGGTTTGGAAGTCCACGACCTCTGGAAAAGGCCGGCGATCGAGCGTTTCCGTGCCGAGCAGAATCGCCGCGGCGCCGTCCGCGCAGATGGCGTTGCCGATGACCGTTTCGAGCGAATTGTCGATGTAGTAGCTCGCCGAGCAGATTTCGACCGAGAGCATGAGTGCCTTGCGCCCGGGATGTGCCGCGGCAAAATCCCAGGCACGCTGCAGCGTGGGCAACGCTCCGGCACAACCCAGGCCGAGCATCGGCGCGCGCTCGACGTCGCTGCGGAACCTCATGTGGCCGATGAGCCGGCTGCCGAGGTCCGGGCAGAGATAGCCCGTGCACGTGCAGACCGCGAAGAGATCTACGTCACGCGGCGCGAGCTCTGCCGATTCCAGACAGCGATGCACGGCCCGGCAACCCGTTTCCATCGCTCCGCGCAGGTAGCGTTGGTTCAGCTCGTCAGGGGTCTCGTCGTGGCTAAAACTTTCTGGGTCGATATAGAAATGGCGATAGTCGATGTCGCTGTTGAGAAAGATCTCGAGGATATGCTTGTTTTCGTAACCCACCAGCCGGTAGGCTTCACGCTGCGTGAAGCGGTTGGGAGGATTGGCCGTGCCGAGAGCGAGAATTCGTGGATTGCTCAAGAGCGCTTTGCCCCGTAATTGTGGTCAATGCCCTGACACTGATTAGACGCTGACTATACCGTTCTGGATGGAGCGAACGAATCGCGCTCCTGTAAATTGATTGTCAACGAATGACTTCCGGCCCGGTCTCGACTAGAATCTATTGTGGGAAGCGCCCTCGCAGGGGGTTGCCATGGTGACACAAGAACAGGTCTTCGAGGTGCTCCGCGACTGCTACGATCCGGAGCTCCCCGTCAACATCGTCGACTTGGGGCTGGTTTATGACGTCGCGGTCCACGACGACGATGTCAACGTCGTGATGACGCTCACGGGGCGCGGATGCCCGGCGCACACCTTCATTAGTGAAAGCGTGCGGATGCGGGTGGCCAAGATTCCTGGCGTGAAGTCCGCCCACGTCGAAGTGGTCTGGGACCCGCCCTGGGACATCAGCCGCATGAGCGAGACCGCCAAGAAGCGCCTGGGAATGAAGTAAAGCCGTTCCGGCG
>Ga0316628_100004348_pt1 | contig 11098 bp, 5 predicted proteins | sample OWC_Aug_M2_C1_D5_FD_207648 | JGI IMG/M metagenome (GOLD analysis project Ga0316628, IMG submission 207648) | Wetland soil microbial communities from Old Woman Creek delta, Ohio, United States - OWC_Aug_M2_C1_D5_C | ecosystem: Environmental > Terrestrial > Soil > Wetlands | place: USA: Ohio... | reverse complement strand
GCATGGATGCGTGTGCCGGCAGGTAGTCTCAACGGGAACAATCGCCTTTCAGCGGATGTGCTTCGACACCGCCCTTGCAGGGAAGGTGCGTTCATCGTGACGCACGGGATCGAAGCGGTCAAGCGGGTGCGGCTGCGGAAGCGGGAGACGCACCGCTCGGATCACGGCGCTTTGCGGAGACCCTCGTAGCGGACCACCCAGGAGCCGTCCTGCGGGAAGCCGGGAGCGCGACGATCGGGCCCGCCGTCCCACCCGGCCGCCATCATCGCGACGGCGTACAAGAGCGCGCCGTTTCCGGGAAGATAGACCGGGAGGTTCGGTCGCTGGTAGTTGTGACCGTTCAGCCGGTACACGTTCTTCGGCGTGTCGAGGAGAAGCGCGTTCACGGCGCGCTGCGGCTCGCCGAGACGGGCCGCGGTCATCGCGAGCATCGGATAATCCCAGCCCCAGGTGTCGGCCCAGTTCCACCGTTCCCAGATCCAGTCCATCGTGCGCTTCAGCGTTTCGCGATCGACGCCCGGTCCGGGCAGCATCCCGAGCGCCGCCGCAATCGACGGGTGGTCGCGGGCGTAGCGCGGATTCGAGTACGTGTCGCGAGCCGTCTCGGCGAACAGGTACTTGCCTTCTGCGACGGGCAGCGGCGACAGGCGGGCGAGCACGCGGTCCCAGCTGGCCTCGCGCGGCAGTCCCATGCGCCGGCGCCACGCCTGCGCCGTCTCGAGGCCCCAGCGCCAGTACGCCAGCTCGTACGCACAATTCGCCGTCTCTCCCTTCGGGAACACCTCCTGTGCGCACTGCAGCGGCGGACCGAGCACGTATCGCCCTGCCTGGTCGTCCCACGCGGCGTAGCTCGCCATGAAGTCGGCGGTTTCGAACACGACGTCGCGAAACCGTTCGAGTACGTCGCGCCGTGCGCGATACACCAGCTCCGCGTAGAAGATCGGGTGCGGCTGCTGCCAGACGAGGAACGGTCCGACCGCCGATGGCGACTCCGAACCGCCCGGATCGGTCATCTTCGGCCACCTGGCACCCCGATAGCCCTGGCGCGCCGCAGTCGCCCTGGCCCTGGGCAGGATGTCGCGGTAGAAGTCCAGGCTCTTCTCGAGCAGCGGCAGCCGGTTCCACAGCGCGAAGTGGGCCGCGTGCCACCAGTGCATCTCGAGGTGGAACTTGCCGTTCCAGCTGTTGAAGGTCAACCCGGATTCCTGCGGCGGCGTCCGGCCGGCGCACTGTATCGCGGTCAGGTACTGCGACAGCACGATGCGCCGCTCGAGTTCGCGCCATCGAGGGTCGCGACTGCCGGACAGATCGATCGCGCCGCCCTCGCGCCAGAACCGGTTCCAGTGGTCTTGCGTGGCCGCGCGTGTTCCGGCGAACGAGAAGTCACCAGCGTCGGGCGTTCTTCTTTCGCTGCCGGCGACTCGGGCAGCCTTCGGCCGCGACCGGGAGCCAATCCCGGGGTCCGGGCGGAATCTCGCGACGAACTCGAAGGTGTCGCTCCGCGTGTCCCCTTCGACCCGAAATTCGTGCCGGCCGATCTGCGTGATGCGACCCGCGGGCGCCCACGTTGCCTCTACCCGGTAGCGGTCGCCGTCCAGTTGGCGCGCGAAAGCAGCCGCGTTCGGTCCGACCTGGCTCATCGCCGTCTCGTGTGCGTCCGGCCGGCCCCAGTCCGCCGCCGTCATTTCGGCGGAGCCGTACGGAAACGCGAGCCGGACGGCGAGGCGTCCCTGCCGTAGGAGCGGAGAGCGCACGCGTACGGCGAGTGCGTCCGCCCCGGGATGACAGATCGTCTGGACGACGACGGGCTCACCCTCGAGCGAGAAGCGGCTTCTCAGCTCGCCGTTCCAGAGATCGAGCGTCTGCTCGACGTCGGCCAGATCTCCCGGCGCGGCGGTGCGGCCGTCGCGCGTCCGAAGGTCGAACGCGATGCGTCCGAGATGAAGACGGTGGGGATTCGCGCGCAGCCACTGGATCTCGGGTGTCTGTCGGTCGCCGGGGATGTCCGCATAGCCGACCCGGCGGCCGTGGCTGTCGAATTCCGTGAAGCGGAACCCGTCGATGCTCCACCGGTTCGGGTTCGGCGAGGTGTGCCAGCCCCACTGCGACAGGGTTCCGAGCGGGACCGTGCGATCGTAGGCTTCGGCGAACGTCTGGAGGCCGGTGACGTCGGCCGTGAAGGCGAACTCCCCGTTCCCGACCGACAAGGGCGAGTCGGGATCGAGGCGATGCAGCACCGGGTTGTGCCGCGTGACGAGGGCGCGACGATCGATCGGCGTCCCGGCGACCACCAGCGGATCCCGGGCGGTTGTCGGGCGGAGGCGGTCGGGCACGGGCGACGCCGCCCGCACGCTGCCGCACGCCACAGCCAGGATCAAGCCTGCGACGAGCCGCACGCCCGCCGCGCACCTCGTTGCCATGGGCCGCCTGTGCCGCCTCTCGGGCCTCGCTTCAAACGCCAGCGCCCTCCGTACCCGCAATGAGCGCCTCGATGTTGCTCGTCGGCACGCCGGGCGGCACACCGCCGCCGCACGACACAATCAGGCGGGACTTGTCCGTCGTCGCTGCCAGCATCTCGACCACCGCCCGCGTCACGTCGTCCGGCGTGCCGGCGGCGAGCACGTCCCGCGGCGGGATGTTGCCGAAGAGGGTGATGGCGCCGCCGGTCCATTCCCGCATGTCGTTCATCGTGTGCTGCACGCCGAAGTTCAGGAGGTTCACGCCGACCCGGGCCAGGTACGGAGCGCATGCCTTGCAGGGCGCGTCGTTGTGGAAGAACTTGACCGTCACGTCGGCGGCGAACACCCGCTCGAAGCACGGCAACGCGAACTGCGCGAAGTCCTTCGGTCCCACGAACCCGACGATGTCGTCGAGCACGAACAGGCCGTCGATCGAGGGGAAACACTCGCGCTGCCAGGCAATCCAATCGACCAGGAAGTCGGTGATGATGGCAAGCAGGCGCTCGGTGTGAGCGGGTGCCGTCTTCAGCGCCAGCATGAATTCTGTCGTCCCCATCAGGAACGAGGCGATGTTGAACGGGCCGCGCGTGACGGCGAAGCGGATCTCGTGGCCGGCGTCGCGGATGCGCGGGTGGAGGTGCCTGAGACGTGCGATCACGAACGGCAGCAGGCCGTGCTTGCGCGGGTCGGGTTTCTTGAGGTGCTCGACGTCGGCCGGCGAGCGCAGCACTTTCCCGGCAAACGGGAACTCGTTCTCGCCCCACATCATCACGGACCCGAACGCGGAGGGTTCCGTGCACATGCCGAACTCCGACCAGAAACCGGGCAGGAACATCGTCCGCGGGAAGGTGGCGATCGCCTTCAGGTTGTCTTCGAGAAACGTCTCCTCCTGCGTGTAGTAGTCGAGGATGGTGTGGCCCGCCCAGTTCGGGAGCCACGGGCTGTCGATGATGAAGCCGGTCGGGAGGGGGTTGATCGACTCTCCGCGGATCACCGCGACCAGGGTTTCCCATTGCTGCGCGTTCATGGGGCCGCCTCCCGTCCATCCGGCGCAACACTGATCGGGGTCACATCAACCCCAGACCTACGCGACGTGCGGCGCGCCAAAATGCTGCTGCACCACCAGCGTCACCGCGCCCCGCAGGCGGGGTTGGGTGCCCGGGTCCGTCGGGACGATCGTCGTGGCGATGCGCGACAGCGATCGCTTCTTCACGACACCCTCGATGATCGGGCCCACCCGATGCCACGCCCCGGTGATCTCGCCAACGATGACCAATACCTGGGGAGCAAGACCGGTCACCAGGCCTGCGATCCCCATGCCCAGGTAGGTCGCCATGCGATCCAGCGTCTCGCCCGCGCGGCGATCGGCGCCCTCCGCGAGCCGCATGATGTCGGCGAACGCCGGCGGCGGGGCGGTCCGCCCTGCGTGCGCCGATCCATCCGGTTGCTGACCGCAGTAGTAGCGAACAGCCGCGAGGTTCGAGGCGTACTGTTCCCAGCAGCCGCGCTTCCCGCACCCGCACGGCGGCCCGTTCTCGTCGATCGTCACGTGCCCGAACTCGCCCGCCATCGCGTCCCCGCCGCGAACGAGTTGCCCGTTCAGGAGCAAGCCGACGCCGATCCCCTCGGAGACCGTCACGGCCACCAGGTGCTGGACGTTCTCCGGGTGCCGCCCGAACCAGAGTTCCGCGAGGGCGCACGCCGATGCCGCGTTCTCCATCACCAGCGGAACGCCGATCTCCCGCTCGAGCAGGTGGCGCAGATCGACCTCGCCCCAGCCGAGGTTCGGGGCGAACACGAGCCGGCCCGCCTGGTCCACGCGACCGGGCACGCTGATGCCCATGCCCTCGCACACGATCTCGCGGTGTGCCTTCCGGAACGCGGCGACCGTCCGCGCGAGATTCTCGGCGAACGCGGCGGGCTTGCGCGGCGTCGGCCACGTCGTTTGCATGACGAACCGGGCGTCGATGCCGGCCAGGCCCACCCTGGTCGTTTCCGGCCGCAGGTCGACGGCCAGGATGCCGGCGCGCTCGACGTTCAGGTGCAGGAGCCTCGGCCGCCGCCCGCGGGCCGACCTGCCGACCGCGCCTTCGGTGATCCAGCCCTCCGTGATCAACTGGCCGACGATCGCGGAAACCGTGCTGCGCTGCATGCCCGATCGACGCGCGAGATCCGCCCTCGACATGGGCGGATTTCGGCGGATGATATTGAGCGCGATGCGGCGATTGATCTGCCGTGCGGTCTCGCTGGTTGCCACCTGGAAGTTGGTCAGGTCGATCTTGCGCATGGGAGGGGTCCGGCACCGATCCAGATTTGTTGCTGCCGCGAACTATATTGGGTGACCCGGCGGCTGTCAAGGTGTCGCGACCCTCGCGGACGCCGGGCCGCGGCAGCGACGAACCAGGCCGCGACAACCTCGCGATCGGTCGATTCTTCGCGCGAAACACCGGGACTGCCGCGATCGGGTCCCGGGCGCTGCCGGCTGGACGGCAGCCCCCTGCGTGCGTATCCTGTGTGCCGACGGCTTTGTTCGTATCTCGTACAGATGGGCGAACAGCAGGAAGTGTCGTATGGCGATGATGCAGCCGACTGCCTCCAGACGCCCGTTCCTGACCCTCGCCGCCGCGTGCCTGGCGGCGGCCGCGGCAGGCGGGGCTGCCCCGCCCGGCCAGCCCGCCCCGCTCCCCCGCCTCGAGAAGCGCGGTGAGGCGATTCAGCTCGTCGTCGATGGCGCGCCGTTCCTGGTCCTCGGCGGCGAACTCGGCAACTCGGCCGGCGAGCCTGATTATCTGCGACCTCGCTGGACGCACCTGCAGTCGCTGAACCTGAACACCGTTCTGGCGCCGGTGTATTGGGATCTGACCGAGCCCGAAGAGGGCCGGTTCGACTTCGCCACGGTCGACGGCCTCGTTCGCGACGCGCGGGCGCACGGGATGCGGCTGGTGCTCCTCTGGTTCGCCAGCTGGAAGAACAGCATGTCGTGCTACGCGCCGGCGTGGGTGAAGACCGGCACGCGCCGGTTCCCGCGCGCCAGGGACTCCGAGGGGCGAAGCCTCGACATCCTCTCGCCGGTCGCCGCGTCGAACCGCGAAGCGGATGCGCGGGCGTTCTCCGCGTTGATGCGCCACCTGCGCGAAACCGACGGCGATCGGCACACCGTGATCATGGTGCAGGTGGAAAACGAAATCGGGATGATTCCCGAGGCTCGCGATCGGAGCGCGGCTGCCAACGATCTGTTCGCGAAGCCAGTGCCTGCCGCTCTTCTGGACTACCTGGGGCACCAGAGCGCTCCGACGACTCCCGGCCTTCGCGACCTTCGGCCAGCCGAGAGACAAAGAGCCGCCGGCTCGTGGGAACAGGTATTCGGCCCGGGACGTGCCACGGAGGAACTCTTCACCGCGTGGCACTTCGCCAGTTACGCCGGTGCGGTCGCGTCGGCGGGGAAGGCCGAATACGCGCTGCCGATGTTCGTCAACGCGGCGCTGATTCGACCCGGGTATCTCCCGGGGCAGTACCCCAGCGGCGGTCCCTTGCCGCATCTCTTCGAGGTGTGGCGTGCCGCGGCCCCGTCGATCGACTTCCTGACCCCTGACATCTATTTTGCGAACTTCGCGGAGTGGGCGCGGCGCTACGCGCGCCCCGGGAACCCGCTGTTCGTTCCCGAGGCGCAGCGAACCGGCGAAGCGTCGGTGCGCGCCTTCTATGCGATCGGCCAACTGAACGCGATCGGCTTCTCGCCGTTCGGCATCGAGTCGATCGCCGGGTCCGCCGCCGCATGGCTTGGCGAGGCCTACCGCCTGCTGGCCGGCCTCGCCCCCACCATCCTGGCGCACCAGGGACGAGGAACGATGGCGGGGCTGCTCCCCGAGGGCCCCGAGCAACGCCAGCCGCTGGAACTGAGCCTGGGCGATTACATCATGCGTGTCAGCTACGAGCAGCAGGTCCCGCCGGCGCTCGCCGACGGCGCCGTTGCCGCTACGGGCGGAGCGGTGCCCGCGTCGCTGCCCCCGGGCGGATTGGTCATCGCAACCGGCCGCGACGAGTTCCTGTTCGCCGGCGCCGGCCTGACCGTCACGTTCGCGTCCGCCCGTTCGGGCGATCGCGTCGGCCTCCTCAACGTCGAGGAGGTGGGGTTCGACAGCGGGCGCCCGACGCACGTCCGGTGGCTGAACGGTGACGAGACGCACCAGGGACGTCACGTGAGGCTCGAACCCGGCCGCTTCTCCGTTCAGCGGGTCAGGCTGTACCGCTATCGGGATCTCACGTAAGTCGTAGTCCGTAGCGTAGACCGTCCACCGCCTGTCGATTGGATCGCGAGAGTCGTGACAAGCGACGCTGTCGTTCACGAGGGGACTGGGCAGCGGAGATCGAACGATGCAGACGCGTGCTTTGCCTCTCGTCGTCGCCTGCACGATGGCGTGCACGCTGGCCGCCGACCGCGGACTTGAACGTCCGCGCTACACCAGCAGAGCCGGTCTTCAGACCCGCGTTGCGACTGGCCCACGCGTGGGGCCGCCGACGCAGTTCATCGAGTTTGCGCCGACACCGAACGCGGTCAAAGTCGCCGGCGACGGTGTCTCGGCCCCGATTGTCGTGGACCCACAGGATTATGCGGGCGTCCGCCGCGCCGCAGGCGATCTCCAGGAGGACGTCTTCCGTGTCACCGGAGTCCGTCCGCAGGTGCTCACCGATCGCCTGCCCTCGGCCGATGAGGTTCTCATCGTCGGCACCGTGGGACGCAGCTCGGTCATCGACCGTCTCGTCAAATCCGGCCAGTTGGACGTCGAAGAGATCCGCGGGCGGTGGGAGGCCTCCGTCGTGCAGGTCGTCGCGCGCCCCTGGCCCGGGGCGCGGCGCGCCCTCGTCATCGCCGGAAGCGACAAACGAGGGACCATCTTCGGCGTCTACGACGTCTCCGAGCAGATTGGCGTCTCGCCGTGGTACTGGTGGGCGGACGTGCCGGCGCGCCACCGCGACCACCTGTTCGCGCGGGCCGGCCGGTACCTCCGCCGCGAGCCCGCCGTGCGGTACCGGGGCATCTTCATCAACGACGAAGCGCCGGCGCTCAGCGGGTGGGCGCACGAGAGGTTCGGCGGCTTCAACCACCGCTTCTACGCACACGTCTTCGAGCTCATCCTGCGCCTGAGGGCGAATTTCCTCTGGCCTGCCATGTGGGGCAACGCGTTCAACGACGACGACGCGCTCAATCCGGCCCTCGCCGACGAGTACGGCGTGGTCATCGGCACCTCGCATCACGAGCCGATGATGCGGGCGCACGACGAATGGCGGCGGTACGGAAAGGGACCGTGGAACTACTCGGAGAATGCCGACGTGCTCCGCGCGTTCTGGACCGACGCGATCCGTGCCACCGCGAAGTACGAGAACATCGTGACGCTCGGCATGCGCGGCGACGGCGACGAGCCGATGTCCGCCGAGGCGAATGTCGCGCTGCTCGAGCGCATCGTCGCCGACCAGCGGGCGATCATCGCCGCGCACCGGAATCGCGACGTCGCGGCCGTGCCCCAGGTGTGGGCCCTCTACAAGGAGGTGCAGGCGTACTACGAACAGGGCATGCGGGTGCCCGACGATGTGACGCTTCTGTGGTCCGACGACAACTGGGGCAACATCCGGCGGCTGCCGACGCCGGAGGAGCGCAACCGGGCCGGCGGAGCGGGCATCTACTACCACTTCGACTACGTCGGCGGGCCCCGGTCCTACAAGTGGCTGAACACGATCCCGATCGCGAAGGTCTGGGAACAGATGCATCTCGCCTGGCGGTACGGCGCCACGCGCATCTGGATCGTGAACGTCGGCGACATCAAGCCGATGGAGTTCCCGATCCAGTTCTTCCTGGACTACGCCTGGGATCCGGAACGGTTCCCGGCGGCGAGCCTCGGCGATTACACGCGGTCGTGGGCCGAGCGCGAATTCGGTCCCCGACACGCGGCTGCGATCGCCGACATCGTCACGCGCTACACCAGGTACAACGGGCGGCGCAAACCGGAAATGCTCGAGCCGCGCACCTACAGCCTCGTGAACTACCGGGAGGCGGAGACGGTCGTCGGCGATTACCAGAAGCTGGCGCAGCAAGCCGAGGGCATCTACGCCGCCATCCCGCCCGCCGCGAAGGACGCGTTCTACGAGCTCGTCTTGTACCCGGCAAAGGCGTGCGCGGTGCTCAACGACCTGTACGTCACCGTGGGCCGGAACCGGCTGTACGCGGTGCAGGGGCGAGCCTCAACCAACGAGCTGGCGGACCGGGCGCGGGCGCTGTTCCGGCAGGACGAGGAACTGGCACGCGAGTACAACGAGACACTCGCGGGCGGTAAGTGGTCTCACATGATGGATCAGACGCATATCGGGTACACGTTCTGGAACCAACCCGTGCGGAACGCGATGCCCGGAGTCCAGGAGATTCAGGTCCCGGCGGCCGGCGCGATGGGAATCGCAGTGGAGGGCTCTGAAGAGAGCTGGCCGGAAGGGGGAAGCGGCCGACCGACGCTGCCGCCACTGAGCGTGTACGACAAGCAGCCGCGCTATGTTGATGTCTTCAATCGAGGCCGCCAGCCGTTCACTTTTTCCGTCCAAGCCGGCGTCCCGTGGTTGGACGTGGATATTCGCCAGGGTACGGTCGACCTGGAACGACGCATCTGGGTGCGGGCCCGCTGGGACGAGGTGCCGGTTGCGACCGAGCGCGCTTCACTGGTGATCAGTGGTCCGAACGGCGCGCGCGTCGAGGTGACCGTTCCGATCTTCAATCCGGCTGCACCCCGGCCCGAGATGCTCGATGGGTTCGTCGAAACGGACGGGTACGTCTCGATGGAGGCCGAGCACTACACGCGCGCGGTTCCTTCGGTGGACAGGCAGTGGCTGGTGATTCCCAATCACGGCCGAACGCTGTCGGGCGTGACGACGATCCCCGTGGCCGCATCGGCGGCAAATCCGGCTGACGCCGGATCGCTCGTCGCCGATGCAGGGGCGACGCGGCGGGTCGCCCCTGCGGAACTCGGCATGGATCGGGCAATGTGGCTCGAGTACCGCGTGTTCCTGTTCTCGCAGGGCGCGGTCGCCGTAGACGCCTATCTCGCGCCCACACAGAAGTTCCAGCCCGGGGAGGGGCTCCGCTATGCGATCTCCTTTGACGATGAAGCGCCGCAGGTCGTGAACCTGCACGCCGACGCGTCGCTTGCAGCGTGGGAAAAGGAGGTAGCTGACGGGGTGAAGATCCTGACCTCGAAACACCAGATAGCGCGCCCCGGGTACCACGTCCTGAGATTCCGGGCAATGGATCCTGGCGTCGTCATCGAGAAGCTGGTGGTGCGCACGGGAGTGGTGCGCCCCAGTTATCTCGGGCCGCCCGAAAGCGTTCGGGGGCGGCCCGCGTCGACTCCCACCGGCGCCCCGTAGGCGCCCGGCACGCGCGCGGCCGACGCGGGCCAGCCGAGGATCTTCCGAACCGCCTCGGGAAGGGTGTCCACTGGCATCGGCGCGACGAGGTCCGCCATCGGCTCGTAGTTACCCAATTCCCGGCTCTTGAAGATCGCCCCGGAAACACCGGCCGCCCAGCGCCCGTGTTCCTCGAAACGTGGGTCGATGGCGCGCAGCGCGTCGAGGGATTTCAGCTCGGTCTGGCACTTCTCACCCGGTATCGGGCTCCACACCAGGAGTGGCAGCCCGGGGTCGGGGACGCGACGCACGTAGACGTTCGCGTCGAGGCGCGTGACCTGCGGCCGAGTCAGACGGCCGCACAAGGCCGGGGTCTGCTCGAAGCGAGCGAGCGGCTTGCGGAATCCTTCCTCCGCAACCAGCAGGTTGCCGACGAACACGTGCCCCTCGCGAGCGTCCACGTCGGGCCCGGTTGCCGGGTGCCAGCCGAAATGGTCCGCGACGGCGCTGCGCTCGGTCCGCTCGAACGACGCGACGGTGTCCACGAAGGTGTTGTGGTACACCTGCACGTTCGAGCTGTTGAGCACGCGCACGCCCTTGTCGCACCTGACGAAGACGTTGCCCGCGCAGATCGCGCCCTTCGATATTTCGAAGAAGAATCCGTCGAGCGCCCCTTCGATCCAGTTGTTGACGAAGACGCCGTCCACGTTGCCGACGTCGTACCAGATCCCGTTCGAGTACGGCTGGTCGATCACCAGGTTCTCGCGACAGGTGACACGATAGGACTGGTTGAAGATCTTCACGGCGGCGGGGTAGTACCCGGTGATTCGCTCGACGTTGTTCCGGCGGAAGATGTTGCGCTCGAGCAGGCAATCCGCCGAGCCGATGATGTAGATGCCCTCGGTGCTCGTGTCGCTGATGAGGCAGTGGCGGATCGTCGAATTGTCGCCGTGGAAGTAGCCCGCCACGCGCGAACAGTAGGAGATGGTCACGTTTTCCAGCGTGGTGCCGACGACCTCCTTGCCAAACGTCGACGGGTCGGCGGGCCCCTCCGGTTCCCTGCCCTCGATCTCGAGCGCACGATACGCGTACTGGGTGAAGGTGACGCCGCGAATCACCGGACCCTTGCGATCCGAGGCCTTGCCGTGCACGGCGGCCGTCGTCCGGATGAGCGCGCTGTCGAAGGCCGTGATCTCGACGACGTGTTTCGCCGGGTCGATACCGATGAAGACATAGCCGGACTCGTAGTCGAT
>Ga0316628_100004347_pt1 | contig 11099 bp, 6 predicted proteins | sample OWC_Aug_M2_C1_D5_FD_207648 | JGI IMG/M metagenome (GOLD analysis project Ga0316628, IMG submission 207648) | Wetland soil microbial communities from Old Woman Creek delta, Ohio, United States - OWC_Aug_M2_C1_D5_C | ecosystem: Environmental > Terrestrial > Soil > Wetlands | place: USA: Ohio... | reverse complement strand
TTTCTGGGACTGGTGATCGCCTTGATGGGCCCTTCCGCGTATCTGATCGAGCACTTCACGCAGCCGGAACGCCTCGCGGCGGGAGGCCCAGTTCCTTTTCAGCAGATCGTGGCGGCGCTCCTGTTCGTCGCCGGCATCTCCGTTTTCGTGTTGGGTTGGTTTCACATACTGCGCGCCGACTTGATGCTCGATCTGGGCCTGGTTTTCGAAGTGGTCGTCGCATTCGCCATTTCGCTGTCCGAGAACGCCACGGCGTGGCCGCCGGGTCCCATCCGCGGCGTCTCCTGGAACAGCCTTTGGATCACCATGTACGTAGTTGCCATACCCGGCACATACGGCAAGAGTGTGCTGGCGGCCTTTGCGGCGGCGTGCATGGGGCCCTTCGGCTTGCTGGTCGCCACAACCGTCAACGGCAATCCCGTGCCCACCAAGGAGCAACTCGCAGTTCTGCTCGCGGTGCCTTTCGTTGCGGCAGCCTGGGCCATCCCGGTGGGGCGCCACCTCTATCGGCTCGGCGCGCAGGTGAACAAGGCCCGGGCGATGGGCAGTTATGAGCTGGTGGAATTGATCGGCCGCGGAGGCATGGGCGAGGTGTGGACCGCGCGGCACCGCATGCTGGCGCGGGTTTCGGCCATCAAGGTGATCCGGCCCGAGATGTTGGGCGTGGGAAGCCTGGGAAACACCAACCTGCTGCTGCGGCGCTTCGAGCGCGAGGCGCGTGCGACCGCCACGCTGCGCTCGCCGCACACGGTCGTGTTGTATGACTACGGCATGAGCGGCGATGGCAGCTTCTATTACGTGATGGAGCTTCTGGACGGCCTCGATCTGGAATCCCTGGTCCGGCGCTTCGGGCCGCAGCCTGCGGCGCGCGTGGTTTCCTTCCTTCGCCAGGCGGCCAAATCCCTGGCCGAGGCCCATGAAAAAGGCCTCGTCCACCGCGACATCAAGCCGCGGAATATCTTCTCCTGCCGCCTGGGCACGGACTACGACTTTGTCAAGGTTCTGGATTTCGGCCTGGTGAAAATCAGTGTGGGTGAAGGTGAGCAGACTCTGACCGGGTTGACGCGCGAGGGCGTCACCACCGGCACGCCGGCGTACATGGCGCCGGAAGTGGCGCTAGGGAGGGCCGACATCGACGGGCGCGCGGACCTGTACTCGCTGGGCTGTGTGGGTTATTGGCTGCTGACGGGCCAGCTAGTCTTTGAAGGCGCCGACGGGATGGCCGTCGTGCTGGCGCACGTGCAGACGCCGCCGATTCCCCCGTCCCGCAGGACGGAGATGGCGGTCCCGCGATCCCTCGAAGACGTCATCCTCAGGTGTCTGGAGAAGGATCCCGCGCGGCGGGTCCAGACCGCCCGCGAGTTGGCCGGCGCTTTGGATCTCTGCCGGTGCGCGGAGCCCTGGACGCAGGAGGACGCCGAGCGCTGGTGGCACCTGCACATGCCGCGTGAGGCCCAGGCCCGCGAGGCAGTTGCGGCGCGCGGATCGGGCTCCGGTGGCTAAGGCGAAGCCGGACTCGATCGTGGTCGCCGCGGCGCTCTGTTCCGCGGGCATCATCGCGTACCAGGTGGCCGCCAAAGCCGCGCGGGACGCACTATTTCTCTCAACGTTCCAGATCACCTCGGTGCCGGCCATGCGCATCGGCGCTGCGGTGTGCTCCGTGGTTCTCTTGTTGTTCGTCAGCCGCGCCATGCGCGCCGCCGGTCCGGCCAGTCTCCTGCCCTGGGTGTTCTGGATCAGCGGCGCGTTGCACACGGTGGAGTGGTTGCTGGTCTATCGCTTCAAACCCGCGGTGGCCGTGCTCTTCTACCTGCACTTCGCCGGTCTGGGAGCGCTGCTGATCTCCAGCTTCTGGTCCCTGGTGAATGAGTGTTTCGATCCGCACAAGGCCAAACAGAGCATCGGCCGCATCATTGGGGCGGGCACGCTGGGCGCGGTCGGCGGCGGCCTGCTGGCGGAACGTGTGATCGCCATGTGGTCCGTCCCCGCGTTGCTCCCCTTGCTCGCCGTGATGCACTGGCTGGCTGGCTGGGCCGTGACGACGATGCGGCCGCCGGCCCGCGGCACGAGCGGCGGCCAAACTTTCGGCGGGTTGACCGCGGGGCTACGCCTGTTGGCCGGGCTTCCCTACCTGCGGCATCTGGCGCTCCTCACCTTCCTCGCATCGGCCAGCGCGGCCATGCTCGATTACATCTTTCAGGGTCAGGTGAAGCAGGTGTGGGTTTCCTCGGAGATGATCGGGCGTTTTTGCGCCGTGTTTAACACCGGAGCGAGCCTGCTCGGATTCGTGGTACAAACCGCCGGCACGCGGATGGCCCTCGAAAAGGCGGGCCTGGGCGCGACCGTGAGCGCGCTGCCGGCGGCGGTCACACTGGGAAGCTTAGCGGCGTGGCTCTTTCCGGGCCTGACCAGTGCCACCGTCGCGTTTGGCTCGGAACGCGTGACCCGCAATTCCCTGTTCCGGTCCGGCTGCGAGCTGTTCTATACCCCCGTGCTTCCGGACGAAAAGCGCGCGGCGAAGCCGCTCATCGACGTGGGGCTGGACCGGCTCGGCGAACTGCTGGGCTTCGCAGCCATTCAGTGCATGCTGTGGCTCCCCGCGGGCGCCACGCGGGGAGCCATATTGGGATCGGCTGCGGGAGCGGGCTTGCTGGGCTTGTGGTGCGCCAGACGGCTGGACCGGGCGTATGTCGGGTCGCTCGAGAAGAGCCTGCGCACCCGCGCCGTGGAACTGGATCTGACGCAGGTGGAAGACAAGACCACTTACACGGCGCTCGTGCGCGTCCTCGAAGGCTCGCGCAGCTACGAGTCCCGTACGGAAGCGGCGCCGGCCGACCCCCTGCTGCGCCGGATCGGGGACCTGCGCTCCGGCAATGTGGCCCGGATTCGCAAAGCCCTCCAGGAACGCCCTCTGCCGCCGGAAGTGGCGGCACACATCGTGCCCCTGTTGGCGCGCGATGACGTCGCCGGCGAGGCGCTGGAGGCCTTGCGGCACGCCGCGCCGGCCATGGTGGGACAACTAGTCGATGCCCTACTCGATCCCGCGCAGGATTTCGCCGTGCGCCGCCGTGTCCCGCAGGTGTTGTCGGGCCTGGATTCCAGGCGCGCGGCCGAGGGGCTGGCGCTGGGTCTGGAAGACAAGCGCTTCGAGGTCCGCTACCGTTGCGCCAAAGCGCTCCGGGCTGTCCTCGAAAACAACCCGGGCCTCTCGATTCCGGAGAGCGTGGTCTTCGACGCCATTTCGAGGGAACTGGAGCTGGACAGGCTTGTCTGGGAGAGCCACCGGCTGCTCGACAGCGACGACGCGGACGAGTTGGGAGGAAGATCCAGCCGGGGACTGCAACACGTGTTCACGCTGCTTTCGCTGATCCTGCCCAGGGAGCCGGTACGGATCGCCTTCCGCGCCCTGCACACAGGCGACGCGCTCCTGCTCGGGACCGCTCTCGAATACCTTGAAAGCGTCTTGCCGCGGGCGATCCAACAGCGCCTGGCGCCCTTTCTCGACGACCGGCGGCCTCCCAAACCCACGGGGCGCAGCCGCGAAGAAATCCTCGCCGAGTTGCTGCGCTCACATGAGTCGATCGAGGTCCGGCTCGCGGAACTCCGCTCGACGGCGCCGGATAGGTCGTGACCGCGATTTGGTCACGCCACCGCCGGCAGCGCCTTCTTGTGCTCGCGGACGATGGCGACGACCAGCCCCAGCCAGGCAACCACGAAAATCAGGTTCAAGGCCGCATAGTGCTGCACGCTCAGCGACAGCCGCGTGCCCACTAATACGAGAGCAGCGGCGAGCATGTCGCCGCTGCGCGTGAAAAAGGTATCGATCGCCATCTTGGCTTTGTACTTGGCCTCCCGGCTGGTAGGCAGAAACAGCGCCTGACGGGCAGTGTTCTGAATCGAATAATCCGTGCTATTTTCGAGCCCTTTCACGATCCGCACGATACCCAGAATCGGAACGGCCAGCGTCAGTCCGTAGCCGCCCATGGCAATAAGAGGCAGGATGAAGAGCGCGCCGCGCACCCCTATGTACCGGAACACGCGCGACACCACGAAGATCTGCAAAAGAAGCACAATCAGGTTTTGCAGGCTGTAGAACCTGCCGGCGAATTCCCCAAGAAACTGGAGTTGGTCACCGCCGCTGGCGCTGGCCTGGGCCACCGCCAGTTTGTCCATGATGAACTGGCCATTGCTGTTGACCAGGTTCAGCAGCAGAGCCAGCGCCGCGATGAGAAACAGGTAGCGGTCACTGCGGATGAGGCGGAAGCCGCCGCGGCCACCGATGCGCGCCTGCGCGATGCGTTCCTGGGGGCTGCCTGCCCTGGATTGGGAGCGGTTGGCAAGCAAAGCCAGCACGACACTGCTCGCCAGAATCCCGCCCGCAAGCAGCATTAGGTAGTAAGGCCCGAAAGACCGGAACAGTTCCGCCTCCAGACCCGCTCCCACCAGCCCGCCCAAGGCGACTCCGCCGCCGGCCAGAGGAAAGAGACGCTTGCCTTTGTGCTCGTCATACAGATCGTTGGCGAAGGCCCAGAACTGTCCGACCAGCACCATGTTGCAGATACCCAGCCAAAGGAAGAACGGGACGCCGACCCGCACTCCCCTGAAGCCCAGAGCGGCGAAGACCGCCAGGTGCGAGGCAAAAAACAGCGTCACCCAGGAGATCAGCCGGATGCGAACTACCCGCGCGGCGAACGCCCCGTACGCGGGCACCAGGAACAGCAGCAGCAGGGCCTGCCCGGCCGCGGTGTACATCTTACCTTCCGGCGTTGACTGGCTCAGGATCAGGGCCTCGCGCAGGGCTTTCAAGACATAGTACGCGGTAAGAAGCAGGAAGCCGTTGGCGGCCAGGAGCAACGCCCCGGCGCCCTCGTGAGCCCGGACATCGGCGAACACCGAAAGGAAGCGGTCCAGCGGCAGTTTCTTCTGTCCGTCGAGAACGACGAACACTGGAAATGACTGGTGCGACTCCAGGGCGCTTGTGTCCATGGGAACGCCCGAGATCATCTTACACCCGTTGCAGCACCGGCACAGTGCGAAAATGGAGCCTTTGAAAGCCGCCAAGCCAAGAAAACGAAAGAAGCCCGCCGCAGCCGCTGCGCACGAGGTGAAGAGACCCGTCCGTCCCGGAGCGGTCCGGGCGGCGCTGGAGGCCTCTGCGCGAGCGATGCTTCTGCTGTTGGGCGCCGCGGCCGGGTTCCCCGTGCGCTATTTCCCAATCGCGAAGGGGCTCGACGAGTCCTGGGGATTCGCGCTGAATTACTTCCACGCCAAAGGGCTGATTCACGGCCGTGACGTTGCCTTTACGTACGGCCCGCTTTCCTACCTGGCGATTCCCATGGACACCGGCTCCAATTTCGGCCAGGCAATCATAGCTCAGTCGCTCTCGTGGTTGTGCCTGATCGCGATCCTGGCCTGGCTCGCGTTCTGGCGCAGAGTCCCGCTCATCCGGCTGCTGCTGCTTGCGCTCGGCATGCTGGCGGCACGCCGGATCTTCTTTCAATTCGGTTATGCGGGTTGGGATTTCTTTCTGGGTTTCCTGGCACTCCTGCTGCTCGGGTGCTGCGCCATCACCCGGAGGTGGGCAGGCTTTTACGGCGCGGCGACCGTGCTGGGCGCGCTGCTGCTGCTCATCAAGTTCAGCACGGGAGTGCAGGCGCTGGCCGCGGTCTTCCTGTTCGCCTGCGCATTGTATCTCGTAGACAAGCGCAAATCCCTTATGGCTTTCACCATTGCCGGCGCGGGCGCGCCCCTGGCGTTCGCGGTCTGCTATCTGGCCTACTACCCCTCGTTCGCCGCCATGCTGCGCTATCTTCGCGCGGGGGTTGAGCTGTCGTCGGGCTACAGCGCCGCCATGAGCCTTCCGGGGGCCACAGGGCCATTGGCCGGCGCGGGGCTGCTGGCGTTGCCATACGGCCTGCTGCTGGCAGTGCTGTATCGCTTCAAGCAGCCTTCGTTCTGCGTTGCCTTTGCCGGCCTGGGTCCCATGTTCCTGGAGTTCAGGCACGCGTTCGTGCGGCAGCCGGGCCATGTCGAGATCTTCTTTACTTTCGTGCCGCTGGTGTGGGCCGTGGTGCTGCTGGCGACGGAGATCACGAGGAAGAACAGGATCTACCTCGCTGTAATCGTGGTCTTGTTTGCGGTCTGCTGGTACCCGCGAACACTGTTTTCACCCTGGTCGGCACTGAAACAAGCGTTTAGCACCACAGCTTCCATGCCATCACTGCATGTCTCGCAACTCCGCCGCTCGCTGGCGCAGGCATCGGCACGGAATCTCGCGGAGGACCGGCTTCCTCCCGCGCTGCTGGCCCGTATCGGGCGGGAGTCCGTCGCGGTTTTCCCCTGGGAGGCTTCCTACGCCGCGGCGAATTCGATCGACTATCGCCCGTTTCCTGTTTTTCAAACCTACAGCGCGTATACGGCGTATCTGGACCGCTGGAATTCCGAGTTCCTCGAAGACCCGCGAACCGCCCCGCGTTTCATCCTCGTGGACTGGAAGTCGATTGACGGGCGCCATCCTTTGCTCGATGTTCCAGCCACATTTCTGGCGATGTTCAAGCATTACACCTTCGAGGGAATATACGGCGAGCACCTGCTGCTGCGGAGAAAAGACGCGCCGGGATATCAGACGATGCGCCGCCTCGAGACCAGCCGGTTGCGCCTGGGACAACCGTTCCGTTTTCCCGCGAGCGAACATCCGCTGATTGCCCGCGTCTTTCTGAAGCCAAGTTTCGCGGGCTGGGTGCGAAGGCTCTTTTTCCGGATACCGGAACTCCACCTCATCGCCGGAAACGGCGGCCGGTTCCTGGCCGCGCGCATTCCTCCGGACGTCACTTCCGGTGGGATTCCTCTGAATTTCCTTCCGCTCGACCTTGCCGGCGCCCAGGCGTTGTTCGAACGCAGCCAGGTGATGCAGCCATCGAGCGCCATTGTGATCGATGGCGCGGGAGCGGGCAGTTTCCAACCGGAGGCCGTGGCGGAGATCGATGAGATTCCAGAGATAACGCTCAACGTAACGAAGCAGGAGTATCCGGACTTCGCGTCGCTGCGCCGGCTCGAAGAACCTTATCTCGGCCGCATTGAGCAACTCAACGGCGTGGGCGCGGAAGCGTATGAGGTTCCTGTGTCCGGCGCCCAGGGGTACTTGACCGTTCAGGGATGGGCCATCGATCCCGGGATGTCCGGCCCCGCGGCGGCAGTCTATCTGGAACTCGACGGCAAGCTGTACCAGGCATCTTACGGCTCCCCGCGCCAGGATATCGCGGCTCTGTTTCACAATCCCGCGGTTTCGCCCTGCGGATTTCAATGGACGATGGCGGCGTGGGAATTGGGAAACGCCCCTCACGTTCTGAAGATGAAAGTACTGACGGCCGATCGCGCGAATTACTTTGAATCGCAGACAGTGCGATTCCGGATGGAAGCGCGGCGGCTCAGCAACTGACCGGCTACAATGATCGCCACGATCAGCGCCGCGTCTACCGCATAGCGCAGATCGTCCGATGGATGCAGCAACTTCCGGGCGAGGGTATCGGTGAGCATCATGTCTCCGCCCACTTTGCCCAGAATGCCGGCTCCCAGGTACATGGTCAGCGGGTATTTGTCCATGATCAGCGCCAGGAACGCGCTGGAAGAAACCACCAGCGGGATGCTCAACGCCAGGCCGAACACGATCATCCAGACGTTGCCTTTGGACGCGCCCGCAACCGCCAGGATGTTATCGGCGGACATGGTCAGGTCGGCGAGCATAATCGACCCGATCGCGCGCCACAGGTCGTGCGGCGAGGCGGCCGCCCGCTCGGGCGCGTTCGCGTCCGTCAGCACCTTAACGGCGATCCAGGCGACGAACGCCCCGCCCGCGAATTGAATGAACTCCACCTCCAGCAGCTTTGCGGCCACGAAGGTGACGGCCACGCGGACTATTACAGCGAACGCGGCGCCGGACACCAGCGCCATGCGGCGCTGCCTGCCGGGCAAGGCCCGCACCGCCACCGCGATGACCAGGGCGTTGTCCCCGCACAACAGCAGATCGATAACAATGATGGAGACAAAACCGACTAGGAAATGATGGAAACCGGGACCCAACTTTCAAGGTAACACGCGAATCCGGATTATTCCCGGTCGAGATCCAGCACCTCGAAATGGAACCGGTTGGGAGGCAGCAGGGCGGGCAGACGCGCGCCCATGCGGGCCCAGGCATGGTAGGCCGAGCCGGCGATAGACGAGTTCAGGCAGAAGAGAAACTCGCTCGTGCAACAGTCCATCGGCGGCGGTTGGCGGAATGTCAGCCGCAATCCCACAGCCTTCTCCAGGGCCACTCCGGGAGCGGACACATGCTTGTCCGCGAGCAGCCTGACGAAGCTGCTCCGGCCGGCGTGTGGCCACACGTCCGGATGCAACAGGCCGCGCAGCATGGATTCGGACTGGAAAGTAATCTCGCACTGCCGGATCCATTCCACAATCGACTCGCCCCACTGCCAGTGCGCAATCAAGCCCCTGTACTGGTCGGCCAGAGTCACGGCCAGATCGAACTTGCGCCGCTCCAGCAGGTCCTCCTCGACGTCCACTTCGGGCAGCATCTCCTCGGCTTCCACTATCGCCGAGGCCATATCCACCTCCGGCGTCTCGGAGAGCCTCCGCACCAACAGCGGCGGTAACTCGTGCATCTTGTTACCCGGTATGCTGACGTACTCTCGGTCGCCACCCATGTTCGAAACCACCCACCAACTATATCGACGTAAACCGTACAACTCTGTTCCATCTTTAGCACATTGCGGTCCAAATTGAGCCAAGAAAATTACAATAGGGCGCATTAACAACCGTTATTGTTTCGCAGCAGACAAGCCCGCCGGCTGCCAGCGCATAGTTTTGCACGCCTCCGCCGCAGTTTTGTTATCATGCGCCTTCATGCCGGAATACTCCATCGGGCTGGATCTTGGCGGCACCAATCTGCGCGCCGCGGCCATCGATCGCTCGGGTAAAATCCTGGGAAGAAGGTCAGCCGATACGAACCCGGCCGCGGGCCGCGAGGCCATGTTGGGCCACATGGTGAACGCGATCGCGGACCTGCGCGGCGCTTGCGGCGCCGCGAGCCTGTCCGGCATCGGCATCGGGGTGCCCGGGTTCATCCTGCTCAAGGAAGGCATCATCCGCAACTCGAACAACCTCGTCTGCCTCGAGGATTTTCCCATTCGGGACGAGATCGAACACCGCCTCGGCGCGCGTGTGATTCTGGAAAACGATGCGAACGCCGCCGCCCTCGGCGAGAAGTGGATGGGCGCGGGCCGCGACGTCGACGATCTCGTGCTGCTGACGCTCGGTACCGGCATCGGCGGCGGAATTATCTCGGGCGGCAGAGTCCTCCACGGCCACGTCGGGATGGCCGGCGAGATCGGCCACACAACGGTCGTCCCCGGCGGCAATCCGTGCGGCTGCGGCAACCAGGGCTGTCTCGAGAAACATGCTTCCGCCACGGCCATCACGGGCATGGCGAATATGCTCCACCTGGGCGAAAATCTCAGCTCCCGCGAAGTATACGACCTTGCGATGGCAGGCAATGAGAAGGCGCATGCGATCTTCATCGCGGTGGGGCAGGCGCTGGGCGTGGCGCTGGCCACGCTCGTCAATACCTTCAACTTTCCTCTGTACCTGCTGAGCGGCGGCGTGCTCGCGGCGTGGGAACTGTTCGCGCCACCGATGATGGAAGAGGTGCGGCGGCGCTCCTTTACTTTCCGCAGCACGCATACGCGCATCGAGCAGGCGACCCTGGGCAACGAAGCGGGCCTCTTCGGCGCTGCCTGCCTACCCTGGGTGGAAGCGATTTCCAAGCCGGCGGTTTTCACGGAGTAAACCATGTGGATGGGCATTGATGTAGGCACGGGCGGTACGCGCGCGCTCCTGGTAGACGCGCAAGGCCGCGTTTGCGCCGGGTTCACGGCGCCGCACGAAGAGATGCGCATGGAGCGGCCGCAATGGGCCGAGCAGCGTCCGGAGAACTGGTGGGATGCCGGGCAGCAGGCCATTCGCGGCGTGTTGGAGCAAGCCGGGATCTCCGGCGCCCAGGTGCGCGGCATAGGCCTTTCCGGCCAGATGCACGGCCTGGTGATCCTCGATGACAGCGATGAGGTCATCCGGCCGGCGCTCATCTGGTGCGATCAGCGCAGCCAGCGTCAGGTGGACGCCATCAATCAGACGGTCGGCCGCGACAACGTTCTGAAGTACACCGCCAATCCCGTACTGACGGGCTTCACGCTGCCCAAACTGCTGTGGGTGCGCGACAACGAACCGCGCGCTTTCGAGCGCGTCCGGCGCATGCTGCTTCCCAAGGATTATCTCCGCTTCAAACTCACGGGCGAGTATGCCTCAGAGGTGTCCGATGCGTCGGGAACGTCGCTGTTCGACGTAGTTCATCGCCGCTGGTCTTTCGATATGGTGGACCGCCTTGGGCTGGATCGTTCCATCCTCCCGTCCTGCCACGAATCCAGCGATGTCACCGGCCAGGTCACGCAGGCGGCGGCAGCGGCTACAGGCCTCGCCGCGGGCACTCCCGTGGTGGGCGGCGGCGGCGACCAGGCATCCAGCGCGGTGGGTAATGGAATCGTCGAAGCCGGCATCGTCTCCTGCACGCTGGGAACCTCCGGCGTGGTCTTCGCACACATGGAGAACGTCGCCTACGATCCCGCCGGCCGCGTCCACACGTTCTGTCATGCGGTGCGCGACAAATGGCACGTCATGGGTGTCACGCAGGGCGCCGGACTGAGCCTGCAATGGTTTCGCAATCAACTGGCGCCGGGCGCCGAGTACGATGCACTGACCGCCGAAGCCGCCACGGCGCCCGCCGGCGCACAGGGCCTCTTCTGGCTGCCTTACCTGATGGGCGAGCGCACGCCACACCTGGACGCCGCCGCGCGGGGCGGCTGGATCGGCCTGACCGCCAGACACCAGCGAGCCGACCTGATCCGCGCGGTCATCGAAGGTGTCTCCTACAGCCAGCGCGACTGCCTCGATATCATCGAAGAGCTTGGGGTCGCCGTGCGCTCAGTGCGCGCCTCGGGAGGCGGAGCCCGCAGTGCTTTCTGGCGCCAGTTGCTGGCGGATATCTTTGA
>Ga0316628_100004346_pt1 | contig 11101 bp, 6 predicted proteins | sample OWC_Aug_M2_C1_D5_FD_207648 | JGI IMG/M metagenome (GOLD analysis project Ga0316628, IMG submission 207648) | Wetland soil microbial communities from Old Woman Creek delta, Ohio, United States - OWC_Aug_M2_C1_D5_C | ecosystem: Environmental > Terrestrial > Soil > Wetlands | place: USA: Ohio... | reverse complement strand
TCCCTCCAGGCGGAACGTGCCCCGGCGGCGGGCCTCGGCCGTCGAGCCGGCCGCCATCAGATCCTCGTAGGCGATCACCTCAGCCCGGATAAAGCCTTTCTGCATGTCGCTGTGCACCGCGCCGGCAGCCTCAACCGCCGGGGTGCCCCGGCGGATGGTCCAGGCCCGGACCTCGTCGCTGCCCACGGTGAAAAAGGAGATGAGCCCCAGGACCTCGTAAGACAGTCGAATCATCCGACCCATGGCGGAGGTGTCGATCTGGTATTCCTTGAGGAACTCGGCGGCGTCTTCGTCGCTCATGCGGGACAGCTCCTGCTCGAGTTTTCCGCGCAGGACCAGGCATTTTTCATGAACGCCAATGTCTCCGATGGCAGGCAGCGCCGGGTCGCTGTCCTCGTTGTTGAAGAGAATGAGCTGGGGCTTGGCCGTGAGCAGTGCAAAACCCCTCAATGCCTTGGCGTCGGCCAGCTCGGACTTACGACGCAGCGGGGTTTCGTTTTCCAGGAGTTTGCGCGAATCGAGCAAGAGATGCTGTTCCTCGAGGTTCGTCTTCTTGCCGCGCCGGTGATCCATCTCGATACGCTCCAGGCGCTTTTCCACTTGCACGAGGTCCGAGAGGATCAGCTCCTGCTCCACCGCGTGGAAGTTTGCGACCGGTTGACGGTCCGGGCCATGGTTGCGGACCACGTGGATCAGCGCATCGCAATCCTTCACGGCCAGCCAGGGATTGCCCTCTTTCTTCTGGCTTCCCTGGCCCGCCAGAAAATAGTCCACCTGGGCATAGATGGTCTTCTCGGGTGCGAACACCCGGCTCAAGCGATCCACACGTTCATCCGGCACGCGCACCACGGCAAGCCGGTCCTCGCCACGGGAGGCGGTTTCCCCTCCTTGGCGGGTCAGGGCCTCAAAAGTAGTGGACCGCCCGGAGAGGGGCAGCCCGATGATGCCGAGCTTCATGGATGGGTGCCTTTCAGTTCAGGATGTGGCGCGGCGGAGTGCGGCCGGCTCCAGCGGTTGACGATCAGGACCGTCGCGACCGGGATGACCAGGCCGATGAGGCTCACGGCGATCATCAACCGGCCCAGCTCGCCATAACTGCCGCGCTCGACGATGAAGAAGCGGTTCAGGTAGTTGGTGCCGAGGCTTGCGGCGGAGAGCGCCAGGTTGGTGAAGGCCGCCATGACCGCGAAGTAGGTGGCCTTCTGGTTCTCGGGCGCCTCCCGGGCAATCCAGGCCAGCATGGGCACCATGGCGACCTGGCCGAGGGGGGAGTCGGCCATGGTGTCGATGAGGGCGATGGTGTGAGCGCCGAACCCGAAGACCCGTTCCGTCCAGTGATGCAGGCCGTAGTACATCCCGATGAAGGGCATCGTCATCAGCGTGCTGTAGAGGGATAGAAACACCACGAGATAAGGGATCGGCCTACGGCTCATCCACCCCCGCAAGGCAAACATCCCGAGGATCGCCAGGATGGATGACATCTGACGCAGGGTGCCGAAGAAGGCCTCGTCAAAGCCGAGGATGTCGATTTGCCACCAGCCGGCCCCGGCGCCGCTTCCGGGCATGGCGCGGAACACAAATACGATGATGGCGATGCCGACGATCTCCCGGCGCTTTTCCGGAGCCATTTCCCGCAGCAGTTGGTGGATGAGGTAGCCGATGATGATCAGAGAGGCGCAGAAAATCATTTCCATTTTGGCCGCCAACCCGGACAGCCCCAGCAAAAGGCTCATGGCGACGAACGCCGCGCTGCCTCCCAGGATGGTCCAATTGGGCGGGAGCTCGGGCTTCTCGGAATGCAGCATCCGGCTAATGTCCTGCTGGGAAAACCCGCTGCGGCGGTAGCGGCGGCGGCGCACGGCCAGGCTCACATCTCCGAGGGTCACCCCCAGTACCGACACGACGGGGATCAGCAGAGAGGCCTCATACATCACGGCATAGGACAGGCTTTGCGCCAGCCAGCCGCCGATGCCGGCCACCAGAGCCGACCCGCCGATGATGGCGATCCGCCCCAGGGTCTGCATGGTGATATGCATGCGCTGCAGGTCTTTCTCTGGAATGGGTTCTCCGTTTTCGGCATAACGCGGGACGGCCTCCACCGTCATGGCGTCGGCCACGACGTCCTGGAACACAAAGCCGATGGGCGATACCATCGTGGAGACAACGTACCAGATATCCGGCGGCAGGAGGCGGGCCATCTCACCCTTGTAGCCGGTGAGCCCCACCATGATCAGAAGGCTGGCGGCCATCAGCAGCGCGCCGAAATACACGAAAAACGACTTGCGCTGCCAGTAGAGATCCACGAGGTGCCCGATGGGCATCTTGAGCGCCCAGGGAAGGCCGGCCCAGAAACCCAGGCTTGCCAGGAAGGCGGCGGACAGCCCCAGTTCGTCCTTGACAAAAAAGCTTTCGATGATGCCGGTGAAGCCCGAGACGCCGGCGGCGAGGTAAACCATGAGCGGCGGCAGATAGCTCAGGCGCATCTCTTGGAAGATGCCGAGGAAATCAAGGGTGAACCAGCGCCACATGCGCTCCAGGAAACCGCCGGAAGGGGTGGAGTTCAATTCACAATGGGCTCCGCTTGCCGGAGGCGATGTCCTTGAGTGAAACCGTCCCCTGGGAATCAAACGGCAGCGACGAAGGCATCAGACCGGTACCACCGAGGCGCACCTTCCCCTTGAGCTGGTAGCGCAGATCCTCCCTCTCCGGCAGCCCGAACAGCCCCTTGATGATGTCGATCACCGAGGAGTAGACCGTGACGGGAAGGGTTTCCGACCCGAAGGCCGGCACCGTGACCGCGGTGTTGGATATGCCGTAGGCAAACGGCTTGTCGTTGATCTCGAGGTCGCAGTCTACACCCCGGATGTCCAGATCCACATCGTTCGGGTTCATCACCCTCAGGTGCACCAGAAAGGCCGTCTCCAGCCCCTTGCTTTCCTGCACCTGGATGTTGGCAAGGGAAATGCGGGGGTTTTCCAGCGGCTTGCCGAGGCCGGCGCATCCGGCCAACATCAGCAGTGCCAGCAGGCCGACCGCAGCCGAGCCGCTGAGGCGGTTAGGCATGGGATCGCTCCTCCTTTTTATTTCTTCTGGGGGATTAGGCCTTTGATGAGGTCGCGCGCTTTTTCCTTGGAGGTCGGCAGTGCGCCGGCCTCCGGCGCGCCCAAAGCTTTCTTGAGCTGGTCCTTGGCGATCGCTTCCACGTCCGGCCGGAAGCTCGGGTCGGAGAAGCTGCCCGACACGATGATCGGAACCCCCAGGCCGGAGCGGTCCTTTGCATCCCCCTGGCCCTTGATCGTGCCGACCAGCTTCGTGTCCAGCTTGAAATCCAGGGTTTCTTTCACCAGGTCGGCCTTTCCGGCCGCCAACAGCCGAAGCAGGGGCGACTTCAGGGACGTCTCGGAGGTGTGGAACACACCGTTTTCAATTGTGAAGGGAGCGAGGAACTCGGCAAAATCGGTGCGCGGTTTCGGGCCGGACTTGACCTCCCCTCCCACTGTGGCCTTGACGTTGCGCACCATGCCGGCCAAATCCACGCCGATGATGGCCCCGTCGGTAAAGGTGAGGCTGCCCTTGCCGTTCAGGGTCTGTTTGATGCGTGCCGCTTCATCACCCGTCATGGACAGTGCGATCTGGGCTTTCGTCGTGCCTTCGAGAAAGTCCTTGTTGGCAACATCCTTGAGCAGGGGGTGTACCTTCACTTGGTCTAGATCGAGCTGGACGTTCGTCACCGGGCTGTCGCCTTTGACATTCACCGTCGTCTTGCCGGCGGCGGTGCCCTGGTAGAGCTTCATGGAAAGCGGGTCGATGGAAAGAAGGCCGTCCTTCGCCGTGATCTTCAGATTCACATCCTCGACCTTGGCATGATTCACGGTGAGCTTGCCGACCTTCGCCGTGCCGTTCATCACCAGCTGCCGCAACGGGCCGTAATCGGTCTTTCGGGGGGCCGGCGCAGCCGATGGGCCGGCGGGCGCTGGACTGGCCCCGCCCGGAGTGGTTTGAGTTTTCGGCGGCAGGTACCGGTCGATGTCGATCTGGTCCAGGTTGAGGTCGAAGGCGAGATTAGGTTTGGCAAACTCGGTGGCCTTGACGGTGAAGTTCAGCCGGGAATCGTCGAGGCTGAGCGAACCGTCGGACACCGTCACGGACTTGGCGTCGCCCTTGACGGCGGCCTTGAGCGCCAACCGCTCCAGCACCTTGGGGTCGGAGGTGGCGGGCAGGGACTGGCCGATCTCGGCCAAGAGCTTGCGCGGCGAGAACTCGGCTGCCTCGACGGTGACACTCGCCAGGGGGGCGGCGAGCAGGTTTTCCACCGCGCCCTTGATCTGCAGTTTCAGTTGGCCGAAAGCATCCGCCTTAACCTCCAGGGGAACAGCGCCTTTGCCGAAGTCCGGCCCCGCCGGCCCGAAGCGGCCTTCTGCCGAAACCGGTTTCTGGTTGACCGACGCCGAGAACGTAAACCGCACCGGCCGCTCCAGGGATACATCCTGCAGCGCCAGGTTCAGCTTGGAGATCTCCTGCCGTGATTCCTTCTTGTGGTCAATGACCATCAACTGCCCGTTCTGGATGCTCAGTTCGCCGACCTTAAGAGATTGGATGGGCAGCCCCCCTGGGGCGGGGGTTGCCTCGGTCTTGGCCGGAGGTTTGACCTCCCCGGGCTTGGAGCCGAAGTCCCAGCTGACGCGGCCGTCCGAGTTCGTGACCAGAAAGACGCGGGGTTCTTGCACCACCAGGCGGTCGACCTCCACCTGTTTGAACAGCAGAGGCAGAAGCTTGACGCGGACGTCGAACGACTTCACCGTCAGGAAATCCTTTTCGACGAATGCCGGAGTGTTGCCGAGTTTCAGGTTGGAAAATGAAACCCCCGCCCACGGGAACAGGCTCAGGCTGACATCGCCTCCGACGCTGAGCGGCCGGCCGGTCGCTTCTGTGATATATTTTTCGAGCTCGGGCTTGTACTTGTTGACGTCGATGAAATTGGGGATGATCAGCAGGGCGCCGATCACCACCACCACCAGGGCGACAACGACGATGGCCGTCCATTTCAAGGCCGCTCGCATATGGTTTCCCCTCCTCTACGGTGTTGGATGATGTCAGACTTTAACCACTGATCCATGAAATTCAACCATTTTCACAACAAATGCGAGGCGTGTTTCCACAAGGACCCGCAGCTATCGAACTACCGCCGCTGCGAGGTGTACGGCCGGGCCGTGGGTTACCTGCGGCCGGTGTCGCAGTGGAATGAAGGCAAGTAGGCGGAGTTCAGCCGGCGCAAAGCCTATCGTCCCTAACCGGCGTCAGAGCGGCTGCAAAAATATCGTTCCGTTCTAACGGCCGAGAGGGAATGCGGACGCGTGGGAATGGCATTTTGCGCCCGGCGCGCTGAAAGGCTGCTGGGGCGACGGGCCGCGCGTCCGGGTGCCTGCCGCTTCGCGGGGCTCAGCGCGCGGGGGATCAGCGGGGCGACTTTTTTTGTGAGGACAGGGCGCTCTGAAGCTTTTCGGCCAACGCCCCGAGGGACGATCCGCCGCTGGGGGAGGTGAATCGTTGCCATTCGCCTTCATCCCCCTCACTGGCCGGGGCGAGCGAAATCCGGCGCCGCTGCACGTTGATTTCCTCGATAGCCACGGTGAGAGTGTCGCCCTCCTTGAGCTTCTCCAGGGTGGCACCTGCCGAAGAGCGGCGGATGCTCCCCAGCGGAACAAGCCCGGTGATGCCAGGGGCCAGGCGCACGAAGTAACCGAACTTTTCCTTTTTTTCGAGGACGCCCTCCACCCGCTGGCCCACCGGAAAGCGGTCCAGGACCTCGGCCCAGGGATCGCCCTCGGCATCTCGCAGGCTGAGGGAGATGCGCTTTTTCTCCAGGTCCACGGCTTTGACGGCCACCGTAACGACATCGCCGGGTTTGACGATGTCCTCCGTCTTGTGCACCCGCCGGGTGTAGCTCATCTCGCTGATATGGACCATGCCCTCGATGCCCGGAGCGATCTCGACGAAGGCACCAAAGTTCATGCAGCGGGTGACCCTGCCGCGCACGATATCCCCTTCGTTGCACTTGTCCTCGACGCTGAGCCAGGGATCCGGCTCCAGTTGCTTGATGGAAAGGCCGATCCGCAGTTGGCCCTTTCCTCCCGCGGGGTCGATGCCGAGCACCTTGACCCGCAGGCGGTCTCCGGGCTTCAAGACGTCACCCGGTTGCGCCGTCTTGGACCAGCTGATCTCGGAGACGTGGACCATGCCCTCCACGCCGGGCGATAACCCCACAAAGGCGCCGAAGGGCATGATGCGGGTAACTCGGCCATCGACCACATCCCCCGCATTGAGCGTGGCCAGAAACTGCTTGCGGGCGGCCTCAAGCTCACGGCTGAGAAGGGCGCGCCGCGACACCACGATGTTGCGGCCCTTGTCTTCAAAACGAGTGACCAGAAACTGGTAGGTGGCGCCCACGTGTGCGTTAGGGTCCTCCACGGGGCTCAGGTCGATCTGGCTCAACGGGCAGAAGGCGCGGCGCTGCAGGACCTCGACGTGGAAGCCACCCTTGCAGATCTCCTTGACCTTGCCCTCGACCGGAGCGGATTTCTGGTACGCTTCCCGCAGGATCTGCGCTCCGCCGATTCCGGAGAGAGCTCGCGACAGGCGGATTTCGCTTTCGCCTACAGCCGCCACATACAGCTCGAGTTCGTCGCCTTCGGCACAGGTGAGGGCCTGGTTTGAATCGAGCAGTTCGCTCCGCTCGACGACCGCGTCGATTTTCATTCCGGCGTCGACAAAGATCGTGTCCTTTCCGATCGAAATGACTCTGCCCTTCACCCGGTCGCCGACGCGGACCTCGGAACGGGCTCCCGGGCTGAACGCTTCCAGAAGTTCTGCAAAATTTTCCTCAGGGGCGGTGATATCGGGTTGGTCTGCCATAGATGCGGCTCCTTGTGAGATGATACTAAACTGAGTGATTCCTGCCACACAAACCGCGTGCTTTGCACGCGGCTGCAGGTTCAGCATTGAAGCACTGGCGTGCTCTTCTCATTTCGGCCTATAGCCGAAATGACGAGTCGCCTGCTTCGCGGGCGGTCGCTGATTTTTCCTGTGCTACTGGAACTCCGCAGGCGGTCCGGCCATGTGAGGAACCGCTCAATTTAGGTAATCATAGGAAGGATTCCATATCAAAACATCAGCCTAAACACAAGCGCGGGAACCCCGCGGCCGAATGATCTATCGGATGATCTATCGATTGACAAAGTGACCGGTCTAAGATAGGCCCGCTAGAACGATTGTCATCGTTCCGTTTGACAACGGCTCGAATAACCACGCATGTGAAAGGGCCGATGAACGATCGCTGCTACCTGATGGAAGGCGAAGACGAAGCCAGTCGGCTCGATCTGAAGACCGACGGCCGCACCGTGGAGGAACACGCGCGTTGGGCCGGTATCCGACCGGGGATGCGGGTTGCCGATCTCGGCTGCGGCTCCGGCAAGACCAGCTTTCATTTGAATCGGCTGGTCCAGCCCGGTGGACATACCCTTGGGGTGGACATCGCCGCGCAGCGCATCACGTATGCCCGCGCCCACTACGAGGCGACGGGGCTCGAATTCACGGTCCGGGACATCCGTGAGCCCCTGGACGATCTGGGGCTGTTTGACTTCATCTGGATCCGATTCGTCCTGGAATACTACCGGGCACAAAGTTTTGCGATGATCCGCCGTGCCGCGGGTTCGCTCCAGCCCGGCGGCATCCTGTGCCTCATCGACCTGGACTGCAACTGCCTCCGTTTCCACGGCTTTTCCCCACGCCTGGAACGCGCCGTCCTGCGTATCATGGAGCGCCTCGAGCAGCACTGCAACTTCGACCCGTACGTCGGGGTCAAGCTATACTCCTACCTCTACGATCTGGGGTTCGAGGACCTCCAGGTCATGGTCGTCCCCCACAACCTCATCTACAGTACCTTCAAGGAAAACGAACGGTTCAATTGGAGGAAGAAAGCGGAGATCGCCGGAAGGCAGTCGGGTTACGGATTTGACGAATACCCGGGCGGCTTCGATGAGTTCATCGCGGAGCTTGAACACCTGTTTTCCGATCCGCGGGTCTTCACCTACACCCCCCTGTTGATCTGCAAGGGCCGCAAGCCGGGCCGCCGATAGGATCGGAACAATCGCTCCAGTGAGGTTTTTAAACCAGTTCTAGACATACCTCAGCAGCCGGCTGAGATACTTGAAGTAGGCCTGGATCTCGGTATACATGTGGATGATCCAGAGGTTGTAGATTTTTTCGTAGGGGATCGAGTTCATTTCGGCGTAGGAAAAGGGATAGATGAGCGCCGGCGCGTCGCTCTGGCCGGTGGCCAGGGAAGTCAGCCGCAGCGCGGAAAGCAGGATTTCGGGTGGAAGGTGTTCGGCGTCCAGGATCACCGCCTTGATACAGTGGGTCAGGTCCGAAAGGTTGAGCCCGATGTCCGAAACGTAGGCGATCAGAAGCGCCCGGAGCCGGCCCTTCTCGGTCAGCGAGAACAAGTGCCGTTCTCGCCGGAATCCGTGCATTTGAAACTCGTTGCAGATCGTTTGATCTTGAAAAGTGTGCGGCTCTAAATCCAGAGCCTTCAACATGAGACCGCCCGAGGTATCCTCATAGAAATATCCCAGCTCGACCAGGTCGTCGCGCGTGGAGGGCGCCAACTCCCAGGCGGTTGGAAAGGAAGGCACCCGCGGCCCTGAATCCGGCAGTCTCAGGTATGCCAGGGGGTCTACGGAACAGCCTTTGGGGTTGTCGATATGGCGTGCCACTCCGCCGAATACCCGGCTCGGGAACTTGTTCTGCGGCCGGTAATAGCAGACCAGATAATCCATGTGCATGTTGCTGAGCCGGAAGGTGTCGTAGACAAAACGGCCGATCTGGTCCAGGACGAGAAGACCGGCCCGGTTGAGTGCCGACTTGCGCGCCGCATGGTGGTGCGTCAGCCAGGAGTTTTTCCAAAAGCGGATCATCGCCATGTGACCCAGGATAGTCCCGTTGTCCTGGTAGACAAAATGCCGGGCAATATCCGGGCTGCGCGTGTAAAGCTTTTCGTAAGTTTGCCTGATTTCCCGTTTGCGTTTGTGGATCAGTGCATATTTGCTGGGGTATATGAAGCCGGTCTCGAATAGGAAATCCCAGAGGGCATCCAGGTCGAGATCGGTGCAGAGATACGAATTCTTGTCCTTCGCCTGATGCAGCATCCCCAGCAGTTTGATGTGGTCCTGCGTCGAGATGTCGATCAATGCCAGCCCGCATCGCACGCGGCCCCGCTCTCCCTTATCCGGAACGGGTCTGCGGAACACGACCTGGGTGCTGCAGGTCAGCTTAAAGATGCCGGCGAAATGAAGTTCGACCTCGGGCAGGATCAAACCCGGCAGCAGGCAGGAGGCCTGTTCCTCCTCTTCCACCGCAAAACCCGAACCGGACAGGTCGACGACTTTCAGATCCAGGCGTTTGTGGGTGAGGGGGTGACGGAAGATGATGTTCGGAGAAGGGCTCAGGGTCTGTCGCTGGCTGCGGAATTCGGCCTTGCGGTAGCGCTGGACTTCGCTCTTCAGGGGTTCCAATACATAGTTGCGGGCGCTGCGGCCCTGGGTCGACCGGATGATGCGGCACTCGCCCGAATAGAGCGTCTGGTTGCCGGAATGGAAAAGCACCTGGACCGACTGGGTGACGTCAATCCACTCGAAGCTCTGAGGAGGTTCCGCCGCGAGCTCGATTCGGAACGAGCAGGCCGCAAAGTCCAGGAGCGCGCCAGAAAACGAGCAGCTGTTCTGAATCAGATGGACGGAGATGCCGCGACAGCGCTGCCGCTCCGCCCGGCGATGGCTGAACTCGCGGCTGATACTGGGCAGCCCCAAGCGGCATCCCCTGGGGCTGATCTTGATGATCTCGGGGAAGGCTTGAATGAATTTTTCCCCTCGAGGCACCAGAAAGTATTTGAGCTCATGGGTCTGGATCAGAGGAGCCACCTCGGCCCCGTCACACCACACACATTCCAGTTCCGACCCGAAACAGGGCTGCGGAAAAGCTGAAACCAGCAGGATGCGGCCATACTGGCGATGGACGAAGCCAACCTGGATGGTGCCTTCCTGAAAATTAGTGAAATTTAAACGGTTGACCAGAAACTCCCTGGAGATCTTACGGCCGGTTTCCGCAACGATGGCATTCGTTTCAGGGGCGGCGGGCTTGGCTAAGAGGGCTTTTTCTTCAGGGGTGACCTGGGTGCAGGAGGTTTCGGAGGGCAGAGGGTTGATCACCGCGAGTTTCGAGTTTTTGCTTTCCATCAGGATCTCCGTCTCAAGCGCTGGATTGTGCCGGCTAAATCCATCATTTCCCGCTGTGGCACATCAGGAGTTGCCTCGATCCCTGAGGCACCGACCGCTTCAGCTTTGTATGTGAAAGCAACTTCACAATGTTGGAACCTTAAGTATATACCTGAGGGGAAATACCATAGCAAGATAAATCGAGCCACATCATTTGACTAGGTGGTTTTTTGCTGAACGGGGCAGAGAGGAACGCCGCACTGGCAAGATGCATCCCATCACGTGGGATTCCTTGCCAACGGGAACTGAGAAGGATTGATAATTTTTAACTATGATTTTTGATTCTAAATTATTAAAATCTATCCTGGGCGATTCTGTACTGGGTTCAGGCGGAAGGGCCCATGCGGGGCGCAGGCCCCTCCGGGCCTCTATGCAACTCAGTAAAACCGCTTAATTTAGGTAAAATGACGGCCGGGACTGGAAAGCGAACCTGTTCTGAAAGGAGGTCGGAAAGATGGGGAATCGGATCCGGACGATGCTGCTGATGGTGTTGCTGACCGTTTTGATCCTGTTGATCGGAAGCTGGATCGGAGGCAGCCAGGGGATGGTGGTTGCCCTGCTGGTCGCAGCCGGCATGAATTTCTTCAGCTACTGGTACTCGGACAAAATCGTGCTGCGCATGTACAAGGCGCGGGAGGTGGGCGCGCAGGATGCCCCCGAGCTTTACGACATGGTGCAGACACTGTGCCGCCGGGCCGGCCTGCCGATGCCCAAGGTATACGTCATCCCGCAGGAGGGGCCGAACGCGTTCGCCACGGGCCGCAACCCGC
>Ga0316628_100004344_pt1 | contig 11102 bp, 7 predicted proteins | sample OWC_Aug_M2_C1_D5_FD_207648 | JGI IMG/M metagenome (GOLD analysis project Ga0316628, IMG submission 207648) | Wetland soil microbial communities from Old Woman Creek delta, Ohio, United States - OWC_Aug_M2_C1_D5_C | ecosystem: Environmental > Terrestrial > Soil > Wetlands | place: USA: Ohio... | reverse complement strand
GACCGGCATCCCCTACCTGCCCATGTCGATGGCCAAGGGCATCCTGCCCGACACGCACGAGCAGTCCGCCGCGGCCACCCGCTCCTATGTGCTGCCCGAGGCGGACGTCGTGATGCTGGTCGGCGCGCGCCTCAACTGGCTGCTGTCGCATGGCAAGGGCAAGACCTGGGGCGGCAAGAGCTCCAAGGACTGGGGCGGCCAGAAATTCATCCAGATCGACATCTCGCCGCAGGAGGCCGATAGCAACGTCCGCATCGACGCCCCCGTGGTCGGCGACCTCGGTTCCTGCGTCTCGGCGCTGCTCGCCGGGATCGGCGCCAACTGGCCCAAGCCGCCGGCGGAATGGCTCTCCGCCATCGCCGAGCGCAAGAACAAGAACGTCGCCAAGATGGCCGAGACGCTGGCGAAGAATCCTTCGCCGATGAACTTCCACAGCGCGCTGAATGTGGTGCGCGACATCGTCAAGGCCAACCCGGACGCAATACTCGTCAACGAAGGCGCCAACGCGCTCGACTTCACGCGCAGCATTGTCGACATGTATAAGCCGCGCAAGCGCCTGGACGTCGGCACCTGGGGCGTGATGGGCATCGGCATGGGCTTTTCCGTCGCGGCCGCCGTGGTGAGCGGCCAGCCGGTGATCGCGATCGAGGGCGACAGCGCCTTCGGCTTCTCCGGCATGGAGGTCGAGACCATCTGCCGCTACAACCTGCCGGTGTGCGTGGTGATCATGAACAACAACGGCGTCTACCGCGGCGACGAAGTCAATCCGACCGGCGGCCGCGATCCGGCGCCCCTGGTGTTCGTCAAGGATGCGCGCTATGAGAAGCTGATGGAGGCCTTCGGCGGCGTGGGCGTGCGCGCCACGACCACGGCCGAGTTGCGCAAGGCGATGGAGGAAGCGCTCCGCTCGCGCAAGCCCACGCTCATCAATGCCGTCATCGATGAAGCCGCCGGCACCGAAAGCGGTCGCATCACGAGCCTGAATCCGAGCGCAAAGAAGAAATAGCCGCAGAATTCCTGGAGAACAGAATGGAAGCATTAAAAGGCGTACGCATCCTCGACATGTCGCACGTGCAGGCGGGCCCGACCTGCTCGCAGCTGCTCGCCTGGATGGGCGCCGACGTCATCAAGTTCGAGAACCCGGCCGGCGACGCGACGCGCGGCCAGCTGCGCGACGTGCCGAATGCCGACAGCCTGTACTTCACGATGCTCAACTGCAACAAGCGCTCGATCACCGTGAACATGAAGAGCGCCGAGGGCAAGCAGGTGTTCGTCGACCTGCTGAAGAAATGCGACATCATCATGGAGAATTTCGGCCCGGGCGTGCTGGACCGCTTCGGCTTCACGTGGGAGAAGATCCACGAGTTGAACCCGAAAATCGTCATGGGCTCGATCAAGGGCTTCGGCTCCAGCGGCCCCTACGCCGACTTCAAGGCTTACGAGAACGTCGCGCAGGCGATGGGCGGCGCGATGAGCACTACCGGGGTGCCCGACGGGCCGCCATTCGTGACCGGCGCGCAGATCGGGGACTCGGGCACGGGCCTGCATCTTGCCATCGGGCTGCTGGCGGCGCTGCGGCAGGCCGAGCGCACCGGCAAGGGGCAGTACGTCGAGGTGGCGATGATGGACGGCGTGATGAACCTGTGCCGCGTGAAGTTCCGCGACCACCAGCGCCTTACGCGCGGCGGCCTGTCCGAGTTCTCGGTGCCGACACACCAGGGCATGGGCGCGGTGCCGCGCGCGGGCAACGACTCGGGCGGCGGCCAACTCGGCAACGCCATTCGCTGCAAGCCGGGCGGCCCCAACGACTTTCTCTACATCGTGGTGCAGGAGGCGGTGTGGGAGGGGCTCGCCAAGCGCATCGGCCCGGATCTCGGTATGCCGGATCTGGCGACCGATCCCAAGTTCGCCAAGATCGCCGACCGGCGCAAGAACCAGGCGGAGATGTGGGAGCTGATCGGCGAGTTTGCGCTCAAGCACACGAAGCGCGAGCTGATGGCGATCCTCAATCCGCTCGATGTGCCCTGCGGCCCGATCATGAGCACCGAGGATCTCGCCAACGACGAGCACGTGCGCGGACGCGACATGTGGGTCGAGCTCGACCACCCGCAGCGCGGCAAGTGGTGGAACGTCGGCATGCCGATCAAGCTTTCCGATTCGCCCGCGGTGATCAAGCGCAGCCCGACGCTCGGCGAGCACACCGACGAGGTGCTCAAGCAGGTGCTCGGCTATGACGAGGCCAAGGTCGGTGCGCTCAGGCAGACGGGTGCATTTTCGGCGCCACCGAAGAAGGCGGCATGATGAAAATCGCCATCGTTGGGCAGCAGGATTTCGGCAAGGCGGTGCTGGAGGCGTTCCTCGCGCGCGGCGACCAGGTCGCCGCCGTGTTCTGCGCGCCGGAGAAGGAAGGCGCGCGCCCCGACGCGCTGCGCGCCGCGGCGCAGGAGAAGGGCCTCAAGGTCCATCAGTTCAAGTCGCTTCGCGCCCCGGAGGCGTTGCAGGCGATGAAGGATGCCGCGGCCGACATCGGCATCATGGCGTTCGTGCTGCAGTTCGCGCCGCAGGAGTTCGTGCGCGTGCCGAAGCACGGCACGATCCAGTACCACCCGTCGCTGCTGCCGAAGTACCGCGGCCCGTCCTCGATCAATTGGCCGATCACGCGCGGCGAGAAGGAGACCGGCCTGACCATCTTCCGGCCGACCGACGGCCTGGACGAGGGCGCGGTGATCCTGCAGAAACGCACGCCGGTCGGCGAGAACGACACGCTCGGCAGCGTCTACTTCGACCGCCTGTTCCCGATGGGCGTGCAGGCGATGCTGGAAGCCGCCGACCTGGTAGTCGCGGGCAAGCACAAGGAGATCCCGCAGGACGAGTCGCAGGCTTCCTACGAGGGCTGGTTCCGCGAGGCCGAGGCGCGCATCAACTGGGCGAACCACGCCGACACCATCCATGACCTGATCCGGGGCTGCGATCCCGCGCCCGGCGCGTGGACCACGCTGAACGGCGTGAAGCTGCAGCTGTTCGACAGCCGCAAGGAACTGGTGCGCACCTTCGGCGCGGTGAAGGGCAAGATCGGCGAGGTGGTCGAACTCGCCGAGGGCCGCCTGGTGATCGCCGCGCAGGGCGGCCGCATCCATGTCGGCAAGGCGAAGCTCGGCGACGGCAAGAAAGTCGCCGCGGCCGAGCTGCTGGCGTCCGGCGCCATCAAAGCCGGCATGCTGCTCGGCAGCTAGCGCCGCTTCCCGGCCCGGGTTTGTCCGCTTCCCCCGGCGGGCAAATATTTGACGCAGCTTATATTTGACTGTAAGAATGCGCATTAGGCTTTTGTTTTATGGGGGCTTGTCTGCGCGCCGGCCGACGGGGCACGGGGGAACGTCTTATCCCATCTGAAAATCGGACCGTGGCGGATCACTCTTCAAGTCCGCCACAGGAAGTATTACCTATTGATTCTTATAGCAAATACGAGATCCTCCGGTTTTCCTCTCTAGCATCTTCTGCCGGTCGGGCTGCCACCAGACAATGAGAACCGTGAGCGCCTGTTCATGAAGTCCAGATTCTGGAAGAGCGACTGGTTCCTCGGCTTGGTCGTCGTGGTGCTGATGCTGTTCGCGGGCAGCAGCGACTTGTTGCAGAGTCTGGAGCGCAAGGCGTACGACATGGGGGTGCAGGCGTCCTCGCGCACGCCGTCGGACCGGATCGCAGTGATTGCGATCGACAACGCCAGCATCGCCAACATCGGCCGCTGGCCGTGGCCGCGCGACGTGCACGCCAGGATGATCGATCTGCTCGCGCGCGCAAAGGCCAAGGTGATCGGCTACTCGGTGTTCTTCAGCGAGCCCCAGATCGATCCGGGCTATCGCTACGTCAACAAGCTTCTCGAGATGGCGCAGAAGGCGCCTCCCGCCTCGCCCGAGAGCGACACGCTTGGGCCGTTCGTGGCGCTGCTCAAGCAGGCTGAGCAGGACCTCAATACCGACCGCAAGCTCGCGGACAGTGCCGCCAGGGCCGACAACGTCCTGCTCCCGATGCTGTTCACCCTGGGACAGCCGCTCGGCAAGCCGGACAGCCCGTTGCCGGACTTCGTGCAGCGCAACGCCTGTGCGGCGGTAAAAGGCAGCCCGGACGCGCTGCCGCTGCCGACCGTGAGCGTGCAGTTCCCGATCGACGAACTCGGCAAGGCCGCGGCCGCCCTCGGCCACCTGAACGCCAATCCGGATGTCGACGGCGCGATCCGCACCGAGCCGCTGGTGCTGCAGTACTTCGACCAGTGCTATCCGTCGCTGTCGATGCAGATCGCGGCCAAGAGCCTCAACCTGGGACCGCAGGACATCACGGTGCGGCTCGGCGCGGGCGTGTCGCTGGGCAAGTTGCAGATCGGCACCGATCCCGCGATGCAGATGTACACCTACTTCTACAAGGACCGCGACGGCGGGCCGGCATTCCAGGTCGACTCGTTCTACGACGTGCTGAGCGGCAAGATCCCGGCCGAGAAGTACCGCGACAAGATCGTGCTGATCGGCCCGACCGCCGCCGGCGTGGGCACCACGTCGGTGACGCCGATCGCGCCCGCCATGGCGCCGGTACTGACGCTGGCGCACTCGGTGTCGTCGATCCTGAAGGAGGATTTTTTCGTCTCGCCACCCTGGACTTGGGCGGTCGAGAAGCTGATCTTCCTGCTGGTCGCGCTGTACCTCATCGTGCTGCTGCCGACGCTCAAGGCCGGTCCCGCGGCGGCGATCACCGGCGGCACGCTGATCGCGCTGCTCGCGGTCCATTTCGGGCTGATGACCACGCGCGGCACGTGGATTCAGCTGATGGTGCCGGCGACGCTGCTGCTGGTCGGACACCTGGCGCTGGTCACCAAGCGCTTTATCGGCACCGAGCGCGCCAAGCTGCGCTCGGACGAGAGCTCTGCGGAATCCAACCGCATGCTCGGGCTCGCCTACCAGGGGCAGGGCAATCTGGACATGGCGTGGGACAAATTCCGCCAGGTGCCCATGTCCGACGCGCTGCTTGACAACCTGTACAACCTGGCGCTCGATTTCGAGCGCAAGCGACAGTTCAACAAGGCGGAGTCGGTGCTGCGCCACATGCACGGCTTCAATCCCAAATACCGCGACCTGGAGCAGAGGCTCTCGCGCGCCAAGCAGCTCTCCGAGACGGTGATGCTGGGCGGCGCCGGCGGGGGCACGAACGCGAGCATTCTCGGCCAGGGCGGCGCGGTGGAAAAGCCGATGCTGGGCCGCTACCAGGTCGAGAAGGAGCTCGGCAAGGGCGCGATGGGCGTCGTCTATCTCGGCCGCGATCCGAAGATCGGCCGCGTCGTGGCGATCAAGACCATGGCGCTGTCGCAGGAGTTCGAGGCCGACGAGCTCGCCGAGGTGAAGGAGCGCTTCTTTCGCGAGGCCGAGACCGCGGGGCGTCTGTCGCACCCGAACATCGTCACGATCTACGATGCCGGCGACGAGCACGACCTGTGCTACATCGCGATGGAGCTGCTGAAGGGCGGCGACCTGGTGCCGTTCACCAAGCCGGCCAACCTGCTGCCGGCGGACAAGGTGGTGTCGGTGGTGGCGCGCGTCGCCGACGCGCTCGGCTACGCGCACCGGCAAGGGGTCGTGCACCGCGACGTCAAGCCTGCGAACCTCATGTATCACCCGGAGAGCGACACGCTGAAGGTGACCGACTTCGGCATCGCGCGCCTCACCGACAGCTCGAAGACCAAGACCGGCATGGTGCTCGGCACGCCTTCCTACATGTCTCCCGAGCAGCTCGCGGGCAGGAAGATAGAGGGCCGCAGCGACCTGTTCTCGCTCGCCACGAGCCTCTACCAGCTGCTTTGCGGCCGGCTGCCGTTCGAGGGCGAGTCGATGGCGCAGCTGATGTTCAAAATCTCCAACGAGCCGCCCGCGGACATCCTGAAGCTGAACCCGAACGTGCCGCCGGGGCTGGTGGCGTTCCTCCAGCGGGCGCTGGCGAAGAATCCCGACGAGCGTTTTCAGACCGGCGAGGAGTTCGCGCAGGCGCTGCGCGCTGCGGCGGGCGGCGCAGGCGGCGCCGGGACCGGCGAGCCGCAGCGCGGTCGCGGCGTGGACATCGAGCTCTGAACCGCGCCATGGACCTCAGCCACATTCTGGAGATCGCCAGCTCCACCGATCCGGGGATGGTGCGCTCGCACAACGAGGACGCCGTCGCGTCGGACGCGGCTCACGGGATCGCGGTGCTCGCCGACGGCATGGGCGGGTACAACGCGGGCGAGGTGGCGAGCGGCATGGCCACCACGGTGATCACCACCGAGCTCGCGCGCGAGCTCGGCAAAGTTCAGCCCTACGACATCGACCCCGAGACCGGCCGGCCCGCGGCCGAGCGGCTGCTGCGCGAACAGATTCTGAACGCGAACACCTCGATCTATCAGGCGTCGCAGAGCCAGCCACAGTACGCCGGCATGGGCACGACGCTGGTGACTTGCCTGTTCTACGACAACCGGGTCATGGTGGCGCACCTCGGCGACTCGAGGCTGTATCGCCTGCGCGGGGAGCAGTTGGAGCAGCTGACGCGCGACCACTCGCTGCTGCAGGAGCAGATCGATTCCGGACTGCTCACCGCGGAGCAGGCCAAGACGGCGCAGCACAAGAACCTGGTGACCCGGGCGCTCGGCATCGATCTCGGCATCGAGCCGGAAATTCACGAGCACTCGTGCAAGGCGGGCGACATTTACCTCCTCTGCTCCGACGGGCTGTGCGACATGGTGAGCGACGAGGACATCGGCATGGCGCTCCAGGCGCTGGGCGCGAACCTCGCGCTCGCGGCGCAGCAGCTGGTGCAGATGGCCAACGACAACGGCGGCCGCGACAACGTTTCGGTTATACTCGTGCGCGTCCTGCGGGAGTACCCCGCCGCCCGCGGCGTTATGGCCAAGTTTTTTGCATGGTTAAAATAACCCCCAGGGGTCAGCTATGGCGAAACTGATACTCAGCATGGACGGGCTGGTGCTCAAGGAGATCCCCTTGGTCAAGGAGCGCACCACCATCGGCCGCAAGCCGCACAACGACATCCAGATCGACAATCTGGCGGTCAGCGGGGAGCATGCTGTGATCGTTACGATCATGAACGACTCGTTCCTCGAGGACCTCGGCAGCACGAACGGAACGATGGTCAACGGCGGCACGGTTAAGAAGCACTTTCTGCAGAGCAACGACGTCATCGAGCTCGGCAAGTACAAACTCAAGTACATCGCCGAAGCGGGGCAGCCGGTGGGTGCGTCGGCGGTCGATTTCGAAAAGACCATGGTGCTGCGCCCGTCCGCGATGAAGGCGGCCGCCGAGCAGGCGCGCGCCATGGCGACGACGGCAGCGGCGCCGGACGGGACCCAGCCGCATAGCAAGCCCGACCTCGCCGAGGCGGCGCGCGCCGCGGCGGCGCAGCACGTTGCCTCGGGCGCGGCGAGCGCGGGCACCGCGTCCAAACCCGAGCCTCCCGCCGCAGCGGCACCTTCGGCATCGCAGCCGCCGAAGGCTGCGCAGCCGCTGGGGGCGATACAGATCCTCTCGGGCAGCAATGCCGGCAAGGAGCTCGAACTGACGAAGCCGCTCACCACGCTCGGCAAGCCCGGAACACAGGTCGCGGTGCTCACCCGGCGCCCGCAGGGCTATTTCATCACCCACGTCGAGGGCGCCCAGCATCCGACGGTGAATGGCCAATCGATCGGCTCCGCGCCGCACGCACTCAAGGACCACGACGTGGTCGAGATCGCTGGCGTGAAGATGGAGTTCTTCCTCAAGAGCTGAGCCTCGCGCGGCTCGCCACCCCTGCAATCGACCCGGCGGCTCCTGCCACGGCCATGACTAGAGCGCCGGAGGCCGCTTGAGGCAGCATATCGTCCGGATCGCGATCGGACTGATCATCACGCTGTTTTTCGTCGGGCACGCGGCACGCTACTACAACGTCGGCCTCATCACGCAGCTCGACAGCATCATCTACGACGCGCGCCTGCGCTTGACGATGCCGCGCGGCGTCGACCCGCGCATCGTCATCCTCGACATCGACGAGAAGAGCCTCCAGGAGGTGGCGCGCTGGCCGTGGCCGCGCGACGTCATGGCGAGAATTGTCGACAAGCTGTTCGACAAATACCAGGTCGCGGTGGTCGGCTTCGACGTGGTGTTCGCGGAAGCGGACTACTCTTCGGGGATCAAAGCTCTCGACCGTCTGTCGGAGACACAGCTCAAGCAGGACGCCGAGTTCCAGCGCTCCTATCGCGAACTGCGGCCGCAACTCGACAACGACGGGCTATTCGCGAGGGCGATCAAGGGGCGACCCGTCGTGCTCGGCTACTACCTCAACAGCGAGAGCGACGCCAAGCGCATCGCGGCGATTCCAGAGCCCGTGCTACCCAAGGGCACCTTCGCGGGGCGCAACATCGATTTTCCCCTCTGGGTCGGTTACGGCGGCAACCTGGCCGAGTTTCAGAAGAACGCCGCTGCGGCGGGCCATTTCAATCCGATCCTGGATCCGGACGGGGTCGTTCGCAGGGTGCCGATGATCGTCGAGTACGACGGTGCGTATTACGAGTCGCTGTCGCTCGCCGTGGTGCGCACGCTGATCGCGTCGCAGGACGGCGGCAAGTTTCCCAAGGTGCACCCCGGCTTCGCTCCCGGCACGATGTTGCATCGCGGGTACACCGGCCTGGAGTGGCTCACCGTCGGCCCCCTCAGGATCCCGGTGGACGACACCGCGAGCGTGCTGGTGCCCTACCGCGGCGACAAGGGCAGCTTCCCGTACATTTCGCTCGCCGACGTGCTGTTCGATCGCGTCAAGCCCGAGCAGCTGCAGGGCAAGATCGCGCTGGTCGGCACCACGGCGCCCGGCCTGCTCGATCTTCGAACCACGCCCGTTGGCAACGCGTATCCGGGGGTCGAGGTCCACGCCAGTCTGATCGCGGGGATGATGGATCACGCGCTGAAGCAGAGGCCGCCGTATATGCTCGGCGCGGAGGTGGTGATGCTGGTGCTCAGCGGCCTCGCGCTGTCGATCATCATCCCGATGTTTTCGGCGCTCTGGGCGACCGGCGCGGCCTTTATCGGCACCGCTCTCATCGTCGCGCTGGACGTGGCGATCTGGGTACAAGCCGGGATGGTGCTCCCGCTTGCCGCAACGCTGTTGCTGATCGTGACCCTCTACACGATGAACATGGCGTACGGCTATTTCGTCGAATCGCGCTCCAAGCGGCAGTTCACCGAATTGTTCGGCCAGTACGTGCCGCCTGAGCTGGTGGACCGGATGGCACAGGACCCCGAGAAATACACCATGGACGGGCGCGAAGAAGTGCTCACGGTGCTGTTCTCCGATGTGCGGGGATTCACGACCATCTCCGAGAGCCTCAGTGCGAAGGACCTTTCGTCCTATATCAATGACTATCTGACGGCGATGTCCTTGGTAATTCGCGGTAACCGAGGTACGCTAGATAAGTACATGGGGGACGCCATCATGGCGTTCTGGGGCGCCCCGGTTGAGGACGCGGACCATGCCCGGCACGGCGTCCTCACGGCGCTGCAGATGCAGCAACGAGCAGTGAGCCTGAACCAGGAGTTCAGGACGAAGGGGTGGCCCGAGTTCCACATCGGCATCGGGGTCAATTCTGGCCTGATGCGCGTTGGGGACATGGGATCGAAGCTGCGCAAGGCCTATACCGTGATGGGGGATCCGGTGAATCTCGGCTCTCGGCTGGAGGGCATCACCAAGCAGTACGGTGTCGGCATCCTCGTCGGCGAGGAGACGCGTCGGGTGGTCAAGGACGTCGTGTTCCGCGAGGTCGACCGCGTGCGCGTCAAGGGCAAGGACGAGGCCGTCGCGATCTACGAGCCTATTGGCATCGATAGCGAGGTCGACAAGAGCGTGCATGACGAGCTCAAGCTGTGGAACCAGTGCCTGCGGTACTACCGGGCCCGGGACTGGGACCAGGCCGAGGTCGCGCTTCTCAATCTGCAGCGCATGCGCCCCGACTGCGAGCTCTACGCAGCCTATGTCGAGCGCATCGAGAACTACCGCAAGAATTCGCCGGATCCGGGTTGGGACGGCGTAACCAGGTTCGAGACCAAATAGGCTAGGCGCGCGCGATGAGGCTCCGCGTACTCGGCTGCTCCGGGGGCATCGGCGGCCGGCATTTGCGCACCACCTCGTTCCTGGTCGACAGCGACATCCTGCTGGATGCCGGCACCGGGGTCGGCGACCTGTCCCTTGCGGAGCTCTCGCTGGTCGATCACGTCTTCATCACGCATTCGCATCTCGACCACGTGACCAGCATTCCCTTTCTGGTCGACACCGTCGGGGGCATGCGCGCGCGACCGATCAACGTGTACGCCTCCCGCGCGACCGTAGAAATCATGAAAAGCCACCTCTTCAACTGGGCGATCTGGCCCGACTTCTCGGAGATTCCGAGCCCCGAGGCGCCGTTCATGCGCTACCAGGAAATCGAGGTCGGGCGAACGATCACGATCGCCGGCCGGGAGATCACTCCGCTGCCCGCCAACCATACGGTTCCCGCGGTTGGGTACCATCTCGACAGCGGCAAGTCGAGCTTGGTATTCAGCGGGGACACCGGGCCGAACAACGCCTTGTGGAAGGCGGTCAACAGGATCCGCAACCTCAAGTACCTGATTGTCGAGACGGCGTTCTCAAACAAGGAGCGCCAGCTGGCGGACGTATCCAAGCACCTGTGCCCGGAAACGCTGGCCGACGAGCTCGCCAAGCTCGAGCGCAGCGCCGAGATCTACGTGACCCACCTCAAACCCGGGGAGATCGAGCTGACGATGCAGGAAATCGAGGAGTGCGCGGGCGCGTTTCGCCCGCGCATGCTGCAGAACAACCAGGTGTTCGAGTTCTGACGCATATGGCGGCCTCCCCGGCACGCGTGCCCAAAGCGACCCCCGAGCAGCTGGCTGCGCTGGTGCCGCTCGGCACGCTCTCGGCAGAGCGCCTAAACGAGCTCGCCGACGTTGCCGTGCTCGAGCATGCCGCGCGCGGCGCCGATCCGCTCCAGGGGCATCAGGCGTCCGGGCGCTCGCTGTTCCTGCTGCGCGGCGAGCTGCTGCTCGTGTACCGGAATG
>Ga0316628_100004343_pt1 | contig 11103 bp, 9 predicted proteins | sample OWC_Aug_M2_C1_D5_FD_207648 | JGI IMG/M metagenome (GOLD analysis project Ga0316628, IMG submission 207648) | Wetland soil microbial communities from Old Woman Creek delta, Ohio, United States - OWC_Aug_M2_C1_D5_C | ecosystem: Environmental > Terrestrial > Soil > Wetlands | place: USA: Ohio... | reverse complement strand
GTCCCTTGCCGTAGTTCTTCCCGGTGGCACCCATCGTCTTGTCGAACTTTTTGAGGATGTCGACGAGCCTCATGCTCGACGGCGATTTGAACGGCTCGTAATTCTTCAGCAGGGCAAGGGCCATCATGAAGTTCGAGAAGAACTTTCCGCGCGCGGCGTCCGTGACTTTCTGCGTGTCCTTCATCAGGCGCGGGACGTTGATGAATTCGGGGACCATTGCCTTCTCTTTGGTCTCCTTGTTGATCATGAAGGCAGTGCCGACCCCGCAGTTCGGGTGGCAACCGCAGCTCATCTGTCCCCAATCGGCCTGCGGTCCGTGAACAAGGTCCGCGAAATCGGAAAAGACGCTCATCGCGGAGATCGGGAACCAGTCCCGTGTCGGCTCCGACACGCCCAATTGCTGCTTCACGTCAAGCGCCATGTGCGAAAGCGTGTATCGCTGCCGCCGACGCCGCTCGTCGGTGATCTCCTCGTCGCGCCCGGTGAAAGATACGGGCTGGAAGGAAATGAAGGAGATCTTCTTCGGGTTGTCCATCGCGAACTCGATGATCGGCCCGACCTGATCGTTGTTTATTCCGTTCACCAGCGTCGTGACGAGTACGATGTCTACTCCTGCCTCATGAAGGTTGTTGATCGCCCTTAGCTTCACATCGAACAGGTTCCCGATCTTTCGGTGGCCGTTGGCGTCGTTTCCGATCCCGTCGAACTGCAGGTAGACATAGCGCAGGCCGGCCTCGTAGGCCCGGCGCGCAAAGGTCCCGTCTTTTGCGAATTCGATGCCGTTCGTCGCCGCCTGAACGCTGTTGAAACCGACCTTGCGCGCATAGGCGATGGCATCGAAGAAATAAGGGGAAAGGGTGGGCTCGCCGCCCGAAAACTGAACGGACATCTGGCGGCGCGGCTTTAGTGTGATCGCGTTATCGAGAACCTCCTTTATCTCTTCCCAGCTGAGCTCGTGGACAAATCCGACCTGGTTGGCGTCCATGAAGCAGGGATCGCACATCATGTTGCAGCGGTTGGTCAGGTCGACCGTGAGCACAGCGCCGCGTCCATACTTGATCGTGCTGGAACCGTGGTTGTGGAGTGCTTCATCGTTGTGGGCATCTATGTCACGGCCCGGGTAAACCGCTTCGACGTGCTCGAGAAACTTCTTGTCGAACGCAAGCATGTCCTCGAACTTGCCGTGTTTCGGACATTCCTTTACCATCCAGATTTGTCCGTCCCGCTCGAGGATGGTGGCTTTGATTTCGCCGACCTTTTCGTTGATCAGAATCCGATAATCCACCTCGCCGTTGAGGATTTTCTTCCGCGCTTCGATTACACACGTCGGACACAACGAGTCCGTCGTGCGAGGCCAGCCGAGCGGCGGTTTGGATTTTTGCCAGGATTTTTGCAGCGGCTTGTCAGACCATTTTGGCGTGAAAGACGGGTTTTGCCTGAATTTGTTGAACACCTGAATGAGATCAAACGTGGTGCTCGCGGCTGCAGTCAAAGCCTTCTCCACGTATTTTACAGGTCTGTGCATATTTCCTTTCTCCTTGGCTTTGGTTAGAGCAGCGGCGAATCGGCACAAGCAATCATCCGGAGCCGATCCGACGCCTCAGAGCTTCCCTTCAGGGGTGCACCCCAAGTTCACAGATTATCGAGGCAGGTCAGCTACACCCCTCCGTTACTCGTCCGTGCAAGATCAACCCTGTGAACTTTAAGGCCGGAATATATCACGAACTCCGCAAAACCAAAGAAGAAAAATACCCGTCCGGCATGCCCCGATAGTGATAACCCTTACGTGAGCGTCCTAGACTTGCCTGCCAGATCGGGTTCAAGCCCAAATGGCTCAATCCGATATCGGTAACCGCAATCCCGCAACTCGGCATCTTATTTGACTTTTTTCACCTCTAATCAACAAATCCATCCCATCCGATCCTATTTTCTGTTTCTCGAGTCCCCGCTGCCGATCGTCATTGGGACATGCTGACCTTAATGAATTGAAACCTCATACTAACGTGCTTTTCTCCTTGACGTGCCGACCCACTTTGTCAATTTCACGGCGGGAATCATGGCAATTTGTGGGCGATTCCTCAGCGAAACCCAAACAGAAGAACCTTGAACACGAGCCGACGGCTGGTCTCTGCAATTCGAAGGTACTGAATGGAGGTCTTCTGACGGGAACTGGTGCCGAAGGGGGGACTCGAACCCCCACGAGCTTAAGCCCACTAGACCCTGAACCTAGCGCGTCTGCCAATTCCGCCACTTCGGCACGGCAACTGGGTATCTTAAGTGTCCACGAACGCCTTGTCAAGCGCGGCTGGGGCTGGAATTGGGTCGAAGCGAAGGTCACAGGTGTCGGGTCTCCAATAACCAAGACCCGGCACCCAACTTAGGGCGGGCCGGACCACGTCGTGAACGGGCGCGCCCAATTTTTTGGATCCTCGGTAGAGAGCTTCTCGGGATCCGCCCCGAGACGCCTGGCCTCGGCGAGCGCCAGAACCGACTGTTCCTGTTCCCCTTGCAGAGCGAGAATGATCCCCAGCACGAACTGGGTCATGGCCCGGTTTCGGACCATTTTGACTGCGTGTTCGAGCAAGGATCGAGCTCCCGCATCGTCGCCTTGCAGATGCCTGACGATGGCCAGATTTGTCAGAATCGTGGGTTCGGTCTGCGACATTCTCCGGGCTTCGATCAGGCTTTCTGCTGCCAGGGCGTATTCGCCCTTGCGCAAATACGCCACTCCCAGGTTGTTCAGAACTTGCGGAGATTGAACCACGGCCAGAACAATGGAGAACGCCCGCACCGCTTCGGGGAGGCTGCCCTGCTTCAAATAGCAGGTTCCCAGCCTGAACTGGTTTTCCAGGCGGTTTTCTTCTAATGCGCTTGCCCTTTCCAGGTGTGGAATACATCGGACACAGTCCCCTTTTTCAAAATAGTGCTGTCCCAGTTTTGCGTGAGCCTCGGGAAAGACCGGACTCGATTCGACAGCCTGGTTGAGCAGCTTGACCCGTTCCTCCGGGTCGCTCTGAGTCAAGCTCCGAATGAAATCCTCGTAAGCAGAGTTCGGGATGGTGCGCCTTCGCTCGCGGAATTTCTCGCGGGAGCCGGTCCGGGTCAGCCCGGAGTCCTCCAAGACCATCCACGCCAGCTCGTTCTCCATCTCCGGGAGCGCAACGAGGGGTCCTTCGACGGCGGCTTCGCCTGCAGGCTTCAGAGCTTTGACCCCGACGACTCGCAGGGTAACCCGGAGTTTTTCCGCGGTGCCACGGACCGATCCCATGACGAGGCGGTTCGCCGAAACCTGCTGCGCGATATGGATCATGCTGGCGAGGCTGAGGGCCGAGTTCGGGGGCAGATCTGCGCCCTCGACAAAGCCCAGTCTGTCTTCGCGGCTGAAAGCCGAGACTCCCGGAATCCCGAGCTGGGTGCCAATCGAGAGTGCGAGTGCTTCGCCCACCCACGAAAGAGCGGGATTGCCGGTGAGGTTATCCGGCGGGAACACGAGGAAAGTGGCAGTATCGGATGCGGCCGTCGGCCGGATGCCAACGGCAAGAAACAGAATGAAAACGAATCCTCTAAAATAGACCATTCCCAAATATAGACAACGCACCCGGGAAATGCACGAACTTCGGGTGCAGTTGGAATTCACGGCTTACTGGTCAAGGACATATTCCTTTTCACGCAGGATAAGGCTCGCCGTTGCGAGAAAAAATGCAGACAGCAGGATAAGGGTCAAAATCGATTCGAGCAGGCCGGAGCGTTCGCCGATCATCATGGCAATGGAGGTGCCGGCGTCCTCATGAGGGAATATGGACTGGATGTAATGGGTGATCGTCAACTTGCGCGTGAACCCCGGAAGGTAGGAGACGATCCCCTCCCACCCAAAGGCGTAGACCAGTCCTGTCAGGATCGAGTGCCTCAGCCAGGCCCCGAGAAGGCTGAACATCGATCCATAGGCAACCAGAGCAAGAAAAACGATCCCGATATCTTTTCCGAGCACGCCGATATCTTCGAGAAACGGTCCCATATCGGTGCGCACGTAAAGGATGGCATAACTGACGAAGATCGTCGGAATCACCAGCAGAGTGCTGATCCAGATCAGGGCCAGAAACTTCCCGACCATGATCGTCGGTTTGGGGATCGGCCGCACGAGAAGGTAGGTCAGCGTCTTCCCTTCCACCTCTTCGGAAATCAGTGCCGTGCCGTAAAAGAGCGTCACAAACACGACGAGGAAATGAATGACGGCCGTGGACATGAGGCTCGAAAAAACCTGTTCGGGCGTGAATGGAGAGCGAATCCAACGATAGGTAAGAATGAGTCGCCCCAAGAGCGAGAGAAGCATTATCAGAGCCGAGATGGCCGCGACAAAGATGGTTTTCTTGCTCCAGAAGAGCGTATCCAGCGTCAAAGACGCGATGGTATTGACGCTGCGCCATCCCCGAACCAGTGCGGATTCCACGCTCATCGTCCACTCCTACTTGACCAGATACTGAAAAACCGCCTGCAGGTTGTCGTCCGGCGAGGTGATCTCTTCGAGTTCAATCCCGTTTTTCAGCAGAACCTCGGGGAGCCGGTCGTAAAACTCGTCGGGTTTTTTCGACTCGAGCGTAAGAGCGTCTCCGTCCGGGTGGAAACGCATGCTGATGACATCCGGAAAAGCCACCAGAAGCTCGGCCAACTGTCTTGGCCGGGAGCACCGGATGTAGATATTGTGCGGGTGCTTGTCGATAAGGTCGCGAATCTGGTGTACATCCCCTTCGGCCAATATCTGGCCGTTGTGGACCAGGATGATGTTCCGGGTCATGGCTTCGATTTCATGCAGGATGTGGCTGGAGACCAGGACGCACTTGCCCGCTTTGCCCCACCCACGCACGAGCCGGATCGTCTCCCACCGGGCCACCGGGTCCATTCCGGCCAGCGGCTCGTCCAGGATCAACACCTCCGGGTCATGCGCGGTCGCCTGAGCCATCTTGATCCTCTGACGCATCCCTTTGCTGTAGGATCCGATCTTTTTATCGGCGGCGTCGACGAGCTTCACCGTTTCCAGCGCAAGTTTTGAACGCCGTGCGATTTCATCTTCCGAAAAGCCGTGCATCCGCAGTAGCGCAGAGAGGAATTCGGTGCCGGTCATCCTTTCGTAAAACGAATCCTGTTCGGGACAGAACCCGATGCGGTGAAACAAGGGGAAGTTGTTCCAGATGCGCCCGCCAAACATGGTGATTTCTCCCTGGCTCGGGCGCAGTTGGCCGGTGATCAGCTTCATCAGGGTGGACTTTCCCGCCCCGTTCGGACCGAGAAGCCCGATCACTCCGGAGTGCGCTGCAAACGACACCTTGTTCACGGCAATCACCTGCCCGTACCATTTCGACAGGCTTTTCGCCTCGATGACGGCGCTCACGAGATGACCTCCACGGCTCGGATCCGACGATGGATGATCCAGAGGCTACCCCACGCCAGGACAGCCAGCGCCACGATCGATGCCCAGACGGGAGAGAGGTATTTCGGCTGGCGGCCGAACAGCATGTCCCCGACCTGGGTAAGGTTGTTCGGCAGCGAAATCCAGGCTACGTGGGAGGTCCGCAGGATGGAGCTCAATATGTTGCAGAGTATGTGACTGAAAAAGAAGACGGCGATGAAGTTAACCCCGGCGAACCTGCTGCTCTTGCTCAGGGAGGAAAGCGCCAGCATGACGAGGGAGAATCCGAACATGATCAGGGCCGAATAGCCGAGGATGGAACCCGGCACCCAGTAAAACTCACGCAGGAAGTCGATGTTCGCCTTGAAAAGTATTGCGAGAAGGAAGAGGAGCAGCCCCGGCACAAGCGTCGGCAGCGCCAGAAAGAATACCAGGATCCCCAGCTTGCCGATCAGGTAGTCCCTGCGCGTGATCGGCTTGGAGAGATAGATCTGCAGGGCGTTTGCCTTGAGGTCGTTCGAAATCAACCCGGCGCCTGCGTAAACCGCGATGATCAGCGCGAAGAAGCGCATCTGCTGGGTGAGGAAATCCTCGAAAAAACCCGCGTCGATTCTCAACATCGGCACCCGGTCGGACACGAGGGTCGACGCATAGATCATCACTGCCCTGACCAGGAAGGGTATGCCCGAAAGGATCATCAGAATCAGGAAGCGCTTGTTTTTTGCGAGCATGCCGATTCCCCTGCGCGTGATCGCCCACCAGCGATAGGGATGGGAGGTCCAACGGCCGGTCCAATGGCGATATCCCAGGTCATAAATTGGCATTCGACTCTCCGATCACCTGCATGAACACGTCTTCCAGCGACTGCTTGAGCGGAACCAGGTGCCGGATCTGAACATGGCGCTCGAACGCAGCCTGCAAGAGGCTTCTGCTCCCAAGCCCCTCGACCATCTGTATCCGGATGATGCCGTCGTCGCTCATGTTGCAGCCGCAGCCCAGGACCTTCAATTGTTCGATGAATCCCTCGCTGTCGCCCTTGACCCTGCACTCGAACACCGCTCCCGTACCCCGTTTCAGCTCTGCGATGGTTCCCGAAGCCAGCAGTTTTCCCTTGTGAATCACCGCGGCATCGCGGCAGACCCACTCCACATCCGGGAGCAGATGAGATGAGAGAATCACATTGACGTTTTTGGATGTGGAGATGTCCCGAATCAGTTCGAGCAGCTCGATCCTGCCCTTGGGATCCAGTCCGTTGGTCGGTTCGTCAAGGAGGATCAACTGAGGATCGTGCACCAGCGCCTGGGCCAGCTTTATGCGTTGCTTCATGCCGGTGGAGTAGGTCTCCACGTTTCGATATCGCGCCTCGCCCAGACCGACATAGAAAAGAATCTCGTGCGCCCGCTGCATTGCATCCTTCGGCGGCATGCCGGCCAGCTCACCCGCGTATGCGACAAACGCCACCGCATTCATGCCCGGAATGTGGCAGTCATTCTCGGGCATGTATCCGATCTTGCGCCGTATTTCCATCTGCTGCGTTCGGATGTCCAACCCGAGAACTCTGCCGTCTCCTGAATCGGGTGTGATGAAGCCCAGGAGAGTCTTGAGGAGTGTGCTCTTGCCGGCTCCGTTCGGCCCAAGCAGGCCCATCGAACCGCCCTCAAAGCTCAGGCCGACGAGGTCGAGCACGATCTGTTTTCCGAACTGGACCTTTATGCCTTCGAGTTCGATGACCAATGGAGGAGCCCTCCTTCGCAGGTTTATTACGACTGGCAATGGCCGAAAGTTCGAACAATCAAGGCCTTACTGCCCCGGAGCCAGCCGCCTGCTCCGGGTGACAGGCGGCTTGCTGCAGCTTCGTCGCATGCCCGGTGGAGCCTTTATAGTTGTTCCAACCGTCCACAGGGAATAAAATTATGCGGATGAGCAGAAGAACCGAGGCGCGAACGATGACTGCCGGAATCTCCGATCATGACGCGGGATCACAAAAACACGGGAGGCTCAAGGTTGTGCTCAAAAAAACGTGCCAGGTATCCCTCTTTTTCCTCATGATCGGTGCTGCTGGAACCGCTTTCGGCGTCGAATCCGGCCAGTTTCGGCTGCTGTCCGTATCGGACTCGACTAAGATGATCCTCGTGTCGCAAATCCCGACCAAGACCAAATACATCCTCGATGCCGCCACAGCCAAGGTCACGATCGACGGCAAGCCAGCGGAATTCCAAAACCTCGATTTCTATACCATCATCAACGTCAAATTCGAGCTGAAAAAGGGGACCAAAGAAGGCATCGAGACCAACGGCGTGGTAACCGAAATCCGCATAGTCACCCAGGAAAACAAGAAGTAACCCATTTAATATCAATGGTATATCGTAACAACATTTTTTAAAAATTCCTCTTTTACCTCCCGAGCGCGATCAACTATAATTCACACGGCCGGTGACTGGAATGGGCACCGGCTCAGGCTGGATCCCGCAGCACGACTCCATGGAAGTCTGCCGCAAATCATTGAAATATAACAGATATGCAGGTTGCGGCCCCCGACGTGGGGAATGCTGTGGTCGAGCGGCATTGTGGATCCCGCCGAATCGTCCGTGTCCGCCAGGCAGGATCAGGCGGGGGCTGTGTCGCATCGCATCATCTCGTGCTTTTCGCGGGTGGCAGAGGGCAAAGGGGCGGTGAGAGCTGTGATGCAATATGAGGACAATTGGGAGACCGAGCGCTACGAGCTGCTGAATACTCGTGTCTGCGACCTGCAGCTGCAATTCGAAGGCACGGTTCTTCACCATTGCGTAGAGAAACTCTATTCCGAGCTTGCCGGCAAGAAGATCGGCTACAGGCCCTCGTATTATTTCACCTGCGGTGGGGACGAGTGGGGCTGCCCGGATCGCGTCCCAATCATCGGGATCCCCTTCCACCTCGCCGACAACCGCCTTACGCGTATCGAGCGGGAAATGGGGTACACGACCTACGACAAGCGCGACCTGATGTTCCTCCTGCGCCACGAGGCCGGCCACGCCATCAACTACGCCTATCAGCTCTACAAGAATCCCGATTGGAGGACGCTGTTCGGAGATTTCGAGCGCCCGTATCCGACCAATTTCAAGTTCAAATTCAATCCTTACAGCCGCAAATATGTCCGAAGCCAGGGCGAGCCGAAGTATTATGCGCAGGCGCATCCGGACGAGGATTTCGCCGAGACTTTCGCGGTCTGGCTCACGCCGCGATCCAATTGGCGCGTCGAATACAGGAACTGGCCGTCGATCCAGAAGCTGGAGCACATCGATCGCGTCATAAGAGAGGTCAGGAAGAAAAAGCCCCGGGTCGTCGAAGGCCCGCTCGATTCACCGTACACCCGCAAGACCTATACCTTGATCGAGTACTACGGTGAGGATCTGGATGATTTCAAGGACAAGGCTCTCGGCATTTACGACCAGGATCTTCAGAAGATCTTTGTGATAACCACCAATGGACACCGCAGATACATGCCGGCAAAGGACTTGATCCGCAAGAACCGCAAATTCCTCATCGGCACGATCTCGCGCTGGACCGGAGCTCGGGAGAAGGTTGTTGCTCCGGTAATCATCAAATTTTTCCAGCGCTGCCGGGAGTTGGGCCTGACGCTTCCGAGCGATGACGAGAGTTACAGGCTGGCATCGATTGCCGCCCTGGGAACGACCGTGGTGATGAACTACCTGCACACCGGCCGCTACATCCCCGACTGATGAAGAAACTCACCGTGGTGACGCAGAGGGGGGAGCGCTTTTTTCGCGTTTTCTCCGATTGCTTTTTGTTTCTGCGGTGGGCGATTTCAGGCGCCGAGGAAGAGGCGCAGCGACTGGCTGGTCAGTTTCTGTATCTGCTCCCAAACGACGACCAAACCCACGGTTGGGATCATCATGACCCAGACGAGCGCCTGGCTTGCCAGTGGAACTGAGATAAGGCTTTCGTCTTCGCCGCTTTCGATGATCATGGTCTTGATCACGCGGGCATAGTAATAGACGGCAACCACGCTGTTCAAAGCGCCGATAACCGCAAACCAGGCCAGATTCCGGTTGACGGCGGCTGCAAACACGAAAAGCTTCCCGAAAAAGCCCGCAAACGGCGGAATTCCCATCAGGGAGAGCATGAAGATGGCCATCGATACGGTCAGGAACGGGGAACGGCGCCAAAGCCCGCGATAGTCCTTCAAGTCGAAACTGCCGGTACGATTGTAAACCTCGATGACCACGAGGAAAGCGCCCAGGTTCATGAACAGGTAGGTGATGAGGTAGATCAGAATCGCCTGGATTCCTTCGCCGTTCAACACCACCACTCCCATCAGGATATAGCCGGCGTGCGCGATCGAGGAATAGGCCAGCATGCGCTTCATGTTGTCCTGGCGCAAAGCGGCGATGTTGCCGAGGGTCATGGTGATGATCGAGAGGATGAGGATCAACAGCGTCCAGTTCAACGGACTGAAGGTTGACCACTGCAGGAAAAGTCCCCGCGTTTCGCTCATTCCCGTGAAGAAAAAGCGGACAAGCGCAGCGAATCCCGCAGCCTTCGGCGCGACACTCAGGAATGCCGTGACCGGTGTCGGGGCGCCGCTGTAAACGTCAGGGCACCAGAAATGGAAGGGGACCGCCGCGGTCTTGAATCCGAAACCGGCAAGGATGAGGGCCGCGGAAACGAGGAGCAGAAGCGAGTTGTCGCCCGCGGCGGCGCCCTGCGCAAGCATGTCGCGAATCAGCGCCATCTTGGTCGTGCCGGTCAGACCGAAGAGCAGCGTGATGCCGTAGAGCATCGCCCCGGTAGACACCGCACCGAACAGGTAGTATTTGAGCGCTGCTTCGTTCGACTGCCGATCATTGCGCAGGTAGCCGACCATGATATAGCTGCAGACACTGACCATTTCCAGCGAGAGGAAAACCATCAGCAGGTCGACGCTCGAAGCCAGGAGCATCATCCCGAGGGTGGCTCCCAGCAGGAGCGCATAAAACTCTCCCAGCTGACGCTCGGACAGTTCCCGCGAGCCGGGCGCCGCCAGCAGCACGAGAAACGAGCTGAGGACAAGGAATCCCTTGAAGAAAACCGCCATGCGGTCAACGGCTACCATCCCGTAGAACAGGGTTCCCGCCGGCGCCCAAAAAAGCGGAACGCTGAGGGCGAAGGCTGCCAGCAGCCCGAGCGCCGTCACCAGAAAGGTCGCGGCGCGCCGCCCTCGCGTGAGGCTGATGTCGACGGTGACGACCAGTAAGAGCGTAAAAGTAACCGCCAATTCCGGGTAGAAGCGCGACAGGTCTTGCAGGAGCTGTGGATTCATGAATTACCCCTTCAAGGTGTCTGCCCGGTCCAGATCGACCGATCTGAGCAGCCGGTACATCGACAGGACAATGGCGAGCGCCACGGCGGCTTCGGCCGCGGCGATGACGATCACGAAAACGGCGAAGATCTGGCCGTTCAGGTTCCCGGCCGTGAATTTCGAGAATGCGACCAGGTTGAGATTTGCCGCGTTGAGAATCAGCTCGATCCCCATGAGGACATTCACGGCATTCTTGCGCGTCAGCACCGCCATGATGCCCAGCGAAAAAAGCACTGCGCTTATGACAAGATAATGGCCCAATCCGATCATTCCGCTCTTCTCCTCACGATCAACGCCGCGCCGATCAGCGCGACGAGAAGGAAAATGGAAGCGATTTCAAACGGAAGAATGTAGTCCTTCA
>Ga0316628_100004342_pt1 | contig 11103 bp, 8 predicted proteins | sample OWC_Aug_M2_C1_D5_FD_207648 | JGI IMG/M metagenome (GOLD analysis project Ga0316628, IMG submission 207648) | Wetland soil microbial communities from Old Woman Creek delta, Ohio, United States - OWC_Aug_M2_C1_D5_C | ecosystem: Environmental > Terrestrial > Soil > Wetlands | place: USA: Ohio... | reverse complement strand
TTCGGGAGGTACCAGCCAATCACGCTCTCGATGACCTGGCTAAGTGATTCATCCCCTACTCGTATCTTCTTCTCATGCGGCGCGAACACATCATCCGCCGCTGCTACGCTTTCACGCCGGATGATAATATTTTGAGCTCGTCGTCTCTTGCGTTCGCTCATAGTCAGGCGTGAATATCATTGGCGACTTTAACATAGTACTTCCACTCATATGGAAAGAAGTCGCCGTGCGAGAGATGCAGTTCGCCCAACAACGTGTCGACCTCGGCGTGCTGATACCAGACGCCGCCGTGGCGCCAGAAGACATTCGCCTGCTCTGCGCCGGAGTCGGTGTCGATGACAAAGACCGACTCAAGCTCGCGGCCGGATCTCAGTCGTGTGATCCCGGCCACCCAGTAGAAGCCGTCGTTATTCGGAAGCACCCCCGGCCGCAGAACATCAAATGCACCATTTTTTGTCTCGCGGGCCACGAACTGGGGCTGGTCATTGATCAGGTTCAGCATTTTAACAAGATTTCTATCGATCAGCATTTCTTGCTCCCCTCATATCCGCCGAAAGCCGTCACCCCTCAATGTTCGAGACAATGCTGGGCGATCGTCGCGCAGTCGCGCATGTCGTTCTTAAAAGCCTGCTCGGACTCCCGGAAACATTCCCGCTGCCGATTGCGCTGTTGCAGCGAAGGATTCTCGACGTCCGCGTTCATTTCCATGCAATCGGCAAAACTTTTCCCATAGGCGTCCCAGGCGAGCAACTTGCAGCCGGCGTACGTCCCGGCGCAGGTGTCGTCCATTTTCGTGTTGCGGTTCGAATAGCCCTGCCGCTGGCTCCCCGGATTGCCGGGCTGCCCGCCGTCGGGGCTTAAATCGATGCCTTCGAATTCCCCCTCATCGCCCTGGCCCTCCATCGCCATTCCCGCCGGCCGGATGAAGTCGAAGCCGGGAAACCCCGACCGGCCGGGCCCGCCCGGCGCGGCCGGTCCGCGAAGGAATTCTTCGTTCGGCTGCCCGACAAACCCGAATTCCTTTTTCGCTTTGAGAGTCTCGGGCGCCGGGCGGGAGGGCCGGACCCGGCAGCCGGCCGCCCGTGCGACCTCGAACTGCCAGACCCGGTACGCCAGCTCGACCGGATCGGTCATCCAATCCGGCGCCTTCAGTTTGCCGGAGGCCGCCGCCTCCTTCAAGGCCTCGACGAGGTGATGAGCGGACGTGAGGTCCCGCCATTGCCCGGCGGTCAGGGATTTAGCGTCGATCTTGAGGCCGTATGCCTTGAGGCCGTTGAAAAGGTTTTCGAGCTCGCGGCGGTGGTTGAGGGCCGCGGCGTAGCGTTCTTTGAGGCCGGGGAACGACAATTGTCCGGCCGGAGGGCGGCCCTTTCCCTTTGGGACGCCTGCGAGAATCCAACCTGGTTCGGGACATTCGGCTTCGACGATCCGACCGATCTTTTGCGGATATTCATAGGCCAGCCTGACGGTTTTGATCCGGCCGGCCCGGACGGCCGAATCGCCCGGGATCTCAATCGACCCGCCGGCATCGTCATATTCGATTTCGATCCGCTCGCCCCGGGTTCGACCGAAAGCCAGGATCCGTCCCGCCGCGTCCCGTTCGACCGTCAAGGCTTCGGGCAGGCTTATCTCGACAACCGAGAGTTCGTAGCTCTTATGTATGGTGCGAATGAAATAGCCCTTTGGGTGGAAGGACCAACGGGCGTTCGGGATGACGCGACCGCCCTCCTGGGGCGGGGCCGCCCCGGCGAGGACTGCGATCCTCTGAAGCTCTTCATAGGATGTCTCGGCTTGACCGAGAGCGTCGCGCATATCCGCCTCGGCGCGAATGATTTTTTTCGCGTCCTCGGGGAGGCGGGAGACGATCTCATCGAGGGCATCCTGAGCCAGGGGCCGGAGCGCCCCGTCCCCGGCCTGCAGGAGCTCTTGCGGAGTGAGCAGGGCTCGCGCCGTTCTGATCGTTTCCGCCGACAAGTCGGCCGGGCTCGTCCGGGAGAGGACGGCCCAGATCAGGGTCTGGATGTCGTCTTGGGAGATATCGGGATGGATCGCCGCGCGGTAGAGGATATTGCGGATGATTCCGGCCCGGGCCCCCTTGAGAGGGACCAGGGCATAGCCGTCGCCGCGGCTCGGCCCGTGCGTCCCGATTTTAAGACAATAGCTCTCGGCCTCGATGATGAAGTCGCCTCCATATTGAGGCCGGAAAGTCCCGTCCGTCCCCCGCGGCTGGGAAGAGAGGGGCTCGAACCCCCGGGGAGCGTATCCGTCCAGGAACGGGACCTCGGTGACGGCATCTTTAAGGGAAGATGTCAGGGTAGCCTTGGAGCCGACGAGGTCGTCGAGACGGGGAAGCCGGCCGGGAAGCTTGAACGGGAGCTCTTGCGCACCGGGGAATCCGTGGCCGGCCGAGGCCGCGGCAAAGACGACCAGGAGAACAAACCCAGGCCATTTTTTCATGGGGGCCTCCTCTACGGACGCGGCGGCGTTCCGGATGGAAACGGGAAAAACCGCGACGCAACGTCCTCTGCTTGAGAAAAATGATATCAATATATGCGGAACAAAATCAAGGCAAGAACGACTGGCTGTTCTGGCCTCGAAAGCTATTCATAAGCGCGGCAAGATGCTCTGCTACCGATAATCCCAGCGTCTTCAGCCTGTTTGGCCTTAGGGTGCAGGGTAGCTGAGGAGCAGTTTCCATTGTTTTCCTTCCGACCTAATGATCAGCGTAGCCTGACGAGCGGGTTTCGGCCCATGAGCCACACTTCCGTCTCTTTTGTCATCGGCCCCTCAGACGAAAGAACGACCTCACGACCTTTTCGATGGTAAATTTCACGACAGCGGTTCTCAGCCAGCTGTGGTCGTCCGTAATAATGCCACTCCCAGGTCGCAGACTCACCGTCTTGGATAATAAGCTCGCGATCCCTGCCTATCCCAAGACCTTGAGGCCGAATCACCGTGAGTCGCTCGGTTGTGTTAAATAGGATAACGAGCGTGTCACCTGAAAATTGAAACTCGCGGGGTTGTTGGGGAGACTCACCATGACGTCCACCAAATACACGACCGGCAATCTCGACATCAACCCAAGCCCCGCAGTGTTCTTGAAGCCACAGCTCGATGATGCCAGTCATCTTCGGCCTCAGTTCGGCGAACATTTGCTCTCACTGGTTTGGAGCATATCGAATATGAAGATTGCGGTCAAATCCCCAATTTCTTCTTTGTGTACTCGATCAGGCCGCCGGCCTGGACGATGCCGATGACCGATCGTCGTCGTATTTCCAAACGCGTCCGTCCTAAGGAACCTATGCCCTTGCGTACCAACAATTCTGGTTTCGCTTTTTATCCAGTGCTGCTTAACGTATGCTTCTGCGGCGGGCGCAGCCCATCCGCCGCAGGCAAAGGCTAAATCCCGACCTTCTTGCAGACATCTTTCTGATCTCCGATTCTGAGGATGAGAACGTCGGAGCCGATGAGGGCATAGATTACTCTGTAGTCACCAATACGATACTTACGGAGCCCGGCGAACTGACCCTTGAACACAGGATTCGATTCGGGTTTCAGGATCCACGTAGTCGTTGAGTATGACCTTACCAATCGATTGGAATTGTTCATTAAAAACGTTTTCGATCTCAACGGCCCAAAGTTGCCTCATTCCATCGATAGCATCACGGTTTCCACTGCGGCGGATCTCGTCCAGATGGATATGGGAATACGCCCAACGAAAGCGTTCTGGGATTTCAATAGTCATTTTCGCCGTACGGGACATAACGAAAGACATTGATATCCGCATAGATCGTCGGGGGGTCGCTGACGACAGTGTTCATTCCTGGGCCCAAAGGTCGCTCAATGAACTCAACTACTTGCGCGCACATAGCTGCTATACACTGGCGATAAGCTGCGTAGGCCAGGGCGCCTCGGGCGCCCGGTGGCCGAGCATGCCCTTCAAGTCGTGTAAACACGGCGCGCTCGGACAGGACCTACTCAGCTTCATCGCCTTGTTCTGCGGCCCTAATCGCCCAAGAGACTCCGGAAGAGACCCTCGTGCTGCGCAATCCACGCCTCTGCTTGCCGCCCAATTCGCGAGAAGTCCAGCTTGCTGCTCAGCACCTGGACAGCCGCCGTAACCTCCCGCCACTTGCTGCTATGAAGCTGAGTGAAGGATACGACCGAGTACTCCGGGATTCCGCGCCTCTCGTCCTGGATAGCATCATGGGTCATTCCGCCGGCGGCAGCCGTTCTCAGGATCTCGCGCAACACCTGAGCGTCCTCCGGACAACCGATTCGCTCGAGCGCCTCGACCGTCTGAGAGGCATACAACCCCGTGCTATTGCCGAGGAACTCCACGATGCCGTTCATCGCGAGCTCAGTGTCGAGGTCCACCACCAGCATCGCGACCGACAGTGGGTCCGACGTGTCAGCTATCCGTCCGGATTCGCGGTGCAACGACAGCGGCGGTTCGTAGATCTTGATGGCAAGCTCACTCAGGAGATCCATTCGGTTGCTTCGTCCTTCCCTTCAGGTCCGCAGAACGTGGCCCTCACCGGCAGGGATGGAGCGCAACGGAATCCCCGGCCGTGTGCATGGCATGGTTGGGCCTTGATTTCTCCCTCATATCCAGTCCGAATCGTCCGGTTTCATGCAGTTCTCAACCCAGTCTTCGAAGTCCCTGTAAAGATGGCATTCTGGCCACCGAGGATCCTTCTCTTTCTGATATGAAAGGTGAACCACTGCATACCTGCCGGAACTGTCGCCAAGCCTAAACAAGACATCGTCGCAGTCTTGTCGACGTGCAACGACCTTCACAGAGACGCCATAGAGAGGATGTCCTGGACATGTCTCACGCTTGAGTTCATCCGATGCATCGTCCGGATTTGTTACCTCGAACCACGGCTCCAAAAAATTCACGTTCTATCCTCTTGGCCCAACGCCCGGCTTCAGCCGCGGCGGCTCCTGCTCCCACCGGCCGGAGTCGGCTGAAAGCCGATGTTAGCCAGTTCGTCACCACGGCGTGCCGCATTGCGGACAACGACCCTATTGAGTGCTTCCGGAAATGCCATAATAATCCTCATCGACCGGATTGGCTAACAATGTTTATGTGGGTCCACTTAAAAACCTAAACACCGCATTTTGTGCCGCATAAACCTCCTTTAAAACATAAATTGGATCGAACATAACCTTTGGGATATCAGCCGGTTGTGCCAAGTACCTTTATTATTAAGACAGTCTATGCGGATCAGCCTAAAATCCTCCATGACATCCTCAAAGAGCATCGACTGGGCTCCGTACGCCGGCCGGCCCTCGGTTGAGCACGTGGGGATATATCATAGTCGTTTTGACATCATTGTGTCCAAGGAGGAGTTCTTGGACTGTCCCAATATCATCGCCGCCTTCCAACAAATGCGTCGCGAAAGAATGACGAAAAGTATGGCAAGTTGCTCTTTTGGCCAACCCGAACCTGTAAAGAGAAATCAGAGCCCGAGCTTCTTCTTCGTGTACTCGATCAGGCCGCCGGCCTGGACGATGCCGATGACCGACTCCGGGAGCGGGAAAAATCTGAAGGTCAGCGGGCCGCTTGTGATCGTCCCGGCGGCGAAATCCACATCCACCGGGTCTCCGGCGGACAGGGCCGCGGACGCTTCCTCGCATTGGAGGACGGCCAGTCCGAGGTTGATGGCGTTGCGGAAGTAGATCCGGGCGAAGGATTTGGCCACGACGGCCTTCACTCCGGCCGCCCGGAGACAGGCCGCGGCCTGCTCCCGGGAGCTCCCGCAGCCGAAATTCTTCCCGGCGACGATCACGTCGCCCGGCTTGACCGTTTTGGCGAATTCCGGATCGAGATCCTCCAGGGCATGCTTGGCCATTTCCTCCGGCGGCATCAGCGTATAAGTGTACCGTCCCGGAAAAATGACGTCCGTGTTCACATCATCGCCGTATTTCCAAACGCGTCCGGTGCTCATAAGAGTGTCCTCGGGTCGGTGATTTTTCCTTCCAAAGCCGTGGCCGCCGCCGTCGCCGGAGAGGCCAGGTAGATCTCGGAGTCGCGGTTCCCCATCCGGCCGCGGAAATTGCGGTTCGACGTCGAAACGACGGTCTCCCCCGCCGCCAGCAGCCCCTGATGGGCGCCGAGGCAAGGGCCGCAGCCGGGATTCAGGATCACGCAGCCGGCCTCGCTGAGGATTTCGATCGTCCCCTTCCGAACGGCTTCCAGGTAGACTTGGCGTGAAGCCGGCAGGACCAGCGTCCGGGTCCCCGGGCTGACCGTGCGTCCTTTCAGGATCCGGGCGGCGATGTCGAGGTCTTCGAGGCGGCCGTTGGTGCAGGTCCCGATGAGGACCTGCTGGACGGGCTTGCCGGCGATCGCGCTCACCGGTTTGACGTTGTCGACCGTGTGGGGGCAGGCGATTTGGGGCTCCAGGGCTGAAAGGTCGTAAGTCAGAACCGCCTCATAGGAGGCGTCGGGGTCGGATTGGACGACCTCGAACGGCAGGAGCGTCCGGGCTTTGAGCCAGGCCAGGGTCAGGGCATCGGGAATGAAGTACCCGTTCTTGGCTCCCATTTCCGCGGCCATGTTGGCCAGGGTCATCCGCGCGGACAGGCTGAACTCGCCGGCCGCCGGTCCGCAAAACTCGATCGCTTCGTAATTGGCCCGGTCGGCGCCGTGATCGCCGATGAGCTTGAGAACGGCGTCCTTGGCATAGACACCTTCCGCGAAACGGCAATGGAATTCGACCTTGAGGGTTTCGGGCACGCGTAGCCAGATTTCGCCGGTCGCCCAGATCGAGGCGGCCTCGGTCCGTCCGATGCCGGCGGCGAAGGCCCCGAAGGCCCCGTAGGTCGTGGTATGGGAATCGCTCCCCATGATCAGCTTCCCGGGCAGGGCGAATCCGTTCTCGGGCAGGACCTGGTGGCAGACGCCGTGCTGGATGTCGAAGAAATGCGGAAGATTCTGCTCCCGGACGAATTCCCGGATCGTCTTATGGTTTTGGGCGTACTTTTCGTCGGCCGCCGGGACGATGTGGTCGAGAATGATGACGATCGCCTCGGGGTTCTTGACCCGGGGCACGCCGATTTTCTTGAACTCCCCGATGATGGCCGCCGAATTGTCGTGGGACAGGCAGATATCGGGCGACACCGTGACCACTTCGCCCGCCTGGACTTTGCGGCCGGCCTTTTGGCTCAGGATTTTCTCGCTGAAAGTCTGACCCATGGTTCCCCCCGTTTATTTAAAGACGTCGAAATTGACGAAGTCGGCGTGGTTGACGATGATCGCCTCGATCGTTCGCCGGCCTCCGTCACCCTCCTTGGAATGGGCGGCGATGATGTGGACGATCTCTTCCGGGAGACCGTACTGGTAGGAGAACGCCGCTCCCGAAATCGGGTGGCGGAGGAGCTCGCCGGCCTTGCTTTTGACGAAAACACCGTTGTCGAGGACATATTCGAACAGCTTCCCGACGTCATGAAGGAGCGCCCCGGAGAGGAGGACGTCCCGGTCGACCCGAACCTTCGCCGGGTAATCCCGGCGGAGGACGTCGCCGATGCCGACGGCGGTCTGGGTCACGGCCCGGGTGTGTTCGATCAAGCTCACCGAGACCGATTTGAGGAGCAGGGTGAACGGCATCCGGACCAGGTCGGCTTCGGACCATCCGCCCTTATTGACGGCTTCATGCCAAATTTTCGCGGTCAGTTCCCTCAGGCTGGAATCTTCGATATCGGCGATTTCGGGCAGAAGCTGGAGGATTTTCTCTCGGGAGACGCTCATGGGATCTTCCTTTCGGCCGGGCCGTCGTATTCATATCCCTCGGGATCGATCTTGCGCATCGGCTTCATCCGGGTTTTTTCCTCGTGGACGTGGGCCACAAGGCCCGGCAGGCGGGCGATCATGAAGAAGGCGTTGCCGATTTCCGGCGGCACATCCAAGTCGCAAAGCAGGGCGGCGATCGCCCCGTCGACGTTGATCGGGAGCGGCTTGCCCGTCTGGGCGGCCAGAACATCCTCGGTCAGGCGGGCGATCCGGACATGCCGTCCGGCCAGACCGAGCTCGTCGGCCAGGCCGAAGAGCTTCGCCGTTCGCGGGTCCTTCGTATGGAGCCGGTGGCCGTAACCCGAAGCGCGCTTCCCCTTGGCCTTCATCTCGTCAAGAACCGCCGCGGCCGCGGCTTTCTCGTCGCCGCCGAGGGTCTCGGCCTTCTTGGCGATGGCCAGGAACATCCGCTGGCCTTCCTCGATCGCCCCGCCGTGGAAGCGGTTGATCGCCAGGATCCCGGCGGCGACGGCCGCGTTGAGCTCGGCCCCGGTCGAGGCAACCGTCCGGGCAGCCAGGGCCGACGGGGGGCTCGCCCCGTGGTCGACGGAGGAAACAAGAATCGCGTCCAGGAGCTTTCCGACCGCGGGCGACGGCAACTCCCCTTTGAGAACGAGATAGACGGCCTGGGCGAAGGTGATTTTGCCCATCAGCTCGTCGATGAGATAGCCCCGGGCCATGATCCGGTTGGGCTTGACCTCGGTGATCGCCGTCGGCCATTTTTCCTTCGTTTCGGGCATGAGCATTCTCCTCCGCGCGCCCCGCGGGCCGCTTATTTTTTCAAACCCAGGATTTCACCGATCCGGGCCGGGATGTCGGCCACGGCGTCAACGATGTGGACGCCGACCTCCCGGAGTCGGGTGACCTTGCTGTCGTAGGAACCGCGGATCCCCTCGACGATGGCCCCGGCATGGGAAAAGCGCGTTCCCGATTTGGCCGCCTTGCCGCCGATGAAGGCGACCAGCGGCTTAGTGAACTTCTTTTGCTCGATCAGGTCGGCGACCCGCTCTTCCTGGGTCGTCCCGATCTCGCCGAACATCGCCACGGCTTTAGTGTCGGGATCCTTCTCGAAAAGCTCGCAGACGTCAGGATGGGAAGACCCGACGATCGAGTCGCCGCCGACATGGACGATCGTGCTCAGGCCGAAGCCAGCCCGGCTCAGGTAATAAGCGATGGCCGACGTCATTCCGCCGCTTCGGGAGCTCACCCCCACGGGACCCGGCTGGAACCACTCCCTGGCCCGTTGGGCCCGGCCTCCGATCATTCCCAGAACGGCCTTCCCGGGGCTCAGGAGGCCGAGGGTGTTCGGGCCGACGAAGCGGGCTCCGGCCGTTTCAGCCGCGGCCGCGATCTCAAGAACATCGTATATGGGAACGCGGTCGGGGACGATGACCAGGAGCTTCACTCCGGCGGCCAGGGCTTCCAGAGCGGCGTTTTTGACCAGGGCCGCAGGGACGAAGATGACGCTGGCGTCGATCTCTCCGACTTTGCCCCGGGCTTCCTCGACAGAGTCGAAAACCGGTATCCCGTACACATCTTGGCCGCCCCGTCCCGGCGTGACTCCGGCCAGGACGTTGGTTCCATAATCCTTCATGAGCTGGGTTCGGACGATCCCTTCGCGGCCGGTGATGCCCTGGATCACAACCCTCGTTTTTTCGTCGACTAATATTGCCATGACGCTTTCCGTCCCTCAGGTTTTGGCGACGATCGCGTCCCGGTATTCCTTCAGCCCGGGGATCGGCAGCTGGATGAATATCGCCTGCTTTTCATGGAACCGGCAGAAGATTTCGCAGGCCAGGCATTCCGTGCATTTGCCTTTTTTGGCCTCCGCCGCGGGGATGGCCAGAACCGGGCATCCCTCCTCGTTGACCTTGAGAATCTTGGGAGTACAGGCCGTAAGGCATCCCTTGGAAGTGCAATGGCGGCAGAGCGAATGATCGAATGACACCCGGCCGGTGAGGGTCGCGAAAGAATAAGAGCTCGTCGGAATCAGGGGCTCCCGCATCGGCCGGACCTCGTGGGCGACCCCGCCGGCTTCGGCGATCATCCCGGCCAGGCGCGCAGCGCATTTTTCCGGAGGATCGTCGCGGCCGTACCCTTCGACCCGGCCGGGGAGATCCTGAAGATACGTCCCGAGAATCTTGATCGCTTCTTCCTCGAAATTTCCGCCCAACCGGATGACCGCCGGGATGGACAGCCCCTCCTCGGTGAAGGCTTTGACCAGGCCCCGGGCCGAGTTGTATTGCTCCTGCGAAGCGACACCCGAGCCCGAAGCGAAATACCCCTTGATCCCCGGCTGGCTGAGGATGACTTTGGCCGCCCGGTAGACCTTGCTCGCCGGCGGATTGCCGCTGGTGTCGCAGTAATTGGCGATCTTGAAGCCGCGGGCCAGGACCGCGTCCATGGACATCATCGAGCCGCCGCCCCCGGCCCCGTGAAATCCGATCAGCGTCTTGCCTTCCTCGGCCGTTTCGGCCATCTGAAGGAAATAGAACGTCCCGCGGTGGTCCTTCTCCTCGACCTTGTAGGCGATCCGCTCGAGTTCCGTCGGCGGGCGGTCGAATTCGCGGGCGATCTCGATGCCGAGCTCCGGATGCCGGTACGCGGCGTAGTCATCGATGACCAGGTGGCAATCGGCGGCGAGGATCCGGCCGTCGGCCGTCCGGACCAGGGGATTGATCTCGACCGAGCGGGCGTCGCTTGACCGGGCGATCGCGGAAAGCTTGGTCAGCAGGTCGGCGATCTGAACGAGCGCCGTACCCGCGATTCCCGTCCCGAGGATCATGTTTCGAGCCTCGAATTCCCGGAGCCCGGTCCGGATATCGATCGTCCGGCGGACGATCCGGTCGGGATGGAGCCGGGCGATTTCCTCGACGCCCGTTCCGCCGACCGAGCTGAAGACGATGAGCGGGCGCTTGGCCGCATCGTCCATGACGATCCCGGCGAAATATTCGGCCTCGATCGCAAGCTTCTCTTCGACCAAAACTTTGTCGACGATGTAGTTTTTGACCTTCATCCCGAACAGGCCCGCGGCTTTCTTTTCGGCCTCCGCGGGAGTGTCGGCGAACTGGATTCCGCCCAAGCTGGCCCGGCCCGTGACCCAGACCTGGATTTTCAGGACGACCGGCCGGCCGAGCTTTTCGGCGATTTTTCGCGCTTCGGCCGGGGAAGAAGCGACGGCTCCCTCGGGGACGGCGACGCCGCCCTCGCGAAGGAGCTTTTTTCCCTGGAATTCGTACAATCGGGCCAAGGGAGTCTCTCCAATGATGAGTGGAGCGGTATTATAGCGGAAACGCCCGTTCGTT
>Ga0316628_100004341_pt1 | contig 11103 bp, 8 predicted proteins | sample OWC_Aug_M2_C1_D5_FD_207648 | JGI IMG/M metagenome (GOLD analysis project Ga0316628, IMG submission 207648) | Wetland soil microbial communities from Old Woman Creek delta, Ohio, United States - OWC_Aug_M2_C1_D5_C | ecosystem: Environmental > Terrestrial > Soil > Wetlands | place: USA: Ohio... | reverse complement strand
ATGAGAAGTACGCGTTCCCCTGGCCGTCGGTGGCGACGTCGACGACGCCGGTCCCCACGTACATCTTCATGTCGCCTATGTCCTGCAGCCTCATCGGGCTGCTCCACGAGATGGGGGGAGCGGCCCCCTGGTCCGATGGCGCCAGGGCGACGAGCAGTACCGCGATCACCAGGACCGATTCCGACATGATGCGAGATCGCGAGGGCCTTCCCCTCCCGTCACGCGCACATGCGATAGCCATCTCCCACCACCCTGTGATGGGAATGGCCCTCCCCCACGAAAGCCTTTCGGTGGGGCGTCACTCGGTGGGGCTGGCCGCGGACGCGTACTTCACCGCCCCGAGCGCATTGACGTACTCGGGGTGCTTCGGCACCTCGACCTCGGCCCCGAGGACGCGCTCGAGCTCCGCCCGCAGCCCCGAGTTGCGGGCCCCGCCGCCGATGAGCACGACCCGCCCCGAGGAGGGCACGAGCTCCGCGATGCGGCGCGCGAACGCGCGGTGCATGCCAGCGACCACGTCCGCGCGGGACCGGCCCCCCACCAGCTGGGACACCATCTCGGACATCGCGAACACGGCGCAGGTCGAGTTGATCTCCGCCGGGGCCTCGGCCTCGGCGTGCAGCCTCCCGAGCTCCTCGACGGGCACCCCGAAGTAGCTCGCGACGAGCTCGAGGAACGCGCCCGTGCCCGCGGAGCACTTGTCGTTGAGGACGAACCTGTTGGTCCTCAGGTCCTGGACCTTGGTGTCCTGGCCGCCCACGTCGATGATGACCTGTGCCGCGGGCGCGAGGGCGGCGACGCCCCACCGCGCGGCCGTGAGCTCGGTGATGGACCGGGCACCCGGCACCTGCTTGCGGAAGTAGCCCGTCGTCGCGACCGGCTCCCCGGGGTCGAGCCCCTCGAGCAGCTCGCGCCACCTCGGGCTCTGGACCTCCTTGCGGGCGACGACGGCGTCGTCCGCGACGCGCACCATCTTGGCCCGCGTGGAGCCGAGGTCGAGGCCTATCACCTCGCCCGCCCCCCGGTGAGCAGCTCGGCGAACGCCTCGAGCCGCAGCTTCTCCTGCTCGGGGCACCTCCTGGGGAGGTCGCCCTGGACCGTCAGGATGGGCTGGCCCAGCCGCGAGCGCAGCGTGTCGTCCTCGAGCATGTGGTGGCACGCGTACTGCGTGTAGTGGATGACGCCGTCGACCCTGCGCGCCCGTAGCTCACGGTCGAGCAGCTCGAGCCTGTGCTCGAGGGGCCGCGCGAACGTGTAGGTCGCGTAGCTCGCCGCCATGGACCCGAGGGTCCTCCCGCCGCACCGCGCGAACTCCCATGGCAGCTCGTCGAAGACGACCTGGAGGCCGAACCCCTCGGCGACCTCGTGGAAGTCGGGGTAGATGGGCGGCACGCCCACGAGGGCCACGCGCGCCTTCGATGAGGCCTCCCCCTGGCCCTTGACGGCCGACCTGATGGACGCCTCGAACCGGTCGGGGTCGCCCCCGAGGTCGCAAAGCGCAATCATGTGGTTGAACGCGACCGAGCCCGGCACCTCGCCGCGGACGCGAGCCGCGTCCAGCTCGATGGCGAGCGCCTTGATGGTGGCGATGCGGGCGATGATGCCCTGGTCGACGACGCCCCCGAGGAACTGCACGAGCTTGCGCAGCTGGTCCTCCATGTAGCCGACGTCCCCGTCGAAGGGGTAGAAGAAGTAGTGCGTGGGGATTCCCGACATCGCCACGCGCTGGCCGTCCGCCAGCGCGTTGTGGCAGTCGCCGCCCGCGACGACAGTGAGGCGGTCGACCTTGAGCCTCCCGGAGAGCAGCGCGTCGCGCCAGGTGGCCGTCCACGCGCAGAGCTTGCCTCGGGGGACGGCGGTCGACGTGGGCGCGATGTTGTTGAGGTCCACCGGGACCTGCCCGCACCCGTAGACCAGCTCGGGGGGGACCATCGCGGTGATGCCGACGGTGGCCATCTTGGCACTCCTCGTGGTGCCAGAAGGGTGGAGCCTGTTTACAAGGTTGTTGGTGAGGGGCGGGAGGTGGCCCGGGGCCCGTGCCCGGCTATCCCCCGATGACCACCTTGTCGGGGTTGCCGTACCTGATATTCACGACGGGCTCTCCGGGGTCCGCTCGGCCGTCCCTGTTCTGGTCCTGCCAGACGAATATCCCGAAGACCGATACGGTCTGGCCCTGCCGTATGTCAGGCACGGCCCCCGCAGGGTAGTCCATGAACCTCACGGTCAGGTTGAGCGGGGTGCTCGGGTCGCGCACCTGTATGGCCACCACCTGGCCGGTCCCTCCGGCCCTCTGCACGGAGACGACCTGCCCCCCGCGGAGCTCTATAGGCTTCTTGTCGAGGGCCGCCGCCTCCGCGTAGAGCCTCGAGACCGTGACGACCGTGGCCGCGGGCGGGTTCTGACCGTCCCCGCCTTGCGTCGTCGGCGCGCCCCCGGCGCGGATGTCCGCGAAGTTGGCCTCGGCGGGCAGGATCCCCGAGAGGGCTATGATGACGGTCACGGTCAGGGCGAAGGCGGCGTCCCCCCGCCGCTGGCTGCCGCCCGGGCCTCCCCCGCCGCCCAACCTCCTCCCGACCTCATGGATGGAGTAGCCCGCGAGCAGCGCCGCTGGCGGGAGCGCGGGGAGGAAGTACCGGGGCTCCCAGGGGATGTCGAACGCTCGCGTGTACCTGTCGATCCAGGACATCGACAGGAAACCGAGCATGATCACGAGCAGCCACGGCAGCAGGAGGTAGAGCGCGGGGCTCCCCCGCAGCCTCCACACCGCGTACGGCACGAACAGGAGGGCGAGCATCCTCGAGAGGATGAGCGGGGCGAGCACGATGGTGTTGTGCACGATGTTCGAGACCTTGCCGAGCGGGTCGAGGAACAGCTGCTCGGTCTGGTTCCTCGTGTCGATGGTCCCGTGGGACCTCTCGTAGTCCATGAGCGAGGTCGCGTCGTAGCCGGAGTGGAAGGGTCCTCCGAAGTAGGTCGTGTTGTAGGACAGGAGGGGGAGGAGGACCACGAGGAGGCCCAGGACGAACGGGAGGGCGGCAAGCGACATGCGGCCCACGGTCCTGCCGAGCGCCCGCAGGTCCCTTCCCCGGAGGGCGTCCCTGAAGCGCCTCCAGGAAAGGGCCAGGAGGTAGACGGGGACGGCGAGCAGGACGGCCCCCACGGTGTACCTCGTCCCGACGGACGCGCCGAACGCGATGCCCCCCAGGGCGCCCACAAGGGCCATGGTGAGGAGGTCCTTCCTCGCCCCCGACCCGAGGTAGGCCCTTGCTCCCGCGACGGATTCCACGAGCAGCCACATGGAGAGCGTGAGGAGGGCCATCGTCGACGCGTCCACCCACCAGTACCGGTACCACATCGCGACGACGGTGAGGTTCGTCAGCACGAGCACGGAGGCGACGGCCCCCGCCTGCCAGCCGAGCAGCCTCCTCCCGAGCATGTACGTGGAGGCGACCGCGACGGCGGCGAGGAGGGTGCCCGTCGCGGGGCCGAGCACCATCGCGATGAGCGCGTGCACCGGGCCCTTCTCGTTGACGACGTAGGGCTCATCGTTGAGCATGACGACGGAGGACTGCGTCATCGGGCGCCCGTCGGCCACCCACTCGGTGAATGGCACGGCGAACCTCCCCTCGCGGTAGTACTCGGACCAGATGACGTTGGTCGTCGCGTCGGCGATGTCCCGCATGGGGTCGTAGGGGACCGTGCTCACCCACACCGCCATGGCGATGAACGTCACGAGGAGGCAGACCAGGAAGTTGCGCTCGGTGAGCAGCGCCCTCAGCTCGTGGCCGAGCCCGGGCGCTGTGCCTCTGACCGTGCCTGGGCTGTCAAGTGGATGCAATCCGGGACCACCGTCGCCCGCGTCACGGCCGGGCATCCCCTGTGGGCGGAAGGGGTGCCGACGGGCCGTCCACGGGACCTGTGCGGGGATACGACACGGACGGTAGATAACCGTTGCTGGGCGGCCGGTCTCACCCCTTCCAGGGGTTGAGGAACCGCCTCCTGTCTCCGGGGGTGTTCACGTACCACTCGCCCATGATGAGCACGAGCGGGGTGCCGTCGGGGGCGACGCGCTTCTCGCCCTTGACGACGCGCTCCGCGACGGTCCAATCGTCGTAGAGCCGCAGCGAGGGCGGCAGCCCGTTGGGCAGGGCCTCCACGAACCCCTTCATCCTGCCGATCTCCGCCTTTTGGGACCCCTTCGATGCCGGGGCGGCCGTCGCTTGCGCCCGCTGGCCCCCCTTCGATGGCGCGATCGGGCGCGGCGGTGGCGGCACCGCCTCGGCCCTCTCGACGAAGGGGGCGTGGCAGTTGGGGCACTCCTTCGCGGTGGACGAGACCTTGGTGCTGCAGATGGGACAGAGGTACAGGTCCGCTCCGCCTCCGTGCTCCTCGGTCCTGTGGGCCGCGCTCGGTGGCCATAGCCCGAGCGCCTCGAGGTCCCTCGCGTAGACGACCGCGCTGGGCACGCGCTCCGTCAGGTCCTCGAGGAGCACGGTCGCACCGGGATGGAACTCGATGGCGGAGACGGTCGAGATCGGGGACGCCGCGAGCCTGGCGATGTCGACGAGTGCCCTCGGCCCGTAGATGCTCCTTGCCTGCGACTCGTAGGCGGCGAGGCACGGCCGTCCGTCCCTGAAGGCGAGGGTCCCCTCGCCGCCCCCCCGTCCCGCCTGTGAGGTCGCGATGACGCACCCGTTGAACAGCTCGTCGCAGACGCGGTCGATGGCGGCCTTGAGCGCGGTCGGCGAGCCCCTGGCCTTGAGCTTCTCGGACCCCTGGGGCAGCGCCAGCCTAGGCTCGGGCTTCGACCCTTCGTGACCCCCCCTCATGCGCTCCCTCACCTCGGCGTCGGTCGGGCGCTCGGGCGTCTCACTCCCTCCAGGGCTTGAGGAAGCGGACGGGGTCGTCGGGCGTGTCGACGTACCATCCGTCCATTACGTTCACGAGGGGGGTCCCGTCCGGGGCGGTCTTCGTCTTGCCCTTCACGACCCTCTCGGCTATGGTCCAGCTGTCGAAGAGCCTGAGCTCGCGCGGGACGCCGCCTGGCATCGCCTCGATGGTCGCCTTGACCGCGGCGATGCGCGCCTTCTGCTCCTCCTTGCCCCCCGCAGGTCTTGGCACGCTGACGGGCCTTGGCAGCGCCGGGGCGGGCGCGCCCTTTGCCATCGCCGCGGGTGGCGCGGTAGGCCTCGTGCTCGGAGCCGGAATGGACCACATACTTGCCCCCTCGTCGACCTCCTCCTCCGCGATTCCGAGCTCGTCCACGAGGGTGATGTACAGCTCCTCCGGGTCGACCCTGGTGGCGGGCGCGGGCGATGGCCCCGCCACCAGGACCGGCGGGGGTGGCTTCACTGGCTTGGGGGGGACCGTGATCGCTGTCGCGTATGCCCTCATCGTGACCCATGCCGTTATTAGGATGACGACGAGAATGCTGGAGATCGCCCCGATCATCATCGCGTTGGCGTTGTCGCCGGTCCCCCCGTCACCCCCACCCGTCTCCCTGCCCGTGACCGTGACGACGAACCATTCCGTCGCCGTCAGGGTCCCCGAGGTCGCGACCACCGTCATGCGGTGCTCGCCGGGCAAGAGCCAGGACACGTTGGCGGAGAGCCCCGTCTGGGACGTGAGCCTGAGGACGGACCCCTGGAGGGTCGAGCTCCATTTGACCTCGACCGGCCCAGCGGGGATGCCCGTCGGGAAGAGGACGATGACCGAGAACAGGATGGGCTCGCCCTCTTCGTACGTGGAGAAGTTGGCCGGGGACACCAGATGCACGGCCATGGGCGGCCCGCTCGGGTCCAGGACGACGACGGTGAACGTCAGCGAGTCCATGGCCCCATCGCCATCGACGACGGCGAGCATTGCCTCGAAGGGCGGGAGCAGCGCGCTGAGGGGACCGATGCGGAGTCTGTTGGCCACCACTGAGAGACCGCTCACGGGTGAGTCCACAAGGAACATGAGCGTCATCTCCTCCTCGTCCTCCGCCTTGATGTCGAACGTCGTCGACCTGCCCGCGTACACGGTAAGCGTGATCGGCGGCGAGGCGGACCCTATGCCCAGCAGCCTGGGGGGGTCGTTCACCGGGTTGACATGGACCGTGAAGTGGCCCGAGACGGTGGAGTAGCCGTCGGAGACGTTGAAGGGGACGGTGTCGAGGTCGATGGCAATCTCGTAGAGGACGGAGATATTGAACGCCGTCACGTTCGTGACGCGTGGCCACTGGCATGCGATCCTGAGGGACCTGAGCGGCGTGTCCTCATCAGTGATGTAGCTGCCGAGGTCGATGCGCCCCTCCCGGTCCTCGATGACGTTCTGCAGGGGAATGGCCCCGATGACGGGCGGGTCGTCGCGCGATGACACGCTAACGACGAAGTCGCGTTTCGCGCTCGACACGCCATCGCTGACGATGAGCGTCACGACCTCGAGCACGCCGCCCTCCGTGAAGAGCATGTGCAGCTCGGCCCCCTCGACAGTGATTTGGTCGCTCGTGGTCGCGATGGCCAGGTCCTGGAGCGCGGTGTCGGGGTCTCTGACATAGGGGCCGAGCTCGAGCACGGTCTCGACGTCCTCCGAGACGTTGAGCTGGCCAATCCCGAGGATCTCGGGGGGGTTCGCCGTGGCGGATATCAGGAAGGTCACGATGACCCCGGACTCGAGCAGCCCGTCGGAGACCATGAATCGGAGCGAGTACTGTCGCATGCCCTCGGGGAACTTGACGGTGAGGACGAGCCCGTCGGTGGTGGCATATGGCGAGTTCTCGATGATGAAGAGGTCCTCGGTGGCGTTGTCGACGTCCCACACGTAGGGCGAGAGGTCCCACTCGAGGGGGATGCCCTCGACGGCGTCCATCGTCGGGGGTATGGTGTGCTCGGGCGGGTCGTTCGTGGGCGTGACGGAGAAGTTCACGCAGGCGACGCTCTGGTCGTAGCCGTCGTCGAGCGTGAGGTTGACGACCCGGTCCACAGGGCCCTGGGGAAAGAGGAAGGTGACGTTCAGTCCGTCGATTCGCTTCACCCAAGGCGATTCGGTCCCGATCGACAGCTCCCACTGTTCCTGGTCGTCGGACACGTCGGAGGAGAAGTCGTACGACGTCGGGACGTCCTCCATGGCCCGTAGCACGGGGAGGGGGCCCCAGACGGGCGACAGGTTCGGCCCGGAGACGTGGTCGAAGAGCTCAAAGTCGTCCCAGAACGCCACCGGCCGCTCGACGATGTTCGGGGAGGTGACACCGAGCCGGACGGTGCTGTGGTCGGTCAGGGGATCGATGCGCAAGTCCCCCATCGACCAGTACGTGGTGTCCATGGCCACGTCCACGACAGTGATGTTCGCCAATTCCCCATCGATGCGGAGCACGAGCCTGTAGGTCGTGAGGAGGGGCGCCTCGACCCACGTCTGGTATTCCTCGAAGTGACCGTCCAGCCTCGCCGAGAAGATGAGCCCTCCCGAATCGGCAGAGATGCCGAGCATAGGCACGTACGTCCCGCCGACGAGGGAGAGCACGGCAAGCTCCAGGAACCTCCCCCCATCGGTCGTATGGTTCCACTCGACGCTGAGGGTGATGTTCCTGCGGGAGAAGGGCCTGGCCAGGGAGCAGTAGGCGTGACCCGCCTCGGACATGGCTGTCCTGAGGGCGCCATCGACCACCGAGACCTCACCCTTCCCGGACTGGTAATCCACCTCCCACAGCCCCGGGTCAGGTCCGCCGCTGAAGGAGACGTTGAAGTCGTCGCTGGCTATGTCCCGCCTCGCGGTGGCGTCCAGGGCGGCGACCGACACCGCAGCTAGGAGCGCGAGGAGCAGGACGAGCCCGAGCCGCGGGGGGGACAACAGGGCCTACCACCGGCCAGTCACGAAACCCGTTCATAAAGTGGGTTGCCCCTATTTTGGCCTTTCGGATGCGTGTCCGCAACATTTTTCCCCTGGCGGGGCTTGGAGTGCCCCGTGCCCCTCTCGGACTACGACTACGACCTCCCGCAGTCCTTCATCGCCCAGGAGGGCATAGAGCCGCGCGACTCCGCAAGGCTGCTGGTCCTCCCGAGGGAGGGCGCGGCCGAGCACCGGACGGTCTCCGAGCTGCCCGCGCTGCTGGGCCGGGGCGACGTGCTCGTGCTCAACGAATCACGGGTCCTGCCGGCGCGGGTGAGGTGTCGCAAGCCCACCGGCGGGAAGGTGGAGCTGCTCTTCCTGGGCCCAGGCGAGGGCGAGGAGGCCGAGTGCCTCGTCGGGGGAAGGGGCCTCAAGGAGGGCTCGACGGTCGTCGTCGGGGTCGGCACGGATGCCCTCGAGGTCGAGCTGGTGAGGTCCCTCGGGGAGGGTACTTTCCGCGTGAGGATGCCCGTGGGCACGACCGCGACGTCGGCGATGCGCAGGTGGGGCGAGATGCCCACACCCCCCTACATCCGGAGCCGGCTCCGGGACCAGGCGCGCTACCAGACCACGTTCGCCCGCGTGGACGGCTCGATTGCGGCTCCCACAGCGGGGCTGCACTTCACCCCCCGCCTGTTCGACGGGTTCGCGCACTCGGGCGTCAGCGTCGTAAGGCTGGTGCTGCACGTGGGCCTGGGCACCTTCAAGCCCGTGAGGGCGGAGCGCGAGCAGGACCACGTGATGGACTCGGAGCGGGCGAGCGTCCCCGGGGCGGTGGCGGACGCGCTAAACGAGGCCATCGAGGGGGGTCGACGGGTCTACGCGGTCGGGACCACCACGGTGCGGTCGCTCGAGACCGCGACCGGCACGGACGGCCGCGTGCGCCCGTTCGAGGGCGCGACGGACCTGTTCATCTACCCTCCCTACAGGTTCAAGTTCCCCTACTCCGGCATGCTCACGAACTTCCACCTGCCGAGGTCGACGCTCCTGATGCTCGTCTCTGCCTACGCGGGCCGGGACAGGATCCTCAGCGCCTACGAGGAGGCCAAGGCCACGGGCTACCGGTTCTACTCGCTCGGCGACGCCATGCTCATCCAGGGGGGACCGGTGGGATGACGTTCCGCCTGGCGGGGCGTGACGGGGGCGCGAGGGCGGGCGTGCTCTCCACGGGCCATGGCGAGGTCCCGACCCCTGTGTTCATGCCCGTCGCGACCGCGGGCTCGGTGCGGACGCTCTCACCCGACGAGCTGCAGGAGGCGGGCGCGACGTGCCTCATCGCCAACTCGTGGTCGCTCATGGTCCGACCCGGCGTCGAGCACATCGAGCGCGCCGGCGGGCTCCATGCGTTCATGCGGTGGCCCCGCGCCCTGTTCACGGACTCTGGCGGGTTCCAGACGATCAAGAAGGGCATCCTGGTGAAGAGGTCGGACGAGGGGCTGACGTTCAAGAGCCCGACGACCGGCCAGGTGGACAGGCTCACGCCGGAATCGGTCATGGACGTCCAGGGGCGGCTCGGTGCGGACGTGGCGATGGTCCTCGACGACTGCCCGCCCGCGGGCGCGGCGAGGGATGCGGTGGAGGAGGCCACGGCCCGCACGGCGATGTGGGCCCGCAGGTGCCTCGACGCGCACGACCGCAAGGGCCAGCTCCTCTTCGCCATCACCCAGGGCGGCGTCCTCCCCGACGTGCGGGAGCGCAGCACCCGCGAGCTCGCACTGATGGGCTTCGACGGCTACGGCATCGGCGGCCTCATGATCGGCGAGCCGGTCGAGGACATGCGGCGCACCATCGAGGCCAGCATCGGCCTCCTGCCGGAGGGGAGGGCCCGGTACCTGATGGGGGTCGGCTCGCCCGGGGAGGTGCTCGACGCCGTCGCGATGGGCGTGGACGTGTTCGACTCCGCGTTCCCCACCCGCGGGGGCCGTCACGGTGCGGTGCTGACGAGGACCGGGAGGTACGACATCACCCGCGGGGCCATGGGGCGGGATGCGCGGCCGCTCGACCCGGGCTGCCGGTGCAGGGTGTGCGCGGGGTTCGACCGGGCCTACGTGCACCACCTCTGGAGGTCCAACGACCCGCGGTGGATGCACCTCGTCTCGTTCCACAACGTGGCGCTGATGCAGGAGCTCGTCAGGGGCGCGAGGGAGGCCGTGCTCGCGGGGAGGTTCGGGGCCTTCCGCGAGGAGTGGTCCCGCGCGGGCGTGCCGGGTCAGTAGAGCCGGTCGCGCTCCCTGGGGCGCCGCTTGACGCGGATGCCCCGCGCGCGGGCGTCGTCGTCTAGGCCGTAGCCCGTGGAGGCCGGGGGCCCTCTGCGGAACCGCAGGTCGACCGCGCCCCCGAGGTCGCGGTCCATCCCCCGCTGGGGCGCATGGTCCACCTCGGACACGTTGACCGTGGCGTCGACCTCGCCGATGGCCTTGCCCGAGGCGGTCATCCGGCCATAGCGCCCGACGTTGAGGTGCACATGGCCCCTCACGAGGGCGACGTAGCCGTTCTCGACCCGCAGCACGGTGCCCGCCGAGACGATGCTGGCCTGGTCGTCCCACAGCGACATGATGACCGTGCCGGTCTCGTCGCCCACGACGGCCTCGGTGACACTGCGGGTCCCCCCGTCGCGGGACGGGACGGACTGGGGGGCGCCCAAGGAGACGACCTTGACGGTGAGGTTCACGCTCTTGCTCGCCGGCGTGAGGTCCTTCACCCGAAGCTCCGCGGGCGTCCCTGCCACATGGCCCACCCATCCACCCTTCGCGCGTGAGTCGCGCGGACGGGCCATGGAATATAGGGCGGGGTGCCCTACTTAATCGTTATGGCAGTGCGATGGGCCATTGGGCCAGCCAAGCGCCGGCGCAATGCAGGGTCGGGGCATCAATCGCTCGAATCTCCCTGGGCCTGCCCCGCCCCTTCCTTGGGCCTCTCCTTCCCCGGCTCCCCGAGGTACCGGTCCCGCTCCGAGAAGATGCACCCGCAGTACTTCTGCCTGTAGATGCCCAGCTCGAACGTGCGCCGCCGCGACTCCTTCCACTCGGGACGCATGTCGCGGTAGAGGAACTCGACGCCGAGCTCGTCCGCGGCCTCCTCGCCTATCCTGCGCGCCAGCTCGTGCTTCTGGTAGGGCGAGACCAGGAGGCTCGTCGTGAACGCGTCGAAGCCCCCCAGGGCGGCGTGCTCGGCCGTGCGCCCGAGGCGGTCGCGGTAGCAGTACTCGCACCGCAGCTCGGCCTCGAGGGCGCCCCG
>Ga0316628_100004340_pt1 | contig 11104 bp, 8 predicted proteins | sample OWC_Aug_M2_C1_D5_FD_207648 | JGI IMG/M metagenome (GOLD analysis project Ga0316628, IMG submission 207648) | Wetland soil microbial communities from Old Woman Creek delta, Ohio, United States - OWC_Aug_M2_C1_D5_C | ecosystem: Environmental > Terrestrial > Soil > Wetlands | place: USA: Ohio... | reverse complement strand
TCTTCTTCCCACCAAATCTCATTAATCTCATCGATGCAGGCATATCGTTTTTTACCACCTCCTTTGGTTGGATAAAATCCGAAATTCGAATATCGAAATCCGAAACAAAGCCAACCCTCAAAGCTTAGAATTGTCTCTATTGGTTTTGGTCATTTTAATTTTGAACATTCGTGCTTGTTTCGAATTTCGGATTTCGTGCTTCGAGTTTCAACGGAGCCATCACCTCATCAAGAAAAGAACGGTGCTCTTCCTCTTCCGAATCCTTTTTCCCCCATTTTAGTAAATTGCTTCATCATCTTCCGAGCTTGGGCGTATTGTTTAAGAAGTCGATTGACATCTTGAACGTCCGTTCCGCTCCCTCGAGCAATCCTCAACCTCCGGCTCCCGTTGATGATCTGGTGATTAGCTCTTTCTTTAGGCGTCATGGAATTAACAATGGCTTCCACCCTCACCAATTCCTTTTCATCGAAATCGAGACCTCCCATCCCTTTCATCTTTTTCGGAAGTCCGGGGATCATCCCCAAAATCGACTCCAATGACCCCATCTTTCGAACCTGTTGGATTTGGTCCCGAAAATCCTCCAAGGTAAAAGAATCTTTCCGGATCTTCTTCTCTAACTCTCTCGCCTTTTCCTTGTCGAAGGCAGCTTCTGCCTTCTCAACCAGGGTGAGGACATCCCCCATTCCCAGAATTCTTGAAGCCATTCGATCGGGATGGAAAGCCTCCAAGGCATCTAACTTTTCTCCCACCCCGATAAATTTAATGGGTCTTTGTAACACGGATTTAATCGAAAGGGCGGCTCCTCCCCGTGCATCCCCATCCATTTTGGTCAGGATGACACCGTCAATCCCCAGGCGGTCATTGAAACTTTTTGCAATATTAACCGCATCCTGTCCGGTCATGGCATCGGCTACCAAGAGCACCTCTTTGGGCTTGATCTGGACTTTGATCTCCCGGAGTTCCAGCATTAATGCTTCGTCGATATGAAGTCTCCCGGCGGTATCGATAAGCATCAAATCATACCCCCCCTTTAGAGCGAAGTCTCTTGCTTTGGAGCAGATCTCCATCGGGGTTTGGGAAGATTCGGGACGGTAAAAATCGACTTTTAACTCTTCCCCTAATTTCTGCAATTGCTCAATCGCCGCGGGTCGGTAAACATCAGCCGGGACAAGGTAAGGTCGCTTCCTTCTTCCCTGAAAATACCGCGCCAGCTTACCTGCGGTGGTTGTCTTCCCACAGCCGTGGAGCCCTACCAGCATGATTGGAACGGGGGGACTTCCAGAAAGCTGGATCTTCTGCTCCTCACCCCCCATCAGGGAGGTCATCTCTTCTTTGACAATCTTAATCAATTGCTGAGCGGGCGTGAGGCTACCCATCACTTCCTGACCAACCGCTCTTCCCTGGACCTGCTGAATAAAATCCTTGACGACCTTGAAATTGACATCGGCCTCCAATAGGGCGATCCTCACTTCCTTTAAGGCCTCTTGGATATTCTGCTCCGTCAGTTTTCCATGGCCTCTTAATTTCTTAAAAATGGAATCTAATTTGGTCGAAAGATTTTCAAACATAACTTAATCCAAACGAACTATAACTATTCTATTTTATTAAGTCTTCCCCAAATTGTCAATTTTTGAGGACCAAGCCTAAAAAGAGAAACGCCCCATGGGGGCGTTTTTTGAACTTTTAACTTTACCTCAATTTACTAATTGTTACTGCTTACTGCCTATTTCCTAAACGTCTTGCCCGAGGTCTACAGTCCCTTGATGATTCTCCATTTTCCTCCCTCTTTCTTCAAAACGAGGACCTCCTTACCGGAATAGCGATTTTTCTTCTCTCCTTTTTCCACCTCTAAATAGAATGGCTGGATGACGATCGCGGTTTCCCCGTCGACTTGGAGGGATCGGTCCCAACAGGAGTAGGAAATCCGATCGAAGGTTTTGAAATAACCCTCGATCCGCTTTTGAAGTCGGTTAAAATCTTCCTCCTTATCTTGATAGGCTTTGGAGATGCAGGAGAGATAAAGGGAGAGGTCCTTTTTTTGCAGGGCCTCCTGCCTTCGATTCAATATTTGATAGATTTTTTCTTCTTCGGAAACCTGACAGGCTAAGAGAAAGAAAACTGAGAGCAGAAAGAAGAGGGAACTTCTTCTCATTTCAGCTTTTCAATTTCTCCCGGTAGAATCTTCGCCTTCCCTCGTCCACTCGGCCCTCCTCTTACCTCGACCCGATCCTTATCGATATCAAAAATGATCTCATCTCCTGAAACGATATTCTCCCCTTCTGACACCCTCGGGTCGCCCGTCAAAATCACCCTCTGATCCAGGTTGTAAAAAATCGCCTTCTCGCAATTGGCAACTCGAAGGCCTTGTTGGATCTTCACATTTCCCCCGGCAGTCACCCGCTCAATCCCCTTACCGTCTTCATTGGTCAAGGCCTCTAAAGAATCGGCATAGATCACTATATCTTTCTGCCGAGCGACGACATTCCCCCTGAAGATGATCAAATTCTCTTTCCGGATAGTCTCCACTTTGTCGGAAGTAATATCAATGGGTTGGCTTTTGTCCACAAGCTTAGCTTCCTTCGTCCCCGCAAGAATCCCTTTCTTGACGCTTTGCTTCTCCTTGGAAGGTGTCGGTGAACTCGGTAATGCGGCTAGCCGTTTCTCCCCAACAGGTTTCTCTTCGACAGGTTTCACCTCTACCTCAGGCGGGGTCGTAGCAGAAGGGGGAGACGGAGCAATTCGATCTTCCTTCATCGGCCCTCCAGTTGGAATGGATTCTTCCTTCCCCGCTTCTTTGGAGGTGGGAATGGCTTGCGCTCGATCCCCTTGAATAGGTTCGATCGCTACGGGTGAAACGGGCTTCCTGGCTTCTTCATTGGGAGGAATGGCCTTAACCGATTCGCTTGTAACAGAGAGGGAGGCCAACTTCTCTTCTTCCTTCCTCATCTCAGCTCTCTTCTGCCCTTTCAGAGAAACAAGCTGTCTCCTTTCCTCTACGAATTTGGCCAAAGCAATCTTATCGAGTTCTATCCCAGCACCCTCGTCTTTCTTCGCGGATTCTTTGGCCTTGCGAAGAGAGACTTTTTTCTCCGTTAGACCTCGATCAACCATGGCTTTGGCTTCTTGAGCGTAGGGGCTCTTTGGATATTCAGTGACAATCCTCCTAAAGGCTGCTTCGGCCTTCTCCCACTGTTCGAGTTCAAGATAACTCTTCCCCAAGAGGTGGAGCGTTTTATCCTCATCAGGGTGTTTAGGAAATTTTTCTAACAATCCCTCAAAACGGGTAGCAGCCGCTTGAAATTTGTCTTTTTTGTAATAGAAATTCCCAATATAGAATTCATGGTCAGCCAGCCGTTTCTTACAGACGCCAATTTTTTCCTTTGCCTTCTCGGTAAAGAGACTGGGGGGATAATTGGCGACCAGATATTCAAAAGTGGAGAGTGCCTTCTTCGTGGGAGTCTGATCCCGATCGAGAGTATACATCTGTTTGAAATAGCTCACCCCAATTTGAAACTGAACATAAGGGATCTCTTCGTGGCCCGGATGGATCTTCTTAAACTCCTCATACGCCGCAATCGCCTCCACATATTTGTCCTCCAAGAAATGACAATCGCCAACCTTCAGTTCTGCCCAAAGGGTATAGGGAGGGCTATCGGGAAAACTCGACTTCAACTCTTCGAATTTCTTCAGGGCCTCGGGATAGTCTCTCTTATTAAATCGATCCAACCCCTGCTTATAAAGGATCTCAGGATCTCCTTGAATTGTCTTGATTTCCTTCCCTTTCCCACTGCATCCCAAAAGAAGAGAGAGGGCAATGGGCAACAGGATCATCCGTCTTAGAAAGACTCTCTTTTTCATATGAAAAGTTCCAAAAAGTCCCACTATTATGATAGGTAGGGCCCAGGATGTCAATACAAAAATCCCTCTCGCGGTAGAATTCGAGACAAGAGATGGGTTATCCAAAAGCATCTTTTATCTTGAATTTCGAATAGAAAGCCCTTAAGATAACATTAAAAAACGTGACCATATCTGTGCTGTATCTCCGTTATCCAAGGAAGATTCCAAAGAAAGAGAGAAAACCCGATGCAAATCGAGATGGCAAAAAGAATTGATCAAATCCCTCCTTATCTTTTCGCAGAAATAGACAGGAAGAAAGAGGAGTTGAGGAAGAAGGGAATAGATCTGATTGACCTGGGGATTGGAGATCCGGACCTCCCTACCCCCAAACCGATTATTGAACGGTTAAAGAAAGCGGCTGAAAATTCTAAGAACCACCGGTACCCTTCCTATGAAGGAATGGTTGAATTCAGAACGGCGGTGGCCCAATGGTATGAGAGGAGGTTTGGTGTTAAACTGGATCCGGGGACAGAGGTGCTCTCCCTGATTGGTTCGAAGGAAGGCATCGCCCATATCCCCCTTGCCTTTGTCAACCCGGGGGATTATGTCCTGGTCCCCACTCCTGGCTATCCAGTTTATCGAGTCGCGACCCTTTTTGCTGGAGGCACACCTTATTTCTTGCCGCTCCGTAAAGAGAATGGATTTCTACCGAATCTCTCTGAGATCCCTGAAACGGTGGCCAAAAAAGCAAAACTCCTTTTCATCAACTATCCCAACAATCCCACCTCCGCCATCGCTGAGAAACCTTTTTTTGAAGAGGTTGTGACTTTTGCCCGGCTCTACCAGATCATCGTCTGTCATGATGCCGCTTATTCAGAAGTCGCGTTCGATGGGTACCAACCTCTCAGTTTTTTGGAGGTGGAAGGGGCTAAGGAGGTGGGAATCGAATTCCATAGCCTCTCAAAAACTTTTAATATGACGGGATGGCGGATTGGATTTGCCGTGGGCCGCTCTGAAATCCTTTCCGGATTGGGGAGGGTGAAGACCAACATCGATTCCGGTCTCTTTCAGGCGATTCAGGAAGCAGGAACCGAGGCCCTTAATCACCTCGACACTCCCCTTCCCGAAATCATCAGCATCTATGAGAGACGAAGAGATGTGATGGTCAAAGGTCTTCAAGAAATGGGGTTGGAAGTGGATCGGCCTAAGGCGACCTTCTATCTATGGATCCGAGTCCCAAGGGAATATACCTCCGCCCAGTTCGCCGCCCTCCTGATCGAGCAGGGAGGGATCGTCGCGACGCCGGGAAATGGTTTTGGAGACGAAGGAGAAGGCTATATCCGGATGGCCCTTACGGTCGATGAAAAAAGGCTGAAAGAGGCAATCGAAAGACTCAAAAAGATCAAGTTCTAAACTTTCTCTCTGTACTCAATTTTCCAAAATACCAGCATCGCCAAAAGGAAAAAATTGCCCTCCTCCTCCTACTGCGGACAGACATGTGAGGAGAGGTTTGAGGGAAACGGGAGGCAAGAAATGGAGACCCTTCTTTATGAGGCATTTCTCATAGCACTTCTCATCCTTTTGAATGGTTACCTGGCCGGGACGGAGATCGCTGTGGTCACAGCGAGGAAGAGCTACATCAAGCAACTGGCCGAAAGCGGAAAGAAAAGTGCAAAGATATTTCTAAAGCTGAAAGAAGAACCCGATCGGTTTCTGGCTACGATCCAGATCGGAATTACCGGTGTCGGCGTCCTCGCCTCTGCGGTGGGTGGCGCGGCGGCCGTCAAGGTCATCAAACCTGCCCTTCAGGCCGCGCCCATCAAAGCCATTTCTCTCGGTGCCGAACCTATTTCCATCGGGATCGTTGTCGTGATCATCACCTATTTTTCGGTCATCTTTGGAGAGCTCGTCCCCAAGTCCATTGCTTTGATGCACCCTGAAACCGTTGGTCTCTGGACGGCAAGAACCATCGATTCCTTTTCGAAAATCAACTCCATCTTTGTCAAGCTGCTCACCTATAGCACTTCCCTTGTGCTCAGGCCGTTCGGAAGAAAACCTTTTACAGAGCGGGCCTATATTACCGAAGAAGAGGTGAGGATCTTGATAAAAGAAGGAGGGAAACACGGTGTCTTTGAACCCACAGAGGAAAAAATCCTCCAAAGCGTTTTTGAATTTACCGACATGTCTGTCAAAGAAGTCATGGTCCCCGACACACAGATGGTGGCGGTCCAGATCGATCGTTCACCCCGGGAGGTTCTTTCCGTCATCGAAGAAGAACAATTCTCCCGATATCCGGTCTTCGGAAGAGAACTGAACGACATTAGGGGAATCCTTTACGCAAAAGACTTCCTCACCACGTTTGCAAAAGTAGGACAGGTCGATATCCGGAAAACCGTCAAGCCTCCCTATTTTATCCCAGAGACGATGAAAATCAGCCTCCTTTTAAGAGAGATGCAAAAGAAGAGAATTCATATGGCATTGGTGGTGGATGAATATGGTGGGGTCGCGGGGCTGGTCACCATGGAGGATCTGGTGGAAGAAATTATTGGGGAGATCAGAGACGAGCACGATGTAGAAAGTCCTGTCATTCAACTATCAGATGGCACGATGTTGATCGATGCCTCGATCAGTCTAAAGGATTTAAAGGAAGACCATCAGGTTCCCCTTCCGGAATCACCGGAATATGAAACCCTCGGTGGATTCTTGATGACCGCTTTGCAAAAAATTCCTCAATCGGGCGATACGGTAGAAATTGAAGGGAAGCGGATAAAAATTGTTGAAATGGTGGGACAGAGGATCTCAAAGGTAAAATTAGAAAAACTTCCGAAAGCCACCGAAGAGACCTAAGAAGTAAAGTGTAAACCAGAGATCGAGTTCACGTTGAGCTCATCGGGTAGGAGATCGAACCTAATTCATCAACATTTATTAAAGATTGTTGGAAAAAACAACCTCCCTTATCAAGGGAATCCATTTGAAAAATCCTCTGAATGATCATCATCTTAAACGGGAGATCGGTCTTTTCTCTGCCACAATTCTTGTCGTTGCCAACATGATCGGGACGGGTATCTTCACGACCTCCGGCTTTATTATTCAAGAACTGGGGCATCCAATGGTTTTGCTACTGTGCTGGCTGATCGGAGGTGTTTTCGCCCTCTGCGGTGCACTCTGTTATGGAGAACTGGGGGCCGCCTTCCCTGAAGCAGGAGGCGAATATGTCTATTTACGGGAGAGTTTTGGTAAGTTAGTCGCGTTCCTTTCCGGATGGATCTCTCTGCTAGTGGGTTTTTCCGCTCCGATTGCAGCAACGGCCATCGCTTTTGCGACTTACAGCAGCGCCATCCTTCCCCTTTCTGCCCACCCCCAATTTAGCCTGACGATTTCCGGCATCACGTTTTTCACAGTTTCCCCGGTCAATATATTGGCGATCGCTTCCATCCTCATCCTTTCGTTCGTCCATTATCACAGCATCAAGGTTGGCAGCAGGGTTCAAAACACACTGACATCGGTCAAAATACTGATCATTGCTCTTTTCATTTCCGGCGGTTTCCTTCTTGGGACCGGTTCCCTATCTCATTTCTCCCTTGACTTCCCCCTAACATCCATGTTTCAAGGTAAATTTGCCGTTTCCCTCATTTTTGTATCCTTCGCTTATAGCGGCTGGAATGCCGCTGCTTATCTCGGCAGTGAAATTAAGGATCCGTCCAGAAACATTCCCGTTGCCCTGTTCACAGGCACCCTTTTGGTCCTAATATTATACATGCTTCTCAATGTGGTTTACATTTACGCTCTCCCGGCTGGCCGGATGAGCGGCGTCCTGGAAATCGGTTCGTTGTCGGCGTCTTCTCTCTTCGGGAAGAATATCGGGAAATATTTCGGCGGGGCGATTGCCATAGGCATACTGTCGGCGCTTAGCGCGATGATCCTGACCGGACCACGGGTCTATTATGCCATGTCCAGAGATGGCGTCTTCTTCGAGCTATTCGGACGGGTCAATCAAAAATATAGAACACCTGCCTTTTCCATTTTCTTACAGGCGACGATTGCCATTCTATTCATCTTAACGTCGTCTTTTGAGAATTTACTTATTTATATCGGCTTCACGCTGGCCCTCTTTGCAATGCTGACCGTCCTGGGTTTGATGATCCTTAGGCTACGGCAAAAAGCCTTGGTGTCTCCTTATCAAACGTTCGGTTATCCGGTCACGCCGATTATTTTCATCGCCGGCAATTTGTGGATCGCCTACTTTTCAATACGGAACCGGCCGATCACATCGCTTTGGGGTCTGGCCACAATCGGCGCAGGTATGTTGGTCTATCTTTATTTCAAAAGAGCAGAGGGAAGAGTCTATAAGAAAGGATAATTGGGTGTTATCCGCCATCTATTAAACGATCTTTTACTCCGCTACCTTATTAGCATACGCCGCCAGGTTAATTCATTTAAGGAGCGACCGATGCGGTGACCAGACCGAAAATGGCCGGCACACACCCAACAGATAAACCATCACGAAATTTGAAATACTTTCTCTGGATATCGTCTCTTTTCGCTTGTAGATGATCAATGATTTTATAACCCCTGTCTGATAAAAACGATTTCATTTCCCATTCTTCTATTGTCCACTGGTTAGATGGTTCATCGGGGAAATTTGCTTTCATATAATCACCTATTTCTTCCAGTGCTTTCAATCGATCTCCCTCAATGCCCCTCCAGGGCGAAATGTAGTCAAAGCAAACCGTGCTTCCGGCCGGTGAATTCGATTTGATGAATCGCAGTGTGTCCTCAACGGCCTCGAGTGGCAGGTAATAGGCCACCCCTTCCCAGAGAAAAAGTGTTTTTCTACTTTTGTTGTAACCGACCTTATAAAGAACATCTTCAAAGGTGTCTTTGTTAAAGTTGATCGGAGCAAAAACCACATTGGGGTGAATAGGAATATTAGCTTGCGCCAGCAATTCCTTTTTGTGCTGTAAAGTTGGATGCGTATCCAATTCGAAGATCTTGGTGTCTTGGATGAGGTCCTTGAAACGATAAGCTCTGCTGTCGTACCCCGTTCCCAGCATGACAATCTGAGGAATATTCTCCCGCAGGGCCTTTTCCACAATATGATCAAAAAAGAATGTCCGGGCAATCAGGTAGGCATACATGCCCGGAGGCTGTTTCTTCATCGCATATTCCCTCAGGACCGGGTCTTTAAGGATTTTTCTTAGATTATCGGAAAGAAATATTTCAGCGAGGTAATCATGTCCTCTAATCTCCTCTCTACCTTCAGTGGTAGAAAGGGCACGCAAAAAGGCGCACCACATCGCTGTACCTGAAGGATAATCTTCGACAGGCCCCCTATTCCCCTCCACTATGGTTGCTGGATTTCCGCTATGATAACAACCGACTGCCAAAGAACAGACCAATACCGGGACGAATATTTTTAATAATGTTTTTATCCCTGCCTCCTAACGGGAAATAATGAAGTTTCGCTCTCTATCTTCCCATCTCCTTGTTCATGGGGTCTCTTCTTGTCCTCCTACCACCAGCTCCGGAATTCTCAAGGTGGGTTGGGCATCGGCAACCGGGACTCCTTGGCCATCTTTTCCACAGGTTCCGATCCCAAACCCGAGATCGTCGCCGACCATATCAATGTCTTTCAGCACCTGAGGTCCATTGCCGATGAGGGTCGCTCCGCGCACAGGTTCTCCGATTTTCCCCTTTTCAATCAAATAACCCTCACTGACCTCAAAGATAAAATCCCCATTGACGGTATTGACCTGTCCACCACCCATCTTCTTCACAAACAATCCCTTTTCTACCGAATGAAGAATCTCTTCGGGCTTTGCCTTCCCGGGTAGGATCATCGTATTGCTCATCCGGGGAATGGGTTTATGCTGGTAGGACTCCCTTCTTCCATTTCCACTGGATTCAACCCCGTCTTCCAAAGCGGTTAGCCGATCATAAAGATATCCTCTCAAGATTCCTTCCTCCACCAGGAGGGTCTTTCGGGAAGCAACTCCTTCGTCATCAAAGGCATAAGACCCTCTTTTTTGAGGAAGGGTGGGGTCATCCACGACGGTAATGAGAGAAGAAGCGACCTTCTCCCCAATCTTTCTTGAATAGACGGACAGCCCTTGCTGGGCCAGATCTGCCTCCAATCCATGGCCGATGGCTTCATGAATCATCGTTCCTCCTGCTTCGCTCGATAACACTACTGCCATTTTCCCCATCGGGGCTTTTCTTGCCGAAAGCATGAGGAGAGATCTTCTTGTAGCCACTTCAGCCACCTTTTCCGGAGGATGGAGATCAAAGAGCTCAAAACCCACCGATCCTCCTGCCGGTTCATATCCTGTTTGGACAACATCCCCTTTTGCAGAAACGACCTGTGCAGAGAGGATGGTCCCCACTCTTTCCCCCTCTGTCAATAACCCCTCTGAATTCGAAATGCTAAGCTTTTGACGGACATCCCGATAGAGGACTTTCACCTGCTGAACACGGGGGTCCAGCCTCCGGGCCACCTCATTGGCTCGTCTCACCACTGAAACCCTTTCTTCCATGGAGAGCCTCTCAGGATGTTTCTGGATGGGATGAAGGGTATTGGAAATCGGAAGGGACGAAAGTGCGGCCCGAGGTGGCTGGGAAAAACTGTTTGCCCCTGCCCCTCCGCCCTCTTTCGCAGACCGACTGATACGCTTCGCTAAATCGAAGAGAGATTCTTTCGAGATCTCCGTGGTAAAACCATAGAATGTCTTCCGACCGAAGAGAAGTCGAAGTCCCACCCCGATGTCTAAACCTGAGATGGCCTTCTCAATTCGATCTTCTTCACAAATGATCGCCACCGAATGGGTCTGCTCAAAAAAGAGATCCGCAAACTCCCCTCCCTCACGAAGGGCCTCACGCACTATCTCTTGGTACGGAAGCTCTAATCGCATTCTTTTCCCCTATGCTTCTCTTTTCAGTTTCAAATGCCAAATCACAAACTTCAAATCCCAAATAAGTGCCAAATTTCAATTCCAAATGGCCAAAACAATCTTGTTTGAGATTTAGAATTTTGGACATTGGAATTTGTCTGAAATTTGGCCTGCCTGCGCAAAGCCGCTTCGGCGAAGGCAGGTGTTTGGGATCTGGTGCCTAAACGCAAACCGATCTCCAAAAAACCGTTAGGAGAAGGATAACAAAGATTCGATGGGAATCTCCTTTCTTAGGCCCTCCAGCACTTCCTCCAAATCTTTTTCCCATCCCGGGGCCACCATCAACTCCACGATTGCTTCCCGGGGATCTTGCGTCCTCA
>Ga0316628_100004337_pt1 | contig 11106 bp, 10 predicted proteins | sample OWC_Aug_M2_C1_D5_FD_207648 | JGI IMG/M metagenome (GOLD analysis project Ga0316628, IMG submission 207648) | Wetland soil microbial communities from Old Woman Creek delta, Ohio, United States - OWC_Aug_M2_C1_D5_C | ecosystem: Environmental > Terrestrial > Soil > Wetlands | place: USA: Ohio... | reverse complement strand
ACTCCTGGGTTTTTGCGCTGCGGCAAGAATTCAGGAGGATCGGGAATGCCCACTCCGCAGACTGATATCGAAATCTTCGCCAACCGCGAATACAAGTACGGCTTCGTCACCGAAGTTGAAACTGACACGGTTCCTCCGGGTTTGAACGAGGACGTCATCCGCCTTATTTCCGCCAAGAAGCACGAGCCCGAGTGGCTGCTCGACTGGCGGCTGAAGTCCTACCGGCATTGGCTCACCATGAAGGAGCCGACTTGGGCAAACATCCACTATCCGCCGATCGATTACCAGGCCGCCACGTACTACTCGGCGCCCAAGAAGATGAAGCCCGGGACGAAGAGCCTGGAGGACGTCGATCCGGAACTTCTGAAGACTTACGAAAAGCTCGGCATCCCATTGAAAGAGAGAGAGTTATTGGCAGGCGTCGCGGTCGATGCGGTCTTCGACAGCGTGTCCGTCGCCACCACGTTCAAGGAGAAGCTGGGGGAACTGGGAATCATCTTCGGTTCATTCTCTGAGGCTGTGCGCGAACACCCGGATCTGATCCGCAAATACCTCGGCTCCGTCGTCCCTTACACGGACAACTTCTTTGCCACGCTCAACTCCGCGGTTTTCAGCGACGGCTCTTTCTGTTATGTGCCCAAGGGCGTGCGCTGCCCGATGGAGCTTTCCACCTACTTCCGCATCAACGCCAAGGACACCGGCCAGTTCGAGCGCACGCTGATCGTTGCCGACGAAGGCGCCTACGTGAGTTATCTCGAGGGCTGTACGGCGCCCATGCGCGACACCAACCAGCTGCACGCCGCCGTCGTGGAACTGGTGGCGCTCGACGATGCGCAGATCAAATACTCGACCGTTCAGAACTGGTATCCGGGCGACAAGGACGGCAAGGGCGGAATCTACAACTTCGTCACCAAGCGCGGCAAGTGCCTGGGCGTGAACTCAAAGATTTCCTGGACGCAAGTCGAGACCGGATCCGCAATCACCTGGAAGTATCCGAGCTGCATCCTGCAGGGTGACAATTCCATTGGCGAGTTCTACTCCGTCGCGCTCACCAACAACTATCAGCAGGCCGACACCGGCACCAAGATGATCCACATCGGGAAGAACACGCGGAGCACCATCGTCTCCAAGGGCATCTCTGCCGGCCACGGGCAGAACACCTATCGCGGCGCGGTGAAGATTCTGAAAGGCGCGGAGGGCGCGCGGAATTACTCGAACTGCGACTCGCTGCTCATCGGTGACCAGTGCGGCGCGCACACCTTTCCCTACCTCGAAGTGAAGACCGCCAAGGCCACGGTCGAGCACGAAGCCTCGACCTCCAAGATCGGCGAGGACCAGATTTTCTACTGCCGGCAGCGCGGCCTTTCCGCCGAGGATGCCATTTCCATGATCGTCAACGGCTTCTGCAAGCAGGTCTTCCGCGAGCTCCCCATGGAATTCGCCGTGGAGGCGCAGAAGTTGCTGGGCGTGAGCCTGGAAGGCAGTGTCGGGTAATTTTGGATTTTCGATTTTGGATTTTGGATTGGCTGAAGAAGCACGTTTCCAGTTTCGAGTTTCCAGTTTCCGTTTGCCGATTGTTGAAAGCTGAAGACTGAAAGGGAGAACGAATGCTGAAGATCAAGAACCTGCAAGCAAGCGTCGCGAACAAAGAGATCCTGCACGGCATCGACCTGGAAGTGAACTTGGGGGAAGTCCACGCCATCATGGGGCCGAACGGCTCCGGCAAGTCGACGCTCGCGCAGGTCCTCGCCGGCCGCGACCTCTACGTGGTAACCGGCGGTGAAGTCACCTATGGCGGCCAGAACCTCCTTGAGATGCCCCCTGAGGACCGCGCGCGTGCCGGGATCTTCATGGCGTTTCAATACCCCGTGGAGATCCCGGGCGTGAGCAACATGTATTTTCTCCGCTCGGCGCTGAACTCCATCCGCAAGAGCCGGGGCCAGGATGAACTGGACGCCATAGATTTTCTGGCGCTGGCGCGCGAGAAAATGAAGGGGCTCGACATGGAAGAGGGCCTGATGGTGCGCCCCGTCAACGAGGGGTTTTCGGGTGGCGAGAAGAAGCGCAACGAGATCTTCCAGATGTCCATCCTGGAGCCCCGACTGGCGGTTCTGGATGAGACCGACTCCGGGCTCGACATCGACGCCCTGAAGATTGTGGCCGATGGCGTGAACGCGCTGCGCAGCCCCGAGCGCGCCATCATCGTGGTGACGCACTACCAGCGGCTGCTCAACTACATTGTGCCAGACTTCGTCCACGTCCTTTCCGGCGGGCGCATCGTGAAGTCGGGCGGCAAAGAACTGGCGCTCGAACTCGAGCAGAGGGGCTACGGATGGCTGGAAGATCCCGTGGCGGCCGGACAACCGGCGTAGAGACGCTCCGGTGGAGCGTCTTTTAATCGGAGACGGCCCAGCGGGCCGTCTCTACGAAGGGCTCATTCATCTATGACCGCAGTTAAGGAACAGCAGGACGTTTACCTCTCCGCCTATCAAGCTGCCCAGAAAGCCTTCGCGGGCCCCTCGTGGCTGGGCGAGATTCGCCGCGCGGCGATGGAGCGCTTCGTGGAGCTCGGCTTCCCTACCACCCGGCATGAAGAATGGCGGTTCACCAACATCGCGCCCATCGCCAAGACCCCCTTCGAGCTGGCCCAGGCTGCCAAGGATGGCGCAGCTCTCGGCGAATTGACCTCGCTGCCGATGGCTGACCTCGGCTGTGACCGCCTGGTGTTTGTCAACGGGCGATTCAGCCGCGAGCTTTCTTCCCTCAGCGGCCTCCCCAAAGGCGTTAAAGCCTGTAGTCTTTCCGAAGCTCTGGCCTCGGGGACAGTTTCCCTTGAGCAGCATCTCGCCCGCCACGCGCCTTTCGAGAATCACACCTTCGTCGCCCTCAACACGGCCTTCCTTCACGACGGTGCCTATGTCGAGATCCCCAAAGGCCTGGTCCTGGACAAGCCGCTCTACGTGCTGCACGTCACTGCTGCCAACGGCAAGCCGACCGTCACGCACCCTCGCAACCTCGTTATCGCCGGCGCGGAGAGTCAGGCCACCCTCATCGAGGGATACCTGGCCTGGGACGACGGGACATATCTCACCAATGCGGTGAGCGAGGTCGTGGTGGGGGATAACGCCGTGATGCACTATTGCCGGCTCCAGCAGGATTCGGAGCAGGCCTACCATTTCGGCGCGTTGTATGTGCGCCTGGGCCGCGACGCCAACGCCACAACCCACTCGCTGGGCTTGGGCGCGGCGCTGGCCCGCCAGGAGGTCGCCGTCGTGCTCGATGGCGAAGGCTCCGAGTGCCAGCTCAACGGCCTCTACGTCGTGAACGGTCGCCAGCACATCGACAATTACACGACACTCGACCACGCCAAGGCCCACACATCGAGCCGCGAATTCTACAAGGGTGTTCTGGACGGGAAATCTTCGGGCGTGTTCCACGGCCGCATCATCGTACGGCCGGGAGCGCAGAAGACCGACGCCAAGCAGAGCAATAAGAACCTGTTGCTTTCCGACGACGCCACGATCAATACCAAGCCGCAGCTGGAAATCTACGCCGACGACGTCAAGTGCACGCACGGCGCCACCGTCGGCCAGATCGACCCGGAAGCGATCTTCTACTTGCGTTCGCGCGGCATCGGTCAGGATGAGGCCCGGCAGATGCTGACCTACGCCTTCGCCAACGAAATCATCGGCCGCATCAAGTACGCTCCGCTCGCGGAGCGGCTCGAGGACGCGGTCTTCGCGCGCCTCGGTGTGGGCCCGAAGAGGAAGGGCATCTGATGGCTGTCACCCCCGAGATCGCAAAGGCCCGCCCTGGCACTTCGCCTCGCCCTGCCTTCGACGTCGCGCGAGTTCGCGAAGACTTCCCGATCCTGAAGGAGAAAGTCCACGGCAAGGCGCTCGTCTACTTTGACAACGCGGCCACGACGCAAAAGCCCCGCCAGGTGATCGAGGCCGAACAGCGTTTCTATCTCAGCCTCTGCTCGAACGTGCATCGCGGCGTGCACTGGCTCAGCGAAAACGCCACACAAGCTTACGAGGAAGCGCGGGCGAAGGCGCAACGCTTTCTGAACGCCGCGGAGTCGCGGGAGATCATCTTCGTGCGCGGCACCACCGAGGCCATCAACTTGGTGGCAGGCACGTACGGACGCCAGAACGTGCAGGCCGGCGACGAGGTCGTCATTTCCGCCATGGAGCACCACTCGAATATCGTGCCCTGGCAGATGCTCTGCGCAGAGAAGAACGCCCGCTTGCGCGTGGCGCCCATCAACGACCGCGGCGAATTGCTTTTCGACGAATTCGAGAAACTGCTGGGCCCGCGGACGAAGTTGGTGGCCGTTACCCACGTCTCGAACGTGCTGGGAACCATCAATCCGGTGCGCGAGATCGTCGAGATGGCGCACCGCCGGAAGATTCCGGTGCTCCTCGACGGCGCGCAGGCGGCCGCGCACCTGAAGGTCGACGTGCGCGAGCTCGGCTGCGACTTCTACACGGTTTCCTGCCACAAGCTGTACGGCCCGACGGGAATTGGATTGCTGTACGGCAAAGCCAAGCTGCTCGAAGCCATGCCGCCCTATCACGGCGGCGGCGACATGATCAGTTCGGTCAGCTTCGAGAAGACGACCTACAACGTCATCCCCTGCAAATTCGAAGCGGGGACGCCCAACATCGCGGGCACGTTCGGCCTGGGCGCGGCGATTGATTATCTCGATGCCCTGGGGCTTGAGAACGCCGCGCACCATGAGCACCAATTGCTGGCCTACGCCACGGAAGCCCTCTCCCGCATTCCGGGACTGCGCATCATCGGCACGGCAAAGGAAAAGGCCTCGGTCATCTCGTTCGTGATGGACGGCCTGCACCCGCACGACGTGGGGACGGTGCTCGATCAGGACGGCATCGCGGTGCGCACTGGCCACCATTGCGCGCAGCCGCTCATGGACCGCTTCGGCGTCCCGGCCACCACACGCGCCTCGCTGGCTTTTTACAACACGTTCGAAGAGATCGACTCGCTGGTGAACGGACTGCACAAAGTCCGGGAGATTCTGGGCTGATGTCGGACCTCAAGGCGCTCTATCAGGAAGTGATCATCGACCACAGCAAGCGGCCGCACAATTTCCGAGCCATGCCGGATTCGAATCGCACGGCGCAAGGCTACAACCCGCTCTGCGGCGACAAGGTCACGCTGTTCGTAAAGCTCGACGGCGACCGCATCGCCGACGTGAGTTTTCAGGGCTCCGGCTGTGCTATCTCCACAGCCTCAGCCTCGCTGCTGACCGAGACGGTGAAAGGCAAGACGCTTGCGGAAGTCGAGGCGATCTTTCAGGGCTTTCATGACCTGGTCACCGGGAAGAGCGCGACGGATGGCAAAGGTCCGGCGCTGGGCAAGCTCGCGGTTTTCTCCGGCGTCTCGGAGTTTCCCGTGCGCGTCAAGTGCGCGACGCTCGTCTGGCACACGCTGCGCAGCGCGCTGGAGGGGGCTGAGGCCGTCGCCACCACGGAATGAGAGGGTATCGAGGAGTTGTCCGATGAACGCGGTTGAAGCCATTCAGTTTCAAGACAAGATCATCAACGATGTCTTGCGCAGCACGTACGACCCCGAGATCCCGGTGAACATCTACGACCTCGGATTGATCTACGACGTGAAGGTGGACCCCGCCGAGGGGCTTGCGCACGTGAAAATGACGCTGACCGCGCCCGGCTGCCCCGCGGCGATTTCCTTGCCGGGCGAAGTCGAAGACAAAATCCGGCGGCTCAACAATCCCGAGATCAAGGACGTCAAGGTTGAAGTCGTCTGGGAACCGCCCTGGGACCCCAGCAAGATGTCGGAGGCGGCAAGGCTGCAACTGGGGATGTTCTGAGGTTTTGTAGCGGCGATGTCGCCATCGCCGCCCGCGGGAAACAGGTTCGACGGCGAGGACACCGCCGCTCCAGATATGAAATTCAGTTCACAGGAAGAATACGGGCTCCGCTGCCTGCTGCGCATCGCGCGCGACGGCGGACAGACGGGCCTGACCATTCCCGAGATTAGCGAGGCGGAAGGCATTTCCAGTTTCTACGTCGCCAAGCTTCTTCGCGTGCTGCGCCGCGGCGGGCTGCTGAAGAGTTCGCGCGGCAAGATCGGTGGTTATTCGCTCGCACGCCCTCCTCACCAGATCGTGGTCGGTGAGGCTCTTGCCGTCCTCGGCGGGCGCCTGTTTGAATCCGATTTCTGCTCGGACCATGCCGGCGCGGCCAAAATCTGCACAAGTTCGGTGGATTGCTCCATCCGCTCACTTTGGCAGGCCGTCCAGCAGATGGTGGACCGCGTCTTGAGCAAGACTACGCTCGCCGATCTGATGGGCAGCGAACACGATACCGCCACCCTCGTCACCCCGCTCGTCCAGATCTCCGAAGATTCCCTCGGAGTCTCCCTGCAGGCCCACACCCGGGAAGAACGCGAGTAATCCGAGCCGCCCTCCCCAAAGCCCCTTCCGAGTACCTTCCCTCTCTGGCGCCTTTTAGTTGCATCGTCCCGCTGTTGGAGTAATCTATCGCCCCGAGCCCGATGCCTCGCAGGCTTTTGCCGCGCGGAGTTTTCTCCGGGAGGTTTCTGTCATGAAAAGGCATGCGCCACGCAAGACGGCTGGTTTCAACCGCCGCGATTTCATCAAGAGCGCCGGAGTGATTGCCGGCGGCCTCTCCGCCGCGGCCCGGGGTGCCGCGGCAGCTTCTGTTCAATCCCTTCCGGTACGATTCGCTCCCGCCGCGGGGCTGACGCAGGTCTCGCCGAATCTCTATCTGCTGCGTGACACCTGCAACGTCTACGTGCTCAAGAACGGCGACCGCGCCCTACTGATTGATTTCGGCTCGGGGCACATCCTCAAGCTGCTCGGCCAGATTGGCGTCACAAAGATTGACGCCATTCTCCACACCCACCACCATCGCGACCAGTGCCAGGGTGACGGCCGGGCGGCCGCCGAGCGCATTCCCATTCATGTCCCGGCGCACGAGCGGCATCTCTTCGAAGACGCGGAGAACTTCTGGCGGAACCGTCGCGTCTTCCATCTCTACTACGTCCGCAACGATTTCTTCACGCTCACCCGGAACGTTCCCGTGGCGGGGGTGCTGCGCGACTACGACAAGTTCAAGTGGGGACCTTACGAGTTCCTGATCTTCCCCACTCCCGGCCACACGCTCGGCTCCATCAGCCTGGTGGGAAACGTGGACGGCAAGAAAGTAGCCTTCTCCGGCGACCTGATCCACTCGCCCGGGAAAGTGGTGAACCTCTACGAGCTTCAGTATCAATATGGCAGCCCCGACGGCGTGGACTTCGCCATCTTCTCGCTCAACAAGCTGCGCGAACTCGCGCCGGAGCTCGTCTGCCCTTCCCACGGCGAGCCTTTCCCTTCTCCGCAAGCCGGCATGACGGAACTGATCGGCAAACTCAAGAGCTGGTACGAATCCTATTCGCCGGGCTCGTCGCTGACGATTGAGCACAAGCCCTTCGCCGTGACACCGCATCTGGTCTGCGCGCACCAGACCACCTCATCGTTCTACGCCATCCTGAGCGACAGCGGCAAAGCGCTCTTTGTGGACTACGGCTCGGCGAGCTGGAACTTCTTTGAAGGGTTCAACACCGCCGCGCCGGTCAACGATCGGATGCGCTTCGCCGAGCACACGATTCCGGAACTCAAGGCTCAATACGGCCTCAAGTCAATTGACGTCGCCATGCCCAGCCACATGCACGACGACCATCTGAACGGCTTCCCTCATCTCGTCCGGCACTACGGCGCCAAGATCTGGTGCTTCGAAAACATGGTCGACGTCCTCCAGAAGCCGCGCGGCTACAACCTGGGCTGCATCCTGGCTGAGCCGATCAAGGTCGACCGGTCGATCCGCCACGGCGAGAAGTTCAAATGGGAGGAATTCGAATTTACCGTATTCCACTCCCCCGGCCACACGGAGTACCAGATGGCCATGTTCGCCGAGATCGATGGCGCGCGGGTGGCCTTCACCGGTGACGCGCTCTTCCCCGCCGATTCCGGCGCGCCGTATCAACTCCGACACAACCTCATCTTCCGCAACTGGGTGGAGAACGACAGCCACGTGAAATCCCTGCGCACCATCCTCGAACACGAACCAACGCTCATCGCGCCCGGCCACGGCAAGCCCTTCGTGGGCGTCAAGGAGGACTTGGAGGATCTGAAGCGGCGACTGGAGAAACACCAGCAATATTTCCAGTCCGTCATCGCCGACCCGGACTGCAATTTCGGCATGAACCCGAGCTGGGTGCGGCTCTACCCGTACCAACTCCAGGCACGCGCGGGCTCGAGCGTGCCGGTTGAGCTTCACGTCAGGAATTACCGCTCCAAACCCATGCAGATGGAAGCCGCGCTGGTGCTGCCCGCGGGCTGGCGCGCCGCGCCCGAGGTGGCGAGCATCTCGGTGCCGGCCAACGGCAATTCCAGCGCCGGCTTCACGATGACGATTCCCGAAGGCTGGGATCAAGCCCGGCCGCGCGTGGCGCTTGCCGCCGATATCATGGCCGACGGCCAATACCTGGGCGAGATTGCCGAGGGCGTTGTAGACGTCAGCTTCTGACGCCGCTCGGCGATCAACGCTGCGGGCAGACAAACTTGCTTTCCGGAGGTTCACCGGTGCGCACGCAAACGTGCTTTCTTCTCATCTTCATTTCAACTGTCGCCGGGGTCCAGCTTTCTCTTGCCCAGGCCAAGAAGTCTGGAAATCCCGAAAAGGAACTTCCGCCGAATGTCACCCAGCTCACGGGCTTCGGCGAGCGCGCCGCGTGGTCGCCGGACGGCAAGCGCATCGTTTTCATGAGCAGGAGTTTTGGCGACGCGTTCGAGATTGACCTGGCGATCAGGAACATTCGCCTCCTCACCGGACATTTCCAGCACAGCGGATTCCTGCGGGTGCAATACCTGCCGAATGGCGACTTCTTCCTCATCGGCGCGCGCACGTTCAAGGACATCCGCTCGACGCGGGAGCACGACCAGGAGATGTGGGTGATGAAGGCCGACGCGAAATCGCCGCCCGCGGCGCTCGGCCAGAAGATTTCCGAAGGCGTGGCCATCTCCCGGAAACGCTCGAAAATCGCCTGGGCCAACACCCATGGGCAGTATCCCGATCTGCTCGCGCCCGGAGAGTCGGCAATCTACACCGCGGACATCGAATACGAAGGCGGGGTCCCGGCTCTGGTCAACAAAAAGGAAGTCCTGCGCGCCCACGCGCCGGCGTGCACGCTGGAGGCCCAGGACTTTCGCCGCGACGACACCGAGCTGATCTACACCTGTTACACGCACCCTCTCGCCGACGTGTTGGGCGTGGACCTCCAATCCGGCAAGACGACGGTTTACCGCCACATTCCGGGGGAATACAACGAAGTGGAGGGGATCTCACCGGATGGCGAGTGGACCCTCGTCGAGTCGAGCCGCGGCCAGAGCGTGCCGGACGGGGATAAGTGGGCGAACATCGACATCTGGAAGCTGCGGCTGCTCCCGAACAGCACGGACTTCGTGCGGCTGACGCACTGGGCCGACTATAAAGGCTACAAAGCCTCCAACCCTGTGGTCAGTCCGGACGGCACAGAGATCGCCTTCCAGTCGGCGCGCAACGATGAGCCGGCAGGGGTGGGACACGGCATCTTCCTACTCAAACTCGAGTAGCTTGCCTTGCCATCGAACGTTGGGGCTGAAGGACATTCCCCGCCGCCTCTGGACGAAGGGGTTCTGCCGCAAGTTCGCACTTTGTCGCAGGCAGGGCGCTGCGATATGCTTGGCGTCGCACGCCAGGAATGAACGGGAACTCCTCAGGAGCTGAAACCATGCGAAGAGTGTTTCTCCTCGTCGTCTTGACAACGCTTTCTCTCTCGGCGCCTGTCGCGGCGCAACTCGGGTTGTTCTCCACCCAGCAGCGGGCGGAATTCACACGCGAGTGGAAGGGCGAGCGGTTTCCCGACGGACGCCCCAAGGTTTCGGAATCGGTCGTCTCGCGGCTGAAAAACGTGAGCGCCGAGGAGGCCTGGGCCGTCCTGCGCGGCGCCGGCTACAACCACCAGTTCGAAGGCGGCTGGAAAGTCCTCAATCCCGGTGAGCGGTTGGTAGGCCGCGTTGTGACGGCGGTCTTCATGCCGCTGCGGCCCGACGTGAACGCCGTCATCAACGAGTACGGGCGCAAGGAAGCGCGCGTCGGGGGCGGCCAGAATTCCTGGGTGATTGACACCCTGCAGCGAGGCGACGTGCTGGTCGTGGACCTGTTCGGGAAGATCAAGGACGGGACCTTCGCCGGCGATAACCTTTCGACCTCGATCTTCACCAAGACCGGCACCGGCCTCGTCGTGGACGGCGCCGTGCGCGATGTCTCGGGCATTTCCGAGATCAAGGGCTTCCGCTGCTTCGTGCGCGGTGTGGATCCCTCGGCGCTCGAGGACGCCACGCTGATGGGCATCAACGTACCCATCCGCATTGGCCATGTCACCGTGATGCCCGGCGACATCGTAGTCAGTGATCCCGAGGGCCTGACCTTCATTCCCCCTCAGCTCGCCGAGCGGGTAGCCGACTACTCCGAAATCACTCAGCTCCGGGATCGCTGGGGCCACGAAATGCTCCGCGAAGGCAAATACACGCCCGGCCAGGTGGATGGCCGGTGGACCAAGGAGATGATTGAGGAGTTCAACCGTTACGCCGAGCAGCAAGGCACCAGCGTGCGATTGAAGGAAGAGTAATGGCAGCCACCGGCCCCCGAGATTGGGAACCGGGATACTCCTTTCAGGAGGCAAGCCCCACCATGAAACAGCGCGCACGGCTTCAGATGGATCGTCGCAGCGTCTTGAAATCTTCGGCCGCGGCACTGGGCGGCGCTCTCCTCAGCGGGGGGTCCGCCGAAGCGGCGCTGGGAAATGTAGACACCGCCTCACGCCCCTCCGATTTGAAGATCACTGACCTGCGCGTGGCCGTGGTGGTGGGCGCACCCATGACGTGCCCGCTGATCCGCCTCGATACGAACCAGGGGATCTACGGCCTGGGGGAGGTGCGCGACGGTGCCAGCGCCACCTACGCCTTGATTCTGAAGAGCCGGCTGCTCGGCGAGAATCCCTGCGACGTGGACC
>Ga0316628_100004336_pt1 | contig 11106 bp, 5 predicted proteins | sample OWC_Aug_M2_C1_D5_FD_207648 | JGI IMG/M metagenome (GOLD analysis project Ga0316628, IMG submission 207648) | Wetland soil microbial communities from Old Woman Creek delta, Ohio, United States - OWC_Aug_M2_C1_D5_C | ecosystem: Environmental > Terrestrial > Soil > Wetlands | place: USA: Ohio... | reverse complement strand
GCTGCCTCGTCCGCTTACGAATACAACCTCAATCTGTCGGAAGTGGCCCGCATCTGGCGGGGGGGCAGCATCATCCGTTCGGCCCTGCTGGAAGACATCCGGACGAGCCTGAAGAGCCGACCGGACGTGCCGAACCTGCTCGTGGAGCCCCAGCTCTACCGGGAGGCAGCCACCCGGCGCGACGACCTGCAGGCCGTGGTCTGCACGGCAGCGAGCCTCGGGGTCCCGGTTCCCGCGATGATGGCCACCCTGGCTTACTTTGACGGGTACCGCAGTGCCTGGCTGCCGGCAAACCTGATCCAGGCCCAGCGCGACTACTTCGGCGCCCACACCTACGAGAGGGTGGATGCAAAAGGCGTTTTCCACACCCGGTGGGAAGAGAGGTGAAGCCCATGCAAACGCCGCGGGACTTCACGGGGAATAAGCTCATGGAAACCTTGGCCCATGCAAATCCTGTCATCATCGTCATCTTCGGTGCGGCGGGGGATCTCACGTGGCGCAAGCTCGTCCCGGCACTGTACACCCTCTTCATGGCCGGCTGGCTCCCGGAGCACTTTGCCATTATCGGTCTGGACCGCAAGGAGATGGGCGATGAAGAATTCCGGGCTCACCTCCGCGCGGGGGCCAACGCATTCTCCCGCTGCGAACGGCCCGATGATCCATCGTGGCAGCTTTTTTCTTCGCACCTGACATACCGGCCTGCGGACTTCAGCGCGCCCGATTCCTACCGGGCGCTGTGCGGGATGCTTGACGAGATCTGCAGCCGTTGGGACTCGGATGCGTTCATCATCTACTACCTCGCCACGCCTCCGGCCCAGTTCGAGGCGATCCCCCGTCAGCTGGCGGCGGCGGGCCTCGCCCGCGATCGCACGGGGTCGCGCATCGTGGTGGAAAAGCCCTTCGGGCGGGACCTGGAATCCGCGAAAGCCCTGAACAAGGCCCTCACCGCTGTCTTCGACGAGTCCCAGATCTTTCGGATCGACCACTACCTCGGCAAGGAGACGGTGCAGAACATCCTGGCGTTTCGGTTCGCCAACGCGCTCTTCGAGCCGATCTGGGACCGGCGCTACATCGACCACGTGCAGATCACCGTGGCCGAGCAGATCGGGATCGAACACCGGGGCCCCTACTACGAACGCACGGGGGCCCTCCGGGACATGATCCAGAATCATCTCATCCAGCTGCTGTGCCTGATCGCCATGGAGCCGCCCGTGTCCTTTGACGCCGACGAGATCCGCAACAAGATGACCGACGTCCTCCATGCGATCCGTCCCATTCACCCCGATCATGTCCACGAGAGCGCTGTCCGCGGACAGTACGGCGACGGATGGATCGCGGGCGAGCGCGTGCCAGCCTACCGCGCAGAGCCCGGCGTGGCCCCCGATTCCACGATCGAGACGTTTGCCGCCATCCGGTTTTTCGTCGACAACTGGCGCTGGCAGGATATCCCGTTCTACATGCGGACGGGAAAGCGCATGCCGGCCCGGATTTCCGAAGTGGTGATCCAGTTCAGGCCGGTGCCCCATCAATCCTTTCCGGCCACGGCGATCCGGGACTGGCAACCCAACCGGCTGGTGCTCCGCATCCAGCCCGACGAGGGGATTCTCCTGCGCTTTCAGGCCAAGCGGCCCGGCCTGAGGGTGAACCTGAGCGCCGTGGACATGCACTTCCTCTACCGCGAAGCCTTCCGGTCCAAACCGCCCGAGGCGTATGAAACGCTGCTCGTCGACGTCATGCTGGGGGACCCGACCCTCTTCAAGCGCACCGACCAGATTGAAGCGGCCTGGTCCATCATGACGCCGATCCTGGAGGCCTGGGAGATGTCGGCTCCACCCGATTTCCCCAACTATGCCGCAGGCACCTGGATCGTGGAGCCGGCGGAAGTCCTCATCGCGCGGGACGGACGGAACTGGCTGATGCCTGCCGCCATCGAGCAGGAGGAAGATCAAAAGAAAGAGAAGGAAGGGTAACCCGAAATCGATCATCCTGCAGGGGAGCGATCCCATGGATCCAAAACCGATGGAGTTTCAGCACGTGCCGACCCGGTTGGCGGGTCTTGCGGAGATTGCGTCCAATCTCTGGTGGAGCTGGCACCCGGCGGCGCGGATGCTCTACAAGAACCTCAACCGCCAGGTCTGGAAGGAGAGCACGCACAACCCGGTGAGGGTGCTCCATGAGCTCCCGCCGGATGCCCTGGCGCCTTTCACGAATGCCCCCCTGTACCTCGGCGAGTATGACACGGTTCTCAAGCGGTTCCGAAACGAGCTCGCCGAGGAGGACTGCTGGAGCGACGAGAAGATCAACGTTCCCGTCGATTACACGGTGGCCTACTTCTCGGCCGAGTACGGCCTGCACCACTCGCTTCCCTTCTACGCAGGAGGGCTTGGGTTTCTGGCCGGGGATCACATCAAGGAATGCAGCGACCTCAGGATCCCGCTGGTGGCCGTGGGGTTCATGTACCCCGAGGGGTACGTCCTGCAGCACATCCGCGACGACGGCTGGCAGGAGAGCATCGACCAGCCCCTTTACCGCGATGCCGCGTCGATCAACCGCGTCCTCGACGATAAGGGCAACCATCTCGTTGTGAAGGTCCCCTTCATCGAGCCGCCCATCTATGTCGCCGTCTGGAAAATCGACGTGGGGCGTATCCCCCTCTATCTCATGGACACCGATATCGACCACAACGACCCCTGGAACCGCGGCATTTCGGCGCGTCTCTACATTGGCGACAGGGAGTTGCGGCTGCGCCAGGAGATCGTCCTGGGCATCGGCGGTGACGAGGTCCTGGACACCCTGGGGGTTCATCGATCCATCCTCCACCTCAACGAGGGGCACCCCGCCTTCGCGCTCCTCGAGCGGATCCGCGAGAAGGTGACCGAGGAGAAGCTTCCCTTCGACGAGGCGGCCAGGCAAGTACGAAACACCTCCATCTTCACAACCCACACCCCCGTGCCTGCAGGCCACGACGTTTTTTCCTTCGCGCTCATGGAGAAATATTTTCATTCCTACTGGCCGTCGCTCGGCCTTTCCCATGACGAGTTCCTCCAGCTTGGCGTCAACCCTTCGGCGCCCCAGGCGGGGTTCAATATGACGGTCATGGCCCTGAAGCTTTCGGCCTTCCGCAACGGAGTGAGCCGCCGCCACGGCGAGGTGAGCCGGAAGATGTGGCAGTGCCTCTGGTCCGGCATGCCGCCGGAAAAGGTCCCCATCGCTTCCATCACCAACGGCATCCACGTCCCGACCTGGATCGAGCCGAAGATGCAGCTCCTGTTCAACCGCTATCTCGGCGAGGACTGGATCGAGCGACATGACGACCCCGCCGTCTGGCAGAAAATCGACGCCATCCCCGACGAGGATCTCTGGAAGACCCACTACTGGCTCAAGATCAAGCTCATCGACGCCGTGCGCGAGCGTGTCCGCCAGCGGTGGGCAAAAGATCGCATCAGCGCCTCGAAGGTGCTCGCCGGCGGGACGCTCCTGGAGCCCTCGGTGCTCACCCTCGGCTTTGCGCGCCGGTTTGCGACCTACAAGCGGGCCGACCTGATCCTGCACGACCTCGAGCGTCTCAAGCGGCTGCTCAACGACCGCTGGAGGCCCATCCAGATCATCTTTGCCGGCAAGGCTCACCCCGCCGATGACGAGGGAAAGCGGCTCCTCCAGCAGGTTTTCAGGACCGCTACCAACCAGGAGCTGGGTGGACGCATTGCCTTTGTCGAGGACTATGGCGAGCAGTTCGCCCAGTACCTCGTCCACGGGGTTGACGTCTGGCTCAACAACCCTTTGCCGCCCCTCGAGGCCTGCGGGACGAGCGGAATGAAAGCCGCCCTGAACGGCGTTCCCCAGCTGAGCATCCTGGACGGCTGGTGGGTGGAGGGGTTCAACGGGAAAAACGGCTGGGCGATCGACGGCAGGGAAGACATCCGGAACCGCGACGATGTCGACGCCGCGGCGCTCTATGAGCTCCTGGAAAAGGAGATCATCCCCCTTTACTACTCGGCCTCGGAGGACGGCATTCCCCGCGGCTGGGTCCGCGTCATGAAGGAGACCATCCGCAGCAACGCGCCCCGCTTCTCCACACGGCGCATGGTCAAGGAGTACCTGGATCGCTTCTACGTCCCGGCCCTGCAGGCCATCAAAGAGTGGAAATAAGGAGGAAGAAAAATGAAAAATGCCGGCAACGCAGCATGGCGAATTATCGCAGTGTCTTTCCTTGTCAGCGCCTTCTGGATCGGGGGCATGGCCACCTGCACGACGGCCGATTCCCCCATCAACGTGGGCACGGCCGAAAAATCACGGCCCGCCGTCGACCTGAGCACGGCCATCAGCCAGGTCGCCGAGAAGGCCATCCCCGCCGTGGTCCACATCGAGGTGACCATGAGCCGGGAAGTCGCCAACCCTCTCCTGCCTTTCGAAAACGACCCCTTCTTCCGTCGATTCTTCGGCAACCCGAAGATGCCGCCCAAGTACAAGCAGGAAATGATGGGGCTCGGATCGGGGATGATTGTCGATGCGCAGGGACATATCCTGACCAACTACCACGTCGTGGGAACCGCCAGCAAGATCGAGGTCGTCATGGCCGACGGGAGCCGCCACACGGCAAAGCTGGTCGGAACGGACCCCAAAACCGATCTGGCCGTCATCAAGATAACAGCCGCGGGGGCCCTGCCCACGGTGACCTTCGGGGACTCGGACCGGCTGAAGGTCGGCGAGTGGGTCGTCGCCATCGGCGCGCCCCGGGGCCTCGACAAGACCGTCACCCAGGGGATCATCAGCGCCAAGCACCGGAGGGGAATCATGGACCCCATGAGCTACGAGGACTTTCTCCAGACCGATGCCCCCATCAACCCCGGGAACAGCGGGGGCCCCCTGCTCAACCTCTACGGAGAAGTCATCGGGGTGAATGCCGTCATCGCCTCCTCGTCGGGCGGGTTCGAGGGCATCGGGTTCACGATCCCCGGCAACATGGCTCTCCATGTCACCAGGGCCCTCATCGCCCACGGCAAGGTGGAGCGCGGATGGCTGGGAGTGAGCATACAGAATGCACCTGCCACCGGGCCCAGAGGAGCCCAGGTGATGGATGTCGTCAAGGGGGGCCCGGCAGACCGCGCCGGCCTGAAGAAAAGCGACATCATCACCCGCTATGACGACAAGAAGATCACGGACTCGAGCGAACTGCAGAACAGTGTTGCCCTCACCGCCGCCGGGCAGGACATGAAGCTCACGATCCTCCGGGACGGGCGGTCGCAGGAACTCACGGCCCGCATCGGCAGGCTCGAGGAGTCGACAAAACTCCTGGGAGTCGCCGTCAAGGAGCGCATCGGCGGCGAGTTCAGGGCCCTCACGGCCAAGGAGGCCGAGAAGTACGGCATGGAAAAGCCGCAGGGCGTCTTCATCAGCCGGCTTGACCCCAAAGGCGCGCTCGCAAAGGCAGGGCTCGAAGTCTCCGACGTCGTCCTGGCAATCGGGGACGAGCCGATCGACGGGGTAGAGACCTTTGTCCGGCTCGTCAATGCCCTGCCGGCCGGCCAGGAGATTCCCTTCACGATCCTCGATCACCGGACCGGCGAGATCGGGCTGGTCGGCATGACCCTCCGGTAGCTCACCGCAAAGGCAAGGAAGCAACCGACATGATGGTTCCACACTGCATCGAGACAAGAAGCGCAGCTTCCACGCGGGCCTGTTGGGGGCTCTTGCTTGGAGTCACCCTCGGCATGGCGGCATGCTCCACGGGGCAGCAGGCCCCGCAGCAGCCCCCCGCGCCCGTCACAATTGCCAAGGTGGTGCAGAAGGACGTCCCGGTCCAGATCACCGCCATCGGCAGGGTCGATCCCTATTCCACGGTGTCGGTGAGATCCCAGATCAGCGCCGAGGTCACCGACGTCTGCTTCAAGGAAGGCCAGGACGTGGCGAAGGGCTTCTGTCTCTTCAAGCTCGACTGCCGCCCCTACCAGGCGTCCCTGAGGCAGGCGGAAGCAAACCTGGCAAAAGACACGGCCCAGGCTTTAAACGCCCGGGAAGAGGTGAAGCGATATGCTTACCTGGTCGAGAAGGGTTACGTGGCCCGCGAGCAGTACGAGCAGTTTGTCACGAATGCCGCGGCCCTCGATGCAACCGTCAAGGCGGACCGGGCGATCGTCGAGAACAGCCGCGTCCAGATCCAGTACTGCAACATCGCGGCCCCCATCGAGGGCCGGACGGGGAGCCTGAAGATCAACCGGGGCAACGTCGTCAAGGCCAACGACATCGAGATGGTCGTCATCAACCAGATCCAGCCCATCTACGTCACCTTTGCCGTCCCTGAAAAGGAGCTCTTCGCCGTCAAAGAGTATTCGTCAAAGCAGCGGTTGACCGTCGAGGCTCTCATTCCCGCCGACAAAACGCCGGAAGAAGGGGTCCTGACGTTCATCGACAACACCGTGGATGCCGCCACGGGCACCATCACGCTGAAGGGGACCTTCCCCAACGGGGACAAGCACCTGTGGCCGGGCCTCTTCGTCGACGTCGTCCTCGGGCTCACCACGCTCACCGGGGCGAATGTCGTTCCGTCACAGGCCGTGCAGACCGGCCAGGCCGGGTTGTATGTTTTTGTCGTCAAACCGGACATGACCGCCGAGTCCCGACCTGTCACGGCGGGGCGCACCTGGCGGGGAGAGACGGTGATCGTCAAGGGGCTCGATGCCGGGGAGACCGTCGTCACCGAGGGGCACGTCCGCCTGATCACGGGTACGAAGGTCGTCATCCAGGGCCAATGAGCCGCCGGGAGGATCCGTCATGAACATCTCCGCGCTTTTCATCAGCCGGCCTGTCATGACGACCCTCGTCATGGCGGCGATCCTCCTCTTCGGCTTTGTCGGGTACCGGGCCCTGCCCGTAAGCGATCTTCCCAACGTCGATTTCCCCACGATCCTCGTGTCCGCAAGCCTCCCGGGTGCAAGCCCGGAAACCATGGCCTCCTCCGTGGCGACCCCGCTGGAGAAGCAGTTCTCGACCATCGCGGGCCTCGACTCGATGACCTCGACGAGCGCCCTGGGAAACACCCAGATTACGCTCCAGTTCAACCTGAGCCGCAGCCTCGACGGGGCGGCCCAGGATGTCCAGGCAGCGATCACGGCCGCATCGAATCAGCTTCCGCCGAACATGCCGACCCCCCCGACCTACCGGAAGGTGAACCCCGCAGACCAGCCCATCCTCTACGTCTCGCTCAGCTCGACCACGCTGCCCCTGTCCGCCGTCGACGAGTTTGCCGAGACCCTCATGGCCCAGCGCATCTCCATGGTGAACGGTGTCGCCCAGGTCCAGGTCTTCGGCTCCCAGAAGTACGCCGTCCGGGCCCGTGTCGACCCCAGGATCCTGGCATCGCGATCCGTCGGGATCGACGAGGTGGCGGCGGCCATCCAGAAAGGGAACGTCAATCTCCCTACGGGGACCATCTGGGGGCGTTTCCAGGCCTTCACGATCCGGAGCGAGGGCCAGCTCACCAGCGCCGAGGCCTACCGTCCCCTGGTCGTCACCTACCGCAGCGGCGCCCCCATTCGCCTGGGCGAATTGGGCCAGGTCATCGACAGCGTCGAGAACGACAAGGTCGCTTCCTGGTACAACGACCGGCCTGCCATCGTCCTGGCCATCCAGCGCCAGCCGGGGACCAACACCGTCGAAGTGGTCAAATCCATCCTGGACCTCCTCCCCGTCTTCCGGGCCCAGATCCCCGCCCCGGTGGACCTGGACGTCCTGTACGACCGCTCCGTGTCGATCAAGGAATCCGTCCGCGACGTGCAGCTCACCCTGCTTCTGGCCATGACCCTGGTCGTCCTCGTGATCTTTTTCTTCCTGAGGAACCTCTCCGCCACGATCATCCCGAGCCTCGCGCTGCCCATGTGCATCGTCGGGTCCTTCTCCGTCATGTACCTGCTGGATTACAGTCTCGACAATCTCTCGCTCATGGCCCTCACGCTGTCCGTGGGATTCGTCGTGGACGACGCCATCGTCATGCTGGAGAACATCGTCCGCCACATGGAGAAGGGGGAACGACCTCTCGAGGCTGCGCTCAGCGGATCGAGGGAGATCGGCTTCACCATCCTCTCCATGACGCTGTCGCTTGTGGCGGTCTTCATCCCCGTGCTCTTCATGGGCGGGATCATCGGCCGCCTGCTGCACGAGTTTGCCGTCACCATCGCCGTGGCGGTCCTCATCTCGGGATTCGTTTCGCTGACGCTCACCCCCATGCTCTGCAGCCTCTTCCTGCGGCCCCGCGGGGAGCGGGGGCCCGGCCGCCTCTACCTTTTGTCCGAACGTTTCTTCGCCGGCCTGCTCGGGGCCTACGAGTCGAGTCTCCGGCTGGCCGTGAAGCACCGCCGGACGACGCTCGCCCTTTTCTTCCTTTCCCTTGTGGCAAGCGGCTGGCTCTTCGTTGCCGCCCCCAAGGGTTTCCTGCCCAGTGAAGACACGGGACAGATCTTCGCCTTCACCGAGGCTGCCCAGGGCATCTCCTTCGATGCCATGGCCGAGAACCAGAAGAAGGTGGCGGCCATCGCCCGCCAGGACCCCAACGTGGAGATCGTCATGTCGGCCATCGGCGCAAGCGGCATCAGCGTACAGAGCAACGTGGGGCGCATGTTCATCCGCCTCAAGCCCCGCTCGGAGAGGCTCAGCGCCGATGAGACGATCCAGGAGCTTCGCCCCAGGCTGGCGCCCGTTCCCGGCATCCGGGTCTTCATGCAGAACCTTCCGCCCATCCGGATCGGCGGCGTTCTCACGAAGAGTCAGTACCAGTACACCCTGACCGGCCCCGACACGACCGAGCTCTACGATCACGCCCCCAGGCTCGAGGCCCGGTTGCGGGCCCTGTCGGGATTCCAGGATGTGACGAGCGACCTCCAGATCCGCAACCCCCAGGTCAACGTGGCCATCAACCGCGACAAGGCATCCGCCCTGGGCGTAACGGCCCAGCAGGTGGAGGATGCCCTCCAGAGCGCTTACGGCTCGCGGCAGATCTCCACCATCTACGCCCCCAACAACCAGTACCAGGTCATCATCGAAGTGCTGCCGGAATACCAGAACGAGCCCTCCACCCTGTCGATGCTCTACATCCGCTCCTCCACGGGCAGCCTCGTGCCGCTTTCCACCGTCGCCAGTCTCAGCGAGGGCGTGGGGCCGCTGACCGTCAACCACCTCGGGCAGCTCCCGGCCGTCACCCTCTCATTCAATCTGGTTCCCGGAAAAGCGCTGGGCGAGGCCGTCTCGGAGGTTGAAAAGGCGGCCCAGGCCGAGTTGCCGGCCACGATCACCGGCAGCCTCCAGGGGACGGCCCAGGCCTTCGCCTCTTCCATGATCGGCCTCGGGGTCCTGCTCATGGTAGCCATCCTGGTCATCTACATTATCCTGGGCATCCTCTATGAAAGCTTCATCCATCCCCTCACCATCCTCTCGGGGATCCCCGCAGCCGGACTCGGGGCCCTGCTGACGCTCATGCTCTTCCGCATGGACCTCAATCTGTACGGATGGGTAGGGGTTCTCATGCTCGTCGGCATCGTCAAGAAGAACGCCATCATGATGGTCGACTTCGCCCTCGTGGCGGAGAGGAGGGAGAGCCTGGGCGCCGCGGAGGCCATTTTCCAGGGGGCGATCATCCGCTTCCGGCCCATCATGATGACGACCATGGCCGCCCTCATGGCAACGCTGCCCATCGCGCTCGGTCTCGGGGCGGGAGGCGATGCACGCCGGCCGCTGGGACTGGCCGTCGTGGGGGGGCTCATCTTCTCCCAGGTGCTGACCCTGTACATCACCCCGGTGATCTATACCTACCTGGACGCGCTGCAGACAGCGATTCGCAAGCGGGTCCATGCCATCCTTCCGGCACAACGAAGTTCGTCAGGCCCCCCGGGAGGTGTCCCGAGATGAATAAGACCCTTTTCGGCACATCGATTCTTGCTGTTTTGAGTCTCGCCATGGTCATCGGCCTGCTGCCCGCATTGCCTGCCCGGGCGCAGGGCCCGATCGTGAAGGGAGAGCAGATCGATCTGCAGCGCGCCATCGCGCTTGCCCTGGCGCACCACCCGGCCATTGCGGCATCGGCGGGCACCGTCCGGGTGAATGAAAGCAGGATCGGGCAGGCCCGCTCGAACTATTACCCCCAGGTCAACTGGCAGACGACCTACAGCAAGAGCTCGCCCTTTGCCTCCAGGCAAACCCAATTCTCTACGGGCGTTTTCGATGCATACGCGAGCAACCTTTCCCTGGTTCAGAACATCTACGACTTCGGAAAGACGTCGGCGCAGGTCGAGATCGCGAGCCTCAATGCAAACGCCTCGCAGCAGGACCTCGACAACGTCCGCAGCCAGGTCGTCCTCGGTGTGAAGCAGACGTTTTACGCGCTTCTCCAGGCGCTGAAGAATCGGGAGGTCGCCCTGGAGACGGTCCGGCAGTTCCAGTCCCATCTCGAACAGGCGAAGGCCTTCTTCACGGCCGGTACGGTGGCCCGCTTCGACGTGACCAAGGCCGAAGTGGACCTGAGCAATGCGAGGCTCGCCCTGATTCGCGCCGAAAACAACGTCCGGCTGGCCCGGGTCAATCTCAACAATGCCATCGGCGTGCCCAACGCCCCGGAGTTCAGCGTGGAAACCACCCTCCTCCATGAAAAATACGAAATCATGCTCGATGAAGCGCTGAAACAGGCCTATCAGAACAGGCCCGACCTGCGCTCGCTGATGCTGAAGGAGGCCTCCGCGAACCAGTCGATCGAGCTGGCCAGGACCGGCAATTACCCCTATGTCACCGGCAATGCCTCCTGGGGGTACGGTGGAGACACATTCCCCCTGAACGAAGGGTGGAACGTGGGGGCATTTCTCAACGTGCCCATCTTCAGCGGTTTCCTCGTAAAGAACCAGATCGCCGAGGCGAAGGCCAATCTCGATGTGGTGAAGTCCAATGAAGAGGTTTTGAAACAGCAGGTCCGCCTCGAGGTCGAGCAGGCCTACTCCAATTTGATCGAGGCGGCGGAGCGGATCGTGACAGCCCGGCTCACGGTCAGGCAGGCCGAAGAAAATCTCGAGATCGCAAACGGACGGTACACGGCCGGCGTGGGAAACCCCATCGAGGTGACCGACGCCC
>Ga0316628_100004335_pt1 | contig 11107 bp, 8 predicted proteins | sample OWC_Aug_M2_C1_D5_FD_207648 | JGI IMG/M metagenome (GOLD analysis project Ga0316628, IMG submission 207648) | Wetland soil microbial communities from Old Woman Creek delta, Ohio, United States - OWC_Aug_M2_C1_D5_C | ecosystem: Environmental > Terrestrial > Soil > Wetlands | place: USA: Ohio... | reverse complement strand
ATCTTCTCCATCGGCATCCTCGTCGATGATGCCATCGTCGTCGTCGAGAACATCCACCGGCACTACAAGCATCACGGCCCCGGCGTAAACCAGGCCGTGAAGGCCGTCGACGAGGTGGGAAACCCGACAATCCTGGCCACCTGGACGGTCATTGCCGCCCTTCTGCCCATGGCCTTCGTCTCGGGACTCATGGGCCCCTACATGCGCCCCATCCCCGTGGGGGCCTCGGCGGCCATGCTCTTCTCGCTCCTGGTGGCTTTCATCGTGAGCCCCTGGATGAGCTACAAGATCCTGGGGAAACCGGGCAAGACGGCGCATCACAAGCCGGAAAAGGATTTCTACCCCCTCTACGAGAGGATCATCGCCCCGCTCATGGACAGCGCGAAGAAGAGACGCCTTGCCCTTGCCGGCGTAGGGGGCCTGCTGATGCTGGCCATGGCGCTCGTTCCCCTCAAGCTTGTTACCGTGAAGATGCTGCCCTTCGACAACAAGAGCGAGCTGCAGGTGATCATCGACATGCCCGAGGGCAGCGCCATGGAGAAGACGGCGGCGCTGGCCCAGGAGATGGGCGGGTATCTCAAGCGCGTGCCGGAGGTGACGGACTATCAGCTCTACGTGGGGACGGCGGCGCCCTTCAACTTCAACGGCCTGGTGCGCCACTACTTCCTGCGCGCAGGGTCGAATGTGGCCGACATCCAGGTCAACTTCGTCGCCAAAGGGGACCGAAAAGACCAGAGCCATGACATCGCCAAGCGCCTGAGACCGGGCCTGAAGGAAATCGGCGACCGCTACGGCGCCCGGATCAAGGTGGCCGAGATCCCGCCGGGCCCGCCTGTGCTCAGCACGCTGGTGGCCGAGGTGTACGGCCCCGACACAACCCGGCAGATCGAGATCGCCCGCCAGATCCGCGACATCTTCGAACAGACGCCGGGGGTGGTCGACGTGGACTGGTACGTCGAGTCCGACCAGAGAAAACTCATCTTCGAAGCGAACCGCACCAAGGCAGCCGAAAACGGCGTCTCGACGGAGGCCCTTGCCCAGAGCATGCGAATCGCCCTCTCCGGCGCGGTGGCGGGACTTGTCCACCTCGAAAAAGAAAAAGAGCCCGTGGACATCTTCCTTCGCATGCCCTTAGAGGACCGGGCCTACCCCTCGACCCTCCGGTCTCTCAACGTGCCGTCCCGAATGGGAAGCCAGGTGCCTCTTGCAGAGCTGGTGAGCGTGCGCGAGGGCGTGGGCGAAAAGACGATCTATCACAAAAACCTCAAGAACGTGACCTACGTCATCGGCGATGTGGCGGGCACCGAGGAGAGCCCTGTCTACGCGATTCTCAAGATGAAAGACGCCGTGAAGAACATCAAGCTTTCCGAGGGCTACGAGCTCAAGCAGTACGACTTCACACAGCCCTGGCTCGAGGATACCTACTCGATGAAGTGGGACGGCGAGTGGCACATCACCATCGAGGTCTTCCGCGACCTGGGCGTCGCCTTTGCCGCCGTGCTCGTCATCATCTACATCCTGGTCGTGGCCTGGTTCCGCAACTTCCTCACGCCGATTGTCATCATGGTGCCCATTCCCCTCACCCTGGTGGGAATCCTCCCCGGCCACTGGATGTTCGGGGCCTTCTTCACGGCCACCTCCATGATCGGCTTCATCGCCCTCTCGGGCATCATCGTGCGCAATTCCATCCTGCTTGTCGACTTCGCAGAGCAGGAGTGGAGGGAGGGAAAAGACCTGAGACATGCCCTTCTGACGGCGGGCGCCGTTCGCTTCCGTCCCATCGTGCTCACCGCGGCAGCCGTCGTGGTGGGTTCCTTCGTCATGATCTTCGACCCCATCTTCCAGGGCCTGGCCATCGCCATGATGTTCGGCGCCGTGGCCGCCACGGGCCTCACCCTCGTCGTCATCCCGCTTCTCTACTACGAGTTTTTCAGGGACAGGTCCATGTCATCCGAGAAAGACGAAAGATGATGGAACATCCCGGGGCATTCATCATTCTATCCTTTCAGGAAAGCGAGGCATGAACATGACGGGAGCCATGCCATGAATTTTGCCGGGGTTGCCTGAGGGGGCGCTGAGCGGTGTCATCGGGATCGGAGGCGACGTCATCATTGTTCCGGCACCCGGATGATCCTGGCCAAGCGAGAAGGCGTCTTCGCCCGTCACGGGTACACTCCTGAAACATTCAGGGCTTGCCCGTTCTGACTCGTGGTGTGAGAATAATGGAAAGACAGGGGGACTGCGATGTCCAGATTAAAACCGGTCGTCACCGGAATACTCGCTATGGCTGCCATGATCGGTCTGCTTCTGGTCGTACCGTTCGAGACGGCGGCGCAGCAAGCCGGCTCGGGAGATCCTGCAGCGGGTGTCATCCGGATTTCCCCGGCAGAGGTCTACCAGAAGGTGACAAAAGCGGACGCCGTGCTGGTCTGCGCCTTTAAGCAGGAAGCGATGTGCAAATCGATATGGATCGAGGGAGCTGTTTCGCTGAACCAATTTGAAGCGGGGCTCTCCCGGATCAAAAAGGACCAAGCCATCATCTTCTACTGCGGCAGCGGAATGACTTCTGAACGAGTGGCGGCAACGTACCGGAAAATGGGCTATACGAACATCATGACGCTCGACGGCGGAATCGAGGCCTGGAAAGAGGCCGGATACGGCCTTGTCGAGAAGCAGTGAGCCGGCCACATCCTCCCTGCCCTGCCATTGCGCGGAGCGACAGCGGCGCAGAGACCGTCATGGGCTCCTTCGTCATGGTCTTCGGCCCGTCTTACAGGGTTGGACATCGCCATGATGTTCGGCGCGGTGGTCACCACGGGCCTCACCCTCGTCGTCATCCTTCTGCGCGACGATGAATTTTTCCGGAGCAAGAAATCGACGAGGTGGGGAGTCGGTCCGGCGTATTCTGAATATAACAGCACATCCAAATTAGACGAGGGCAATTGTATATGAAAAGATTTGTGGCAATTACCTTGGTCATACTGTTGTCGGTTGGGGTTGTTTTCGCAAGAGCCTATGAAGAGAAGAAAAAGGCAGGGGACTATTCCGTGGAGCTTGCCATGGATAAAAGCGCAGTTAAAGGAAAGAATGATCTGGAGATAACCGTCAAGGATGCAGGAGGCAATTACGTGACGGATGCAAAGGTTATTGCGAATTATTCCATGCCGGCCATGTCCGGAATGCCTGCAATGAACTACAATGCCGAAGCCCAGTTGCACGGGAACACCTACCGTTCAATGCTCGACTTTCCAATGTCCGGCTCTTGGAATCTCACCATTAAAATCTCCCATAAAGGAAAAACGGTATCTGCGAGATTTATCATGGATGCAAACTGATTTTTGGCTTCGCCTTGACTTTGCCTTTATCGAAGTCTTCGCAAGTATAGATAATGGTTGTGTCAATCACCTCCGAACAATCGGATGAAGCGGGATCTCTCCGAGTGATGTCTCCGGAGAACTTCCTTCACAAGAACATTAAGACAGACAAGGAGGACATCATGAAAAAATATCTCTTACTGACAGTGGCATTGTTGATATCCTTTTCTGTTGCCATGCCTGTTTTGGCCCAGTATGGCCCGGGCTGGCGGGATGACTCCGGCTGGTACCGGGGACGCGGTATGGAAGGCGGCATGATGGGCAGTGGCTACGGCATGGGCCCGGGCATGATGAGCAGCCCGTACTGGCTCACCGTGCCGGAAAAGCTGCTGCCTCCGAAGAATGCCGAGTGGGTCGCAAATCTCCGGGAACTTCTCACCCTGGAGGAAAAGGCCTTCGACCAGTACATCACGGACCAGGAAAAGTATAATGCAGCCATGCCCTATATGATGGTCACTCCCCAGGTGGAGGACCACGTCGAGACCCTGCAGAGGCTCATTGAGGCCTACGGGCTCATACCCGGAGGAAGAATCCCCGGCCCCGTGGTGGAAACAAAGAGCCTCAAGGAATCCTTCGAACTTGCCGTCAAGACCGAAGGGGCCCTGATCCCCCGCTATCTCTGGCTGGTGCAGAAAGCGGAAGACCGGTTCTCGGCGCGGGTGCTCAACCACCTTCTGTTGCAGGCTCGCATTCACCTGGCCATGTTCCAGCATGCCCTCAGCATGGGCGGGCAGGGTATGGGGCCCGGGATGACGGGAGGGGGAACGGGCGGTGGCGTTTATGTCCCTTACAGGCTGGACGACATGACGCCCTGGGGCGTTACGAAAAGTCTGCTGGGAGCCTGCCAGAGCATCCCTTACTTCAGGCCTGACGAGCCCGTCGACATGGCTGAGGCAAAGATGCTGATGGGGAGCTGCATCAAATCCACCCGAAACCCGAATCTGAAACTTGGGAAGATCAAGGACCAGGGTACGGATTACGAGGCAGAGATCCTGACGAAGAGCAACATGCTCATCGACCGGATTCTCATCGACAAGAAAACGGGATGGATGAGATCGGCCTACTGAAGAGCGGCAAGACCCGAACTATTGTAGAACGATCCCGTATTTCTCTTTGTTGTCGACCCGCCCGACTCCCGTCAACGACAGAGGAGGCCCCCGTCCGGCAAGGAGGGGGCCGAACTGTGAAGGGATTTCTTTCCTTTTCCAAGGCCGGGGTTGGATCGGCCGAGCAGTACAGGTCCCCGTCGATGCCCCGGTGATCACACCGTTACCAGCCTAAAGAAATATACAGACAACACGGTCGGACGTGCGGGGTTAGCCCTGAAGACTGTCTCTCCATTTCTCTCAGTATCTCTAAGATATTTCGAATCGTGTCTTCATCCTCTGGAGGATGTAATTCTCATCGGGGACTATATAATGAACTTAAATCTTTTTGCGGCCGGCAGCGACCCTGCGACTCGTTTCTGAACTTTCTCCTTCGGCTCCCTGCCGGTATCGGATAGGAAAGAAACGTCAACACGCCTGACATTCCGATGCCGATGCTGCTCGTTCACAGGTCCAAGAACTGGACTTCATCTCAGTCCACAGTCCGGGGACCACGGAAAGCTGAGAGATTGCCCTTCCCAACCGATTATCATCACCACGGAGAATACCCATGAGAAATCCCATGCTGTCACGAGTATTTTTTATCGTCATTGTGCTCGCCTGGATTGCCTCTCTTACGGGAGGACTTACGGCTTGCACGGAAAGCAAGGAACAAACCAAAGTCGTTGGATTTCCGCAATCCTTTGCCGATCTGTCCAAGCAGGTGACGCCCGCCGTTGTCAACATCAGTACAACCACGACAGTCCGTATCCCGGGCAATGTATTCCAGCAATTCTTCGGCCCCTATTACGGCGACATTCCGGATCGCGAAATGAAGCAAAGAAGTCTGGGCTCAGGGTTCATCGTGGAAAAAGACGGATACATCATCACGAACAACCATGTCATTGACGGGGCAAGCGAGATCAAAGTGAAGCTGGCGGATGGGCGGGAGTCCGCCGCCCAGGTCATCGGGCGAGACCCCAAGACGGACCTCGCGCTGATCAAGATTTCCACGCTCCTCAAAGATCTGCCGACCCTTACGCTGGGTGATTCCGATGCCATCCAGGTGGGAGACTGGGTACTGGCTATCGGGAACCCTTTCGGACTGGAACACACGGTGACGCAGGGAATCATCAGCGCTTCGGGCAGAGTGATCGGATCGGGTCCCTATGATAACTTCCTGCAGACCGACGCACCGATCAACCCGGGCAACAGCGGCGGTCCCCTCGTCAACGTGAAGGGGGAGGTAGTTGGAATCAATTCGGCCATAGTCGCCGCGGGCCAGGGCATTGGCTTTGCCATCCCCAGCAATACCGCGAAGAGGATCGTCGCTCAGCTCCGGGAGAAAGGGAAAGTCGTGCGCGGCTGGATCGGTGTGTCCATTCAAACCGTGACCCCGGGAATCGCAACGGCCCTGGGACTGAAGGAAGCTCGCGGAGTCCTCGTGTCTGATACCGTGCCAGGCGGTCCGGCGGAACAGGGGGGACTTCAGAAGGGGGATGTCATCGTTTCCTTTGACGGGAAAAAGATCAATGAACCCAAGGATCTTCCATGGATCGTGGCGGAGACGCCCGTTGGCAAAGAGGTTGCTGTAAACGTCATCCGCGACGGGAAGGAAATGGATCTGAAGCTCAAGATCGCCGAAATGACTGGTCAGCCGGCGGTGTCTCAAGTGCCCGGCCCCGGAGTCGGACTCGGCCTGACCGTTGATAACCTCCGCCCGGAGTTGAGGGAGAAATACCAGATCAAGGCCCGCTCGGGCGTGGTCATCCTGAGGGTCGCGCCGGGCAGCGCTTCCGATATCGCAGGATTGCAGGCAGGAGACGTCATCCTGGAAATCAATAAGCAGCATGTTGCCGACCTGAGGCAGTATGGTCAGATCATGGCAAAGATCGAGCAGGGCAAGCCGATCCTGCTTCTCCTGCAGCGGGCAGGGCAGACGTTCTTCGTCACCATTGCCCTGTCCTGACGGGAAGGATTCATTCCCCATCCCGCAGTGGCCCGCAGGGCAGCACTGCCGGCCCTGGGAACGTCCACTCGAATGGTTTCATACGAGCGGAAGGCGTTGTTTCGGATAATTGTTTTTCACCGGACGAGGACTGACATGCATCGCCGTAGACCCTGTAAAAGCCGCAATGCGAAGGCACTTGCCTATTGGATGTGTATCGCCATTGTGCTCACGGGCGCTGTCGCAGGCTCCGTTTTCGCCGGGGATACGCCCCCCGGGCAGGACGTTCTCAGGGCCACACTCGGTAACGGGCTCCAGGTGGTTGTGATCCGAAGCGCACTGGCCCCGGTCGCCACTGTCATGATGAATTACCTGGTGGGGTCGAGGGAGGCGCCGGAGGCATTCCCCGGCATGGCCCACGCACAGGAGCACATGATGTTCCGGGGCAGTCCGGGGCTCTCCGCGGATCAGCTCTCCGATATCATAGCCCTGATGGGGGGGATGTTCAACGCCGACACCCAGGAGACGGTCACGCAGTATTTTTTCACTGTTCCGACGGAGGACCTCGATGTGGCGTTGCACATCGAAGCCATCCGGATGAGAGGCGTGCTGGACAGCGAACGGCTCTGGAAGCAGGAGAAAGGGGCCATCGAGCAGGAAGTGACCCGGGACCTTTCGGACCCGGAGTATGTCTTCTACACAAAACTGATGGCATCGATGTTCAAGGGGACCCCTTATGCCCACACGCCCCTGGGGACCGTTTCCTCTTTCGAAAAGACGACGGGAAAGATGCTGAAGGCCTTCTACGACACCTGGTACGCCCCCAACAATGCCATCCTGGTCATTGCCGGAAATGTCGTCCCCGGTGAAGCGATGGACCTCGTCAAAAACCACTTCGGGGGAATCCCCGCCAAAAATATCCCGGTACGCCCCGCAGTGCGCATGGGACCCGTCAAGCACGAGACCTCCCGCCTCAAGACGGATCAGTCCTACGGACTGGTCATCCAGTCCTTCCGAATGCCCGGTTATGACAGCAGGGATTGGCCGGCCGCCCGGATTCTTGCCGATGTCATGAACAGCCAGCGGGGAAGCCTCTTCTCGCTTGCCGTAGAGGGAAAAGCCCTCGCTGCCGGGTTCAGCCTGATGACGCTGCGTGAAGCCGGAATGGGCTATCTGATGGCCGCTTTTCCCGTTGGGGCCGATTCCGCGACCCTTGCCCGGGAAACCCGACGTATCCTCGAGACGGACCTGGAGAAGGGCTTTCCTGCCGAGCTGGTGGAAGCGGCAAAACGCAATGAGATGACACGCAAAGCCCTCCGGAAAAACTCCGTGTTCGGCCTTGCCTCAGATTGGTCCCAGGCCCTGGCTGTTGAAGGCCGCCAATCGCCGGATGAGGACATGGCGTCCCTCGCTCGTGTTACGGCAGACGATGTGAACCGCGTGGCCCGGGCATACCTGGACTTCGACCACTCCATCGATTTCATCCTGACGCCTGAATCGTCCGGCCAACCGGCCGCCTCCCATCCTCGGAGCACAGTGGAATCCTTCGAACCAAAAGAAACCCGTTCGGTAAAACTCCCCGACTGGGCGAAAAAGGCCCTGGAACGCCTTTCGGTACCTCCTTCGAGACTGAAGCCGGCCGTTATCATGCTCCCGAACGGCCTGAAGCTGATCGTCCAGCCGGAGCCCTCGCTCGATACGGTCTGCCTCCACGGCCACGTCAAGAATCAGCCCGACCTGGAAACGCCGAAGGGCAAGGAAGGGGTGGATCGAGTCATCGAAAGCCTCCTCAGCTTCGGGACCCAGTCGATGGACAGAGTGGCGTTCCAGAAGGCCCTCGACGACATCGGGGCCTGGGAGTCTGCCGGAACCGATTTCTCTCTCAAGGTGCTGCCCATGCACTTCGACCGGGGCGTCGGCTTGCTGGCAGACAACCTGCTTCATCCCGCCTTCCCGGAGAAAGATTTCATTACTGTGCGAAAGCAGGTCGCGGAGACGGTGGCGGGCGAGTTGAAGAGCCCCGACTACATGGGGAAAAGGGCCCTGCGACAATCGCTTTTCCCGGAGGGGGACCCGCTCCGGAGAGAGCCGACGCCACGGAGCGTCCTGTCTCTGACCCTCCAGGACGTCCGGCACTATTACAGCACCGTCTTCCGACCCGACCTGACGACGATCGTCGTCATCGGCCGCACGACGCCCGAGGGAGCACGGGCCGTTGTGGCAAGACACTTCGGCGCATGGAAGGCCGAAGGCCTGAAGCCGCAGACCCTCCTTCCGCCTGTTCCGCCCAACAGGCCGGCCATCACGGCCGTTCCGGACAAGAGCATGATCCAGGAGGAGGTGATCCTTGCCGAAACCCTGGGACTGAACCGGACCCATCCGGACTACTATGCCCTCGAACTCGGAAACCACGTCCTGGGCGGTGCGTTTTACTCCACTCGCCTCTACCAGGATCTCAGGGAAAAAACGGGACTGGTCTACACCGTGTCATCGTCGTTCGATATGGGGTTGACGCGGTCGCTCTACAGTGTCAGCTTTGGATGCGAGCCGAAAAATGTCTCGCGGGCGCGGAGCATCGTAGTGGAAAACCTCAGAAGGATGCAAGAGACCGTCGTCCCGGCCGCCGAACTGGACCAGGCCAAGGCGCTGCTGCTCCGTGAGATCCCCCTTTCCGAATCCAGCGCGGACAGCATCGCGGGATGGCTTCTGTATTGCTCCGAGCATGATCTCCCGCTCGACGAGTCGATTCGTGCAGCACACCGCTACCTCGCGCTGTCGCCGGGGCAGGTACGTGACGCATTCAAAAAATGGGTACGGCCGGGGGGCCTGGTCCAGGTGACCCAGGGACCCCCGCTGCAATAACCCTGTAAGAAACCCGTGCAGGTCTCCCATGTTTCCTTTGCGCGACAATATATTTAGACGGGAATTTCCTCTGGTGACGTGGCTGATCATCCTTGCGAACGTTGTGATTTTCTATATGGAGTCGTCTCTGGATCCCGATGTTACAAGGCAGGTCATTGATCGGTTTGCCATCGTCCCGGCACGGTACGGCTCCGCGGGTTCGTTCCTGGGTCTTCAATTGCCGATTTCCGATTACCTGCCCCTGGTGACCAGCATGTTCCTGCACGGCAGCTGGCTCCATATCATCGGGAATATGTGGTTTCTCTATCTTTTCGGGGCGAGCGTGGAGGATCGGATGGGCAAATTGAGGTATTTCTTCTTCTACGTCCTCTGCGGCCTCATGGCGGGATTCATCTACATCTACTTTGACCTGCAATCCATGGTGCCCTCGATCGGGGCATCGGGGGCCATCGCCGGTGTCATGGGAGCCTACATGGTGCTGTTTCCCACAGCCCGGATCGTAACGTTGATCATCATCATTATCATCCCCTTTTTCGTCGAGGTGCCGGCACTGCTCTTTATCGGCTTCTGGTTCTTCCTTCAAGTACTGCTGGAAACGATCTACGCCTCGTCGCCCGGCCTGGGCGGCGGAATCGCGTGGTGGGCCCACATCGGAGGATTTGTCTCAGGGATGCTTCTTCTTTTCCCGTTCCGGGTAAAAGGCCTTTTTCACCATCAGCCTCACCCGGATGAACAGCACAGATACATGAACTGAAACGGGGGATAGTCCTATGAAAATCGATTTCATGAGTTTACTGTGGATATTCTTCATGATTGCGGCATTGCAGCCCATTCTGAGGCAGCGGATGCTGGACTCGGCAAGGCAGCGGCTCATCGCCGCCATCGAGAAAAAGCGCAAGTCACGGGTCATTACGCTTGTTCACAGGCAGGAAACGATGAGCCTCCTGGGTTTTCCGATCATGAAGTACATCGATCTCGATGACTCCGAGGAAGTGATCCGGGCCATCCACATGACGGATCCCGAAGTGCCGCTCGACCTTGTTCTTCACACCCCCGGGGGTATCGCACTTGCCGCCTTTCAAATTTCCCATGCCATTAAAAATCGCAAGGGGAAGATCACTGCCTTTGTTCCCCATTACGCCATGTCGGGAGGCACCATGATCGCCCTTGCGGCAGACGAGATTGTCATGGGGGAGCATGCCGTTCTGGGTCCCGTCGATCCGCAGATCGGAGAATTCCCGGCTGCGTCGCTGCTGAAACTCATCGAAACAAAACCGATTGCCGACATCGACGATAAAACCTGGATCCTGGCCGATATCGGCAAAAAGGCACTGGATCAATTGCGATCCCAGATCCGGTATCTCCTGGACGGGAAGTATGACCGCGACAAAAGCGACAGGCTCGCTCAAATCCTCTCTGAAGGTCGATGGACCCATGACTATCCCATCTCCTACGAGGAAGCGGAATCGCTCGGTCTTCACGTCAGCAAGGAACTCCCCCAGGAAGTCTATCAACTGATGGGCCTGTATCCGCAACCCGTGAGGCATCGACCATCCGTGGAGTACACCCCGGCCCCCAAGTTCAAAGATCACAGCGGGAAATCATGACATTCCGCCAAGGCAACATCAACCGTTCGTGCAACGTGACAGGCCGTGGCACAGATAAAAAAAGGAGGTCAAGGACCATGATCAGACATTTCAGACTCTTGATGTTCGTCATCGCGATCCTGACAATTTCCGTGTGGGTTTCCGCTGCTGCGCAGGCCCAGTCAAAAGGATCCATCGAACAGACCTTCCAGAAGGCCCGGAAGGATTATCTGCAGAAAGACATGAAGGCCG